>Ga0209541_10007484_pt1 | contig 18355 bp, 26 predicted proteins | sample RifCSPlowO2_01_FD_184027 | JGI IMG/M metagenome (GOLD analysis project Ga0209541, IMG submission 184027) | Groundwater microbial communities from Rifle, Colorado - Rifle CSP2_plank lowO2_0.1 (SPAdes) (version 2) | ecosystem: Environmental > Aquatic > Deep subsurface > Groundwater | place... | reverse complement strand
ACCACATAAGCATCTCTTGTTAGAACGCCACCGCCGCCACCTGCTAGGAGAAGCAATCAACTTCAATTAGAGTGCAGCTTAAAACAACAAAATCATAAATATCAGCTTTAAAATTAGATCTAAAATAGTTTAATAAAATCAAGCTTAAAACAGTTCAACCTTGTAATGGTTATTATGGCCCTTATTTTTGGCTTCCTGGGTTAATTTCATTAAGCTCGGAAAATCTGGCGGCGTGTTTGGCGCTTCTTTCTTAACAGATGCAGAATCATCAAACATGGTCATTAAGCCGGGCGTATCGACTGGTAGAGCCGCTGCAGCATCAGCAGCCGGCTTGTTATTTAAGATGTTGTTTAGAATTTGCCAAATCTTATAGATATCTTCTGATGAATCCTCTTTAGTGTCAATAGTCACTCTCATGGCTGTTATCTGGTAAACTGTACTAGTTTATAATTATTATTATTACTATTATTATTATGGCTTAAGTAGAAAATCTCATCACCCGCATTTTGATGCTAACTACATTTTCCACAGAGCCAATTAAATATATGGAGAGATTAGCGGGTAGGCCATCTGGCCCAGCAAAGCTCCAATCGTGGATGCTGCGGCTCCAGTAATTATCCTGTAACGAGGCTCATCATTATTCAGATGGATGAAAGTCACAAAACTAGCTACCACCAATGGCTTAAAGTAAAAATTATAATCTGGGGGAAGAACTCCGCCTGGCGGAAAAGCACTGATACCTGCACCTAGAACGGCTGAAACAGACATATCTAAGGAATAATGCCAGACCTTTCCCAGATTTCTAGGCATTGAGACAAAGAACTTCTCCATGTCTCTAGGCATTAAAACAAAGAGCTTCTCCAAATCTTTAAGCATTAAAATATTAGGTATAACTTTGGATTATTTAATAATTTCCATTCTCCATAACCCAACATCTATATTCTTTACTGGCTTCTCATGAAACTTAAATGCCGCCATGAGGGGAAATTTCCACCGCCACAGATCGGTTATCTTAAAATGGTAATCCCGAGCCAGGGCTGCAACAAATGGGGCAGTAGAATACTTATGCAGGGAATAAACTATTGGTGCTGTCTGGAAAGCTTTCACTAGAAACTTTCTGTCGGAATGCTCCAGCTTAGTGCCAAATGGCGGGTTCTGCACAACTATATCGGCAATGCCATCAAATAAGGCGATGTCACTAATGATAAATTCAGCTTTAGAAATTTCATAGTTTTGGTTAAGCTGAGCATAATTCTCCCCGCAGATAGCCATCGCAGGCTGATCCTTGTCCACAAAAAAAACTTTTTTGGCGCCCATCAATAACAGGCCTAGGCCTAATATTCCTGAGCCGCATCCAGCATCTAAGATGACTTTGCCGGCTACTTCACCATTCAAGGCCATGCTCCAAACCAATTCGGCAGCAAGATTTGGTGGTGTAGAATACTGCTCCAGTTCCAGTGAAGGGCGGTCAAAATTTTTCAATTTGCTTAATTCTATTGTTAAATCTTTTTTGGAACAGATGGACATGACAATTCAAGGAGGGATTTATTTTATAAAATTATCTTTCTATATAGGCTTCATCCAATAAATAGCCCAAGTCTATTTACGAGCGATAAATTCATTTTTACAGCATCTGCGGAGGGGCATGTCCCTTACAGTGAGGTAACAAAAAACAAGGATTTTCCGAGACCTTCCGAAAACCTCTGGATTTTCGTTAGGCGCCGCAGATCAAGTGTAAGATCCAGAGAGTGAGTCGACCTGGCCATTATTTTTTGGATGAAGCCTTCTTATATGATCCAGCACTGGGCTTTGTCCTAAATATATTTTCCTAAATATGTTTTAACTGAAGGATATGCTAAAGCAAGAATGTGTTTTATTTTGAATAAAAAACAAGCGATAGCTTTATAAGCGAAAGTATTGTCAATGAAATATGAGCCAATATAATCGAGACAATAAAAGACTTGGAAGAGAAGGACAATCTAGAGAAAGAAGCTTTAGCGAATTTGGCGGAAGAGATTCATATCGAGGCTCGGATAGAAGTTCAGGCAGATTTGGCGACAGAAATTTTAGCGGAAGAAGTAGCGGTGGCGGCCGGCCAGAAATGCATCAGGCAGTCTGCAACAGATGTAAGTCTGAATGTGAAGTCCCTTTTAGGCCAACTGGAGATAAACCCATTTTCTGCAGTAATTGCTTCAGGAAGAAAAATAGTTCTGAACGGAATGAATCTAGCGGACCAAGCGAACCTTCAATTTCTCAAGAAGCATTAGACCAGATAAACAGAAAGTTAGACCAAATTATAAAATCATTAGATATCAAATAATGTATTTGTTTAGCTCTTTAGCACAGATTAGCCGATAGCATTCTAGTCAATTCTTTCTTTATGTCCAATTTCTGCACTTGCCACGTGGCAATAAGAGAAGCAAGAGTCTCGTATGTTTTAGTTCCTTCCACGGAGCGGAATGCCCCTATAATCTTGCGAACTAAATATTGATTTGTGGACTTCTCGAAGAAATCATCCACAGACCAATGGCAAGATATAATCAAGAATTAAGCAGAAGATTTGATGCACTGAATATGTTTCAAACACCCCGGGGAGCGCAGGCAACCTCAACACTGTGCAAGGTACTGCATAATTATGCCACTCCGCATAGTATGCTTCACGGAAAAACTCCGGCACAATGTGCAAAATTAATTTTTCCATTAGGAGAAAATAGATTGCTAGATCACATAAAAATAGCGAGAAAGGCTGAGATGATGACAAGTTGACTTCATTATCAAATGAGTAGATTAATTATGAGGCAATCAGGTTAATTAGTTTTCTTTGATAAGCATTAAGTCTTCCTACCCTAACCAGGTCCAAGGCTTATACCATTTTTTTTCTGGCTTGGCTGGCTGGGCTATACTTAACCTTTCACCAGCATAAGCTTTCTGGGTTGATCTATCGCCAACTAGCCTGGGCTTAGCTACTGCTTGCTGGCTGACCCTTACCGAGGTTGGTTCTGCTTTCTCTAGCGCGTTCTGCACGTCTGAAGAACTGGCGATCTTGATGGCTAGATTTTCAATAATCTTTAGATACTGCTCCTCCTGCCGATTTACTTCCAAATTTCTTTCTGCAGCCGCCAGAACTTCATTGATATTTCTGATAGTGATTTGGTAATACTTCAGTGGCGCGTCCAAAGAAACTTCCTTGCCAGCTTGAACTTTTTTCCAGATATTTTCCAGCAGCTGAGTAATATTCTCCCGCAGTTTCTTATACCCATTTGTTAGGTCCTTATATGTCGGCAAGACTTCTCTTTTAAGATACCTTAGCGCGGTCTTAGTCACTACTGGCAGTTCAGAGTCAGACAATTTGCCGCGATTGCGGCGAAGCAGTGACAATAATTTGTCTTCATCGTCAATAAAAACACGCAAGTTCTGCCTCATGCGATCAACAGTTTGGTCAGCCTTGCCAAGAATCGCCTGCACAGTGCCAATCTGGGTATTTATTTTCTTCTGCAGTTCCCTTAATTTGGCAATTACCTGACCTTTCTGCACTCTCTGTGACTTATCGCCTAAAGAAAGGCTTATCTTTTGATACTGGCTTAACCAAATGAACAGGTTCTGCAAAGACTTTTCTAATGAAGAGCCCAGCAAACCTTCGCTTCTCATAATGCTGATGAAAGCCCTGATTCCCAGATGATCTAATAATTCATGCTGTTGGCCGCTAAGGACCAGGATTCCTTTGATAAATAGGTCTTCTTTTTCTTTTTTTGCCTCGATTCTGGCTCTTTGCCTTTCACTGACGAATACTTCTTGTGGCGCTGAACCACGACGGCGGCTTTGAAGCCTTTGCTCCAGCTTTCTCAGCTGGACAATCTTTCTTTCCCTAGCTTTGCGTTCGGCTTCTTTGTTCCTAGCTTCCCGAAGCGCCAGCGACTTATCAACCTCTTCACCCCAATTTATGTTTTGCAAATCCTTGTCAGCCATGCATTTAAGAATAAATTAATTTTAATTTATATATCTTTCTACTTGAAGCATTTTTATCCAATAGTGTTCAATTTTGATGATTTTTTGATGAAGCCTACAGAAAGGATTGCAGTGACAGGTTAATAATATTTTCTTTAGCCTGCAACTCCTTAAACTTTGGCTCAAGCTTAAAAAATAAGCGGCTGTTAAAGGAAGAGCGCTGCAACGGAACACCCTTATGCACTATGGAAGAGATGTAATCTGGAATCAAGGATGGGACCAGCCCACTTTTTTCAGCAATTTCTGGAAAGGTTAAGGGGTTTTCCTCGGTATATAATGTTAAAAAGATCTTTTTTTCAATCTGGGTTAACGGCTCTACCGCCGGCTTGCAGTTATGGCGGTTATCCTGCAGCTGCAATAAGTCCATTCTTTGAGAAACCTTTTCAACCTTAACTTCAACTTCCCGTAAGTAATCCAGTAAGGCTTGAATTTCGGAAGTGTTCTCATTAATGGCAAATAAATGATCTTCCAACTGCTTACGGATAAAATTAAATTCTTTAGCCATAGTTAACTGTCATCTCAGCCTGCTCCGCCTACCGTCGATAAACAAGCTAAACATTGCTTACCTACCCTACCACTCCCTTAAATAACAGTGATTTTCTTGAAGTTTAAATAGCTTTCTTTTTACTTCGGAATAGTATAAAAAATAAAGACAATTAAATAAAGAAAATTTACCAGAAAATGATGACCCCTGCTGATGCTCTTTTAGGAATCTTCTCCATAGAAAAACGTAAACAAGGCGAATTTACCTATCAAAAATTACCTCAAACAAACAAAGAACCAGCACAAGAATCACTTAACAATGCTTCATTCTTCTTCAAAGATATAGCTAGCGCGATAAATTATCGAACTATGAATCTTTGCGTTGATTAGTTAAATTTTTAGGCCAGGATTCATACCAGAAATGTGAAAACTATCACATTTCTATACGGAAAATAAGTCGTTGCTTATTTTTGGATGAAGCCTTCTCTTTGAAAAAATATTTAAAAAAACAAAACCAGAAATAGGAGTCTATTTCTTTTCAGTTCCCCCGGCCGCAGCAGATTCCTTCTCTGAAGGAGCCAATTCATCAACAATCTTCAAGGGGATGCCTGCTTCAATCAGGGTCTTCCTGATAAATTTCTTTTCTTTTCCTTCCAGTTCTTTAACTATCTGTTTACCTTTAGCTTCAAATTCAGCACGCCTCTTCTCCATCTCCGCCTGCAAGCGGTTTCTTTCTTCTTCCAGGCGCTTCTTCTCTTCAGCAGAAAGTTCTGTTTTTCCTGAAGCTATTTTTTCATCAAATAATCCGCTAGCGATATCTTTCAATGTTTCCTGAGCCGGCTTGCCTTCCACCAAGACACCCATCCCTTGGCAGGTGCCAATTACTTCCCGTACTTTTGCTTTAAGCCCTTTGCCCAGCAGGGAATCTTCTTTAGTTTTAGCAATTTTAATAATCTGTTCAATCACCAAGTCCGCTACTTTTTCCTGCAGAGCATTGCTTGACCCTTTCTGAATGCCTGCTTCTCTCTTAATTAGAGCTGCTGTCGGAGGCGTCCCTATTTCAATGGTAAAGGTCTTGTTTTGTGTATCTATGATAACTTTAACTGGAACTTGCATACCCGCTAAATCAGCGGTCTTTTTATTAATCTCAGCTACCACTTGGCCGATATTTATTCCCGTAGGGCCCAGTGCCGGGCCTAAGGGAGGAGCAGCGCTAGCCTTACCACCCTGAATTAAGGTTTCTACGGTCTGCATCGCCATGTTTGGCAGTTACCGTAATCAGTTTATAAATTTTTCTCTGAAAAAATTTTTCTGTGGAAAAAATAAGTTTAGTTCAAGAAGCAGTTAGGGAGCAATCTCAATATTTGAATCGTTTTTCATACTCTTTGTGGTCAAACCATTCGAGAATAATATTGGCTATCCTCACTTCATCAGTTTCAATAATGTAAATTAATCTCCACGCATCAGGAAGATTATACTTCCAAAGGTTTGTTATGCCGTATTTGTGGACGTATTCTTTTGGCCAAAGATTTTTTGGAATTTTTATCCCGCAGGTTGGATTTGCTTTGAGATCATCGATTGCTCTGTCAATAAATTTGTAGAGTTGTTTATCTTCAAATTTGCCCTCTTTAAGGGCCTCCCATTCCTGCTTCACTTTTGGATTAATGAAAGCTAGGATATTTCTTTGTTCATCGTACAATCAAGTCCTTTTTGGTTAGTCTTTTTATTCTTTCTGGATTGAATGTCCAAATTACACACCCCTCTCTATCTATAATTATTTTTCCAGATTGCTCGAGGTAGTCTAAAATTACTTGGAATGTTTGGTACATCATTTTTTTAGGAAGTTTTTTCCAGAGTTGATATTTACCACATTCTTGGCTATGTTTTTGGATAGCTTCTTCTACCATAAAGACAGATTCCAGTGTCGGGCTGTGTAAGATTATTGCTTCTTGCATATTATATAAATATATATAAGACCTCTATTTAAAGCTTTCGGCAGTTTTGAAGAAATTTCGTAGAAAGTTTTTATATGGTTTAGGGCAATTAATTACAATGGTAAAAATAAAAGTATATGAAATTACTGAAGAAGCAAAGCAACAATTAGAAAGATATGAGCTAGATAACCAAGAAGCTTTTGACAGTTTTGTAAAAAGACAAGGTGAAAGTGCTTCTGAAAGGTTGGGAGAACAAACTTATTTTTTCGTTGTGGAATTAGCTGCTTATGTTGATGATGGACCAGATAAATTTTATTTTTAATCGGTAGTATTCCCGTTTCTTGAAGATGCTGGTTTTTATGATGATGTCCAATCTTTGGCAGATGGAGTAAAAGAAGCGGTAAGGTGTCAGACCCCCAAAAATATAGAAACTGTTTTGTATACAATTAGAAATCATGATGAACCAGAAGGATTTAATGTAGAGGTTAATGGAATCACTAAATATATTAAGAATTTATCACAAAATGGACTTAATAATGAAGAGAAAGAAGAGTTATATAGAGATTTTGATGAAGCAGGTAAAGAAGATTTGGATGGTCTCCTACAAGAACTTCGTAATCTAGATGAAAGCCATAAAACGAGAGGATTAACAGAACAAGAAAGAAAAGAGTTTGTTAGATTGTATTCAGAAAATTAGCCCCTTTTTATTTGGAGATTCCACCCATTAGAGTTTTATTTTTTATTAAAGAGAGGGCCTACATTTAGTTTTACATAGTTTGTTTTTGCCCTACATAAATTAGCTTCAGCGTCTTAAAGTGCCCGAAACCGAATTGCACATAACAATGTTAACTTCCCTCCGCTTTATGCGGAGGTGCGGAGCGTAGCGGAGCAAGTTTTTCCCGCGCGACAAAGGGCTGGTAATACTTTGGTTAGTCCAGTAAGAAAATTCCGCCACAGTTGTAAGTGCACTTTTTAAAGAAAGTTTTAAATAGTAGTGTGCCCATACATATCTTGTGACATACATTGAGACAATAAAACGAGGAAACAGAAAATATTATTACCTCACCAAAAATCTTCGAGTTGGTATCAATAAATGGAAGAAGATTAGAGTGTATATCGGAGATAAAAAACCAACAAAATCAGAAGTCCAGAAGTATGCCGAACAGATTGAAAAGCAGATTATCGAGAGAGGATTAACAAAATCAGAATATTCTTATCTTGGTAAGGAAGATGCCGAAACACTCCAAGATCTAAAAGAAGGCTACAAAGAGTGGTTAAGGGAAACTCCCGAAAGTCTCAAGAACAAACTCTATGATGATTTTGTTATTAGGTTTACTTATCATAGCAATGCTATTGAAGGGAACAGGCTTACGTTACGGCAAACCGCTCTTATTCTCAAAGATAAGGTTATCCCCTCTGGTGTACGAGCATCTGATTATCACGAAGCCGTGAATGGAAAAGAATGTTTAGAATTTTTAAAAGAGTACAAAGGAGAATTAAACAACAGATTATTAGAGAAAGTAAATGGTATTTTAACCAAGAACACTGGTGTTGTTTATGGCGGGAGAATTCGTTTTTTTGATGTTAAAATTGAAGGTTCCAAATACGTTCCTCCTCCAAACGAAGAAGTAAAAAAGCATTTGTTGAATATGTATAAATGGTATAGTGCCAATAAGAATAAATTGCATCCGTTTGAGTTAGCAACAATGATTCCTGCTAAATTAACCTGGATTCACCCGTTTGAAGATGGTAATGGCAGGACTTCTCGGACAATTATGAACTGGATTTTGATGAAGAATGGTTACCCCATGTTTTTTATTCCATTTGAGAAACGAGAAGAGTATTACATGACTTTAGAGGAAGCTGATAAAGAAAATTTTAATGAGTATGTTGCCAGAATGTTACGGCTGATTATTGATCAAGTGAGAAGTTACGGGCACAAAGAGAGGAAAGAATAATCGTGTATGGGCACAAAAATTTAAATCGTAATCTTTATATAGTTACCAAACCTTCGTCCTCGACGGTCAGGTTTTCTTGCGAATCTTCAGTTCCATAATCTTCCAGTTGTTTAGAGCGCTGCATCAGATTAAAGGCTTCCTGGGTTATGATTTTAAAGCTAATGCTTATACCTTATAGGTTTCTTATAGGTTTTCAGTCGGCAAGGAAAGCAGCAGCCGGTTGATGCGGCTGATCGACCGCTCCCACGAAAAAGAATAAGTTACGGTTTTGCGGGCATTCTTGCCTAATCTTTCCCTCAGCTCCTGGTTAGCCAGCAGTTGGTAAATTTTGGCAGCCAGAAGTTTGGGGCTGTTTTTAGGAAAAAATTGGCCATTGTAATCTTTTCGAACATAATCCTTAATAAATCCAACCTTGGAAACAATTACCGGAAGACCGGTAGCCATGGCTTCCAGCGTAGCCAGCGAAGTGGTTTCAGTTAAGCTGGGCATCACAAAAACATCCATGGCTTTCAAATAGTGATTTACATTTGGCTTAAAGCCAGTGATGGTGCAATTTTTTAGCAAGCGAAAATTATCAGTCTGGTCTTTTGGCCCATCGCCGACCAGCAGCAAATGCAACTGGTCTTGCGGCTCTAGTTTTCTAAATGCTTCCAGCAGCACCTTGATATTCTTCTCTTTGGAAATCCGGCCTACATAGCCGATAACTTTTTTATCTGCAGCAATGCCGATGCTTTGCTTATATTTATTCTTCTCTGGAGCTGGAGTGAAACTGGTGATATCTACACCCAGCCGGGCCACTTTAATGGCTGTCTTAACCCCAGATTGTTTAAGGTACAATTCTAATTTTTTATATGGAACCAGAATCAAACTACAGCGATTATAGGAATGGACCGACAGCCATTTAACCAGCTTGTTTAACAGCTTGTTAAATAAAGGAGGCACAAATTTTTCAAACAGCTCCCAGGCAATGGTATGGGTATAAAATACGGTCGTTTTTTTGAACTTATGGGCATAATAAATACTAACATAACTTAGCAGCGCCGGCCCTTGAACAAAAACCAGGTCCGCTTGGCTGACAGCCTTTTTAATTATGAAAAGATTACTTAAGCTGGCTTTCATCAGCGGATAGCCAGACAAGGAAATTATTTTAGATGTTTTAACATAGATTGCAGGCACGGTTATGGAGCTGGAGATTCTTGGAACCAGCAGCGAGATCTTAAAATTTTTTTGTGAACGTTTCATGAATTCGTCCATAAACTTTAAAGTTCCATCTACCTTTGGATAAAAAGTGTCAGCTACCAGCAGTAAGGAAGGCTTATCGGTCATTGTATACTGTAAATTACTCATCACATCTCTTAAATTGCCCGTTGTATCCTGTAAAATAGTTCATTGTATCCTATAAAATTGTTCCCCAAACTTTTTTCTAATCTTGAAGCCATCCATAATAGCCTTAATCATTAATAGGAAGACCGGGTACAAGATATGCCATTTTTGGCTTCTAAAGGCCCTTAAGGCTTTAAGCTTTAGATGGAAGGTCTGGCTGATATCCATTCGCAGGGAAGGAAATTCAGTCTTAAATGAAACCGGGTTCCATATTGAATAAATGTATACTTCTGGCTTCAACTTGGACTGATCTACCAGCTCAGTAGTGATGCTGTTGACCACACTGTGGTCTGGATGCGGATCCTCGCTGCTATGAGTGAAGATCTTGCTGGGCTTTTCCTTCTGCAGCAGCTGCAACAGCCGGCCCTGCACTTGTTTTGTTTCATATTCCTTCCTGAAATTAAACTCTTTCAGGTCAAAAAACAGAACTGCACATTTCAGCAGCTTGCAGGCTTCCACAGTTTCTTTAGCCCGCATTTTTTGAATTATTTTTTTCTGCAGCCAGGGATGCGAGTTCTCGCCATAGGAGAAAATAACGGCAATGACTTTTTTGCCGTCTTGAGTGTAGTTGGCAATAGTTCCGCCGGCGCCGATCACAAAATCATCTGAATGAGCGCTAAAAACGATGATTGTTTCTTTTTTGGCCATCAGCTTTAGAAAAGTAATTTTACTTTAAGTAGTTTTTGCTGCCAAATGTTTTATAGGGCTTCTTACACTGAGCCTTATCTACCAAAAAGTATTTATCCACTAATCTCTTTACAGCAGAAAAGAGGCTGATATGAGCATTTTAAATTTAATAATCCAGGACTTCACCAGGCCTGAGCAGCTGGTAATTATTTTCAAGATAGTTATCTCTACCTTTCTGGGGATGGTTATCGGCTGGAACCGGCGCTCAAGCAATGCCGGAATGAGGACGTTCTCGCTAATAACCTTAGGGGCAACAATTTTTACGATAATCTCTATCATCGGTTTCCCCACCAATACGCCTACTGCTGACCAGGCGCGGATTGTCGCCCAGATCGTCACCGGTGTCGGTTTTCTTGGAGCAGGAGTCATCTGGAAGACTAAACTGGAATTGACTGGGTTAACCACTGCCGCCAGCATCTGGACTTCTGCTGCCATTGGCGTAGCTGTCGGCCTGGGGCTGTTTGCGTTGGCTCTCTCAGGAACATTATTGATAATAATTACCTTAATGCTAAAACCAATATTAATAAAGTATGAAGGGCCTTAAACCATCTAAGAAGAGTTTTAAAACCAGAAGGCTAGCTTCTCAGTATCTGCAGCACCAAGGGCTGGTTTTTAATTAATTCCTTCTGCCAATTCCTTAAGCAGTCTAAAGATTGTGTGGCAGCAATATCCCACGCTTGGCTGTTATTGATGATGAGATGCCCTTTCAGCCCCAGCTGTTGGCCCATTTTTGTCCGCAGCTCCAGCAAATCTTTTGTCCATTGGTATTGCCGTGGAGTTAACTTGCGTTTAGCCGTTTTTTCTGTAAGTTTCAGCTTCTGCTTAGCTGCTAGGACCAACTGCTTAAGGTAATTGGAGGATTCGGCCACCAGAGGGTGGACTCCCTTAACTGTAGCCCAGTTGTCTGGCGGCTGCTTGGAAAAGGCCAGCAGCTGCTTGTTGGAAAAAACCATGAACGGCGGCCGGTCAGCCTTCTGAGCTAAGACTTTTCTAGCCGTAAATAAGGCTTGTAACACTGACCGCTGCATAGCTCCCAGGGATTTAGCCCCGGGAATATCCAAGTAGGTCTGCTCATTATAGCTCCAATCCATTGTTTCCAGATTTTGGCATTCTTCAATGACCCAAGACAGCCGTTCCTGCTTGATCAGGTTATTATCCAGAACTTTTTTTAGCTGAAGAAGGTTGGCTACATCCTGGGCGGCATACTGCAGTTGCTCTTTGGACAGCGGACGCCGTGTCCAGTCCACACGCTGAAACTTCTTCTCGGTCTTAATGTTAAAATATTTTTCCAGCAGGAATCCCAGGCCCAGCTTCTCTTCTCCAGTGAATATTGCTGCCAGTTGAGTGTCAAAAATATTTGCCGCCAAGCAATGCCACTGGTTATAAATTATCCTTAAGTCAAAATTCACGTCATGAAATGCTTTCTGTATCTCTTTGGAAGTTAATAAGTTTAATATCGGGGTGACATCCTTAATCTTTAAGGCATCAATAATCCAGACATCATTCCCGTCTGAAATCTGCAGCAGCGAAACATAGGCACCGTAATGATGAAGATTGTTCTCGCATTCCAGGTCAATTGCCAGGAGCGGCTTTTTACTTAGGATATTTACGGCCTGCTGCAGCTCAGCCGCCGTCTGAATAAGATTAAATTCAGCCATTTGTTACCAATAAATTGCTTTTGATTTAAAAGATTATCATTGCCGTTTTAATTATCTGGGCCATTTTTTATTTTCAAAAAGCTTATCGAAGGGAAATAGTTTCTGGATACGACATAAATTTTAAAAAAGCATACCTTTAAATATAACGGCGAGATACCTCCAAAAATTTAAGACCAGTGAGGTGCTTTAAATGGTTACTGAAACAGCCAAGATATATGAAGAACGAGATGTGTTAGCCTTAACGGGTGAAGAGTGGGATGATGATGATGATGATGATGATGATGAAGGCGATGATAATGATGACACAGATGATGATTCAGAGGAACAGAGTTCTGAAGAAGAAACTGCTGAAGACGCAGATAAGGCTAATAATGATTTAGATGACAGCCAGGATGATGATCACAAAGAGGATGACAGCAACGAGGATGAGGACTAGGCTTTTAAATATAACGTAGGGAATGGGCAGTGGGACAGTAAAAGTTTACCACTGGGCAAAAAAGTAAAAATTGAGCCCTGGTTGTGACTTTCTCATGTAGAAGAGAAGGATAGAAAAAAAGAAATACTTTTCGGTCTTATCCTTAATCATCAGTTCTCTTTATATTGGCGATAACAGCATAAGCGGAAGAGAATAAAAGAGAATGATTCGGCCATTTATTCGTTTAAGCCCTAAAAAGGGGCTTTTTAGAGAAAGATAACAGTTTACTGTCCCACTGCCGGTGGTTTCGGCTTCATCCAATAAACACGGAAATCCTAAAAATAGATTTCCGGTTATTACTAGCTCAGACTGTCCCACAATTACCAAAAACGTATACTGACGACGCCTTCCAACCACTAATTCTGCAAAATAGCTCGTGCCAAAATACAAAATCATGCTTCCGGCGAAGAGCGCAAATGAATTACGGGACAATCTGAGCGAGTTAGCTTTAGCGTTTACTTTTGGATAAAGCCGGAGTTGAAAATAATTAAAGAAAGCGGACCCGGGGGGACTTTCAAGACCACAACCTTATCTGCTCGTGAGGTTAAAAACCTCGCTTGACAAACTTGCATAGGTGACTTGCCATTTGAACCCCCGACCTGCAGCTTTCATCCTTTTTTTAATAATAAATTAGGGATAGTTCTCCCTTAAAGTTAGGAGGCTGCCGTTCTCTCTGGCATGAGCATATCCAGGCTAAACTACGGGTCCACTGATCTAAGGTTTATTAGTTTAGTTTTTATAATTTGCTGCCAAGTTTTAAAAAGCAGGATAAATTGGTTAAGACCAATGCTTTAAACAGCTGTGATTGGGAAAATGATTCCAGAAAAAACCGTAGATTACCTTAAATGCGCAATTGCCAATAAAGTGACGCTGGCAAGCCTGCCATTATTTGTGGCTTCATCGGTGGTGGCTATTGCTTCTTTTAATAATTATCAGAATCTAGATCATCTGGCCTTGGGCGCTGCGGCGGTTTTTGTGGCGGGAAGTGCTGGAAGCTTGTCTTTTTTGACTGGTTGCGGTCTTCATACCACGTATACTTATCAAAAAACAAAGAAGCACATTAAGAAATATAACGCCTTAGATGAAAGATTTACATCTATGATATCCAGTTGGTACTGCGACCAGGCTGGGTTAAAATTAGCAGCTAAAGAAGCGGGATTAGAACATCTTCTGCCTAAAACTGAAACAAGATATTTATGATAAAAAAAGGCCTATTCTCTTTCATATAATTTGACAAACTCTTTCCGTTCTAGCCCATTTAATCCTCTTACGTCAGTGCTTTCAAACATCTGAGAAGTTCTAAAACATCTTCTAAATTTTTATTACTCATGCCATAAACCCCATCTTGAAATAAATCAATAGAAGCCATCTTGTTTTCTTGAGCTTCTTCTTTAATTTTTTTATTCTCAGTATCATGATCTTCAACCGTATACAAAATAGCCTCAATGTTTTTAGGGGTTTGGTGTTTTACTGCATCTTTTATTCCTTGCACGGCTCTGTAGAAAGTCTCGCTATGCTCGGTGGCCATCAGGCTCAGCATTAGCTTCTTAAGGCTGATAACCGACCATCCCCGTAAGGGACATCCCCCTAGCCGGTGTAATTTTGCACCAGAAGATGCTTCGCAAATTGATGGCCACTGCACTTTCTACAGAGCCTGCACTAAAGAAAAATTTATATTCTCACCGCTATTTTAGCTTCAATAGAAGTGGATTAATGCTTAGTTATGAGGTTGTGTTTATTTAAAGGTAAAATCAGCTGAGCTTAGGCCTTAAGAATTAATTTTACTTAATGAAAGGTGACGAGATATGGGTATTATTATCATGAAGAAGGAAGAGCCGGTTAAGACCGATATTCGTAAGACTAGAACTTGTGAGCGCTGTAAGATTCAGGTGCCATTGGCCAATGTACGACTTTATGCGCAGAATGAAACTAGGAATCTGCTTCTTTGTGAAGCCTGCTGTGACATCTTAAAACAGAAAGGAACAGCGATTATGCCAGGTGAAAAAAAAGTGATTCGTAATGTGTATCAGCCCAGAAATATGGCCGATAAGACTCCGCCTCTTTCTGCTTCCAAGCCTGAATTTAAGCTGGAAAGCAGTAAGATATTAAATCGCCCGCAAATGTCCTGTGTGCGCTGTGATTACCTGTTTGCGTTAAGCGAACCTCGACCAGGAGCTGTCTCACCGCTGTCCTGCCCTTACTGTGGCAAAAGCGACAGATTGCAGCGGGTGAAATTGTAAGTCTATTTCTTTTATGCTCAAACCACTACTTTTTGAAAAGTAATTTTAGAGCCAAATATCGTAACTCTGGGCCGATTGCTGAGAGAACTGCCTTCATTTGAAGTAGTAATTATGGCGAAAGAAGAAATTCTGGCTGAAAAAGTCAGAGCCATCATAACCAGAACCAAGGCGTGGGATGTCTATAACTTATGGTTTTTATTGCAGGAAAATATCACTATTGATGTGGATATAATAAATGAAAAGCTGCGATTCTATAACTTAAAGTACTCATTTACAGAATTTAAAAAGCATCTTAACCTTAAAAAAGAAATATGGGAAACAGAGCTGAACCCCTTGATAGCAGAGATACCTGGCTTTACTCTCGTCCGGAGGGGCATACTAGAAAAAATGAAGAGAAAGTAGTTCTCCCTCTCTATTCTCTCTTCTTAAAGACACGAATCACTTCTGCTTTGAATCTCTTTGCTTTTTCTTTTGAAAGAACATGCAATGCTTCTAAGTGAGAAATATAAATGTGCAGGCCTTTTTTAGTATACTTAAATTCTATCTTCTACATATCCAGCTGGCACCACTTCGGTTTTCCATTGGTCCGGAGTTGTGGTAGCCATCAGATTATAAAAATCTACCCTCGCCAATTGTGCTAAACTTACATTACTTACATTATTAGGACTTGCTGTTACAGTAATTATCTTATCTAAGTCCGGCTGATCAGGAAATGGTGCTAATTCCAAGCCCGTTAATTTTTGTTCTAGTTCTAATTCAGGCTCTCCTTTACCAGCTAATGGCGACAGTAATGGCGACAGTAATGGCGATGGTAATGGCGACAGTAATGGCGATGGTAATGGCGATGGTAATGGCGATGGTAATGGCGATGGTAATGGCAGATGTATAGAAACAGGATTAGAAATATCCCGCTTAACAGGTTCAGATAATTTTAACCTATCATCCTTTCTTTTATCTTCGCCTAGCTCAGATAGCCTAACCTTCTGTTCAGTTAACCGATCTAGAGCTGATAAAAAAAGGTCAGCAGCATAACTTATTGGAGCTAAAGCATACTTTATCAGGCCTCTTCCGGCAGATTGCAGTAATCTAGTCTTTTCCACAAAACCAATTCCTATCAGCCCCTTAGCTATCTGCCGAGCTTCAAAAGTTTCATTTTTAGGCACGTGAATTTCAGCCTTAAGACTGTATCCGTCAGCTTCACCAATGCCTTTTATGATTGTCAAGTTAGATTGCGGAGAGGAATAGAATAAGTAATTGCCTTCTCTCGTTCTTCCATGCCCTTTAAAGCAGAACTTACCAGAGATAATTTGATCTGCTTCTGCTTCAGCACGATATATTTGTTGTCCTTTATATTCTAATTTAATTTTATTCGCCATTGGAATCAGGCAAATAATTTGATTTAGTTATAAAACTTTCGCTGATCTTAGTTTACAATGGCTGGCTGGCTAGCTTAGGCCCTGATTTATGGTAATTACCCTTTATAATTTCAACTGTAGTTCAGCAAACCATAATCTTTAATAGCAGTAAAAAACAGCTTAATTAAATGAGTCCTAGTACGCCAAATATTTACCTTGCGCAAGACTTTCAGGGCTGGCAGCCAGTGGTAAATCATCTCCATTGGGACGGCTCTTTGCCGCCAAAAGTTTTATTTGACTTTTATCAGAGCCGCGGCCAAATACTTAAATTGCCTGACAAAGATATTCTTGGAAAGCTTATCCGCTACGCTAATCCTGCTCAGCAGCTCATCAGCTCTACGGAAAAATTAGCTGAATTTCAGGAAGGGCTGTTAAGCAAATGGAGCATTATTGATGTTTTTAAACTGCCGATCGGCGCCATGAGGATCGACCATGACCTAATTAGCATGGCCGTAGCTCATTGCCATTACCTGAAAGAGCAGGGCATAATTTATTCTGAGACCAGATTTGCTCCTTCTTATCACATTAATCCACGCGGCAATTTGAACAGCTTAGATGAAGTAGTTAAAACAGCCCTGGCTGGATTTCGCATCGGTTATTCGCAAACCGGAGTTAAGGTTAACCCCATTATTTGCATCCCCAGAGAAAATGACCGGGAATTTCTTAACGGCAATCCTCGCTATCCAGTAAATTCTATCGATATTGTTAAAACTGCCATCAACCATTGTGAAGAAAAAACCATCAAAGTTATCGGCATTGATTTAGTTTGTTATGAGCCTTGCGCGCCAGCACAAGATTATCTTTCAGCCTTCCGGCTGACTTTTGATACTCCACTAAAAAGGACCATTCACGTTGGAGAAATGATTGGTTCTGATCAAGCCAATTTAAGAAATATTCGCTATGTGTTAAAACATTTCCGGCCTCATGGTCTAGGCCATGCCCTTCCATTACATCAAGACCAACGTCTGGTGGAAATAGTGGCCAGCCAGCAAATTAGGATTGAGTCTAACCCCCGATCAAATTTGCACTGTGGATTTATTAAGGACGTTACAGAGTTAGGCCTGAACACCTTGATTGAAGCTGGAGTTAAAGTAACCATCAATCCTGATGACCCCTTCATGTGGCCGCAGGGCCATTTAGCCGATAATTTAGCTTTGGTGGCCAATGCTTACAGCCTAGAAACGGTAAAGCAGACCATTGTAAATTCCATTGAAACTGCTTGGGGGTTGAGCCAGGATGAAAAAATAAAGTTATTGCAGCAAACTGCGTTAGCTTGGGTCAATGAAAAAAGATAAAATTATTGTAGATGGAAAGGAATATCAAGTGCATATTTATCAGGAACCGAGAACTAACGTCAGCGTTTCTATAGGTAAAACGGGAGTTCAGGTCAGACTTCCCCTGGGAATAAACAGAGAAGAGATGTTCAAGGAAATCTTCCACCTTAAAAACCTGACAATTCAGAAGATTAAAGAAAAACTTCCCAAATTTAATTTTAAATATTCAAAAATATACCGCGATCAAGACGTTCTAGAAATTGGAAATAAACAATATTTGATCAGGCTGTATTTCAATGAAAAACAAAGCAGTTCAGCAAAAGCTGTCGGCAATACATTTCACATCAATGTATCAAGCATTCTTCCAGAACATATAAGACAAAAGCATATTTGTGTGCTGTTAAGCCGATTAATTGCAAAAAAGAAGAGGCAGTTTATTGAAGAAAAAATGATAAAAATGCGTGAAACCGCCTCACCTCGCCATAAATGACGAGGTTTCAAAAGAGGCGGTTTCTCAACTACGCACTTTTAGCATGCAAAAATTTCGCCCTGAAGGGCGGGGTTTTACACCCAGCGAAATTTTTTGCATAAAACAGCTTAATGAGAAATATTTTAAATTTTATGTTGGCAAAATTTTTCTAAAATACAATGCTTCCAATTGGGGAAGTTGTTCCAATTCCGGCAATATCAACATTTCAACTAGAATTATCTTTGCTCCTGGTGAAATTATTGATTATGTCTGCATTCATGAACTGGCGCATCTGCAAGAGAAGAATCATTCGCCAAAATTCTGGAAATTAGTGGAACAGGCCCTGCCAGATTATAAAGAAAAACAAAAATGGT
>Ga0209541_10007483_pt1 | contig 18356 bp, 16 predicted proteins | sample RifCSPlowO2_01_FD_184027 | JGI IMG/M metagenome (GOLD analysis project Ga0209541, IMG submission 184027) | Groundwater microbial communities from Rifle, Colorado - Rifle CSP2_plank lowO2_0.1 (SPAdes) (version 2) | ecosystem: Environmental > Aquatic > Deep subsurface > Groundwater | place... | reverse complement strand
GATTTTTTCAAAATTCTCGAACTAAAATCTAACTTAATTATCGGGAATCTCTATATCTGTAAATTATATTTCTCAATTTCTTCAAGGATTAATTCTTTGCTATAATTTAATTTCTTTGTTTATTTTTTCATCTAATTCTTCAGGATATTTTCTGCAATGAAATTCTATTTTGCTGGCGCTTTTATGGGCATCATCATAACTTAAACCTTTGATCATCAAATTTCTTTCGTGTATTTCGTGCAAAAGAATAAATTTTCTTTCTCTTGAGGATATAGTCTCTTCCAGCCAGATTTCATTTTCAGGAATAAAAGAGTAAACTTTGTCGTGTCCCCCCTCGGTAAAATCAAGAAAGAAAATGTCTCTGACTAATTCACCATTCACAAGAAACACTTTTATTTCTTTGTAGTCATAAAGCAGTTTTTTATGAATCTTTTTTATCAGTTTTTCTTTATCTTTAATTTTAATTATTTTTTTCATTATTTCAGATTTTGCTCTTTCTCTTCTTTCTATCATGTCTGCTTTTTTGACTGCTTCATCATGGCTTATTCCTTCCTCAAGGAGGCGGTGTATTATCAGCATTGAGTCGATATAATATCTTTCTTCCCCTACTTCTCCTGCATCATCTATCCAGAATTCGTTTTCAGGAATAAAAGGAAATTTGTAATGCTGACCATAGTTTGTGAATTCTTCATTGATGTTGCCCCTTATGTATTCTCCGTCAACTATAAAGACAGTTATGTCTTCAATTTCCGTAAATTTTTTTAAGTATGGCTTTTTCATCTTGAAACAGAATATAATTAAGTTTATAATATTTATATCTTGCTCTTCCCATGGTATTCATCAGCGAATTAGTCAGTTCTTTGATTTTAGCAGTTGTGCAGGGAATTAGTGAATGGTTTCCGATTTCCAGTGATGGGCATCTTGTTTTGTTTGAGCGAATTTTAGATTATCGCGGCGGTTTATTTTTTGATGTCGCATTGCATTTAGGAACATTACTTGCGGTTGTCATTTATTTTAGCAAAGATGTTGTTAAAATAATTAGAGAAATATTTTCTGGGAGAATAAAAAGCAGGGAAGGAAAATTGGGTTTGCTTATTGCTTTAGCAACAGTTCCTGCCGCACTTGTTGGTTATTTTTTTAGAAATGTTTTCGAACTTGCTTTTTCTAGTTTGGGAGTTGCTGCGCTTGGGTTTGCTGTCAGCGGAATTTTTTTGATAATCGCCAGTCTAAAAAAAAGGAGAGATAAAAAACTTGGTTATTTGGAATCTCTGATGATTGGTGTTGCGCAGATTTTTGCTTTATTTCCAGGACTGTCGAGAAGCGGCAGCACTATTGGGATGGGGATGCTTTTAGGATTGAAAGAAAAAGAGGCAATTAAATTTTCTTTTTTGATATCTATTCCTATAATTTTGGGAGCGAATATTTTAGTCCTTGGGAATACAAAGCTAAGTTCTGATTTGGTTCTGCCAGTTTTCGTCAGTTTTGTTGTCGGAATTATTTCAATTCATTTGCTTTATGATAAATCCTTCGTCACTAAAAAGAATTTGAAATGGTATGGGGTTTATGCATTGGCTTTGGGAATATTGATAGGTATTTGGAGTTTGATTTTTTGATAATTCCCGTTATACATCTTTCCCCTGATTGCCGTTAGATTTTTTGGGAAAGAGGTATTAGAAATTTACGAACTAAAATCTAACCTAATTATCGGAAATCTCTATATAACGAGAGACGCAAATAATCGGCTAATTTGCGGCATCTCTCGAACACAAAAATTTTCTAATTTTTGTGCACGAAAAAACAGAAGTTTTTTAGGTTTTGTAATCCCATCGTCTCTTCTTTCTTTCCACCCTTTCTCAATCCTTAAATTTTTATACTCTTCCACATTTCTCTTCTAATGGCTAAAAAAACATTCTACATTACAACGGCAATTGATTATGTCAATGCAGAACCCCATATAGGCCATGCATTTGAAAAAACAATAGCCGACGCTCTCGCAAGATTCCACCGCTTGCATGGGGAAAAAGTTTTCTTTTTAACAGGAACAGATGAAAACGCTCCAAAAAACGCACAAGCTGCAAAAGAAGCAAACAAACCTATAAAAGAATTCGTAGATGCAAACTCAAAAATCTTCATCAGCTTATGTAAAAAGCTAAACATCTCCTACGATAGATTCATCAGGACAACAGAAGAAGAACACATAAAAAAAGCACAGGAACTTTTCCAAATCGCATACGACAACGGAGACATTTACAAAGGAAAATACGAGGGATACTACTGCACAGGCTGCGAAGAATATAAAACAGAAAAAGATCTTGTGAACGGAAAATGCCCTGAGCATGACGAGGTAAAATGGATATCGGAAGAAACCTACTTTTTCAAATTATCCAAATACGAAGAACAAGTCCGTGAATTCATTAGAACATACATTGTTCCTAAGAAAAGAAGGAATGAAATTCTGTCGCGATTAAAAAACGAAGATCTGAAAGACCTCTCTGTAACGAGAGAAAAAATAATGGATTGGGGGATAAACTCTCCAATAGACGACAACCACAAAATCTATGTTTGGTTTGATGCACTAATAAACTACATTTCTGGCTCCAACAAAAACTGGCCGGCTACGGTCCACGTCATCGGAAAGGGAATCAATTGGTTTCACTCTGTAATCTGGCCGGCGATGTTGTTCTCAACAAAACAAAAATTACCTAAAACTCTTCTGGTTCATGGCTATCTAAATCTGAAAGGTGAAAAAATAAGTAAAAGCAAAGGCAACATAATAAATCCAATTCAACTTATCGAGAAATACGGTTCCGATCCAGTAAGATACTCCTTGCTACGATGCTCTATCTTCGACGATTCTGATTACAGCGAAGAAATTTTAATCCAAAGAAACAACAGCGAACTGGCAAACAAACTTGGAAACTTAATATCGAGAGTTTCAACTTTAGCAGAAAAATATGGCTTAGAAGAATCAAAAATTACAACTCTTGATTCTAAAGAAACAATAAGAAAAGTTAAAATACATTTCGAAAAATTCGAACTAGACAAAGCATTAAATGAAATCTTTGCCTTCATTGACAAATGCAACGAATTCATACAGAATAAAAAGCCATGGGAAACAAAAGACAATGAGAATTCAAAGAATTCTCGAGTTCCAGATTTTCACGAAACTTCGAACAAGAAAGTTTTATATGAATTAGCAAATGCAATAAAAGACTTCACAATTCTCTTATCGCCTTTCATTCCGGAAACATGCGAAAAAATATCTAAAACATTTAACTTCAAACTTCAATGGAAAGACTTAGAAAAACCTTTGAGAATTGGTAAAATAAAGAAGAGTGAGATTTTATTTAGAAAAACTGAAGATCAAAACAGTTAATTTATTCTTTCATTGGATTATTCAGGCGAGCTTAAGTTAGGAAAGAGTGTTGTTAATTATAATCCTTTGTTTACGGTTGGGAAAATAGGGGATGAAGATTATTAATCACTTGAAGTAAAAGTATCCCATACACCCTGCTGGTAACCTTGAAGGTTTTCTTTGATGTATTCTGTCATTACTAACTGATTCACCACCAATCCACATTGGAGAAAAATCAATTGGGACGCCATCTAATTCTTTTTCTACCTCCAGGACTTTTGATAGATTTCCAGGACCTTTGGCATACTCTCTGAATCCTCTTCTATCTCCTATTGCTGCAGAAATGAATGTAACGCAGGATGGAACACCTATTTCTTCTGTCGCTACACCGAAAACTTTTTTTGCGTATCGCGTTAGAACTAAAAAAGTACCTGGGGCGTATAATGTTTCTTTTACCATCGAATTACTTTCATCCCAAGGTGCAACTTCAGTTAGTCGCGCATAAAGAGAAGATTTATTGCCTCTTTCTCTTACTAATGTTCTTCCAAGTAAATCTCTCGCTACTTCTTCAGCTTCTCTTGCAAAAAATTTTCTATCAATCTTCGTTGTTAATCTTGGAATGATCATTTCGTAATTCATTTCGTTAGTAACTTTATAGTAGTTATTATGCTAAGCTTTATAAACATTTGTGTGACTCTGTTTATATGAATAATAGAAGAGATTATCGTAGTTGTAATTTCCAAGAATTATGTGAAGAGAAGGCAAGAAATGGAACGCCAAGAGAAAGGGCTGAAGCTATGAGGTATCTCAAAACTGGAAAGGTCTCGTTAAAATTAGCAATTGAAAGTGAGAAAATTAGAATGGAAAGAGCACTTGCAACAGGTGATACAACTTTAGCTGAAAAGTATCAGAACATTATAATGCGAGGCGAAGAAATAGGAATTCTAAAAGGTGAATTTGAAATAACTTATGAAGGCGCAGAAAGAATTTACAGGCAAGTAAGACAAATAGTAGAGAAAGCAGGCGTTAAGTCCAACGTTGATTACGCAAAAATGTTTGAACCGTTTGATCCAATAGCCGACCAAGATTTAATTTCTACAGGAATATTTGCTTTGATTCCAGAAGTAAGAGAGTACGTTATGAATAATTCTGATATTCTATATAAAGTCTCTCTAACTGCTAATTCTCGTGGGCGTTCTGGATATACTTTGCCAACAAGGCACAAAAAAGAAAATAACGCAGATGATATTATTCGAACTCCGATTAAAAATCTTTATTCCTCTATGTCTGCCCCAAAAGACGAGGCAGAAGCGGAAGTTCAAAGGAAATTAAAAGTTTTATTGGACAAAAAAGTTGAAAGAGAAACATTTCATCTTTTTAGAGACAATCCACATGAAACGATAAAAATTATTGACGACAGAATTGTCGAGATAGATAATGCTGGATTGAGAGACGCCTATCAGAGATTACAAGATACTTATAACGCTTATTTAAATTTTGAGGTCATCGGAGTAAATCAGCAATTTAGAGATCCAAGAACAGGAGAGCAAGGCGTACTGCCTTCATTACATCAAAGAAGCGCGCAATACCATCTAATGAAAGAAAGAAGACTTGGAATTTTTGATGGCTGTGGAACTGGGAAAACTGCTATTGCTGTTCTTGCTCAACCTCTAATTGAAAGACAAATAGGGAGAAAACCAAAAACACTTGTGGTTGTTGGTACAAATGCGGCGAAAAAAGCATGGAAGAAAGGTCTTGTAGGCGACGAATTTGAAAGATATTTAGCCGAACCACAAAATATTTTTGTGGTAAATGGAGAAAGAAAAGATAGAGAGTTTATGCAAAACATTGAGAGAGCCGATTGGGTTATTATGAACGATGATCAGCTTATCACTGGAATAAACGGCGATGAAACATTATTTGTAGACAAGCTAAAGGAAATTGGCTTTGACTATTTTATTTTCGACGAAGCACACCACATAAAATCGCAAAGAGAAAGGACAAAACCAAGCGAAAGATTTCCAAATGGTCGCCCGACGCTAAGTACTGCGGCGCAAGAGCTCGCTCGTAGATCAGAATACGTTGCGCTTTTGACTGCTAATCCAATTGCTGACAGATTAAATGATTATGGAGTTTTAGCAAGTATTCTTCAACCAGAAAAATTCCCGACTGCACAAAGTCTGAGAGAAAAAATCAGAGAAAATCCAAGAGAATTGTATACCTTTTTCCATGAGAGAACTGTAAGAAGGTCTTCCGAAGAAATTAACGATGAACTGGATTGGGAAGAAAAGGAAGAAGCTGTTGAATTAACACCAATACAAGATAAGATTTATAGGCATCTTGAACAGCAGCGCCCAAATCCATTTTTACAGCAAGCACGAAAAGCTTTGTTAGATCCGAGATTGGTTGATCCTGAAGTTCTGAAAAGGACAGGAGTTCTTGGAGAAGTTGGAATTGATTCATCTGCAAAATACAGAAAACTCGAAGAACTCTTACTTTCTGATGATGGACCAATAGCGAGAGGGGAAAAGTTTATTATTTTCACAGAACTAAGAGAAGGCGTAACACAACAAGAGCATGAACATTTAAGAAAACGTTATTCGGAAGTTGGAAGCCCTGAGCTCTATGAAAAATTACAATTGAATTTAACTATAGATAGAATAATTGAAAAATCAATCAGAGAGAAATTTGGAAGGAATTTAAGTGTCGGAGTTTTAGATGGAACAATAACAGACATAGAAGAAAAAGAAAGAGTTTCTGATAGGTTATCCAAAGAAAAAGATTTAGCAGGTTTAATATGTACAACCGATACTGGTGGCGAAAGCGTAGATTTCACAGCTGCGAGTTATGTTGTATTTTTAGAAGAAGATTACGCTCCAAAAACTTCAGAGCAAGCTTTATCACGAGTTGTTAGAAAGGGGCAAGACAAAAAAGTTAGTGTTGTTTTTTTACGTGCAAAAAATACCCTTGATGAAGAAATCGAAAATTATGTTGAAGCGAAAAGGATTGTAACAAAGATAGCTATGGACGGTCATAGTCTCACAGAAAAAGAATTAGATTTATTAGAAACTTCTGGAAAAGAAAGATTAATTGAAATGGTTAAGAAAAGAGTTGGAGGAACGTCAATTGATACTTACCTTGCTCAAGTTGAAAATTTAGACGATTTTGAAGTAAAAAAGAGAATGCAAGGAGTAAAAAAAGGTAGAACAATCATAACACCAAGCGATTACGAAACTACTGACGCACAAAGAGTAAATCAATTAATTGGACAAGATCCTGTAAATTGTTGGTTTAATCCAGAATTTGTAGAATTGTATATGAAAACTTTGCCAAATCTTTCTCCGCCTGTTGTTCATAGAGCAAGAGTCGTAGATTTAGTTAATAGAGCAAAGAATGGACAAATTATTTTTCCAGGCAATGTTTTAGCAGAGGCGTCTGGACCTTCTATGCTTTGGGAAGCTTATCAAGGTATTTCTCCTTTGATAGTTCAAGTAGGATATCAAGTTCCAGAAATTACCGATAGAGATATTTCTAAGTTAATGTTGAAACATGGAAAGAATCCGAATAAACTCTTAGGAAATATGAACGGAAAAAGAAGTAAGATCAAACAAGGAACTTTTGACATGGTTGACAATGGTTCTCTTCTTTTGTTAGGAAGTGACGATGATGTTAAGAAAACCTTATTAGAATCTCACAGAGTTTTGAAAGACGAAGGATTGTTAGAACTTGTTGTAAAGAACTCGAGATTTTCTGATTCATTTTATTCTGGAATGGAAAATTTAGGTTTTGAAATTGTGTCCGACAAAAATACTGGATTTACAATCAGCAAAGATTTTATGAGAAGATTGAAAAAATTACACGGAGAACACTTTGCAGAAAGCTATGAAGCAAAATTAGCAAACACTTATATGCTTTTAGCAAGAAAAGTTGATAAACCAACAGATGTCAAAGCAGAAGATTTTATTTTCGAAAAAATTGAACCAGAAGGCGAAGCAGAAAATCCTAGAGATCCTGCAGAATCAAGAAGCATTATAATTCCGGGGAGGAAAGGCAGAAGTCTTCATAGAAGAAGAAGGGAAGTTCATACTCGAGAAAAAATAGATGCTTATCTTGAATACAATATTGATAGAAATAGTGTTGTTCAGAAAATAAAAAAAATCAAACAAAAGGAGGAGAAATAAAATGAAAGTAGAAAGGCCGACACAGAAAGAATTAGAGAGAATGTATTATGAAGAAGGAATTTTATTGAAAGAGATTGCAGATAAGTATTCTGTTCGTGTACCTTCTGTGATAAAATGGATGAAAAAACACAATATAGCAAGGAGAAACAAAACCGACTCAAATTTAAGAAGGTGGAATAAAAAACATCCTTCGAAGGAAGAATTGGAAAGATTATATTCTCAAGAAGGCATTTCTTCTGTTTCGTTGGCTGAAAGGTACAAAGTCAGACCTATAACAATATGTAGTTGGTTAAGAAAATCTAGAATTAAAATAAGGAATAATAGTGAGGCACAATTAAGATTCACGAGACCCTCAGGGGAAGAGTTATACAGATCATATAGCGAACAGAAATTAACCACTACCGATTTAGCAGAAAAATACGGTGTTGGTAAGTCTACTATTATCCGATGGATGGAAAGAGATGGAAATAAAATAAAAGGTCCCTTAGTAAAACCTCGTCAATGGTGTGATTTAGAGTTTGCTCTATCACAAGCAAAAAAATTTTTAGAAGAAAATCCAGAATATGTTGAACTGCCTGGAATGAGGACTCTAACAAAAAGAGGTTATCTCGTTTTAGGCAGCAACATAAACAAATATCACGGCGGTTTACCTAACTTTAGACAGAGGTTAAATGAATGTTTGGGAAGACAATCTGAAGAAATTGGAAGTTCATTACTTGAAGTTTATGTCGGAGGAAATGGAAATGACTGATTTTAATTTGCCAGCAGGGACTTTTTATGCAGATATTTCTGGAGCTCAAAGAAGAGCGATTTTATATGCTATTAAAAAAGGTTTAGAATTAGGAAATTCTTGTCAATGGATTGCTGAAGAATTCAGAGAAGGAAAATCTATAGAAAAAATAACTCAAGATGAGAGAATATCTGACTGTTTTAATGGAAGCAGAAAAACTTTGTACGCAGCAGTAAGATTTGCTTTACAAGGCTATAACGGAAATATTTCTTTTTCAAAAATAGGAGAATATTCTGGATTAATATCTAAAGATGAATATCTTTCATTAGTTCAACAACACAACAGTCAGTCAACAACTGAATGGAATAAACAAATGCAGGAACTAGGAGTGGGAATTACTGCATTGACTCGAGAGCAAAGACAGGAGATAGGAAGAAGAAGCGGGTTGAAACAATTAGAAAATAGAATAGGAATCCACGCGCAAACACTTGAAGAAAGAAGAGAAGCAGTAAGGCTAGCGTTAATTGCTCAAGGAAAAATTCCGTGGAAAGATGACGAAACGAAATGTTGTTATGAATTGTCTTTGCAAGATATATTTAGAAAAGAGACGAGAACAAATTGGCAGGGCATAGCAGTTATTGTTAATAAAGAATATCACGATGGCAAAGAAGTAAGAAACAATAGAGCCGTTGCAAAAGCGGCGAAAAGATGGGAGCAGAACCACATGGAAAGTCTAGAAGATGAGCAAGTAAATTCTCTATTAGAAATCTATGTAAGAGGTAATCAAGATGCCGGTTGAATATAGATGGAAAACATTTGAAGAATGGAAATCTTTCGGAGAAAGAAAAAATTATAGTCAGAGAACGCCGACTAGCCTTCAAAAAGGAGCCTGGAAAGATGAAAGTGCTTGGTATCAAAAAGGACACGCAAGAAATTGGATTCCTAAATTTGATTTCCAAAGAGAAAGAACTTCTATAAGAGATGAATGGAAAACTGTCGAAGGATGGACGAAGTTTGGAGTCGAGCGAGGATATACGAAAAGAAACCCGTTAAGTTTTAAAGAAAGTAAAGATAGTGAAGAACGAAGTTGGTACGCTTTTGGCATCGGATCTAAATGGGTAAAAAAATTTAACTTTAAAAGAAAAAGACAGGATGGTAGATGGCAATCTCTAGATGAATGGAGAAATTACGGTTTATCAGAAGGATATGACGCAAAAAATAGTAAGGCTTTGTTTGAGAGCAATGACAAAAATGAACGCTCTTGGTACCGCAAAGGATTAAAGAAGGGTTGGCTAAAAAATTTTGACTTTGAGAGAAAAAGAATAGACGGGCGGTGGCAGACAGTAGAAGAATGGAACGAATATGGTTTCAACAGAAGTTATGATGGAAGAATTTGTAGAAGTTTAGAGCTTAGCGAAGACCGTGGTGAGAGATCATGGTATAATCGAGGGACCGATATGGGCTGGCTGAAAGAGTTTCCATTCTCTAGAACAAGAGTTAACTATTGTGGATCTCAAGACAAGTCAGAAGAGTCTTTACTAGAAATTTACGTTGGAGGAAATGGGCATGACTGATTTTAATTTTATGCCAGTTATGTTTCTTTCTATCTCTGAAGATAAATATTCTGGCGCAATAAATCTTATTTCTTTCCTAAAATCGTTCCATTCAAATAATTCCAGACTCTTTCCTTTTTTTACTAATGCAGAAATTAACGCGTTAGAATCTGGGATAACAATCATCTATTTAACAGAAAGCAATTCTTTATATTTCTTTGCCAATCCTTTATTAATTTGCCCACCAAGTGCAATTGCCTCTTCTTCTGTTAATTCAGATTTATCTACAATTGAATGCAATCTTTTCCACTCAAACATTCTTTCACGAATAAAGGCTGAGATTACAATAGTCCAGTCTACCATCGACAGCTCATCCATCTGCTGTCTTAAATCTTCTGGTATTTCAATCTTTAATTCTATCATGTTGAAACATAGAGAAAAGGACTATAAAAAAGTATCTGATGTCTCGCAAACAAAACAAAGAATATTGAAGTATACGGAGGCGAAATGAAATGGGAAGAATAGTCGTGTTCAAAGATTTATTAGAAAGTCTGAAAGTGAGTCCACGAAGTGGATACATATTGCTTGGAGAAAGAGATTTTGTTGAGGGTAACATATCGAGAAAGGAATGCGATTTAGTTTTTCATCTTAGAGATGGACCAAATGTTTCAAATTATCAGAACAGGGTTTCGCTGGTGATTCCTGTTTTACAGCATGAGGGAACCGAGCAGGAAACGTTAGATAAGATATTAACAGTTTATCTCACTAATCCCACGAATAATACTTTTTGTGTTGATTGTTTTTCTCCAAGATTTTACAGAGTTGCTGGACAATATGGGGGAGCAATAGAAATAAATGAGGAAAAAGTAGGGATTGCTGATAGAAGAGAATTTTATAAATTTGTTGGCGTCAAAAAGGTGTCTGTAATAAAGCTCAAAATTGCAGAATTGGACGAGCAATCCTAAACGCCTTTAGGATTTATGTAAGAAAGATATCTCCACATTTTTCTACTTGGCTTCAAATCCAATCTGTCATGTGTTCCATCCCGATTTGGTCGAGGACTTTCTCCGTGATAACCTTTCTTTATCAAATCGATTGCTTCTCGTATGTCTGAGTCGTTGGAAAAAATAGAGACTACTCGACTATATTCTCTATCTAATTTCGTATTTGCTTCTCTTCTTATTTTTTGATTTCCCATTCTTGCTCTATACATTGCATAAGCTAAAACGTCTCTGTCTCCCGCAGAAGGTTTGAAGTGATTATCGAGTTGCGTTCTGATAAAATTATACTTCTCTATGATTGATAATCCCCTTAATTGTTTTTCATATCTTCTTTCAAGCTTGCCTATTTCAGTATCAATATCTTTTACTTTTTCAGAGTATTCTTTCTTAACTCTGGAAATTATTTCGTCGTGATTAATTTCCGGGCTTCTCAGAACAGCTTTTTGGACATCTTGATAAAAAGGAAACAGTTTGAAATATGTTTGAGCTTTTGAGGTTAAATCGAGATATGTTTGAGCAATGTTTTTATATTTTTCAACGCCTTTTTCATGTGGTGACCATGATTCTATACGCAATCTTTCAATATCTTGTCCTGTCTCCTTCCTCTTTTTTAACTCTCTTAGAACTTCTTGGGGAACATAAACATCGTTTTTATCCGCACCCTTTAATCTTTGCACAAAACTATCTAATTGATTTGTGTTTTGCAAGTCAATCAATGGACCAGAATCAATTATTATCGAAGTGTCTTCTCCCAAATCTTCTATAATATCCTCGAGAGATCTGATAAATGATGGGGTCGCAAATTTCGTTGCAGTTGCGAAAATTATCAACCCCCCAGCAATTAAGATGATTCCTATAAACGAGCCAGCAGTTTGGCTAATCTCCTCAAAAATTTCAAAGCCAGTTATTTGGAAAGAGTTTATCGTAAATATTAAGCCGAGGACAATTAAAAAAATTCCGAACATTTTTAATGGTCTCTTCTTCATGTTCTTGTTAATGAAGGAGAGTTTAATAGTTTTTTGATTTATTGGTCGTATCGAATTTAGTATGAAAAATTTAAATATCGCAATTATTTCTTTCATTTATGGATAATTATAAATCATTGTCTGTTTCAGAAGAATCACTTTCGTCTTCGGAATTATTTTCATCATCGAGATCATCAAACGCTGGTTTGTTTAATGGTCTGAATCGAGCGCCGATTACCTCATCGTTTGGCATGTTATTTATAGTCGTTGGTTTTATTTAACCTTTTAGATAGAGAATGACAAAGAAAGATTTGTACAGAGACGTGGACTTCAGGCAGAATCTGAAAATGTATTTTGGAATAGTTAAGCCATATAAATGGCTGTTTGTTTCTGTTATTTTATTAGCGACGGTTATTGAGTTTTTGCGTATTTCTGAGAGTTATTTATTTAAGATTATTCTTGACAGAGGAGGAGAATTTGTTGCAGAGGAAATCACGCGATCAGTTTTTGCGCAGGCGCTTATTTTTGTGGCGGTTGTTTTCGCAGGACTCATGGTTATGAAAGTTTTGATTCATTGGTTTAAGGAAGTTTTCATACAGAAGTTTGAAGCCAATGCGATTTATGATTTGAAAAAAAGATTTTTTGATCATATTGTTGAATTGGATCATAATTTTCATACGACGCACAAAACAGGGGCGATGATTTCGAGATTGAATAGAGGAAGCGGAGCTTTTGAAAGATTGACTGATTTTTTTGTTTACAATGTTACTCCTTTGATTTTGCAGATTGTTATAATTGGAGGAAGTTTGATAGCTTTGGACTGGGCTGCTGCGGTTGCTATTGTTGCAACATCTCTTGTGTTTATTGCGTATGGATTTTACATATCAGAGATACAGAAAAAAGCGCATGTCGAGTCGAATACCGCAGTAGATATTGAGAGGGGAATGATTTCTGACGTTTTTACAAATATAGATTCTGTTAAATATTATGGAAAGGAGAATTTGATACAGAATAAATATTCTGATTTGTCAACCGATTCGAAGAAAAAGCTTTTGCGTTTTTGGTATTATGGCAAGCTGTTCAGCGCGGGGCAAAGCTTAATTTTAGGAATAGGAACTTTTTTCGTTATTTACTTTCCTCTAATGAAATTTTTAGACGGAGGAATTACTATTGGAACCTTAGCTTTTGTTTATACTGTTTATGGAGGATTAATGGGACATTTGTTTGGGTTTGTTCACGGAGTTAGAGGATATTATATTTCGTTAGGAGATTTTGATGAACTTTTTGAGTATGCCAGAATTGAGAACTCTATTAAGGATAAGAAAGATGCGAAGAAATTAAAAGTTGGCAAAGGAGAGATCGAGTTTAGGAACGTTAGTTTTCAATATCCTAATAGAAAAGAGTCGGCTGTTAAAGAGATAAATCTGAAAATTAATCCAAATGAAAAAGTTGCTTTTGTCGGGTATTCAGGAAGCGGGAAGACGACTCTTGTGAAATTGTTGTACAGATTTTATGATATTGATAAAGGAGAGATATTGATAGATGGAGAGGACATAAAAGAATTTTGGCAGGAAAGTTTGAGGGGAGAACTGAGCGTTGTTCCGCAGGAGGCAATTTTGTTTGACGACACGATTTATAATAACATTAAGTTTTCGAATCCTCAAGCAAAGATGGAGGAAGTTATGAGTGCTATGAAGTTTGCACAGTTAGATAAATTTGTTGCGGATTTGCCTTTGAAGGAGAATACGATTGTTGGAGAGAGAGGAGTTAAACTTTCTGGAGGAGAGAAGCAGAGAGTTTCCATAGCGAGAGCGATTTTGGCGAATAAGAAAATTCTTGTTTTAGACGAGGCGACTTCTGCTTTGGATTCGCAGACAGAACATGAAATACAGAAAGATTTAAGAAAATTAATGGAAGGAAGGACTTCGATTATAATTGCCCATAGACTTTCGACGATAATGAGGGCTGACAAGATTGTTGTTTTAGATAAAGGAAAGATTGTTCAACAAGGAAAACATACGGAGTTGATTAAACAGTCAGGAATTTACAAGAAGCTTTGGAATTTGCAGAAAGGAGGATATATTGAGGAATGAGCTATAACGGAGAACATAAATATACACAATTCCGATAATCATAGCACACAAATTAGGAATTGTATAGACAGAGAATCCCGATAGAAATGTAGTAAAATCATCGGGATTATCTGTAATTGAACATTGCTTTTATGTTCCCCGAACACAAAAATTGAGAGATTTTTATGCCCAAAAAAGCAGAGCTTTTTTAGGTCCATCGAAAGACAATCTTGTTCAATTTTTTGAGTCTTTCGTTATAAATGTTCCAAAAAAAAGAGCCAAAAATGACTAACTTAAAATTTGATTCGCAGGGAAGATTTATCGGTGTAGATCAGCAAATTCAAAAATTTGAACATATGGGCGTGAAGCCAAACCAAAATCTGAAAACTTCTTCCGATCTCGAGTTTCTGAAAGACTCTCAGGTTTTACAAAACATCTATGAAAGAGACTACTGGTCCCTCTATGAACAGGACAAATCTCTTCGTCCTCTTAGATTCTCGAACGGAAAAACGCAGGAAGATGTTGTAAAGGAAATTGTATCTTTGATTGAAAAAGGAAAAAAAGTAATCTTCCTTCACGGAGTTTGTGGAACGGGAAAATCGGCCATTGCATTGAACATCGCCCGTTCTATAGGGCGAGCATCAATAATCGTCCCCGTTAAAGCCCTGCAAAAACAGTACGAAGCAGACTATATGGGGAAAAAATATGTCTTGAAAAAAGGGAAAAAAATGAAGATAGCGATGATAACAGGAAGAGACAATCACGATTCAATAATCAAGCCGGGAAAATCCTGCGCGGATCCTTTCCTTCCCGACACAATAAAAATAACAGAAAAAAACAGGGAGCATATCAAGCGTTACTATCAGGACAATCCTTACATTTCTAATCAAGGAATTCCGCAGTTAAGCTCTCTAAAAAGAATTTCCATAGCTCCTTCTAATCCGTACTGGTCTCCTATTCTGCCTGCAAAGTTGGATATCAGACACTTCAAAGATGCAGAGCAGCACTCATTTACCGGAATAAACGGACAAGAATATATTTTCTATCATAGAAAAAAAGGCTGTTCTTACTATGATCAGTATCTTGCATACTTTACAGCAGACATAATAATCTTCAATTCTGCAAAATATCTGGCAGAGGTCTCCCTCGGCAGGAAACCGCAGACAGAAGTAGAAATAATTGACGAATGCGATGAATTTCTGGACAGCTTCTCAAACAATACCGAGATAAATCTGACAAGATTAGAATCTTCATTAAGATCTCTGGTTCCGGAAAGAGATGAAACAGATGCAAGAATTAAGAAAATTAGGCAGCTCATAAATTTAGAAGAAGTAAACAAAAGAGCTATTGGAGTTGATGAAAACCAAATCTTCCCATTGAAAGAAACAAAAATCGGTGAAATAATTTCTCTTCTTTCTTCTGATCCTGAGTTAGAAGCAGAAATTCAATTAGATGAAATGAACTACGCAAACCAAGTCTTGGAAGCGGCTCGCGACTTTTTGCAATCAAAGGATGAAACATTTTTGACATATAGAAAAGAAGACGATTTTCTCTATGCAAAATTAGTAAACATAAACTTAGCAAAAAAATTTAAAGAAATAACAGATGGCAGTAAATCTCTTGTCTTGATGTCTGGCACTCTTCATTCTCCGGAAGTTCTAAAGCATATTTATGGAATAGAAGACTATGCACTCGTAGAAGCAGAAACTCTCAATCAAGGTTCAATGGAAATTTCGCGTGTAGGAAATGAGTTCGACTGCAGATATGCAAATCTTCAATCGAATCCGGAATCCAGAGAGAGATATCTAAAAATCTTTGACAAAATCATAGAAAATTCGGAAAAGCCAGCTTTAATTCATGTCAACGCTTTTTCTGATCTTCCTTCGGAAGAAGAGTCTCAACTCTATAATCTAAAAAATGTCGTAACAAGAGAAGAACTCCGCAAACTACAATTAGAAGACAAGCACAATGAAAGAATTTTGAGATTCAAAGAGGGGAAGATATTATCTTTATTCACGACAAAATGCTCTCGCGGAATGGATTTTCCAGGAAACATGTGCCTCTCGGTAATATTCACAAAGTTCCCAAACCCAAATGTCAAAGATACTTTCTGGAAAATCCTCCAAAAAATCCATCCGGATTATTATTGGGAGCTCTATCGGGATAAAGCGAGAAGAGAATTTTTGCAAAGACTTTACAGAGCAATCAGATCAAAACATGATCATGTCTTCGTTCTTTCTCCGGACATTCGCGTATTGAATGCAGTGAGAAAATTGCAGGAAAACGAATGGTAATTTTACTTTCAAATTGGGCGTCTTTAAATCTAAACTATAGAGAGTTTTGAAAAACCCTGTTTTTCAGTTAACTTACGAGTTACGGTAAATCTTAATAATCTCTTTAAAGCCATGTAATGGCGACGATAAAATTAAGGTTTGCTCAGATAATTCTTCTTTTGTTTCCTCTTGGTTTTCAGGCAAAATGAGGTTATTCAAAGTTCTCTATATACATCTTTCCCCTAATTGCGTTAGATTTTTTGGGAAAGATGTATTAGAGATTCCCGAAGAGAATTTTGAATTACCGGATTTTTTCAAACACAGAAATTTTTCATCAAGTTCATAATTTCTGTGCCCAAAAAACTGAAAGTTTTTTAGGATTCTCGAACTAAAATCTAACCTAATTATCGGGAATCTCTATAATTCACCGAATTTCCCCCATAACATCTTCGTATAACCGGTATTGTCAATGTCTCTCTTGTCTATCCCAAGTTTGAGCAAAATCTCTCTAATAACTTTTTTCGCTCTCTCAACTTCATTCCGGGAGCAAAGATATTCAATTTCCAAAAACCATCCGAGTTTCTTCACGTTATTGATTTCGATTCCAGCTCTCTTGTCTTTGTTATACAAATAAATCTCTGACTTCTTTTCTTTCTTTATCCACTTCTCAAATTTCAAATCCGAGAGCAAGGACATAAAATTCTCAAAATGCTCTTTATTCCCCAAGTTTATTTCATATTCTTCCTTAACAACAATCTCTTTATCAGACAATTCCATTAAATGTTTCTTAAAATTCACAACATACCAACTTCCATCAAATCGAATTCTAAATGCTTTTTTAGGATAGCCATCATGCACTACGGCAAAATACTCATCCTTCTTAAGGATATTATTCTTATGCTTAGCTATTTTCTTAATCCTACTCCGCAAATCAGAAACATTTTTAATTTTTACCTTTGTCTCAATCTCTAAATGCATGATTAAATTAGTAAAAGAGAATATATAAATTTTTCAGTAAACTTTTACGTTTTTTGTGTAAAAAGTTTACTGACCAGAACTTTTGAGAACCCCTTACCCCCCATAAGAGACCCCTCAACTAAAGTACAAAAGTTCGGTTTCAGAAACTAATTTAAACTCTTCTTTCTTTTTTATTCAGAAAAAAGAGGCACAATGAAAGAAAATATCAAACTCCTGCTAACGCCGAGAATGTTTAGACCATCTGTTCCGGACTGGGAGATACATGGAGTTATAAATCCTGCAGGAATAAGAAGGAAAGACGGAAAAATTGTCCTTTATGTAAGAGTCACAGAAACGCCAAAAAATAAAGACAAGAAAGCGCTGAATTGCCCGGTAATAATATCTGAATCAGAATACAAAGCCAGTGAAGATAATGTGCTAAAACGCTCAGTAAAATCGAAGTCGGGGAGAATTATTTATCTAAAAAGCGGAGAGTGCAAATTGTTAGATATCTCACACTTTAGAGAAATAATTTTAAGTAAAGACGGATTCGCTGTAGAAGAAATTGATCAACAGCCAAGATTTGCGGGAAAGCCTCCGGAGAGTGAATACGGCGTCGAGGATCCAAGGCTGACAAAATTAGGCGGTTCTTACTACATGACTTACGTTTCCATCTCTGCAAGGGACGGAGTTTCGACATCATTAGCAATATCAAAAAATCTCCGCGACTGGAAGAGAAAAGGAATAATCTTCCAGGAACAAAACAAAGACGTCGTACTTTTTCCTGAAAAAATAAATAATCATTATGTTGCTTTAAACCGTCCCGAGTCTTCTTTCATATTTTCGAAGCCAAGTATTTGGATTTCTTACTCTAAGGATCTTATTTATTGGGGAAAAGAAAAGGCAATTCTAAGAACGCGCCCTCATTCATGGGAATCAAAAAGAAATGGAGCAGGTCCTCCACCAATCAAAACAGAAAAAGGATGGCTTCTCATTTATCATGGCGTCCACGATAAAAAAGATAAAGGCATCTACAGCGCCGGAACAGCCCTCCTTGATTTGAGAAACCCGGAAAAAGTTCTGGCACGATCTCCTCCAAATAAGCCGCTATTGAAACCATCGAAAATCTATGAAAAACTTGGCTACACCCATAATGTTATCTTTCCCACTGCGGCAATTCCAACCCTCGATGGCAAATCTCTTCTTATCTATTCAGGCGGAGGCGACTCAGTCATAACGGTAAGGGAACTTTCCTTTAAAGAAATTTTT
>Ga0209541_10007482_pt1 | contig 18357 bp, 17 predicted proteins | sample RifCSPlowO2_01_FD_184027 | JGI IMG/M metagenome (GOLD analysis project Ga0209541, IMG submission 184027) | Groundwater microbial communities from Rifle, Colorado - Rifle CSP2_plank lowO2_0.1 (SPAdes) (version 2) | ecosystem: Environmental > Aquatic > Deep subsurface > Groundwater | place... | reverse complement strand
TATATGGCGACGGTTCCCAGACGCGAAGCTTTTGTTACGTGACTGATCTCATCGAAGGGTTAGTCCAACTGATGAACCAAAAGGAACACACAGGACCAATTAACCTAGGGAATCCTAACGAATTTTCTATGCTTGAATTAGCAAAAAAAGTTCTTGCACTCACGAGCTCTTCCTCAAATACCGTCTACAAAGACTTGCCACAGGACGATCCAACTAGAAGGCAACCAGACATCACACTTGCACGCACTATCTTAATTTGGGAACCAAAAGTGTCCCTTGAAGAAGGGCTGAAAGAAACGATTGCATACTTCCAAAAAGTATTGCAAGAATAAGATATTTAAAAGAATACAGGACGCTTGCTCAGATGAGGCTTCTCTCGCTCAACTCTCCGCGAAGATTTTGTCCAATCATTTCTTTTACTTTTTTAGGATAGTTTGACAACAACCATGCAAGCTTAATATAAGTGGTTTCTGGCATCATGTCAGAAAAATTGCCGAGCACACCCATCTCCTGCAACACTCTCCCCGTAGAATAGACGTTCATGTTCACGCGTCCAAACAATGTCTGGCTCGCCATAACAACAGGCATTTTCTTCGCTAAATTTTGAAGCTGTGCAAAAATCTTCTGGTGTTCTGACGTATCCGAATCGATTTTATTAATCGGCACATGCCCAAGCCCGCTACCCTCAATCACTAACCCATCATACCCAGTATAGGTGGTAAATACATCAGCAAACATATGCGGGTGCGTCTTCACCAGTCCAACCCGGACATCTTTAAACAACTGCAAGATTAATTTTTTATTTGGATCTTTTTTACGAAAATGAGGAGTAACTATATGCACTTTTCGCGTCAGGTAGTCTATCTCTGCATATGGCTGCGCATTTACCGGCTGGAACGCGTTCCGTCGAGAAGAATGCAACTTCCTACACTTCAACCCTGGAAGAATCCAACACATATCATCGCTCATGCCCTTATGCATGCAAATGGCAACCTCAGCAAAATCAGTCTGTGTCATAAACTCAATCGCACACACAAGGTTCATTGCAGCATCGGAACTTCCTCGGTCACTCGATCTCTGCGCACCAACAAGAATCACGGGAATAGAAAGATCTTCGAGGATAAATGACAATGCAGCAGCAGTAAAATGCATTGTGTCCGTGCCATGTGTGATGATAACACCGTCAACACCTTTATCTACTTCCTTCTTAATTTCTTTCGCCATAGTATTATAATGGGAAAAACGCATATCCTCAGACCACATATTGCTCAGGAACCGCGAGTTTAAGTTCACCAATGCTTCCAACTCGGGAAACATCTCAATCAAATCGTCAGGGCTAAAATGCGCACCAACGGCACCAGTTTCATAATCTACTTTAGAAGCAATCGTTCCGCCCGTGTGCAGAATACTCACTGTTTTTTTCACAGAAACATGTATATGCTTTTTTGGTTTTGTTAGTGAAGAGATACGCTTTCCAAGTTGCACTGTTTTTTTCACAGAACTTTTCAAAATACCTACATTATACCCAGAACTCAACTTGAGAACGACGCTCTCAGTGTGCACAGAAGGCATCAGAACCCCTTCAAATTGCCTATCCTTTGTAAGAATACGAACCATGTCTCCTTCTTTCATAGAACTGAGAAATGAAAAGAAAGTTTATATAACTTCGCATAAAAACATTTATAGTCACTGTAAAATACATATTCCACTTAAAAAATACTTATATACTACCATTATTTATATTTAAAAATAAGTCGAAAAGAATTTGGCGATTCCAAGACTTATCCTCCAAAAAACCTTTTGGCGAAGGTTTTCGGCGAACAATTGACAACTTCTGAAGAGGGTATAGTGCATTACCATTAATAAGGATTTGGGTAGTAAATACTATACATCTCGATACCACAAAGGGGGAACCAAAAATGGACTTTTTAGTTCAAAGCGCACTGCAAAACATGAGTGCAAACAAGACGCAAACGACCGAGGTAGGCCACGCAAACATCAAAGTAATTGGATGTGGTGGTGGAGGAACAAATGTCACCAACTGGCTCTATAAAAAAGGGATCCAAGGTGCAGAAATTCTCGCGATCAACACAGACAAGCAACACCTTGACATGATGGAAGCAGACAAAAAAATCCTCATCGGTCGAAACCTCACCCGAGGATTAGGATGCGGAGGATTTCCACAGAAAGGAACAGAAGCTGCCCGTGAGCAAATGTCAGAGCTAAAGCAAGCGCTTCAAGGTGCAGACATGGTCTTTATCACAGCAGGGATGGGCGGCGGAACCGGAACAGGTTCTGCACCAGTCGTTGCACAGATTGCAAAAGACGAAGGCGCTATCGTTATCGGCGCGGTCACCATGCCATTCAGTATCGAGCGTGCACGGATTGAAAAAGCTGAGTACGGCTTACAACAGCTCCGAGGCATCACAGACACAGTCATCGTCATCGACAACAACCGCCTCGTGCAGATTGCAGGAAACCTCCCTGTGCAGCAAGCATTTGCCGTGGCAAACGAACTAGTCTCAACGATGATCAAGGGGATTGTCGAAATTATTGCCGTGCCGTCTCTGGTCAACTTGGACTACGCAGACGTAAAAGCAATTATGTCCAACGGCGACGTGTCTGTTGTCGGCATTGGCGAATCAAACACGGAACACAGGGTGCAAGAAGCAGTGCGCCGTGCATTGGACAACCCGTTGCTCGAAGTCAGTTATGAAGGAGCAACAGGCGCATTGATCCACGTAACAGGTGGCCAGGACTTGACACTTGAAGAAGTAAGCAAAGCAGGAGAAATGATTACGGAAGCCCTCGACCCTGACGCAAACGTCATCTGGGGCGCACGTATCCAGGACGACATGCGCGGGAAGCTGCGGATTATGGCAATTATCACTGGCGTGAAATCTCCGTACATCCTCGGAAAAGGAAGCCCAGCAAAACAACGTTCAGAAGCAGTCGCGGTTGCAAAAGACCTCGGTCTCGACTTCGCAGGATTTTAGGGGTCATCCAAACACGCTCGTACCCTCCCCCGGGTGCGAGCACTTCTTTTTATTTATAAATTCTGGATACTCTGTTTAATTATAAAATAATATTTTTTTGAAGAGAGATAAAACAAGATTAGTGGCTATAAAATACCTATCCAAACACTTATATACGACATAAACATTTTTTATGTGTCAATGAAACTTGTGCCATGCAATGATTGTGGAAAAGAATTAGAGGTTATGGAAACAAAATTTGTTGCAATACCCAAGTATCGCTGCGATCCCTGTCTCAAGAAGCGGGCAAATACATCTTCCTTTTCTCTCTAAGCTTTCTTACAAAGTATTTCTGAAATATTTTCGGGATTTTTGTGGAAAGATTTTTGAAGGGGCGTTCTTTTCTAGGATATATGATTCCAACAGTTGAATTGCATCCGCGAAAGATTGATGACATAAACCGGCAGCCAAAGATTGAAACACGAATTTATCTGAGCAAGGATGGCAAATGGGTGATCCACAAAACTATTTTTACCGATTTCAAGCCGAGAAGTTATATTGAGATAATGATGGAGAAAGAAAAGAATCACAACTTATAATAGTCTAAGATTTTTTGTAGTCTTGAAGAATAATTATTGTGCTGTTAATTTTAGGATATAAGCTTTTCTATTTTAAGATCAGTGTGTTATCCAAAGATTATTTCTCTGATAACCTTTATGTAAAACACGAGATGTTTCCTTCCATCATACACGTTTCAAAACAATAATTCCATACTAGTTATATATTTAAATCACAGTATATGAAGATAAACAAATATGGTAGATGATATTAAACTTCGGGTTCCGCAACTCGTACAAAAATACAATACGGAAAGCGAAGACACATTTAAGCGTATGGTTCCTATTGTTCTCAAAAAAGGTCTTGACAACATTAACCTTGACATGTTCAGTGAAGAAATGCAGCAAGGGATTCTCAACGCTGTGGCAGAAGAACTCGTCAAAAAAGGACGAACAAAAGAAGCAATCGCTGCCTACCTGAAAGCACGGAATAGAGAAAAGCTTGTTGAGATTGGCGATACCTACAAAAATATGAATATGTTCTCGCAAGCGATTGAATCCTACTGGCTTGCAGATGCACGAGATAAATTGATGCAAGTCGGCGAAATCTGCCTCAGAGATGGACAGATGACGGACGCAATCAAAGCATTCCAATTAGTAGACGATAAAAATAGACTCCTAATGGTCGGTGACGAATGCCTCAAAAGGGAAAAGTATGAAAGTGCTATCGAAGTCTTCCAATTCCTAAGCAATAAACCCAAGCTAGTTACAGTCGGAGACGAATGTGTCAAGCACGATTTCTTCGTTCTTTCAGCAAAAGCGTACGAGCTTGCAGGTGATAGAGAAAGGCTCAACAAAGTGGGCGACAGGTTTTTGCAAAAAGAACAGCTAAACAATGCCTATGAAGTGTACAAGGCTGCAGGGAATGACATGATGATTAACTTCTTGCGTGAAAATTTTCATATGGCTTAACTTAAGCCAACAAGAACAACGCCGAATATAATCAGAAATATGCTCAGCCACCGCTGCCAACTCACCTTCTCATGAAATAACAGGCGTGAAAATAGTGCCACAAATAAATATCCAGAGCTGACCATAGGATACGCATAACTGAGTTCTAAGTGTGACAAGACAACGAGCCAAAGAAGTAACGACACTGCATACGCACCAAACCCGAAAAATACATACCAATTCAGGAACATCCGTTTTCCTTTCTCAAAGAACGAAACGCCATGCAGATATTGAATCTCTGATTTTTCAACGCCAGACTTTAGGAACAACTGTGCAGAAACACCGAGGACAATTCCAACGAGTAAAATGGAAAGATCAAGCAGCATCTTAAGTTAGTGACATCACGTACACGCCTCCCACAATGATTCCTAATCCTACCAAACGTAACGATGAAAGAGCCTCACCAAAAAAGTACCAAGACAGGAGCGACACAATCACATAACCAATGCTCAGCAAAGGATACGCAAAGCTCAAATTTGTTTTAGAGAGTGCTAAGAGCCACGTCATAGAGCTCAGAACAAAGAGAAAAATACCAACAAGGATAAACTGGTGCGAAAAGATCGTAACAAACGTGAAAAAAAGCTTAGGAAATTGAAAAGACAAAGGTCCAAGATCAAGCAATCCTTGCTTCATTAACAGCTGTCCGATATCAACAAGGAGAACTGATGTGAGTACAAGAAGCAGAGTACGAATTTTCTGGCGCATTTCTTTGTAAATTTGTCAAAATGTTTATATAGTTTACTTCTTTAGGATTTATCTATGAACCTGCAACGAACGCTTCATGGGATTCGTTCTTTAGAAATTCAAGGTGCTGAACAAGTAGCGACCGCAGCGCTTCTCGTCATAAAAGAAACTATGAATAAATCAAAAGCAAATACGCAACAGGCAGTATTGAAAGACGCTGAGCGGATACGGCAAAAATTGGTAAATACCAGGTCAACTGAACCGGAGCTGCGAAACTATTTGAACATTATCATGCGTTTCATGCGCAGCTACAATAAAAAAAACCTAAAGGCAGCAACGCAAAAAAAGATTATGGAAGTGCTGAAAGAAAAAGAACTGCGCCATCAAAAAATAGTTGCACATGGTGTAAAGCTTCTTAAAAGAAATATGGTTATCTATACTCACTGTCATTCAAGTACAGTCAACGATATTCTCAAGGCCGCAAAAAGAAAAAGAATTAGGGTGCGGAACACAGAAACAAGACCGTTATTTCAAGGCCGTTGTACTGCAAAAGAACTTGTAAAAGCAAAAATTCCGGTCACACACTTTGTCGACAGTGCAATGGTTGAAGCAGTAAAGAAAGCAAACATTATTCTTATCGGCGCGGATGCAGTGACAAAAGACGGCGTGTACAACAAAATAGGCTCAGAGCTTCTCGGTCTCCTTGCAGACCATTTCCATATTCCTCTCTACGTTTGCGCATCACAAATGAAATTTGATTTAAATAAAGAAAAAATTGAACAACGTTCTCCTACAGAAATATGGGACAATGCACCAAATGGCATTACCATCCACAACCCAGCATTTGAATTGATTCATTTCAAGCACGTTAAAAGAATAGTCTGCGAAGAAGGAGTTCTCAAGCCCAAAGAATTTATGCGACAAGCAAGAAGATTGTCCAACACTAAACGAAACTCTTAAAAAAATAGAAGCCTTGGAAAAAAGGTATGGAACTAATCTGCTTTGACATGGACAACACGTTAGTCTACGCCCAAAAGTTGCACGTGCGTGCATTCCATGAAGCGTTCAAGACCTGCAACCTTCAGAAAAGAAAAACAAGGGATATTCTCAAAGTGCTCAGCCTGGAAGGTTCAATTCTAGTAAAAATACTGTACCCAAAATTATCAAAGAATGAGATAAAAAAAGTTGTCGATGAACATGACCGTTTCGTCGTGAAGAACGCAAAGCACTACATCACGCGCATTCCCGGGGCAGTACCCATGTTACAAAAATTAAAGCGACGATACAAACTAGCATTACTCTCGAATGCTAAAAAGAAAGAAATTGTTGCAACACTACAGGCAGCAAAGATCAGCCCAAAATTATTTGATATTATTATCGGCAACGACGCAGTGAAGCATCCAAAGCCTGCGCCAGATGAAATGTTCAAAGCACAAAAATTGCTCCATATACAAAAAGGCTACATGGTCGGTGACGCGACATACGACATTCGCGCAGGGAAACAAGCAGGGTTAAAAACAATCGCGGTCTGCACTGGGCACCATACAAAAAAAGAACTTCAGAAAGAAAAACCGTATAAAATTCTCAAGAGCGTCGCAGAGCTTTCTAAGGTACTCTAGTTTTCCATCCAGAGCAACTCATTGTGGTGACTCGCTTTCCATTCTTCAAACTTTCGTTTGACGTATATAATTTCACTTTTTGCAAGACCAATGCCATTCTTTCTCTTAATGCTAAAATAGACTCTAGATCGCTGAGGTTCTCTTAAGTAAACCGTATGAAGAAACTTGTATTCTTCTTGTTTGAATATGAGTGGATTTCTGCGCATGGAACACCTGAATCACCTCGCTGTACTTACTATATAGTGACATCAATAGTATTTAAGCCTTATGTTTTGAATATATATATAAAGAAAGGCTCTTTTAAATAACAAGAGGTGATTCCATGGCTGTCCAGTTAAACTATCTTGCACCAAAAAGATGGAAGCCCAGAAACCCCGATGAAAACTATCTGATTACCTTTCTCAAAATCGAGCTTGATGAAACAGCGCTAAAAGAAGCAAAAAAAAAGTCAAAAATAAAAATTTTCGAGGAAGCTGCCGCCTCTATCGCTGCCGAGTCATCGACTGGAACTTGGACCAAAGTCTATGCAGGGAAAGGTTCGGGCATTCTTCGCGCAACAAAGGAACGCGCGCTTGCATTCGATCTAGACTATAAAAATTTCATGTTCAAAGTCGCGTACCCAGTGACACTATTCGAGCCCGATAATATTTCTGGTCTTCTTGCAGGGATTGTGGGAAACATTGCTGGGATGAAAATGGTTCGTGCCATGCGCATGTTCGATGTGCGCTTCCCGAGAAAAATTATCCAAGCATTTCCAGGACCTAAGTATGGTATCAATGGAATTCGGAAACGCCTCGGAAAACCATGTGGTCCACTTCTTGTGACGGTACCCAAGCCAAAGATTGGACGAACGGCAAAAGAGCAAGCAAACCTTGCGCGCATTCTGTTCACGTCAGGCAGAGGAACGTACGACGGCATTAAAGATGACGAAAATCTGACAAGTCTTTCCTTTAACACATTTGATGAACGAGTCCGGTTGGTATTCAAAGAATTAAAAGCAGCAGAAAATAAAACAAAGCACAAGAAGTTTTACCTTTGCAACATTTCACACTCAAATCTTGACGTAATGGAAAAACATGCAAAACTTCTGCAAAAACATGACAGCGTCTTCATGATGATGGACGTGATATGCACAGGCTTTGCCGCCGTCGATACAATGCGACGAAAAAATCTATCGCTAGCGATCCACGCACACCGAGCCATGCACGGGTTTATCACGCGCGACAATTCCCCTGGAGTACACGGAAAGGGAAGAATCTTTGGCTTTTCCATTTCAATGATTGTCCTTGCAAAACTGTTCCGTCTTTTAGGCGTGGACTCGCTTCATGGCGGCTCCCCATTAGCAAAAATGGAAGATTATGGCGAAGCATCGTATATTCAGCACGTGCTGCAGGAAAAAAATCTCAAGCCTGATCATTCGATTCCTTCTCTCGGACAAAAATGGTTCCATATTAAGCCAGTATGGATAACCGCATCAGGAGGATTACACCCTGGTGACGTGGAAGAAGTTGTTCGTGTTTTGGGAGAAGACGTGATTATTCAATGTGGTGGCGGTCTCCTCGGCCATCCTTGGGGCGTGGAAGCAGGCGTGTGCGCATTAGAACAAGCACTGGAGTTGGCAGTGAAAAAGATTCCGTTCAAACAATGGGTAAAGAAACATCCCAATTCAGAACTCGCTGCAGCAATAAAGCTCTGGGGCTACGGTCCGAGGATTGTATATTGAAAGTTTGAAAGGAACAAATTTATATATTCTATAACACAAATTAAAAGAGTATGAAAGCAGAGATTAACAGGTATATCAAGTACGCGCTCATCATCATTCTTGCGGTCCTCGCTTTTGTAGTCGTCCAACCGTACGTCATGGCGATTGTAGGGAGCATCATCCTCGCGTACATGGTCCGTCCTGTACAACGATGGTTAAAAAAATATCTCAATAACGAAACGCTGGTCGCAACGATAATAACAATCGCTCTTATCGTCGTGGTCCTTGTTCCGCTTGCCTTCCTCGCGAGTTTCCTTATCCAGGAAGCAGCAGTGTTGTACCAGGCAACCAGCGTAGGAAACATCGAAAAGACAATTACAAGTATTCTCAATATCGAACTCAGTGACACCGCAAAAGCGTACATCGAAGATATCACGCGCAGCGTTGCCAGTTTCCTTTTCAGCAAAGCATCGGCGTTCCTGCTGTCAGTGCCGGAAAAAATCATCAACGTATTCATTGCCCTTTTTGTTTTGTTCTACACGCTCAGGGACGGAGAAAAGCTGTACAATAAGTTCATCAGCGTTATTCCTATCCCAGAAAGTTACCGAAATAGGTTTGTCAAAAAATTTGAAACCACTGTAGCGTCATTGTTCTACGGAGAAATTACGCTTGCGTTCGTCGGAGGAATTGTTGCTACAGTCGGCTTTTATTTCCTAGGCGTTTCATCTCCGATCATCTGGGGCATTGTCGTCGGACTTGCAGCGATTCTTCCTGGCATTGGACCAACAATTGCATGGGTACCGCTCACCATCATTGCATACGTACAAGGAGATACCACGCGTGCAATCCTCATAGGCCTCTTCGGCTTCCTTATCCTATCGCTATTGTTAGACACGCTCTTCAAGGCGCATATATTAGGAATAAAAGGAAAAATCCATCCACTCGTCATCATGGTTGGCGTCCTTGGCGGACTCACTGCATTCGGTCTCTTGGGATTAATCCTTGGTCCACTCATCCTTGTCCTACTTGAAGTTGCAATAGAGATTTACATGGAGACGAAAGATGAAGCTTAAGGTCAAAGATGTAAACCTTTCTACAGGCGGTCCATTGGTAGCAGTGCTTCATGAAAAGACAGCTCGCAAGCTGAATATTTATCCCACGGACAGGCTCAGCATCCGGCGAGTGAAACGTGGGAACAGGATCACCAGCGTCGTGAATATTTCAAGCATGGGCATTCGAGAAGACGAGATTGGACTTTTTGAAGAAATACTGAAAAAGTTAAACGTAACAGAAGGGACGCACGTCGAGATAGATATCGCAGAACGCCCAAAGAGTCTTGCATTCATAAAAAAGAAGTTGGAAGGAAAAGAACTTGATGAAAAAGAATTTACACAGATTATCAAAGATGTCATGAACAACGAGTTCTCCGACGTCGAGCTCACCTACTTTGTCTCAGCATGTTATAGTAGAGACTTTTCTATTTCTGAAACAGTCGCGCTCACCAATGCAATCGTCGAAAACGGCAACCGGTTGCATTTTAAAGACAAGATAATTCTTGATAAGCACTGCATCGGTGGCATTCCTGGAAACAGGACGAGCTTGATTCTCATTCCAATTATTGCATCGCTGGGCTACAAGATGCCAAAAACATCGTCACGTGCAATCACTTCCGCTGCTGGCACTGCTGACACATTTGAGATCCTTGCGCCAGTAACGCTTTCCATAAAGAAAATACAAAAGGTTGTGAATAAAACAAATGCATGCATTGTATGGGGAGGCACTGGCGACCTTGCAGGTGCAGACGACAAGCTCATTAAAATCCGCTACCCATTAAGCATCGATCCGACGGGCATGCTCATTGCAAGCATCCTCGCAAAAAAGAAAGCTGCTGGCGCGACGCATGTACTGATTGACATCCCCTGGGGGAAAGGAGCAAAGGCAGAAACAAAAAAACAAGCGCTCGAGCTCAAGCGCGCATTCAAAAAGGTCAGCAAACTCCTCGGCTTAAAGATTCGCATCATTCTCACCGACGGCTCGCATCCCATTGGTCACGGCATCGGTCCAGCACTCGAAGCAAGCGATGTTATTTCTGTCTTGAAAGGGGACGGTCCGGAAGATCTTCGCGAGAAAGCAGTATTCATGGCAACAGAAATGCTCAAGCTCGTTGGGGAAAAAGACCCGCTGAAAAAAGTATTAGACGTTTTGGAGTCAGGAAAAGCATATGAAAAGTTTCGTGAGATCATAATAGCACAGGGCGGTCTCCAGCGTCCCATCATTCCTAAGGCAAAATATTTCTTTGACATCCTGGCAACACGAAATGGCGTAGTGAAAGGAATTGACAACAAGAACATTGCAAAAGTTGCACGGTTCGCCGGAGCACCAGAAGACAAGGCAGCGGGCGTGTACATTCATGTGCATATCAAGACAAAGGTAAAAAAAGGAACTATATTGTTCACCGCCTACAGCAATAGCCAGCAAAACTTGGAGATTGTAAAGAAACAGTTAAAAGAAGGAAATCCTATTAGCTACTAAAAAAGACAACAATCCTTAATAAGTACATTTTCTTTTTCTCCATCATGGACGAACTCAAGGCACTGATCCGTACGGTTCCAGATTTTCCAAAGAAGGGAATTATGTTCAAGGATATCACGCCGCTACTCCAGCATCCTGAAGGACTACGGCAAGTGATGAAATATTTTAAAGTTCGCTACAAAGGAAGAAAGATCAACAAGGTTGCGGGCATTGAAAGCAGAGGGTTTATCTTCGGTGCAGCGCTTGCGCATATGCTAGGCGTCGGCTTTATTCCCATCAGAAAACCCAATAAACTTCCTGCGGAAAAAGAGCGTGTTGAATATGCATTAGAATATGGAACAGATGCATTAGAGATACATAGGGATGCAATTCTGCTTGGGGAAAAAGTATTGGTGGTAGACGATTTGATTGCAACGGCTGGTACGTTGATTGCAACAATCGATCTCATCGAAAAGCTTGGCGGCGAGGTAGTAGAATGTGCAACAATCATTGAATTATCTGACTTGCATGGAAGAGATAAGATAGAAACAAGAGGCCATACATTATTTTCAATGCTCGAATACTAACGGCGTTTTTTTCCCACGATGGCTTTTTCTAAGCTGACAATTTTTTTCTCTAGAAGGAATATGCGCCGAAGACCATAGATCATCGCAAGTACACCAGCTAACGTGACATAAGCAATAAAAAGAATTTGATTTTCTACAGATGCCATGCAATCACCACTAATACACATTTTAGAACATACTTGTTTAAATAGTTTTCTAAGATTTCGTACGGACATATTTTAATGGTACCTATATTAATATTGCAGCTACTTTTTTCACAAAGCCACAAGCAATTATTTAAAGAAAAAGATCACACCTAAAAGTATGAAGTGGAAACAAGCGGTATTCCTTGCAGTTTTAATAATACTTCTCCTCACAGTTTACATTTTAAACAAAAATATAGAAACAACCAGTGGAGACCAAATCCACCTTGCCATTGGAGATACTAACGCTAACGATCCAAACCTAAAGCCATTGCTAGGTGTTATATCCGGACCAGATCAGCCCGAGGATTCATCAGCACCAACGCTCACAGAGCAATATCACGATATTGGAGTAACAAGCATTAGAAATAATGATTACTATGATGATCGACTAGATATAGAAGGAATCTTTAACTGTGGCGGGAAAACATATCCCTCATGGGCAGGGTGCGATCCAGAAAATGACGCATACTATAACTGGGAAAAGAGCGACGCACAATTTCAGAGTTATATCAATGGAGATTTTGAACCTTTCTTACGACTTGGAGGAGAATGGGAAAACGGTAACACCAATCATGATTTTAAAGGACCACAAAATGAAGAACAGGAAATAAACTGGATACGCGCGGCAGAAAAAGTAGTCGATAGGTATTATAGATGGGATGGAAAACAGCGATTTACGTATCTCGACATCTGGACAGAATTTCCTGGAAGCCACTTCTGGGATAGAAGCAATAAAGACTTTTACCATTTTTGGGGAGATGCATATAGTGTCTTACATGAAGAATACCCTGACTTAAAGATAGGGGGCCCAGGTTTCAATGCCGGAGCAACGCTACAAGTTATTGAAGGAGAGGATGGTCCTGCCGAAGAGTTTATGTCATACATGTATAGCCAAAAAATAAAACCCGATTGGATTGGTTGGCACATCTTCCAAAATACACCTGAAAGCTGGAAAGAAGCAGCAGAAGCATACCAAGAGTTAATCGATGGAACAGGAAGATATAAACATGTTGCATGGGCTGGAACCGGTTTTTTCAACGGAGTAGAACAAATCGTAGATGCATATGGAGCATCTGATCTCGAGCTAAATGAGAATGGGGAAATCGAGGAGTTATCCGCAAAAGAAACAGTCAACATCCACAATAAACAAAAAGGTGCGGCAATTCTTACGGGAGCATGGATTGAAATGCAATACGGACCTATCGAACGAGCTTACTATTATAGAGGAAATGACCCAAATTCAGCACCAAATACGAAGGATCTTAAAAATAGAGGGGGACCTGGTCTTTTCTATGGCGATAGCACTGGGACATACAAACCTACTGCATATGCTTTCAAACTATGGTCAAGAATTGTAAACGAGTATCCAACACTACTCACTGTAGATCTCGATAAGGAAAACCCAGACTTGTGGGTTCTAGCTGCAAAGAACGATGATGAAGAAAAAGCAATACTTCTTGCAAACACAGGAACAACAGAGAAGATAATAAACATTGGCCAATGGACCAAAGTACTCTTATACCAAATAGATGATAGCAACAATGGAGAAATCCCTATAACAATCACTGGAGACGTTATCACAATTCCTGCAGAAACGGTTATTCTACTAACTTTGCAATAGAGTCTACTTTTCCTCGTCTTGTAAACCCATCTTCTCGATAATGGTCGCAAATGCTGGCCGCGTAATAAAGACGCCAATAGTCACTCCAACAATCGTGGTCACGGCAAATCCTCTGATTAATCCTGCACCCGCGTTCCAGAGAGGTATCATTGCTGCAACTGTCGTCGCATACGCAGCAAAAATAATAAAGAACGCACGCTTCAATCTCTGTTGCCAGTTGCTTGTTGCAGTCCCACTGAGTGCCTGGTCGATAATAACAATTTGGTCATCAACCCCAGTTCCAATCGCGGCAAGGATTCCTGCAATAGCAACCATATCCAGGTTCCACCCGACCGCAGCAGCAAATCCAAGGATCAAGATCACTTCACTTGCTAAGGTGAACAAAATTGGAAAAATAATTTTTATTTTGCGGTAGCGAAGGAAAATAACTAAGGAAACCGCAACGAACGAAAGAACGGCAACAAGCAAAACGTTCCGGAGGAAATCCTCTCCCAAGACAGAAGTAATTGAATCTAATTTTACTATCTGCAAGTCAAAAGGCAAAGAACCTGTGATAAGAATCGTCTGAAGCTTGTTCATGTTAATCGTTGCATCTTCCAGCGCAGCAGACTGTGTTTCGCCAAAGCCAGGACCAGATATCACGATAGAGGTTGTTGCTTGTCCTTTCAGAGAACTTGCAATCTGCAGGCTATCCACGAGCTGTCCATCCAAATAAAAGTCAATAGTTTTGCTGAGATATTTCTGTCCATTTTCTGCCGGAACAACATCAAGTGATTGTGTTGCATTTGCAAACGTTTCAGCGCCATCTTGGCTCAGGGTTATAGAAAATTGAAACGTACATTGGTATCCGCTTGCCGTCGCATCACAGCTTCGAACGCCAGAACACGTCCCGTCGTTACGGCAAACATAAGGGATACTTTCTTTTCCGCCTTCAAACACGACAGTATCGCCAACTTTTGCCTCAAACTTTCCTTGTTGCGAAATTAAATCCTGCACTTCTTTTTGAGTGACGCCCGCAAGTTCAACAAGCACAAACTTATTCCCAGCCCAGTCCTGTGCGCTTCGAATTTGAATATCAGAAAGTCCGTACACATTCAATCGGTTTCCAAGCACATCAATAAGCATCGTGATGTCATCGTCAGTAATTTCTTCCGTGCTCACTGGCTGCAGCAAAACGCGCGTTCCGCCTGTGAAGTCAAGCCCAAACACCAAATGCGTTTTTTGTACTTCTCCTACAGTAATATCCAGTACTTCTCGTGAGAGGTACGCAAATAGTCCTTCATCAGTTTCTATGCGGATCATTCTGGTGGGGATAAGTGTATCATATACATCTTTGAACAGGGTATAATTGGTAACTTCTTCTCCATTTATGGAAAGAAGCGTACTACCAAGAGTAACATTGACCTTGGATGCAATGACAGTCAAATTTTCATCAACAATAAAGCCAAGATCATTAGTTACCGAATAGGTAACATCTTCGTCAGTTGTTTTCACAACGATATCTTGTGCTGGATATGCAAAGAATACAAGTGTATCAGAAACATCCTGAAGCGATGTTATCTCCTGGTCGCCAATAGAAACAAGGATTTGCCCGACACTCAGACCATTTTGTGCAGCATCACTCGAAGGATCAATGGACACAATTTCAATTCCTTCTGCCCAAGGATTTGGAGAAATTGCAATAACAGCAAGAACGAGTGCAATCAGCAAGATCCAAACACGAAGCGTAAGAAACTTATTCATTCAACACTGCCCCGCTTTTTCTTCAGGTACCAGAACAAAAGGCCTGCATTCATTCCATAGGTCATAATTACATCAAAACAAAGACCGACGATAATAATGAGAAACATTTGCTTAATGACGAGGGAGGAAGAAACAAAGTAGCCAACGCCCATTACAGCAAACGCGGCAGCAGTCATTGTTAATCCAGTTTTCATAGAACGATAGACCCCTTCAAACAACCCGGCTTCATTTCTTCGGAGCATATTTGTCGTCAGCAAGATATCCGTATCAATGGAATATCCCACGAGCAACAGAACAGCAGCAATGCCAGCAGTAGAAAACTGCATACCAAATAAACTGAGGAACGCAACGGTACACACCATATCTGCAAACGCGGCAAACACGACGGCAAAAGAAGGAACAGGACTACGAAACGTCACAAAGACGACGATTGCCATGAAAAGAAATGCAAGAAGAATGGCAACAAGCATTTGCTGGTAAAAACTTTCCCCCAAGCTCCCGCCAATAAATTCGACGGAATAATTCTCAGGCGTAAGAGCAAGCCCAGTGATTTCTTCTAGCGCAGCATGGAGCGCATCAGGTTCAATATCACTCACTTCAACAACCACTCCTAAAGAAACACCTGTGCTAAACTCTGTAAGATATTGGACAACGAATTCCTTCCCTGGAAACTGTACTGCAAGCTGTTCTTGTAGCGTAGAGAACTCTTGGGAAGTATAAATCGTGGCAATAGTACCACCTTTCAAGGAAACGTCCTTGTCAATGATATCACCATTAGTCAGATAATTATTTGCAAGAATAATGATCCCTAAAAGAAGTAACACTAATGGAAGAAAAAATAATTTTTTGTAGTGTGTTGAGTACAATCCTTTCAGTTTGTCTTTCATAAGACCTTTCTAGAAAATGGAAGGGTTTATAAAATTTATCTGCTTTGTACTTAAATAAACACTCTATATAAAAAGGTCCCTCATGAAACATACCGCATTCTTGCCGCTAGGCATTGTTATTGCATTGATTGTGCTTCTCTCGTTTCAGAACATTTCATTTACCGGAAAAGCTGTAGACGAAACCACAGAAAAACTAACACTGAAGCTCGAGCAAGAAAAAGTCGCAAAGGGCGAGAATGTCCAAGGAACACTCACACTCAAATTTAATGAAACTGTGAGCCCTGACGAACAAATTTCCGTGACTATCGACGGAAAGACGACAGCGTATAAATTAAAGGAATTTCTTGCAAAAGAAAATTATTCTATTGAGTACGCAGAAACAATACTCAAGCCGACAAATGGCGAAACAAAAAAACAGTTGCAGTTCACCAGCACAGGATCAAAGTACCTTGGCTTCGAAGTGCCGAGATTTGCAAACGTCACAGCACTTTCTTTTGACTTAGACGCAAATTCATACCAGAGTTCATATCCATCATCCGTAACAATAGATATGGGGGGAGAAGGAAAAACGGATTGGTTCTATATAGGAGAAAAAACAAGCTACAGCAAAGAGAAGCTAACGTCAGAAGATTTTGACGGCAGCGCGGAAAGTGTTGCATACATCAACGACGACAGCACGTATTTTTGTGAGATCATAAATTTTCCGCAAACGAAACATCTGACGATCAACGCAGAATATGAAAAGAAAAGTAGTGTGGGAGACATTTCAGCTGTCGTCCTCTCATTCCCTTCAGGCGATCCAGAACTGGGCTGGGCAGGAGGCGGCGATACATGTGACCTTCCAGAAACGTCAGGTTCTTGTACAGTGACGTTCCTCTATCCTATAGAAGGAGAACATCTCGTGTGCGTCCATTCCACGGAAGAAGGGGACGGAGAAAATCTCTACGAACTACCAATAGATTTTGCAGAAACCGACACTGCATTCACGTGCCCGACCTCTGCAGGAAGCTATTGTAAAGCAACTGATTTCAGCAATTTTTTCATAAGCGCGTATGCGGGGGAATACGACGTAAAAATGCAAAGCAAAGTAGATGTTTTAGAATGGGAAATGTTTCGCGATGCACTGCTCACTGGCGTACAAAATTATGTTGGCACAGAACCATACAAAGGAGTATGCAAACAAGACCTCTGTACAGTGCCAGTAAATATAACAAGTGCAACTGCAGGGTCTCTAACTGTTTCAAACTTTCTCATGCACTATACATATGGCAATATCGCACAAGACCTAAGAAATGTGTACGATCTTAGTTTAGGAACAGCCAATATTACAACTCTAGAAGCGCAGAGCTTAGAAAACGGTGCAACTATTGACATCAATCTCAATCTTTTCGGAATCAGTGAAGCTTCCATAGGAAAATATACACTAACGATATCATTTATGGGTAAAAATGTGACAGAAACTATTGACGTTGTTGACGAATCAGAAATTCTTGACACAAATACGTTTATTAATCTCGCAACAGAACGTTATACTGACTTGCTAGATACAGATTCTAATGAGTACCAAGTACTTCTTCTCCTTGACAAAACACAAGAAATGAAGCAAGCATTGAAAGAATTAGAGGACCTTCGTGTTGAGATAGGCTTCGTCGATGATGAGGAAATCCTCCAGAGCAGTGAAGAGATTATCAATGATTTACCATGGGACATTGCCTATGCACAGACAAGTTCAAAGGGCATGAAAATAGAGCCGTCAGAAATTCCTTCGGGTCTCGGTGATGTCGAAGCACTCTACTCTATGCAGGATGCAATCAAGGTCACCGGCACAAAGAGAACAGTGCAAGTGCAAACATATGCAAGAGACGTTCAAACGTATACGATGATCGAAAAAAAGATCACTGCAGAAGAATCGTTCTCTGACGCGGCGGTCTACGAAATCGCGCCAGTAGACTTCAGCAACATTCTCTCCAACGCACGTCCAACAGAAAGTAATAAAAACCAAATAGTATACACCATATCACTCGATGAAGGCGAAAATGAAGAGTACTTCTACCTCATGGAAGACGATGCAGCACTGGACGATTTTAAAACAATCATTGTGCTTTCACAAGAAGAAACAACGTGTGGGGATAGCATATGCTCTCTCCCAGACGAAACAATAGATTCATGCCCAGAGGATTGTAAAGTAGGACAAAGTATTTGGCTTCCAATTCTTGGTATCGTCCTGCTTGCCGTAAGCATTATTTTATTCATTAGATTAAAGTCATTCAAGAAA
>Ga0209541_10007481_pt1 | contig 18357 bp, 24 predicted proteins | sample RifCSPlowO2_01_FD_184027 | JGI IMG/M metagenome (GOLD analysis project Ga0209541, IMG submission 184027) | Groundwater microbial communities from Rifle, Colorado - Rifle CSP2_plank lowO2_0.1 (SPAdes) (version 2) | ecosystem: Environmental > Aquatic > Deep subsurface > Groundwater | place... | reverse complement strand
AATGGCAAAGAGGTTGAAAAAAGTATATGATATTCAGCAACGATTCGGCAACAAGAGAGATTGACTCCTTGGTAACCTTTTCTAATGAGCTATAGCGTTATTTCCTTGCCGCAATGATAGTCTCCGCAACATAGCTTTCGCAAGGACTGTCCTTGCGAAAATTCTTGTGAAAATTTTAGATCATTTGCTTGTCGTGAAGTTCCAACTGCCTTTCTGCTTCATTTAATGCCTGTTCAGGTTCTTGGGCGAATTTATTTAAAAGTTCAGGATTTTTTTTAAGAAGATCGGAGAATTTTGGAGAAAGTTCGCTAAGGACCCAATCGAACAAATCGGTATTGGAACAATTCAACAATAGCAAAACAATAGCAAGAACCGTTCTTGCTACACTCTTGCTACACTTTGCTACACTAAAATTGATAACATATTAAGGTTTATACTTTTTTACCATTTCCATCTTAGGAAGATGTTTTCCACTTGGAAGTCCTCTTGTATCTGCGGGAAAAATGCTTTGGTCTTTTTCAAGAGGTACGAATCCTTCTCTCTTGTAAAACTCAATTGCATCTCCATTGTAGTCCACAACCTCTAATCTAATATCTAAACCAGTTGCCCATTGTTCAGCTTCATGTAATAGCTTTTTTCCTAATCCTTTTCCTCGAGAATCTTTTAAGATAAATATCTTATCAATCTCTGCATAAGGGTCTACCTTCTTTGCATATTCTTTACCAGTGGCTTTATGTAGTCTACAAAATCCAACTATTTCATTTTGATCGCTTTTTACAATCCAAGTATGTTCGTTCTCAGAATCTTCAATCATTATTCTCATTCTCTCTTTTCTGTATTCCACTGCTTCTGCATTATCACCAGTGTAAAAATCACGCCCAGCAATATCTTCTCGGGTAATTCCAGCAGTTTCGTTTGGATAAGTATCTAACCAACAAGCTCTAATAATCTCTTGTAGTCTTCGTACATCATCCGGTCTTGCCAGTTCGATTTTATAAGCACCTTCTTGGTTGTTGCGTAATGAATCCATTGGCATACCTAGATTATACTAAAAATGCTTGAAAAGTCAGAGCTTTCGCAAGAACCGTTCTTGCGAGTAGTTCTTGCGAGTAGTATTTACGAGTACATTACTTCCTCGCAGCTATTATTGTCTCAGCTACATTATTAGGGACTATATCGTACCTGAAGAATTCCATAGTGAAAGAAGCGCGGCCTTCGGTCATCGAGCGCAGGCCGGTCATGTAGCCGAACATTTCAGAAAGAGGCACTATTGCTTTGATGACTTTATTCATCCCGCGATCTTCCATGCCTTCGATCAAGGCGCGCTTACTGGAGAGATTGCCGGTAACATCTCCCATGAATTTATCCGGAGTGACAACTTCCACTTTCATCATAGGCTCCAAAATTACTGGATTTGCGCGACGGCAGGCGTCTTGCACCGCTATAGATGAGGCAATCTTGAAAGCCATTTCATTGGAGTCCACTTCGTGATAACTTCCATCCCAAAGCTCCACCGAGACATTCACCATTTTAAATCCTGCGAGAACTCCACGATCCAGGCCTTCTTTGAATCCCTTTTCACACGGTACGATATATTCCTGTGGAATAACCCCTCCTTTGATTGTATTCACGAATTCGAAACCTGGGGATCGCTTGGTGTTTTTAGGCAAATTTTCGAGCTCTTCTTTGGTCAAGACTTCCATTGGTTTTACTTTTATTTTTACGTGACCATAATTTCCGCGTCCGCCAGATTGCTTGATATATTTTCCTTCTGCCTCTGACTTGCCGTTTATCGTCTCTCTGTATGCCACCTGTGGCTTGCCGACATTTGCTTCCACGGTAAATTCGCGCTTCATTCGATCCACAATGATTTCCAAATGCAATTCTCCCATGCCGGCAATAATAGTCTCACCTGTCTCTTGATCGGTACTGACTTTGAAAGTAGGATCTTCCTGAGCCAGGCGGTTCAAAGCCATGCCCATTTTTTCTTGGTCGGCCTTTGTCTTTGGTTCAATGCGAAGCGAGATTACTGGCTCCGGGAATACGATTCGGTCCAGAATGATCGGTTTCTCTTCGTCGCAAATCGTGTCGGAAGTGATAGTGTCTTTTAGTCCGACAGCCGCGGCTATTTCCCCAGCGAAAACTTCTTTCACTTCTTCGCGATCGTTGGCATGCATTCTTAGAATTCGGCCGATGCGTTCTTTGTTACGAGTGCGTGGATTGTAGATATAACTACCAGCCGAAAGAGTTCCGGAATAGACGCGGAAGAAAATAATCTGACCGACGAATGGATCGGTGGCAACTTTGAAAGCCAAGGCTGAAAAAGGCTCGGTGTCAGAGGCGCTACGAGTAATAACCACATCATCATTGTTCGGATCAATACCAGAAATGGCAGCAATATCCGTTGGTGCTGGTAGATAATCAATCACCGCATCGAGTATGAGTTGAACGCCTTTGTTCTTCAATGCGCTACCGGCAAAAACTGGGAAAATAACATTATCAATGACAGCTTTGCGAAGAGTTTTTTTTAATACATCCATACTAGGAATCATGCCCTCTAGGTACTCCGTCATCATCTTATCATCCGTCTCCACAATCTTCTCCACCAATTCAGAGTGATATTTTTCTGCTTCGGATTTGAGATTTTCTGGGATCTCCTTTTCAATAATCTTATTGCCCATATCTCCCTCAAAATAATAAGCCTTCATGCGTAGCAGATCAATCACACCTTCGAATTTTTCTTCGAGGCCGATCGGGATTTGCACTCGAACTGCTTTCTTGCTAAGTCGGTCCAAAATAGTCGCATAAGAATGTTCAAAAGAAGCGCCGGTTCGGTCTAATTTATTTATAAAACAAATACGAGGCACTTTGGCTTCGTCGGCATAGCGCCAATTGGTTTCGGATTGCGGCTCTACTCCAGCCACGCCGTCAAAGACCACCACGGCTCCGTCAAGCACACGGAGAGACCTTTTCACCTCTACGGTGAAATCAATGTGTCCAGGGGTATCAATAATATTAAAACGATGTTTCTTGGTCTTGTCCGTCGGGGCATAGGTCGGCGTCCAGAAACAAGTGACGGCGGCGGCGGTGATCGTAATCCCGCGTTCGCGCTCTTGTTCCATCCAGTCCGTGGTCGTCTCGCCTTCGTGGACCTCCCCTATCTTGTGTTTCGTGCCGGTATAATAAAGCACGCGCTCGGTCGTCGTCGTCTTGCCCGCATCAATGTGCGCGATAATTCCAAAATTTCTAACTTTTTCTAGAGGATAATCTCGTTCCATACACCCGAACACTTAATATAGCGATGCACCATAGGTGCGCAGCGTAGCTGCCTCGCTATGTTAAGTGTGCGGGTAAATCCGAACACGAACTGCGAGATCACTTAAGCAAAGTGCGTGCTTGATCAAAGTAATAAAAAAAGACGCTGTCGTCTTATACCAAAGATAATATACTAGACTTCCCTTTTTTGCAAACTAATCATGATACTTAATATCAACCAAAGTATATGTATCTTTCTCGATTAAAAAATAAAAGCGCACATTTTTATCAACTCTAGCTTGCCATATGCCAGCAGATTCGTCATATTTCTTGGCGCGCAAAGACGGATATCTAATATCACGAAGTAGAAAATTAGCTTGTTTGTAAAATTTATCTCGTATACTTTTAGGGAATTGTTTTAAATTCCTTTTGAATTTGGGAGTAGGATCAAGTTCCATTTATTTTTCTAAAGATTTTCGTAAAGTAGCAACAGTTTTAAAAGGTCCTGTACTTTTTCCTGCCCTATGCTCTCGAATAGCTTCAGTTAAATCTTTATCTAGTTCATCATAAAACCTTTCTTGACCTTTTTTTATTTTGAAAGAAGCATCTCTCTTTATGGTAATTTGATTATTGTTTTGTCCACGCAAAAGAGACTCGTACATTTTACGAGGCAAAACGATCAAATCGTCATTTTGTATAAGGTTTTTGGGAATTGTCAGCGTATTCATACCCTACATATTAAACCAAACCTATGTTTTTTGCAAATCAAAAAAGTAGGGGAAGGATTTTGACATCCCTCCCCAAAAACACTTTGAACTGTCGTGCTCACAGTTTCAGGTCTTCTGCCGGGACATCAAAGTCCACCAGCATTAGAGGGTGTCTGCTGTTGGCGCAAGTATTGTACGCCAAAGCTGTATCCGGGTCATGAGTGAAACTGTCCCGAATCCTTTCGAACGTCTCCCGACGTTGTGCGCCCTCGGGACCAACTGGAATTGTGAAGCTTCCACGGTCCACCATGACTAACTTCTGCTGCATAATTTTGCCTTTCTCTTTTGTGAACTCTCACAATTTGTTTGACTATCTCAAGTACATTGTAACATAAAAAAAATCCCCTTTTGGGAGACTTTTATAAACATACCCCTCGACTTCGCTCAGGGTAAAAAATTGCTCTGCAATTTTTTACCAAGCAAAATGCGCAAAAGCTTTGTTGGCTTCGGCCATTTTGTGCGTGTCTTCTTTCTTTTTGATGGCTGCGCCTTCGTTCTTGGAAGCCGCGATGAGTTCATCAGCGAGTTTGAGATGCATTGGCTTCCCTTTGCGAGCCGCATCGCGGATCCAGCGCATGGCGAGCGCCAATTTTCGCTCTGCCCGCACTTCGATTGGTATCTGGTAGTTGGCACCGCCTATACGCTTGGAACGCACTTCGGTCGAAGGGCCGGCGTTCCTCATCGCCAAATCAAAAATCTCAAGCGGATTCGGATTGCCGGTTTTTTCTTTGATGATATCAAAAGTCGCATACATCACTTTGCGGGCGGTTTCTTTTTTGCCAGACCACATGATGTAATTGATAAACTTCTCCAATTTTTGGGAGTTGTAGACGAAATCTGGAGCAACGATATTTCTATTTTTAACTTTTCTTCGCATAAAAATTATTAAGTCTTATTTTGCTTTAGCTTCTTTCGGCTTTTTATTCCCATACAAAGATCGGCCCTGTCTCCTCTTTTCCACTCCCTGCGTGTCGAGTACTCCTCGCACAATGTGATATCTTACCCCGATCAAATCCTTTACTCGCCCCCCACGAATCATAACCACCGAGTGTTCCTGCAGGTTGTGCCCCTCGCCTGGAATATAAGCGGTGACTTCCATGCCGTTGGTCAGACGAACTCTCGCGATTTTTCGGAGAGCCGAGTTCGGCTTTTTCGGAGTCGTAGTGGAAACTTTTACGCAAACACCGCGCTTGAAGGGCGAAGAGAAAAATACTGGCCTGTTTTTCAGAACATTGAATCCGCGCGTCAAAGCCACTGTCTTGTCTTTTGGATGAGCCTTAACTCTATTTTTCTTGATTAATTGGTTGATTGTTGGCATAAAACTAAAATAAAAGAGTCCGAAGACTCAGTCCACAATTTACTATAAAAAAAACTAAAACGCAAGACCCGTGAGAAAATGAAACAAAGAGGCTAGAATGGGCGTTAAATAATGCGAAAAATAAACGATAAAAACTAAAAGTATAATTAGAGAAAATTGCTCATAAGCGGTGATCAAAGAGAACGCTTTGGCCGGCAGAAATGAAAAAAGTATCTTGGAACCATCCAGTGGTGGAATAGGAATTAGATTAAATATGCCCAGAGCCAGGTTTATAATGACGATAATAGAGGTTATAAAATAGAAACCTGCCGGGGCGGAAAAATTTGGAGCGAAGCGAATTATAATTCCAAAAATTATGGCCACAGCGAAGTTCGAGAGAACCCCCGCCGCGGCGACGGCGATCGTTCCCCACTTTTTGTTGCTTAAATTGTCCGGATTATATGGCACTGGCTTGGCCCAGCCGAATAAAAACGGCGAATGGGATAAAACTAGAACCACCGGCAAAATGATTGAACCAAAAAGGTCCAAGTGTTTGATCGGATTTAGGGTCAGCCTCCCCGCAAAACGCGCCGTCTTGTCGCCGAAAAACTCGGCCATAAAGCCATGCGAGACTTCGTGGATAACGACAGACATTATAAGTATAGCTATGTAGAAAACTGCATCGGTGCTAGTGCTCATTTGTATATTACTCTCTTCAATAATGTTTGCATTATAATGACTTTAATGATAGCATGAAAGTTATGAAAATATGCGCAATAACAAAAAAGAGTTCAATTATGGGCGGCGGATACTCGAATAGAACTCGTGCCACCAAATTCAACCCGACCGGCCGGGTGCGAAAACACCTCAATCTCCAAAGAAAGAGAATTTTCGTGCCGGAAATAAATAAATTCTTAAATATAGAAGTCTCGGTCCAAGGCCTGCGCACGATGAGAAAGAACGGCGCCTACGCCACCCTCCTCAAAGCTGGACTCGTAAAAGCGTAAATAAAAAGGGAAGGCCGAGGATTTTTTCCTCGGCTTCTTTGATTACATTAAGGAGAACGTGTAAGCACGACCAATCCCTGTCCGATCGCATACCTCGTTAACCCCGCGACCGTGTGAATATCCAGCTTGCGCATCATGCGTTCGCGATGGGTCTCAATAGTGCGCGGTTCAACGTTAAGTTGAGCAGCAATTTCCTTATTGCTCAAACCGTCAGCGATGAGGATGAGCACTTCACGCTCGCGGCGGGTCAACGGTGACACGCTCGATTTCACCCCATGACCATTTACCAATTTATTCATCGCTGTTCTGGCGACTTCGTCACTGAAATATGTTCCTCCTGAATGTACAGTTTCAAGCGCACAAAGGATTTCCTTTATTGGCGATCCTTTCAGGACGAAACCCTGCGCGCCGGCTTGAATGACACAAAGAACCAAGTCGACATTCTCCTCAACGGAGAAAACTACGACCTTGATCTTTGGCATGTCGCGGCGTAGCTCTTGGGTGGCAGCCAGGCCATTTTTGTGCGGCATATCAATATCCATGAGGACAATGTCCGGCTGTAATTCTCGGGCCCGGATTATCGCTTCTTGTCCATCACCGGCTTCGCCAATTACTTCCACTTGGGGATAGTGGGCAAGTTGTAACCTGACCCCCAAACAAATCACCGAGTGGTCATCTACGATCAGTAATTTCATAATTTTCTTCCTTTCAGTTTTTTACGTTGTTCACTACAGTCATGATTTCCTGTTCCACCAAGCGGACAAGAAACCCCTTTCTGTAGTGAATCACGAATGCATATCAAAGAACAAAATTTAACCACCCCAATATGACATAGATATTACTATTTTGTCAATACATCTAAAAAAATCTCTTCTAGGTGGTATTACGCCGGTACGAAAGTCAGCGCTGTTCCGGCTTTGCCCGAGCGGCCGGTGCGGCCGATGCGATGCACATAGGTATCATAGGTTTGTGGCACATCGTAGTTGATAACGTGAGTGACATCGGGAATGTCTAGCCCTCTTGCCGCCACGTCGGTCGCGATCAAGATATTTATTTTATCTTGTTTAAATGAATCCAAAATCCGAATACGTTCACGACTTCTTTTGTCGCCATGAATCCCACCAACTTTGAAGCCGGCATGAGCGAGCTCTTTAGCCAGCGAATCCACGCTGTGTTTCATCTCGCGGAAAATCAGAACTTTATCTGAACCGTCTTTTCTCAAAACTTCATGCAGTTTTTCCAATTTTTCTTCCTTAGTTTTAAAACGAACGACATCTTGATCAATATTCTTCGCTGTCTCTCCGGATATGACCGAAATAAAAGCTGGGTCTTTCAAATAGTGTTCGGTTAATTTTTTTATTTCCGTAGAAAGCGTCGCTGAAAAGAAAAGAGTCTGGCGTTCCTTGTTTATCTTACCGATGATAAAAACCATATCGTCGCGGAAGCCCATATCGAGCATGCGATCAGCCTCATCTAGGACTACGGAGTGGCAAGTGGACAAATCCAGAACTTTTTTCTCAATCAAATCTCGCAGGCGTCCCGGAGTACCGATGACAAAAGACACTCCGAGTTTTATCTCCCGGATCTGTTTCATGATCGGCAATCCTCCCACACAAGCCACCGAAAACATCCCGAAACCGAAAGCCAAGGTTTTGAAATCACTTTCTATCTGGAGAGCGAGCTCACGAGTCGGCGCCATAATCAAAATCATTTCCCTTTTGTTCTGCCCTCTGGTTTTGGCCACTTTTTCAATCAAAGGTAAAAGAAACGCCGCAGTTTTGCCCGTGCCAGTATTGGCCATGCCAAAAACGTCTCGGCCAGCGAGAACTGTCGGTATAGCCTGGTCCTGAATTGGTCTAGGAGTTTCAAATCCAGCACCTTTTATATTTTTATGAAGTTGAGGATTGAAGGGAAAATCAGCAAAGGTATGTTTAGACACATATGGCTTTTCCTCCATATGAATGGCTTTTTTTATGAAACGGGAAAAATCGATGCGTTCTCCGCGCGATCTACTTTTACTTGCCCCGCCCTGGCGGTGGTTTTTATTTGGAAAACGTGACCTTCCCTTAAAGGAAGATGGACGACGACCGAATTTACTCGGAGTAGCCGAATGAGGTTTATAAGCTTTATACATATTTGGGTCACCCCCAATATGCAAAAGAAATGCAAGAAGTGAGAATGATGTAGAAAGTATAGCATTTTGCTCTGGAATTGTCAATACTTTTTATATTGTCTAAAAAAGCTATACTGAAACTATGCAAAACAAACTGATTGGTAAACATGCAGACGAGTCATATCTTGATCTGTTAGAACATATAGTTAAAAATGGCGCGACTAAGACCGACCGCACAGGTACGGGAACCAAGAGCTTGCTCGGTTATCAGATGCGATTTAATCTTGCCGACGGCTTTCCTCTCCTCACCACTAAAAAAGTTCCAATCAAATCCATCATCCATGAATTACTCTGGTTTATGCGGGGCGATACAAATTTGAAATATTTGGCAGATAACGATGTGCATATTTGGGACGAGTGGCCATACAAATCGTATTTAATTAGAAATAAAATTAGTGTGCCAAAAACTGACTCATTGGAGTGGAAAACTGGAATTAAAGAATTCGTAGAAAAAATAAAAATAGATGAAAAATTTGCCAAGAAATATGGAAACCTTGGACCGATTTATGGCTATCAATGGCGCAGCTGGCCAGCGCCAAACGGCAAACATATTGACCAGCTGGCGAATGTCATAACTGAAATCAAAAAAAATCCCGATTCCCGCCGACTGATCATCTCCGCTTGGAACGTGGCCGACCTGGAGGAAATGGCGAAAGCCGGGTTGCCGCCTTGCCACTGCCTCTTTCAGTTTTATGTCGTGGATGGAAAACTATCCTGCCAACTCTACCAGCGTTCCTGCGACACATTTCTCGGAGTTCCATTCAACATCGCTTCCTATTCCCTGTTCACCATGATCATCGCCCAGATTGCAGGACTCCAACCGGGAGAATTCGTCTGGACCGGCGGCGATGTGCATTTATATTCCAACCATCTAGATCAAGCCAAGCTACAGCTTTCTCGCCGCGGAGACATCCGACCACTGCCAAAAATGAAAATAAACCCAGCCAAAATGAAACTGGAAGATTTCACCATCGAAGATTTCGAATTGGTTGATTATAATCCACACGACGGCATTAGGGCGCCTATTGCCGTATAAAATAAGAAAAAATGATCTCGCTCATCGCCGCGATTGGTAAAAATAATGAACTAGGTAAAGGTAACGATTTACTTTGGCGCTTGCCTGCGGATCAGAAATTTTTCCGCGAAACGACTTCCTTGCACACTGTGGTCATGGGACGCAAAACTTTTGAATCGATAGGCCGGCCACTCTCGAACCGCCGGAATGTGGTGATCACTCGCGATGCTAACTACAAAAAAGAAGGAGTGGAAATAGTTCATTCCCTGGCCGGGGCGCTAGACCTTTTTCCTGATCCGAAAGAAGAAATTTTTATTATCGGCGGAGCGGAAATATATAAAGAAACGATGCCGATTGCGGACAGGCTCTACATCACCCATATAGATGCGGAAAATAGAGAAGCTACGGCGTTTTTCCCGGAAATAATTCCGGTTGTCTGGAATGAAGTCTCTCACGAAGAGCACCAGCCGGACGAAAAAAATCCGCTAGCTTATACTTTTTCAGTGTACGAGAGACTATAAGAACCTCACCCCCTTCCCCCTCTCCTTGATAAGGAGAGGGGCTGGGGAGAGGTGCATTCTACGGATCCTCGGGGGTTTTGATACGTATGAATATATCTTCACCTTCGGGAGATTTTTCTTTTCGATATTTGCGCTTTTTGTTTTTTTCTATTTTGGCGATTAATTCCTTTTCTAGATCAAAACCCATTGTTTCGCACATTCCTAGAATGAAGATCATCACATCGGCAAATTCTTCGGCTACCCCGTCTTGACGTTTGTTGTGTTTGGAAAACGCTTCCGAAAGTTCTTCGTGCGCCCGGCAAAATTCCAAGGCGACATTCGTGGTGTTGAATCCTTTCTCCAACTTATTTCGCATTACCTCTTTTTGTAATTTTTTTAGGTCAATCATTGTCGTGCGTACTTTTCAACTTCTTTATTTACAATTTCTAACTGGATTCCGGCTTTTTGGAACATTTTTTTTGTCCTGGCCGAAGCATGATAATCCTTTTCGGCCACTACTCTCTTGATGCCAGCGGTGATGGCCATTTTAGCGCAAGTACTACAAAGCACCATCTTGCAGTACAATGTCGCCCCATCGAGCGCTATTCCAAACCGAGCAGCTTGAGCTATAGCATTTTGCTCAGCGTGAGCGGTTCGAATGCAATGTTCGGATTTAGTGCCATCATCGTTAATAACGGTATGCATATCATGGCCCACCTCGTCGCAGTGCGGCAACCCCGGTGGCGAACCGACATAGCCAGTCGAGATAACTCGCTTGTCGCGCACGATCACGCAGCCGCTTCGGCCTCGATCACACGTAGCTCGAGAAGCGACATAATCCTTCATTCCTAAAAAGTATTCATCCCACGATGGCCTTTCCATTACTTTAATATACGCTTCTTAATCTTTTTTGCCAAGCCCGCGGGCAAGCGCTTTGAGCACCTTCAGGTACATCCCTTCCACTAGCTTCTCTTGCCCCGCAAGAGTTTTGGCATAGTGCCCGATAAGTCCGGGAGAAGAATTGGTTTCGATGATGTAATAACTGCAACTCTTTGAGTTTCGAGGATTTTTGGAAATATCGCCTTTGGTGACCATAATATCCACCCCGCAAAAACGCAGACCCATATCTCTGGTGAGATTAATGGCGATTCGGCGAAATTCGGGATGAATGACATCGATCACATCCATAGCTTCCCCGCCGGGAGATAAATTCGCGATATCCAGTAGAAAAATCTTTTGTCCCTTTGTTGGAATAGTTTTAAAAGAAAATCCTGCTCTTTTTAATTTTATTTTCATTCGACGATCCTTAAAATCTATGTCTATGCCTCGTCTTGCAAAAGATTTTGATTTCTGTTTTTTCTGAAGCAGCGCTAAAATTGAATTTTTCCCGTCTCCGACCACCGAAAGTGGCACGCGCTCATAAGCGGAAATTATTTCTCCGTCCAAAATGACAATCCGGTAATCCCGTCCCGGCAAGTATCGCTCCACGATAGCCACCTTTTCCTCCTTAAAAATTTCCCGCAGTGAAGCTGTTAATTCAGATTTATTAGAGGCCAGAGACACACCAAAACCCTGGCTCTTGCTGTTAGGTTTGACTATCACCGGATAGCCTAATCGTTTGGCGTATTTAAAAGCATAAGAAATCTTGCGATTACTTTCCATCTCCTCGGCCCATTTATCTTCAAAGACGGTCTCTCCTTCTGCTACCGGGTAGCCCAATCTTTTCATAAAAAATTTGGCGTGGCTTTTGTCGGTCGAGATGCCGGTCGAAGCGGTATTGTTCAAATCCAATAAGTATCCGAGGAAGGACCGGATGACGCCGTTTTTGTAGATCATCTGCGCCACCACGCCCCACTCCGGTTCAATTACCAATCTAGCCCCGGCTTTAGGAGCCAATTTAGCCAGAAGTTTAATCAGCCGTCTTTTATTTTCTATTTTCTTTGGCAAAATTTTATCCCTTAACCTCGATACCCATAGAGCGAGCAGAACCGGCAACAATGTTGATAGCGCCTTCATCGTCTTTAGCATTCAAGTCAGTTCTTTTTTTGTTGGCAATTTCAAGCGCTTGGGCGCGGGTTATTTTACCGGCCTTAGTTTTTACATTAGTACCCGAACCTTTTTCCACCCCGGCGGCTTTGAGAATCAGTCCGGAAACTGGAGGAGTCTTCACCACGAAATCATAACTGCGATCTTCGTATACCGTAATTAATACGCCCACCTTGTCTCCAGCCATTTTGGCGGTCGCGGCATTGAATTTAGTCACAAAATCCCCAATGTTGATACCAGCCTGGCCGAGCGCCGGCCCGAGTGGAGGCGCCGGAGTAGCCTTCCCAGCCTGAATTTGTAATTTTATTTTTTTGGTTATTTTCTTTGCCATATATTTACTATGCTACATTAACTTATATTTTCTTAACTTGCAAGAAATCAAGTTCGACTGGAGTCTCCCGACCAAACATGGAAACTAGGACTTTGACTTTACCTCGCTCCTCATCTACCGAATTTATCTTGCCTTCCAGATCCTTAAACGGACCATCGGTGATCAAAATACTCTCGCCGATGACCATATCGATTTTATGTCTGGTGGTGCCAGCGTCCATCTTCTTGAACAGATAGTCCACTTCCTCTTTCTTTAGCGGCACTGGGTTCACTCCGGCGCCGACGAAACCGGTGACTCGAGGGGTATTTCTGACCACATACCAAGAATCATCCGTCACGATCATGTCCACCAAGACATAGCCCGGGTAAATTTTCTCTTCTACTTCTACCCTCTTGCCGCCTTTGATTTTTATTTTCTTTTCAATCGGCACGATGACATTGAAAATTTTGTCGTGCATACCCAAAGAGTCAATGCGTTGTTTCAAATTGCGCAGAACAACATTTTCGTATCCGGCATAGGTATGAATAGCATACCAGTTTCTAGCTCCTTGTTCTTCTTGTTTTGCCATTTTTTCTTTATAACTTTATGAATTTAATAACTTTCAACTACCCGATGACCTTCTCCAATCCTTTGGAAAAAAGAAAATCAAAGACACCCAAATAATACGCCACTAGAACCGACAAAATTATAACAATCAACGTGTAGAAAACAGTCTGGCGCCTCCCGGGCCAAATCACATGCTTTAATTCCGTCTTGGTCTCTTTAAAATATTCAGTGAGTTTTGACATATATTGTTTAAATAGATTTAGCCTCTTAAAAAAGCCCCTCTCAGGGCTCTTTTAATACTACTCTTTTTGCCTAAAATAGTCAAATAAAAAATAGCAACCTATCTATTCAAAAAACTTCGAACTTCATATCCGACGACTCCATCACCTTTCAGTCCGTTGGCAGTCTGAAATCTAATTAAAGATTCTTTGGTATTGAAGCCGAATTTTCCGTCAATCGCTCCGCTGTAATACCCAGCATTATTTAAGAATTTCTGAAGCTCTATGACTTCATTTCCAGATGATCCTTCATCCAGCCACTGTGTAAAGTAGAATTTCCCCGCGCCGGTAATATTTGAAGTGGTTGTGAAAGAAGGAAATACGGAAATTGCGGAAGCAGATAAACCCGTATTCGTAGATGCCACTTCTACTCTGATGGATTTCGAAACAGAAACACCGTTTGAGCTATAACAAGTGATGGTATAAGTCTTGCTTTCAGTCGGAGAAAAAGACTGAGTCCCTCTATTTCTTACCGAAGTGTCGCTGTCCCAATTGTTGGCACAACGGGTAGCGTTTGCGGTTTCCCATTCAGGAGTTATAGATGAACCGGGAGCTACAGAGAAGGCGTCACTGCGACCGTCGATTTCAAAAGAAAGAGTTGGTGTAGTGGAAACTGGGGAAGTGATGGTGAAAAAGGAATCGCTTTCATCGAGAAGTGTTTCATCTGTTTTTTTTATTTGAAGAAAATAAGTGCCTACAGGATAAGAAGACGGAAGAGTAAATGTTAATGATCCTGTATTTGGAGCTTGAAGATAAAGATCACGCCCTGTTACACCTGCAGAGCCAACAGGCGATGTGCGCAATTCAAAATTGACGTACCTTATACTAGAGTCAGTACCTACATTCCAGCGTATAGTTTGACTGGAACCAGTCTGCCATGTTTCTCCCCCATTCGGACTGATGACGGTGATGGAAGACTGAGCAGATTGCTTCACAGTGACAGAAACGGAATCAGAGTAATCCTTGATTCCATCAAAACAAGTTATGGTAAGAATAAGAGGACTTACATATCCAAAAGTTGCATGTTTGGCATATAATTTAACCACCCCATTAGGTTTTTGATCAGATAAATCAGTCCAAAACCGGCCGTCTGTTGTTGGAACATAATGTCCACCCATCTTACATTCGGTTTCTGATATATCAATGCCAGTCGAGCCCCAAGATGCTTCAATAACTGATCCATATTCAACCGCTGAAGGAAAGTCTGAACCATTAACTTTAAGATTGATGGAAGATCCGCTATCGGAATCGCAGGTAAATCTCGCATACTCATTTTCGCCATCCATTGTCGTATAAGCATAGCCTCCGCAAGAACTTTTCCAGGTCAGAGTTTCACCTTTATAACCGGAGACAGTACCTTCTGTACCGCTAAAAGTATAGTATTTCCCGTCACGGTTAGTGGTGTAACAAGATTGGTTAGTATCACTATCAGATCCACTGAAAACACATTTCACTTGTTCGGAAACTATATTTGTAGTATCTACCTTATCTGTTCCAATTTCTACTATTCCTTCATAGGTGAGTCCTTCTTGGGCATCGTTCCAAGTCCCGGGTGTAAATATTGCGCCCCAGAGATGAACAGCGTCTTCTTGGTCATAAATGCCGGCGCCGCTGTTTGGCTCACCAGGCGCCCAGTTTGAATAGGTTACTGGTTCGCCATTACTCCACACCCAACTACCCTCGGACTTCATGTCATTTAAACCGATCCAGGGATAACGCGCTGTACCTTCCCAATTAGTGAATTGTTTTGTAAGCCAATCACTCTCAGATTTATCATGAATAGTGGCTAAATGTCCTCCAAGCTCCACTGCTTTGTCTTCTGACGCTTGCCAGGTAGCTGGTGAAAGGAAGTAATATTGATGACCGTTATTTGGATTATTTATTGGACCTGCGAGAACAGTGATGATAGATGGATTTGTCGTATTTCCTACATTCACACTTAGGCTCGTCTGCGCGCTTCCGCCGTTCGTAGGACATGGAGTCGTAATACAATTTATCGTATTTTGACTTGTAACTGTAAAGGTCGGGTTGTAAATTCCAGCCGTTTTATAACTATGGGTAAAAGTAGATCGCTGAGCTATTGAACCTGTTAGTGAATCTACTGCGAGAGAACTATCTCCCCAATTTACGGAATATGATAGATTTCCACCATTTCTATCATAAGCGGTGACTGTCCAAGTCCCCTGCTGATTTACATCTAATGCATGTGGCCCGCTGACTCCGCTGATAACTGGAGATGTTGGAGTTACTGGCGCTGACGGACAAGGATATTCAACTCCATAGATGCTATTTATCACAGGGCACATTCTATACCAGGGTATCATTTTTATTCTTTCAAAAGTGCTAGCATCCACTTTGCCGGTTGCGCTAAGATTGTTGGTAGTCTGGTACCGGCGAACTGCACCTTCGGTGATCGGACCATACGAACCGTCAACGTTTCCGGAAAGTAAGCCGGAGTTTTTCAAAATTTGTTGGATCGCTTTTACATCCTCTCCTTTGGAGCCGACGCCCAGTTCTCGTTTAAATAGAGTATTAGTAAATGTTGAAGCAGTTTCTGATACGGAAGAATCATTCAGCGTTGAATTGCCAGACGTACAGTTACTTGCTAGAGTCATCCCATTGGGACAAAGTTGTCCAGTAAGCACAGTTGGAGCCATACTACAATTACTAGCTATGGTGTTGCCGTTAGGGCAAATAGTGCCTGAATCATAAGCCCTTGCAGAATCAGCATTAAAACCTAATAATAATGTAATGAATAAAAAAAACACCAACAAAATAGGCATATATTTTTTCATAAGCCCATTATACCCCCCCCCGAGCGGATTTGTTAAATGAGTTATCCACACAGCAAAAATGACTAGGCAAGACCTAGTCATTTATACCACAATAGCAACGGCCGTTGCTATTGTGGTATTTATTAGTAGTAAAACACTTCATTCAATGAGTAAAAAATTTCTTTTAATTGTTCATTTGTGATTTCACCTATTTTTTTAATCATTCTCTCTTTGGCTATCGTTCGTATTTGAAAAGTGATAATTTCAGAATTTTCGTCTAATTTATTTATTTTATTTTTCTCTAGTTTCACACAACCAGCATAATTTTTGATTTTACTGGAAATGGGACAGATAATAAAAACACTAAAATTTTTATTCATGGTATCACCAGAAACAATTACTACTGGTCTTTTACCTTTCTGTTCTTTACCTTTTGTTGGATTCAGATCAGCCAAATAAATGTCTCTCTGTTGCATTTTATTGTTCAAGATAAATCAATTGCTTAAAATAATCTCCCATCCCGTCTTCTGCCATACTTTTCATTTCTGGATCTAAAGATGCCCTTCTAAAAGAATCTGCATAATCTTTTCTGCGCACGGATTTGCGAAAATCGGTGAGAGCTTTCTCTATTACAGCCCTCCGAGTCAGCTTCTCTCTAGAGGAATACTTTTCCATCCATTGCATGAGATCCGAGGACATACTGTTGGTGAAAGTTATAGATTTCATATTTTTATATTTAACTATATTTATAATATGTATTTATTATACATAAATATCATCATATTGCAAACAAAGTTATCCACAGCAAAAAAAACTATGTAAGACCTGAAAATAAAACAGCCAGATACCACAATAGCAACGGCCGTTGCTATTGTGGTATTAGAGAAATTATAGTTTATCTTATTTCCAAACTATTTCAGTTCAACTTTTCCACCGGCTTCCTCGATCTTTTTCTTCAAGTCGTTCGCTTCTTCCTTCTTCATCCCCGCCTTGAGAGTGCCCGGAGCGGCATCTACCAAGTCTTTAGCGTCTTTTAAACCAAGACCCAAAGTTTCTTTCACGATTTTCATCACTGCGATTTTCTGCTCGCCCGCGGAAGCGAGGACCACCGTATAAATGCTTTGCTCTTCCTTCGCCTCGCCAGAGCCTGGGGCAGAGGCGGGCGTAGTCACTGCCACCGCTGATACTTCAAACTTTTCCTCGATTGCCTTGACAAGTTCGTTCAATTCTAGAACCGAAGCTGCTTCAAGGTCTTTTAAAAATGCATCAAATTTTGCCATAATATAATTAGTTATAAAGTTTATAATGTTATAAAGTTTATAAAGTAAAAGCTGACTATGCTTGATAACTTTATGGACTTTAAGAACTTTCTACTTCTTTTTCGCTACTTCACTTACTGCCAAAGCTAGACGTTGCATCGGACTCTTCAGCAAGAATGTCAATTTGGAAAGTAATACTTCCCGGCTCGGGATCATCGCCAGCTCCATCATTTTGACCGCATCAATGAATTTCCCTTCAAAAATACCACCCAAAATATTGAGCGCTACTCCCTTGCTCTTGTGAGCTTTTTGGAAATTATATATTTCTCTTGGAGAAGCTATCTCATCCTTGGAATACGCGATCGCTACCTCGCCAGCGAGTTCTGGCATCTCCCCTTCAGCTTTGCCTTGAAGCGCGCGAGCGAGCAAGGTCTTTCGAGAAACTTTGTAACCCACTCCGCCAGCTCGAAGATCTCGGCGCAACATCGTTTCTTCGCTTACTTTCAAGCCATGAAAGTTCACGAAAACCAGAGATTCAGACTCCTTGATCACTCTTTCGAGTTCTTTAATTATTTCTTCTTTTTTTGATTTTTGTAACATAAATTTCAACTAAAAAACGGCCATAGCCGTCAAAGATATCGACCCACTAAGTAGGACTTACTGCCCTTCGACTACGCTCAGGGTAGACCTACTTTCTTTGCGGTATTTAGACTATAGCACAAATTTAAATCAAATCAAGGCTTTGCCCGATATAACACGATGGCCGAAATTCGCATATTTTGAAATGATTCACTAGAAAAACTCCGAGAAGCCCGAAAACGATCATAACCAAGAAAATCATTAGCGCTTTGAAAAAATGTTTAGCCATGGTTTTGTTGATTAACGATACCCCATAATCAATAATATTACCAGTAGGATAACCAAAATAGCCAACAGGCCATAATACCAATCCCAATCTGAATATATATTTTTCTTTTTCAGAAAATCTGAAAGCTTGTCATTGCCTTCCAAGAAGATCAGGAAAGGTAAAATGGCGATTAGATACCAAATTTTGAAGATAAATTCAAACATAAAACTTATACTGTCTAAATCAATCACCCCGCGGCAAG
>Ga0209541_10007480_pt1 | contig 18360 bp, 16 predicted proteins | sample RifCSPlowO2_01_FD_184027 | JGI IMG/M metagenome (GOLD analysis project Ga0209541, IMG submission 184027) | Groundwater microbial communities from Rifle, Colorado - Rifle CSP2_plank lowO2_0.1 (SPAdes) (version 2) | ecosystem: Environmental > Aquatic > Deep subsurface > Groundwater | place... | reverse complement strand
AAGATTTGAGAGATAAATTAAAATTGTGGAATATGAAGTACAATGACACCAAACACTGCGGACTTAACGGTTTAACTCCTAACCAAGCCCTTAGATTGTGAGTGCAAAATGTCTGTATCTAAAACAGCTCTTTAACGCACCGGCGATTAAATCAGAATTTGGCATTGCTTAAGGATTCCTGACAGGAACATTTTGCCTGCTCTTTGATTTTAGGGATGGCATTAAGTAAAAGATTTTTAATCTTCTCTGCGTTCTCTTCCATCGTTTTTAAAAGCTCGCTTAGATTAACTGGATGCTTAGCCCAAACGTCGTAATCGGTCACCATGGACAAGTTTAAATAACAAATTTCCGACTCTCTGGCCAAAGCCGCTTCAGGACAAAGAGTCATCCCGATGACATCGGCGAAATTCCTGAAAAGCTTTGATTCGGCTCTGGTGGAAAACCTCGGACCTTCAATACACCAATATGTCCCATTTTGATGAACCGAAATTTTCAATTTTTTCGCTTCTCGATAAAATAAGGTTCTCAACTCCGGACAAAATGGATCGGCCAAAGAAACATGTATCGTCTCTTCTTCGTAAAAAGTGTAATCTCTTTTTTTAGTAAAATCAACGAACTGATCGGAAATGACAATGTCTCCGGGTTTGAAATCTTTTTGGAGGGAACCGACGGCTGAAATGCCGATAATCCGCTCAACGCCCAGACTTTTTAAAGCCCAAATATTGGCTCTTTGGGGGACCTTATGCGGCGGGAATTGATGTTTTTTCCCGTGACGAGACAGGAAAGCGACGTGCGTGCCGTTAAAATCGGCGATAATAATTGGCGCTGATGGATAGCCGAAGGGAGTTTTAATATTAACCTCTTTAATCTTTTTGAAAAACTTGGGGTCCTCCAATCCGCTCCCGCCGATAACGGCGATCTTTATACTAGATTTTGAAAAGTTTTTGGGCATTTTCAGTAGTTATTTTAGCAACTTCTTCATAGCTCAAATTCTTTATTTTGGCAATTTTTTCGGCCACGTATTTGACGAAAATGGGTTCATTGCGAAGCGGCCCCGCCTTCGCCAGGGCTTCGGCGGGCAAGGGCGTCAAATAAGGGCAATCCGTTTCAATTAAGATTTTATCTAGCGGAGTTTTTGCGATCGCCTCGTCTAAATTAAGTTTAAAAATAATGCCGTTGAACCCAAGATAAAACCCCATTTTCAGATATTCCTGAGCTTCAGCCCAATTCCCAGTAAAACAATGAATCACGCCAGCTGTCGGAGAACTGTTCTCTGATAAAATCTTGATTAAATCGTCATGGGCCAAACGGCAGTGAAAAATAATCGGCAAATTCAATTCTTTTGCCAAATCCAGCTGTTGGCAGAGAACAGTTCTCTGCAATTCTTTAGAAGAAACGTACTCCGATTTGTAGTCCAACCCAGTCTCGCCAATAGCCACCACCTTTTTTGATTTGGCCAATGCCTTATATTTTTCGTAGTAAAATTCTTCTTCGTTAACGTGAATGGGATGCAACCCCACGGCCGCGTAAACGCCTTCGCAATGTTTCTCGGCCATCTCCACCGCTCTTTTACTGGCTGAATACTGCGAGCCGACATTAATGAGCCAAACATCATTCTCTAAAGAACGACGGATCACCTCATCGGCATCGGCTTTATAAGCATTGAAATTCAGGTGTGCGTGCGTATCAATCAGCATTTTTGTTTCTTCTTAATTGCCACCAGGAAAACAAAATCGAGATTATTAAAACGGCTAAGATGAAACTCAGGGAGAAAACCAGCGGGATATGATAAATTTGAGCGAAAATCATCTTAAAACCGACAAAGGCCAACAGGGCTACGATGGCTTTCTCTAGATAAAAGAACTTCGGCAGAAGGGTAACGAGGAAAAAATAAAGTGCCCTTAGCCCTAAAATAGCGAAGGCGTTGGAAGTGTAAGCCAAAAATGGATCTTGAGTGATGGCCAAAACCGCAGGTACGGAATCCAGGGCAAAAATTAAATCCGCGCTTTCAATAAGGATAAGGGCGATAAAAAGCGGAGTGAAACAGAACGTTTTCCCGTTTTTTATGCAAAATTTATTTTCCTCGCAGCTATCGGTCATGGGAATGAATCTTTTAACAATCTTCAAAAATAAACTTTTCTGGGGGTCTATTTTTTCACCCTTCTGAACCAATAGCTTAAGGGCGGTGAAAACAAGAAACGCCCCAAAAACGTAAAAAAGGAAATCAAATCTTTGCAGAAGCCAAATGCCTCCAAAAATAAAAACGGCCCGTAACAAAAAAGCGCCCAGAATCCCTAACTTCAGGACTTTCTGCTGAGAAATAACGGGCAGGTTGAAATACGAAAAAATAACCAAAAAAACAAAGAGGTTGTCCAGGCTTAATGACTTTTCCAGCAGATAAGCGGTTAAAAACTCGAGGGCCTTTCCCTGCCCTAAGAAAAAATAGATTAAGAGGTTAAAAAGGAGCGCCAGCCCTATCCATCCCAATGTCCAGAACCCCGCCTCGCTCGATGACATCGCTTTTTTCCTTCTGCCTTGCCAATAAAGATCGAAAATAACCGCTCCGAGAATAAAGATTGAGAATAAAATCCAGAAAATTTGAAGAGCAGAAATCATAATTATTTTAAACGAGGAAACAACGGTTCGCTTTTTTCTTGCCCTGAGCCACGTCGAAGGGTTAATTGCTTAAGAATTTTTTCCGAGGTTTCAGGCAAAAATGACTCTAATAAATCAGCTATTTCTTTAATGGCAAATAATAAACCGCCGATAACCTCTTCTATTTTTTCTTTATCCTGAGCAGGGTCGAAGGACCACGGTTTTTCCCTTTCAACATATTGATCGCAAAGACCAATCAGTTCCCAAACCGCCATCAATGCCTCATTAAATTTAAACTCCTCCAATGCTTTTTGATATTTTTTTTGGAATTTGGAAATTGGAATTTGTTTAGAAATTGTAATTTGGGTTTTGGAATTTTTGGCCAACGTAATAACCCTGGCCACCAAATTGCCCAGCCCGCTCGCCAAGTCGCCGTTATATCTCTCTTTAAATTTTTCTTCGGTATAATCCCCGTCCTCGGTAGAAGGTATCTCCCGCAATAAAAAATATCTCACGGCATCTGCGCCGTATTTTCTAATCAACTCAAACGGGTCAACCACATTGCCTAGACTTTTTGACATTTTTTGCCCGCCAGAGGTGATGTAGCCGTGAACGAAAATGGTTTTGGGCGAATCAAGCCCTAAAGAAAGAAGCATCGCCGGCCACAATAACGCGTGGAAACGGAAAATATCTTTACCAATGCAATGAACGTTGGCCGGCCAATATTTTTTAGGATAAAGATAGTTTATCAAGGCTTCAAACCAGATATAGATTATTTGGGTATCGTCGTCGGGAACTGGTATCCCCCACTGCAAATTCTCCTTTGCTCTTGAGCAACTAACATCCTCAACGCCCCGTCCAATAAAACTTAAAATCTCGTTTTTCCTGCCACCGGGAACGATTTTAATTTCTCCGCTCTCGATTTGATCTTTCACGGCGTCAGCATATTTAGAAAGCCTGAAAAAGTAATTTTCTTCCTCAATAATTTCCGGTTGCTGGTGATGAATCGGGCACTGGCCATCAATCAAATCCTTTTCTTTAAGAAACGCTTCGCAGCCCACGCAATAAAGTCCTTTATATTTCTTTTTATAAATATCACCGTTCTCTTTCAATTTAAGCCAAACCTTTTGGACATTAGACCAGTGTTTTTTGGGGTCGGTTGTCCTGATAAAATCGTCGTTTGACAAATTGAGTGCCTTAGTCAATGTTTGATATTTTTGAGATATTTCATCGGTAAACTGCTTAGGGGTTTGGCCAGCTTCTTTGGCCGCTCTGACAATCTTTTGGCCATGTTCATCGGTGCCGGTCAGAAAAAAAACGTCATCACCTAAAAAGCGGCGATGTCGCGCGAGCACATCCGCCTGGATTAACTCCAAGGCAAACCCAATATGAGGCGGGGCATTGGTATAAGCAATACTGGTTGTTACGTAAAACTTATTTTTCATGGTATAATTTAACTGATTTCATCTTATCATGTTTTCATTGAATTAAAATGCTTTTGACCCCGCACATCTTGGTTGGCGTGGCTATCATAACCAAAGTCCAAAATCCAATTTTAGGGCTTATTTTTGTTTTATTGAGCCATTATGCTTTGGATTTCTTCCCGCATACGGAATATGATATTAAAACTATCCGAGCCAAGCAATGGGATAAGTCTGGCCCTGATTTTTTAAAGGTATTTTTAGATATTTTTATCGGCCTGGTAATTGTTTTTTTTACGACCGGTTATTCCCCGCTCATCCTGACGGCAGCTACCGTATCGCTCTTCCCTGACGGCCTGACCCTATTTTATTGTATTTTCCCGACCAACGGATTATTCAAGAAGCATTTGGAAATGCATGGGGCGATTAATACTGTCTGTGAAAATAAAAAAATCCCAGCGGTTTTGGGAATCGCCAGCCAGGCGGCAATAGTGGCGCTGGCTATCTTCTTCCTATGATAACCACGAACTCTCCTCTAATTTCCTCTTCACTCAATTTTTCTAAAACCTCCTTGACGGTGCCTCGGTAAGTTGTTTCGAATTGCTTGGTTAACTCCCGGCAAACGACCAGGTACAGTTGCTTATTGAGTAAAGCCAGCTCTGCCAGGGTTTTTAAAATGCGGTGTTTTGATTCAAAAAACACTACTGGGTACTTTAAGCTGACCGCCTCTGTAAAAAATTTCTTTCTTTTATTCTTAACCGGCGGAAAACCCAAAAACACAAACCTATCAATCGGAAAGCCGGAGATGGAAGCGGCGGCAATGAAAGCATTGGTGCCGGGCACGGAAACAATTTTAGCAGCATCTCCTAATGCCTTGACCACCGACTCCACCAACTTACCGCCCGGATCAGCGATTCCCGGAGTACCAGCATCGGACACCAAAGCCAAATTTTTCCCATCTTTTAAAAGCTGGATAATCTCCTCAACTTTTTTCAATTGGGAATGCTGATGATAGCTTAAGGTCGGGGTCTTGATTTCGTAATGATCAAGCAATATCTTGGTCACCCTGGTATCTTCGCACAAAATTAAATCAACCTCCTTCAATGTCTCAATGGCGCGGAGGCTGATATCTTTTAAATTACCAATGGGCGTACCGACAATATAGAGAGCAACCATATTACAAAACAGCGGCTCTTTCTTTTTCTTCTCTTCTTTTCTGAAGAAAGTCTTTCAAGAATTCAAATAGAATGCCGGTGATGGGAATAGCCAAAAGAGCTCCCATCACCCCCCATAACTTTGCGCCGACCATGACCGAGACCAAGACTAAAACCGGCGGCAACCCGATGAATTTCTTAGTTAAAACCGGGCTAAGAATATTCCCTTCTATCTGCTGAATAATCACAAAGGCAATAAGGAAAAACAAAGCTTTGGTCCAAGAGGTTAAAAAAACTGAAAAAACAACGATCGCTCCCGTGGCGATCGGACCGATAATCGGGATAATATTTAAAACCCCGGCCAAAAAACTGAAAGAGAGCGCATATTGAATGCCTAAGATATAACAGGTCGCAAAGGTCGTTAACCCGACGAAGAGGCTGCATAAAATTTTTGCGCCGAACCAGCCCGAAACCTTTTTCTGAGACCTGGCCCAAAGGCTCAAGACCAGCGCTTCGTGTTTTTTAGGAGCAAGGGTAGCAATAACCCTGTCTAACCCCTTTTCTTCCAAAGAGAGGAAAAGAGCAATGGTAATAATGGTGACGGTGGACAGAATGCCTCCGAAAATAGCTCCCAGGGCGCTGAAAATATTAGCCGAGGCGTTGGTCAAGCCCTGCTCAAAAGCCCGATTGAAGCTTTCAAGACTTTCAAAAGCTTCGATGCCCAATCCTTTCAGGGGCAGGGAAATTTTCTTAAAATACTCGGGGAATGCCTGAGAGAATTGCTGACTTTCTTGGACAAACCAAGGAGCCATAGCATAAATCATAAAGCCTAAAATACCAAAAAGCGCCACATAAACCAAAATAGTTGCTAAAACTCTGGGCAAACGCCTTTTTTGCAGGAAATCAATGGCCGGATCAAATAACACGGAAATAATCAAGCCGAACACCACCCAAATTAAAATATCTCTGACCAGGTAGAGAAGATAAAAGGTGAAAAAAGCGATCGTCAGCTTCAAAATCGTTCCCCAAGAAATATCTAAAACTCTTGGCTCCATGATTTTAATAACTGCTGAAAATTTTGGTCATCTTTGAACGGCCCGATTAAGGCTAAGTTCAGGTTTTTAGGTTGGAAAATATCCTGAGCAACCTTCAAGATGTCTTGCCAGGAGACTTGATTAATCTTAGCATAGATTTCCTTCGGAGTTAAGGTGGCCCGCTCCAGGAGCTCCTGCGCTCCGTAGAAAGAAGCCAGGGCATCGGAAGATTCTAACATTAAAGTCATCTTCCCCTGAACGTAATCTTTGGCTTTTTTCAATTCTGCCCGGGATAGTGCTTTTTGAGAAATTCTCCTGTATTCTTTTAAAATAGTCGAAATCGCTTTGGCGACGTTGTGATTGTCAATGCCAGCCTGGGTAACCAGGTATCCGGTATCGGGGTTAGAATCAACTTCGGTTTTAATGTAATAAGCCAGGCCCAGTTTTTCTCTGATTTCTATAAAAAGCCGTGAGCTCATCATGCCTCCTAAAATAATTCCCAGAATGTCCTGGACATACCTCTTGGGGTGAAAAAGATGATAACCTCTCGCGCCCAAACAAAGATGGGTCTGGTCGGTTTGTTTAAAATGGACCAGGCAGGCCGGCCTCATTTGGCTTTCAACCACTTGGGCTTTTTTGGTAGGTAGGGTGGTTTTTATTTGGACAAACTTTTTTTTGATCTGGCTGATGGTTTGAGCATCATTAATATTTCCGGCCACGCAAACAATGGTATTTGAAGCCACGTACTGGCTGTTCATATAATTTAAGAGTTCTGGGCGATTCATGGCATTCACGCTTTCTTTGGTCCCGGCAATATCCCAGCCGGCGGGCTGGTCGCCGTATAATAGCTTATTCCACAAAAGCCCCGCATAAGCCATGGGGTTGTCGTAAACCATATTGATTTCTTCGGTGATGACGCCTTTTTCTATTTTGATTTCTTTTTCCGGCAGAATGCTTTTTAAATAGATATCGGAAACCCAATCCAGAGCCAAATCAAACTGGCTCGAGGCTACTTTGGCAAAGTAGCCCGTGCATTCTTCTCCGGTAAAAGCATTGTAAATACCCCCGACCTTATCCAGGGTTTCGGCGATGGCCAATTTATCAGGCCTTTTTTCAGTTCCTTTAAAGAACATGTGCTCTAAAAAATGAGAGATACCCGAAGTTTCTTTTGTCTCATATTTGGAGCCAGTGCCCGCCAAAACCAAAACCGTCACGGCCTGCGTGCTTTTCTGCGGGACGGTAATAATCCTCAACCCGTTTTTAAGCGTTGTTTTTCTAAACATTTTATGATTTATATTATGATTATATTATTATATCTTAAACATTCCAATAACACAAAAGGCTCGATAAAAAGACCATGGTTGTAATATTAAGTTTTTAATTTATATTGAAAATCTTTTTAAACTGACTGTCGCCCTCAATTCTCTCGACAACAAGTAATCTAATTTCATTTTTAGTTAAACCAAAAAACTCGCGCAGAAGCTCTATTTCGTCTTTGCACTCATAGGGGCAAATTAAAACGCTTTTCTGCACAGAACAAAAGCCCAATTCCTTCAATTTGTCCCTGAAAGCATTGCGCTGTAATCTTTTAAGCTGAGCAATATCAAAAATTACTACTCTCCACCTTCCATCCCATTTTTTAACTTTCTTTATTTTTAAATTATCTATTTGGAGTCTTCCGACTTTTTTCTTTCCTCTTTCGGTTAAACTAATGTAAACCTTATGATCTTTTCTTTCTATATTGAGACACCCCTCTCTTTGAAGTCGATAAAAAGCATTATAAATATTTTTCTTTTTATATTTTCTTCCCTGTTTAAATTCCTTTAAAAGATTAATAACAAAATGGGGCGAGGTGGCGGCTATGCAAATTGCCCCAGTAATGGCTAACCAGCTTAAAATATCTTTAATAATTTCGGACTTTGGCTTTTTAAAATAGTATTTATATTTACTCATATTAATTGATTATAATAAACTAAAAACTCGAAATCAAGACCATGGTTGTTATTTCGAGTTTAACGATCCATTATCCATTTTTATTATACTGAATTTACTTAAAATAAAAAAGTCCTTGACGGTACTGAAGGCCAAAATTTTATTTCTCTAATTTTTCTCTAATAATTTCTGCCAAACTATCTATCTTCACTCTTTCCTGCTTCATGGTGTCTCGGTCGCGGATGGTGACGTCGTCTTTTTTTAAGCTGTCGAAATCGACAGTAATACAAGCCGGAGTACCTATCTCGTCTTGAGAGTAATAACGTTTGCCGATGTTTCCCCTATCGTCCCAGGCCACCATCAGGTCTTTACGCAAATCATCATAAATTTTTCTGGCTAATTTCACTAGCTCCGGCTTGTTCGCCAGAAGCGGGAAAACCGCGGCTTGATACGGAGCCAATTTTGGCGGAAGCTTTAAAACCACTCTTTCTTTTTCTTCTTTAAAAGCTTCCAAAAGAACGGCCAAAACCGACCGGTCAACCCCAAAGCTCGGTTCAATGACATGCGGATAAAGGGCATCTACACCCTCCTCCCTATAGGGCGGTTCTTTAAAGTGATTTTTCAAATCAAAATCGGTGCGGTAGGCCAAGCCGTATAATTCTTTCTGACCGAAGGGAAATTCGTATTCAAAATCTATCGTTCTCTTGGAGTAATGGGCTTTCTCTTTGCCAGAAACTTCAACTTCGTGGACTTTTTTGATGTCAACCCCCAAGTTTTTAATCCACGCTGCCATTTCTTTTCTCCAGTATTCAAAATATTTTTCCCAGTCTTTTTCAAGGACGAAATACTCTATTTCCATTTGTTCAAACTCCCTGGTTCTGAAAATAAAATTACCGGGCGTAATTTCATTCCTAAGGGCTTTGCCTATTTGGGCAATACCGAAAGGCAGGGTTTTACGCGCAGTATCTAAAACATTCTTGAAATTAACGAACATGGCCTGGGCGGTTTCAGGACGAAAATAAGTAATATTGCTTTGGGCTTCGGCCGGGCCGATGAATGTTTTGAACATGAGGTTGAACTGCCTTGGGGGAGTAAATTCTTTTTTACCGCAATGGGGGCATGTTTTTATTGCCAAATCGTCAACCTTAAATCTGCTGTGGCAATTTTTGCATTCAACCAGCGGGTCGGCAAATTTTTTCAAGTGGCCACTGGCTTCCCAAACCTTAGGATTCATAATCAGCGAGGCGTCAATCCCCACCATATCGTCCCTGCTTTGAACGAATTTTTTCCACCAAAGCTGTTTGATGTTGTTTTTCAGCTCCGTGCCCAAGGGACCGTAATCCCAGGCGTTGGCAAAGCCACCGTAAATTTCCGAAGAAGGAAAAATAAAACCCCGTCTTTTGCATAACGATACGACTTTTTGCATTAAGTCTTCCACCCCGTTAGAAATTTGGTTTGTCTTAGGTATCATAATAATTATTTTTGTTAACCCCATTAATTCTGTAATTTCTAACGGGGTCCATGGCATTGATTATTGGACGATGTCCGCGGTGTTAATTACTGGGGCTTCGGCACTCGTCATTAAACCAGTGAATTCGTCTTCGCCCGTGACTCTGGCCGTGCCAACAAGGGTCAAATTGCCTGCCTGCTGGGGCGTTAAGGCGAGCTGGAAAGCGACCGAGGGACCCGCTGTCCCCAAAACTCCCTGGCCCGCTTCTAAATTTTCAAGCTTCCAGACTACTTCCCGGGAATTGGAGTCAAAGGTTAAATTCGCTTCTTCGGGGAAGATCTTGCCGGTCAATCTTACGTTACTGCCCAGAATGGCTTTAACTTGCATATTCTTAATGTCGTTGTAATAATTCTTCACCTGCCAGATAATAGTATACGTTGTCTGTTGACCCGCTACCGGTGGCAGAGGACCCGTATTGCCAAAAACTTCATCCTGATAATAGCCTTTTGGGCTCATCTCCAGTTTTGAGTTCACTTTAGTCACAAATTCTTTCTGGGCCTGCGAAAGAGAAATATTGGTTCTGATAACCTGATTTTTATCGTTGATGCTGGAGATCTGCCAATCATCTTTTAGTTCAACCCAGAATTCAACCCTGCCTTCTTCGCCCACGGCTAAAAACTGAAGCTTGGGAATCTTGCGCCAGTCAAAAACTATTGAGTTGTCGCCCGGCTCAAAATCGCCCAGAGGCGCCTTGAGGGTGGCCAGGTCAAAAAGCCCACCTTCTAATTTGGCGACCAAAAATAGATTATTTAAAACATCGTTGCCGATATTTTTGAAGAAAATTTCGTAATGGAGCGCATCGCCGGCCTTGGCGACATAAAGAGAATTGTTGTTAATTTGCTGAGAAATATACAAAGAGGGGGTAATGATCTGCACCCCCCGAATGGTTTCTTTCAGGACCACGAATTCGCCATCTTGCCAGGAACCAAATTGCGCCTTAAATTGTTTTTGCTCGCCGATTTCTCCTTTAATATGGCCGATGATTTCAATCCTGCCTCCCTCGGCTTTATTTAAAAGCCCGACATCCCAGTCTGTTTTATCCAAAGACCGAGGCTTAGAACTTTGAAATTCAAAATCGGCCGGGTATTCAAGCTTGATGCCCAATCCCGAGAGCGGATAGCTGGCGTTGGAAAAATAATTCAGCTTAAAGCTCACTTCTTTGCCCGAATCAATTTTTGAAGGCAGATCGAATTCCAAGACCAAAGGAACGGATTTAATCTGCGTCGTATAAGAGGTTTCCGATTCGTAACGGGCTTTAAGGTTTTTGGGCTGATAATTCAGCCAGGCCCGAGCTTGCTTGATTTCTCCTTCCTTGCCCAAAAGCCTTGTCTTAAAATTAAGGGTTTGCTCTTGACCGGGATAAATGGCCTCTAGGGCGACTTCCTGCCGGAGAGATTGCCCCGCCTGGAGCAGAGAATACTTCGGATACTCAAAGATGAGACGCGGGTCTTCCAGTCTGACGTTGCCATTATTTTTATATTTAACGGTGTATTCCACCTCTTGAGCCAACTCGGCTTCGGCCGGCCCCAGAATTTCCAATTTCAAAATTTCCTTGGAATAAATATTTCTCTGGTAATACCAAAAACCCAGCAGGCCCAGAACCAAAGCCGAGGTAATAATAACGAGCATGAATTTATTTTGGGTGAGCTGTATCATTATTTAGATTATACCCCGTTAGAAAATTTTTGGTAATACTAAAAATTTCTCGCCATACTTTGAATTTTCTAACGGGGGTATATCAGTTTCTGCCTAAAATTTCACTAAGATAATCTTGAGAAACGTTTTTCAATAACTTTTGGTGAAGGGGCTGGATTTTTAATCTTGATAAAATCGGCCAGTCTTTTCTTAAAATCAATTTTAATACTTTGACGATGTCACACGCTATTTTCTGCCCATTGAGCAAGCAGTCTTTGAATTCCGGCCGATAGCCGAGAATGGAAATGAAATTCCAGAGAAAATAATAGTACACTAACGGCAGATGATTAATTTTAAATTGTAGATTGTTTAACTTCCCGAAAGTTTCAATTAACAATTCCCAAGTTTTTTTATCTGGTTCCTGCCCTCTCACCGAATCATCAAGATTTTCGGCAATTTTATGAGCCACGGCTAATTTTTTTAAGCTTTTCCTGATGTTGGGAAATTTCTCAATTAAAATCGCACCAGTCAGGGTTTTGGTTTTCTTGCCCTGGATAAATTCAATTTCTGACAAATAAAAAAGCCCGATGCCTCCTCTTAGTTTTGACTTAATCTTCCTGACGGCTTTGCCCAAAACTTCCAGCTTGCCGAAATCCTGTGTATAAATGGTAAAAAGCTGGTCGGCCTCTCCCCGACCAGTCTTTTTAATGACAAAGCCCCGGGTCCGATAATGAACCGCCATTTTAGTAGTCTCTTCTTGCTTCTTTAAGGCCGAAGTCTTCTTCCAAGATTCTTCTGTCCCTGCTTGGATTGCCTTTGTCTTCGCTCCTCATTTTACGAAGGATTGTTCTTTTTTCTTCCGGGCTTAAAAAAGTGTTAACTTTTCCAGGGGGAAGATATTTTTGCAAGAGCCCTCTATGGGCTCCTTTATATATTTTTTGCCCGCCAGTTCCAGGAATAACGGTTTCTTTTGGCACTTTCCGGAGTGTATCTATTATTGACACTGGTCTGCTCCCAGCAAAAAGGCCTGGTTTTGGCACAGCTACCGGCTTTTGAGGAGGCTTGGGTATTGGCGTAGCCATAAATTTAAAGTTTTTTAATGGATAACCCTAAACTTTCTTGGTCGACCTTTGGTTTTGATGCTAAATGAAAATCTTTGGCTTTGGTTTCTTGCAAAATAAAGTTTTTGTTTTTCATCAAAACCTCGTTCAATTCCGGCGTCCCGGAATATTCAATAGAAATTTTATCGGCCGGCTTCAGCCCGGCCTGCTTTCTCATGTCTTGTATCTGGCGTATGGCGTCCCGAACCATCCCCTCTTCTTTCAATTCGGGAGTAATTTTAGTATTTAATTCTATTTCTTTTTTAATCTTAGAATCAAAAACTATTTCTTTAACATTAACTTCTTCTTGAATTAAATTTAGTAATTCCTTATTGTTTCGGATTTCGGCTTGCGGATTTCGGATTTTGAGCGAAGCGAGCGGCTGGCGAACCTTAATGCCGGCCTTGGCTCTTTCGGCTAAAGCCAAGCTGACTATCCCCCGAACCTTTTCCATTTCCTGGTTTAATTTTTTATCAACTAACTTTTTATCTGCTTTCGGCCAATCCTTCAGATGAACGGAATTTTTAATTTTGAATTTAACCACCTCCCGAGGGTACTTAAATCTAAGGACCCTCGGGAGGTATTTGCTTTGAATTCCTTGACGTATTTCTTCGCTTAAAAATGGCACGAACGGAGCGGTAAGCTTGCTTAAGGTTAACAGAACAAAATACAGGGTTGATGAGGCCTCTTCAAACCGTTTTCTGGACCTTCTGATGTACCACAAAGATAAATCATTGATAATAAAAGCTTCAATCGCTCTGGCGGCTGGAGTAACGTCATATTGATCAAGTCTTTTAGTCACCTCGTTAATAAGCTCATTCAGTCTTGAAACAATCCACTTATCTAATATATTGTTAGACGTCCGACGTCTAACGACCCCCTTACTTTGATAGGTTTGATAAAAGGCGAAGCAATTCCAATAGGTCATAATGAATTTCTTCAAATTTCCTCCCACATCTTTCTCCGCAAAAAGCTTAACGTCGCCCGGCTGATTGACCGTGTAAAAATACCATCGGACGGCATCCGAGCCGTATTTTTCAATAATATACTGGGGGTCAACGACATTGCCTTTTGACTTGGACATCTTTTCGCCTTTTTCGTCCAAAACGTGGCCCAAAGAAATAACGTTTTTATAAGGAGCGCCTTTCCCCAGCAGAGTGGCCACCGCCAAAAGCGTATAAAACCAGCCCCTGGTTTGATCAATGCCTTCACAAATGTAGTCGGCGGGAAATTGGGCGACCGTAGCAAAGGGCATGGACCCTGAATCAAACCAAACGTCAATCAGTTCCGGCGCCCTCTCCATTAAGCCAGCGCATTGAGAGCATCGGAACCTTACTTCATCGATATACGGCCGATGGAAATCCAGTTCCATCTTTTCGTTGTAGGGCAGATTTTTGAATTCCAATTTTCTTAATTCTCCTGTTTTAATTTCTTTTTCTTTAAGAATAGTTTCAACAAATTTTTCCATATCATATCCCAAAACTACTTTCTCCAATAAAGTAAAGGGGCGCTTATGACTCACAATCAAAATATTTTTGCCTTGGTATTTTTGGTCCATCTCTTTAATAAACCCAAACATTCTTTTTTCAAGTTCAACGTAATTTTCCCCTTCAGGAGGAGCTGTTTGAAATCTTTTTGAATAATGTTCCAGGGGCGTCAAATTTTCTCCTTTATTCCAAAATTCCCCAGTTTTTCCGAGAGGTTTCCCATTGAAAATACCGATATTGACATCCCTGAGCCGTTCATCAAAATTAATCTTCGAACCCAATTCCTGACCGACAATTTCAGCGGTTTGTTTAGTTCTCAAAAGGTCGGAAGAAAAAATCAGGTCAATCTTTTCTTTCTTTAGTTTTTGGACCGCTCCCCTGATTTGTCTTTTCCCTTTTTCAGTCAAAGGATAATGGATTTTTTCCGGCCAACAATTGGCAAGCTTCTTTACATTTACCACTGATTCTCCGTGTCTTAGAATAAAATATTTATTATTTGAGAATTTCTGATTTAATAAATCTTGCCTACTGCCGATGACTGCCTGGTGCTGGCATTTTTTACACTGCCAGACCGGCAAGGGCGTACCCCAGTATCTTTCCCTGGAAAAAGCCCAATCTTTGACCTCTTTCAGCCACTCGCCGAATCTGCCCTCTTTTAAATAAGCGGGTACCCAATTAATTTTCTGACTGTTTTGGATTAAATCCTTCTTGCCCTTCTGCATATTAATAAACCAGCTTTCTTTGGCGTAATAAAGCAAAGGGGAGCTGCAGCGCCAGCAAAAAGGATAATCATGCTCGTGCAGCTCTTCTTTGAAAAGCAAGTTTTTTTCTTTTAGATTTTTGATAATCAACGGGTCAGCATCTTTAACAAATATGCCGGCCCATTGTTTCACTTCCGGTTTGAATTTTCCTTCCTCGTCAACGTTCAAAATTACCGGCAAATTATTTTTTTTACCAACCTGCATGTCGTCCACGCCGAAAGCCGGGGCGATATGGACCAGGCCCGTTCCCTCGTCCAAAGAAACGAAATCGCCGGCGATTACGCGAGGTCCGACCTCCTGGGGAGGTCGAACCTCTCCAAATAGCCGTTCGTATTCCAAGCCAATCAAGTCCTGGCCCTTCAGTTCTTCAATAACCTGATAACCCTCTCCCAAAACGCTTAGCCTTTCTTTGGCTAAGATTAAATTATCAACGCCGAATTTTACCTTGGCGTAAACAAACTTCGGATTAACCGCTATGGCCGCATTGGCCGGCAAGGTCCAGGGCGTGGTCGTCCAAACAAGCAGATACGTATCGGGCTGGATTTTGAATTTTACAAAAATTGAGTTCTCCTTAACCGCCTTGTAGCCCTGGGCCACTTCATGCGAAGACAAGGCCGTGCCGCACCTTGGACAATAAGGCACGACCTTATGGCCTTTATACAAAAGCCCTTTTTGATGAATCTGCTTGATAATGTGCCACAAGCTCTCAATATAGCTATTTTCATAAGTGATGTAGGGATTTTCCATATCCAGCCAGAAACCAATGCGAGTGGTCAGTTTTTCCCATTCGTCCTTATATTGCCAGACTGATTCGCGGCATTTTTTATTAAACTCTGCGATGCCGTATTTTTCAATGTCTTTTTTATTTTTGAGGCCCAGCTTCTTTTCAATTTCAAGTTCTACCGGCAAGCCGTGGGTATCCCAGCCGGCTTTTCTCAAAACCCTGAACCCCCTCATGGTTTTGTACCGGCAGATAATGTCTTTATAGCTTCGGGCTAAAACGTGGTGCAAGCCGGGTTTGCCATTAGCGGTCGGGGGACCTTCATAAAAAACAAAATCCCGAGCCTTGGCTCGCTGCTTGATGCTCTTTTCAAAAGTCTTGTCTTTTTTCCAAAATTCCAATATTTTATGCTCTAATTCGGGAAATTTAAGTTCCATATGATTACATTTTTTCCGTAGCGGAAATGCCCATTAAAGAAAGAGTGTTTTTTAAGATAATTTTTGTGGCTAAAACGAGAGCCAAGCGAGCTTTTGACAGATTTTTATCGTCTGATAGAACCTGGCAGTCGCGGTAAAATTGATGGAAGGACGTCGCTAAATCAGTGGCGTACTGGGGCAGCCGCTGAACCTGATAGTCTCTGGCCGTGTCTTCAACAGTCTCGGGCAGTCTGATTAGTTGCTTAATTAATGCTAATTCGGCCGGCTGATTCAATAATTTCAAGTTTTCCTTGCCCGCCGAAGCCTTGGCGAAGGCGGGGGATTTCCCGGATTTGCTCAAAATTGAGCAAATTCGGGCGTGGGCGTATTGGACGTAATAAACCGGATTTTTCTCGGACTGCTCTTTGGCCAAGTCCAAATCTATTTCCGTGTGGGTATTTAAAGACTTTTGCAGATAAAACCACCGGGCGACATCCAAACCGATTTCGTCAACCAATTCTTCCAGGGTAATGACATTGCCCAGTCTTTTGGACATCTTTTCCCCGCCCCTCAAGGTAACTAACTGCAAAACCAATATATCCAAGCTCCCTTTGAAGCCCAGCATCTTTGAGGCAGCTTTGATTTTGGAAACGTGAGCCTGATGGTCGGCTCCCCAGATATCGATCACCTTATCAAAGCCCCGGTCAAACTTATCCTTATGGTAGGCGATGTCGGAAAGCAAATAAGTAGGCTCCCCTGTTTCCCTGACCACCACCCAGTCTTTGTCATCGCCGAACTGGGAGGTTTTGATCCATAAAGCCCCCTCTTTTTCATAAACCAAATTATTTTTCTTCAGCCAGTCCAACATTTTATTAATCTTATTTTGTTGATAAATGGCCTCCTCTTCGGAAACCCATTTATCAAATTTAACTTTCAGCTTCTTCTCTAAAAAATCTTTGTTGTTATTCTGGATGATTTGGGCGAGCTGCCAGCCGGCCTCGGATTCCGTCTGGCCGGTTATTTTATTTTTTTCCAATAAACTGACAATGCGAACGGTTTTATATGTTTCTCCCTTGCCCAGGGCGGTTTTACCCAGCTCGATGATTTGCTTGCTGTTTTTGGCATCGTTCACAAAGTATTCTCTAACCACCTTATAACCAGCTTTTTCCAGAACATTGGAAAGGACATCTCCTGAAAATGCGTTGCGGCCGTTGCCAATATGTAGCTGGCCGGTGGGATTGGCTGAAACCGACTCAATGCTTATTTTTTTGCCCTGGCCTGTTTTCAGCTTACCAAAAAATTCTTTCTGCCTCAGGATCTCCCCGACCTGCTTATACAAATATTGCTTAGAAATAAAAAAATTAAGAAAGCCCGGGTCAGCTATCTCAATTTTCTCAAATAAGGCAGGCTCAAGATTCAGGATATGAGACCTTAAATTATTAGCTATCGCTTTGGGGGTTAATCTGATGGTTTTAGCCGTCTGCAAAGCAAAATTGGTCGCATAGTCTCCGTGTTTCTCGTCTTCGGGATAATCAATATGAACCGCGGCCAAAGCCGAAAATCCGGCCTTTTTAGCCGCTTCTTTGATTAATTTTACGATTTCTTGACGAACCATGTACCGAGTTTTTATTTAATAAATACGATGAAATAAGTTTCATCTTTCCCCTAGCTAACACTTCGGGAAACGAAGGCGAAGAAGAGGTTTACCTCTTCGTCCTTATTTTATCGTATTTTTAGCTAAATTAAAAGGGAGAAAACAGCGTTTTCTCCCTTGATGACGATTCTTCGCCGATAAAATTAGTCGGCCAGGAATCCCTTAAGTTTTCTGCTTTGAGAAGGATGACGAAGCCTCTTCAAAGCTTTGGCTTCAATCTGCCGGATTCTTTCTCTGCCTACTCTGAATTCTTGGCCAACTTCATCGAGGGTTCTTTTGCCTCCCCCGTCCAGACCAAACCTTAGGGTAATCACTTCTTGTTGTACCGAGGAAAGAATAGCTAAAACCTCTTTGATTTGATTTTTGAGAAGGCTCTGATCTATTTCCCTTTCGGCTTCCTCTGTCCCGGAAGTTAGTGAGAGTTGGCGCCCTAATCTCTTGGCTCCGGTAAAACTGGTAATCCGTTGGGTATCAAGCTGAACTCGACGCTCATGGAATACTCCCTCCTCTATCGCTTCCGTTAATTCTTGAGGGAAAAGAAAGCTTACCGGCTTTTCCAGGGCACAAGCAATCTCTTCCATCATCTCCCTACTAGGGACAAACCAGAGGTTTTCAATCCGCCTGATAGTGTTTATTGGAATGCCGGTAATCCGAAAAAGGTCTTCCTGGGTCAGGTGTTTTTCTTTCCGCGTTTGTCTTAACCTTTTATTCCGAGCCAGAAGTTGAAGTTCAACCAACTCATCTCCTGGAGCAACCATCTGCTCCTCCATTATTTTTCCTCCTTTCCTTATTTATTTATACTCATATTATACATTTTATTAAAAATTTGTCAAGGACGTCGTAATGGTTCAATACCTTTGCAACACCCTGTAGGGTAAAATGTATGTATATGGCATACACAACAAATCCGCATTTGCCGAGGTTAAGAGCGCAAGCAATT
>Ga0209541_10007479_pt1 | contig 18363 bp, 18 predicted proteins | sample RifCSPlowO2_01_FD_184027 | JGI IMG/M metagenome (GOLD analysis project Ga0209541, IMG submission 184027) | Groundwater microbial communities from Rifle, Colorado - Rifle CSP2_plank lowO2_0.1 (SPAdes) (version 2) | ecosystem: Environmental > Aquatic > Deep subsurface > Groundwater | place... | reverse complement strand
CGGCGTGGACGAGGTCTCCGAGACCATGCCGCCTCCCGAGATGCGGAGCCGCACCACGGCTCTCTACAACCCCACCTCCAACTGGAAGCGGGTGCTGATCGGTGACGGGATCGTCTCCCTCGAACCCCACCAGAACCTGTACGTGATTCGGAGCACCCCCTACGGGTACCAGCTCCGGATGTGCACGTACGACGGCGAGGGCGTCTACCTCCTTGGCGAGGGTTCGCTCACCGTGGACAACCCGCAGGGCGTGATGCAGAATCACACCCTGTCCAACACGGGGCGTCCCGCCGCGGAGTGCTCCTTCTAGGGAGCGACACGTCACGCGGCGCGAGGGGTCATCGGATTCTACATCCGGTGGCCCCTCTTCTTTTTTATCCCCCAATCTTTAGCGAAGGGGGATTTTTTGTGCTATAATTTTTGTATGTTATTTAACGTGCGTCAATGATTGCGCGCTTTCGTTGCACAAAGCTACTTTTGGTTTTGTTATTGCTTTTTGGTTTTTCAATAGCTGTTCCGGTGTATGCGCTGCGAGATGGCCTTCCGGTAGCGGGCGCTCCGGCGGCGGGCGCTCCGGCGGCGGGCGCTCCGGCGGCGGGCGCTCCGGCGGCGAATTCCGGAGTGATGAATTTCTTGAAAGAAAAGGTTCTTGATCCGTTGTTTGGACTCATCGCCCAGCTTTTTCTCGTGGTTGCGAGTTTGCTCGCGGGTGTTCTGGGCATGTTTATCTCGCTCCTTTTGAGCGTTGCCTCGTACAATAATTTTATTAACGCGGGCGGGGTGATTATTGGCTGGACGTTGACGCGCGACATTGTGAACATGTTTTTTGTCGCGGTATTTTTGGTTATTGCGCTGGGAACGATTATCGGCAAAAAGGAATATCACATTAAAAACGCGCTACCCAAATTCGCGCTTGCCGCCATTTTGGTCAATTTCAGCCGGCTCATTCTTGGACTCATCATTGACGCGTCGCATGTCATCATGATGACGTTTGTGAATGCCATTCAGCAGGTGGGCGGCGGTAATTTTTTGCAAGCGTTTAATGTCCAAGCAAATTTTGAACTGGCCAAAAGCGCGGGAATGACAGGAACCGATCAACTGCTGACCGCCATCATGAGCGTGCTTCTGGTGTTTATTGCTACGGTTATTGTTGGGATGTTTGCGCTTATGCTGGTTATGCGGATGGTTGGGCTGTGGATATTAATTGCCGTGTCGCCGCTTGCGTTTTTCTTGCGCAGTTTGGATTCAGCAAGCTTTAAAAAATATTACGGCGATTGGGAGGGAAAGTTTAAGGCGAATGTGTTGATGGGGCCGGTGATTGCGTTTTTCTTGTGGCTGGCGCTTGCCATGTCGCAGGGCGGCACACTGTATTCAAGCGAGGTAAAGGGCACATCTGACGCGGAAGCGCAAAAGAATTTAGAAGGAAAACCCGGATTGGTTGGGTCCACCATTTCTACTATTGAAGGTTTAAGTTCGTTTATTATTTCAGCGGCGTTGTTTTTATTTGCGTATCAGCAGGCGCAACAATTTGCAAAAGAGAGCGGTATACCGGGCATGGATAAGTTGGTGGGTAAGGCGGGTGATTTTATGAAGACGGGCGCGAAGTATGTGAGCGGATATAAGGCGGCGCGCGCGGTGGGGTCATATGCGGCAGGCGCCGGAGCGCGCGGAGCATTGCGTGCGGGCGCTGGATTGGCGAAAGGTGGTGCCAAATTAGGCGGTATTGTTGCTGGCGGATATAAGGCCGGTGGCATGCGTGGCGCTGTAGGCGCGCTTGGCGGCGCGGCGGCTGGCGCTGCACGCGGGTTGCCTGGCGCGGCCATGGGAGCAGTTCGTGCGGCGCCGGGGGCTGTGGTTGGAGGATTGAAGGGCGCGGGTATTGCGCTTGGCGCTGGCGCGCTCGCCATTGGCGCTACCGCATCCTCGGCAATAAAAGGGAAACTTGGCGCAGTAGCGTCTCAAGATATTGAGAAGTTTGGCAAGGTTGATTCCAGTCTTAACAATGACCAGTTGTCTGATGTGATGCGAAGAGGCGGCGCGCGTGGCCAGGCGGCGGGACTTTCACTTGCAAAGCGCGGTTATCAGTTTACAGAGACAGAGGCCAAGACAATGCAGGCATCGCTTGCCGGTAACGGGCCATCTGAAAAACAATTTAAGGATAGTTTAAAGAAGAGCGCGCCGCATCTTGCGTATGATCTTTCTGATCCTAATCCGGAGAAACGCAAGGCGAACCGCAAGGCCATGTTGCGTGATCCGGAAGTACAAACAAATAATTTGCCGCGCGAGGCATTTGATGGGCCGAATGGCGGAGAGCTCATGAATGATATGCTTGAAGATTTGGGATCAAAGGGTCTCGGTAAACAAATTAATAGTTTGCGTAACCCTGACGCGCACAAGGCAGCGCTCAAAGTGATGAGTACCTCCACCATCCCCACCGCCTTTAGAGACCGTGACACGCATGCGGCACGGCTTGGCGCAACAACCGACACTGCCGCAGGAACCGTTCATGGCGATATGCATCTGAAACGCGTCGCGCTTGCCGCGCTTCCCGCGGGTAATACGATGGCAAACCAGCAGAAACGCATTGATCTTGAGCGTGATATGCGCAAACTTGAAGGTGAAAAACGCACACTTGAGACACAGGTGAGCGCTGGTGTTGATCTCGCAAAATTGCATGCCCAGGAGACGGGTCGGCCTGATGAAACCGTTGCTTCATTGGCTCCTGCCGATGCGGCAGTGCAGTTGCCAATAGTGATTAAATCCATGTCAGCAGGAGATATTAAGCCGGAGGCCTTAGAGAACCCCGCTGTTTTGGCTGCGGCACAAGAGGCAATGGGCAAGGAATTCCCAGAATTTATTCATAGATTGAAACCCGAACAACGGACCGCTGCTACCGTGGGCGCGGTGAAGGTGATGAACGATGTGAAGGCGGGTACGGCCGTTTCGCCACAGCAGGTTCAGGTAGCCGTTCGTTTGACCGGTAATTTTGAAGGTGTCTCTACGCATCCGCAGGCATCTCTTATTATAGAGCAATCGGTCAGTGCGATGAATTCGCAAGAGTTGGCACAGGTGCAACCGGATACATTGGGTACCGCTAGCGATGCTTTTTATGAGGCATTGACAAAGAATCCCGGAGCGGTAAGAGGTTTGAATCGTGCTCAAGGGATAAGCGAGGCGAAACTTGATGAAATTAAAGCCGAGGTGAAGCGCCGCGCTGCGTCAGATCCAAAATTTGTTAATTTAGAAAAAGAAGTTGAAAGCTGGGATAAAGGAAAAGGTGGTGGAAAGCGGGGTCCCTAAATTTACGGTATGATCCATTTTACTCCACAAAAGGTTGATGAGCTTACCGCAAAAGCGTCACCAAAGGCGCATGAACAAGCGGCTGTTTTGGTTGCGGCAGTTACCGGCACTATTCTCGGTGTGATTGATAACGCTCTGCGCGCAAAGACACTTGGTAAAATGTTCGGGTGGGCTGCGCTGGGAGGCGCGAATTATCTGCGCGACATGCCGCAGGAAATTATTGAGACGTTTGGTACGCCGGAAGATGTGGCGTATGCGTTGTGCGATAAGGTGCTTGAGGTGCATGAGGATTTATTTAAGCCGTTTGTGGAACACGTTGATGCTATTAGAAGGCCATGGCAGGCAAAGGTTAAACAGGGTGTATTGAAGGAGGGCGCCTTGGTTTCACCGGTGGGGATTGCTTCGTCGTTCGCTACGCTCACTCCTCGCAATGACATACAGCCACTTGATGAGCCGCCGGTTAATGGTGGTTTGAAGCACCAGGATATTGCTGATCGCGTGAATGTGCGTTTGACAATGGTGGAACAGTTGGCTGGTGTGACATTTGATAATCTCGACATGGCGGAACGTTTTCGCCATATGATTCGGCCGGCGCTTACTGGTGTGAAAAAAATGGATGAGGTGGCGCGACAACTTGCGCTGGTGCCGGATCGCGGGGGTCTTGGTATGGGGCAGGAGGAAGTGCAAGAGATTGTTGGTTTGCTTGAACGCTTGCACGCGAAAGAGGTGGAACAGGCTGCGCGCGCGCAGATGAAAAAACCGGAATCACCCAAGAGTTTTTTGCCGATGGTGGAAGATCACGACAAGGAATTGCCGATGGTGGTGGCGCAAGACAATAAACAAAACGACACCAGTCAAAAACTTGATGAACTCATTCAACAAAGCGCGGCGAATGATTCAGTTGATCTTTCCGCGCTCGCTACCGGCGGCGCGGATCTGGGCGCGTCACGCAAAATGCATGATGTCATTGCTCGGCCGCTTACCATGGGGCCGCTGGAAGAATTGCGCACGCTTGATGTGACGGATTTCAGGCGCCTGTCCACCAAAGCTGGCGCGGCAGTGGATAAAATTAAACAAAAATTGGAATTATTGCGTGATGATGGTGTTGACCGGTATGCGGCGGGCATTAAGGCGTGGCGAGGAAGTCCACTTTATTTTTTGTATGTGGATATGGTGCAGGAAGGATTGGTGGAAGGGCGCGCGCTTGAAGATATCGCCGCGTCCGATACCAATGATCCGGAGCGTTTAAGTGGCGAAGAACTGCAAAGTATAGTAGAATTAAATAAGTCATTACGATTTTAAGTGTGCCACAACAGTTTGCGGTGCCACAATTTATTGACGCGGAGGATAAAATCATGGGACCGGTAACGGTGCGCCAGTTTTTAATTCTGATTGTCGCCGCGCTGGGGGCGTTTATTATCTGGAAGCTTGCAACGTTTTGGTTGGCGCTTGTGCTGATACTGCTCTGGTTGATTTTTGCGGTGGTGGTCGCATTTGTAAAAATTAACGGGCAGAATTTTCATGTTTTTTTGTTAAGTTTTGTGCGTACGCTGGTGAAGCCAAATCTCCGCGTGTGGAAGAAAGATTACAATAAAGAGGAGTTAACCGCTTTTATGCAGATGGTACCTAAGGCAGTGGTAAAAGAAGCGGTAGTACTTAAAGAACGGGTGGCGCGCGGACGTTTGAGCGAATTGTCACTTACGGTTAATTCCGGCGGCGCGTTTAACCCAAAGGATTACGAATAATCCAAGGGATTATATATAGTATGGCAAAGCCCCCAAAGACATCCATTCCTTCCACGCAACGGTATTTGGACATCGCGGCGATTCGCGATGGGGTGATTATTATGCGTGATGGGACGCTTCGCGCGGTTTTGATGGTTTCAAGTATCAATTTCGCGTTGAAATCCGAGCAAGAACAAGAAGCGCTTGTGGGAAGTTATGTGAGTTTTTTGAACACGCTGGAATACCCCATTCAAATTGTGGTGCAATCTCGCAAGATGAACATTGACGCGTATATTGGATTGCTCAAAGAGCAGGAACAAAAGCAAACCAATGAATTATTGCGCGCGCAAATTCAGGATTATCGCGCGTTTGTGGTTGATTTGGTGGAACTGGGGGAAATTATGCAGAAACGATTTTTTGTGGTGCTTGCCTATGATCCGGCGGCGAACATTAAGAAGGGATTCTTGACACGGCTGAAAGATGCGATGGCTCCCGCCAAAGTCATTAAGATGAAGGAAAAACAATTTAATGAACGGCGGCAGGATTTGCAGATGCGCCTTGACGGGGTGAGTAGCAGTTTGCAGGGAATGAGTTTAAAAGTGGTGCAATTGGATACGCAGGGACTCATTGAATTATTTTATAACATTTATAATCCGGTAACTTCCGCGCAAGAGGAATTGACTGATGTGGGCAAGTTGCAGGTTGAGGAAGAACCGGCTTTTGCTCCGTAATCTATGGCATTTAAACCCGTACAATCTGGCGCGCTTGGCGCTACCGAACAGGTAAAGAATGTTGGTGTGGCATTAAAGGCCAAAGCGGAGCATGAGGAAGCGGTGCAACAGGCGGCGGTTGATAAATCACTTTCCGTGTTGCAGGAAGAGCGTGTGTATCGCGAGGGCGCGGTTTCCGTGCGCGACATTATCGCGCCGGCGGCGTTTAAGGTTGATCCCGGCATGGTGCATTTGGGGGATACGGTGCTCCGCACAATGTATGTGGTGACGTATCCGCGCTTTATCAGTATTGGTTGGTTCACGCCGATTATCAACATGAATGTCACTGTTGATATTTCCATGTATTTTTATCCGATGAAGTCCGAGGTTGTGCTGAAGCAACTGAAGAAGAAGGTGGGAACGCTTCAAGCGGAAATCAACGCGGCGCGTGAGAAGGGTATGCCGCGCGATCCCGCGGCCGAGACCGCCATCGGTGACGTTGAGCGTTTGCGTGATTCATTGACGCAGGGGACCGAACATTTTTTCCAATTTGCGTTGTACGTTACCGTGTATGGCAAGGATGTGGAGGCGTTAAATAAAATTTCTGAACAGGTGGAATCCGTATTCGCCAGCTCTTTGATTTATACGCGGCGGGTGTTGTATCAAGCAGAGCAAGGATTTAATTCCACTCTGCCGCTTGCCAATGATGAATTGCAGGTTGCGTTTAACATGAATTCGTCGCCGATTGCGTCGTCGTTTCCGTTTATGTCAAGTGATCTGACATCTGACAGCGGCATTTTGTACGGGATCAATCGGCACAACAACAGTTTGATCATTTTTGATCGTTTCAGTTTGCCGAACGCGAACGGAATTGTGTTTGCCACGTCCGGCGCCGGTAAAAGTTACGCGGTAAAATTGGAAATTTTGCGGACGCTCATGATGGGCGTTGACGTGATTGTTATTGACCCTGAAATGGAGTACAAGAACTTGTCTGACGCGGTGGGCGGTTCGTATGTTAATTTGTCGCTTGCATCAGAGAGTAAACTCAATCCATTTGATTTGCCGCGGCCCACCACGGCTGACGCTTCTACTGAAGATATTATTCGGAGCGCCGTGATTACCACCAAAGCAATCTTGCGCGTGATGTTGGGGTCATTTTCCGTGCAAGAGGATTCATTGCTTGACCGCGCGCTTTTGGAAACGTACGCCAAAAAAGACATTACGGCTGATTCTGATTTAACCAAATTGGGTCCCACCGATATGCCCATTTTGACTGACTTGCAGGATATTTTGGAGGGCATGACTGACTCAAAAGATTTGGTTGAGAAGTTGAAAAAGTATACGGAAGGCACATTTTCCGGTTTGTTGAATTCATACACCAACATCACGATGAATAATTTACTGGTGGTGTTTAGTGTGCGTGATTTGGAAGATGAGTTGCGGCCGGTGGGGATTTTCACGATTGTGAATTATATTTGGAATGTGGTGCGTTCCGAGCGTAAAAAGCGCGTGCTGGTGGTTGATGAGGCGTGGTGGCTTATGCAACATGAGGATTCCGCGCGGTTTATTTTCACGCTCGCGAAACGGTGTCGTAAGTATTTTTTGGGCATTACCACCATTACGCAGGATGTAGCCGACTTTTTGGGATCGCAGTACGGACGCGCGATTGTGACAAACTCGCAGATGCAATTGTTGCTGAAGCAATCAACGGCGGCGGTGGATAAATTGGTTGAAGTGTTTATGTTGACGCAAGGCGAGAAGTTTTTACTGCTTGAGTCCGGTGTTGGTGAGGGTATTTTCTTTGCCGGACCGCGTCACGCCGCCATTAAAATTATCGCTTCCTATAATGAGGACAAATTGGTTACGACAGATCCGGAGCAGTTGCTTGCGATTGATAAATCAAAAAAAGCGTTTAAGGAGATGATACAGACAAAAGAGGTGGCGCCGGTGCCGGAAGCGCCTAAAACATAACGCGTATGCTTTTTACTGAACGACGCCCACTCATGATTGGACTTATTGTGTTATCCGCGGTTGTGGTTATTGTGGTCGTGATTTTTATTGTTCGTTTTGCGCGGCGTGGCGATCAGGGTGGAGAAGCGGCCAAACCAGTAGCGGCCGCAGTGGCCGGTACGTCATCTGATGGCGCGGTGGTGCCACCAAAAGATTTTGATAAACAAGCCGTGGAAAGTTTAGCCCGTCTTTTTGTTGAACGAATTGGCAGTTACTCCAACCAGAGTAATTTTCAAAATTTGGATGATGTGGCAAGTTTGATGACGCCACGAGCGCGCGTGTGGGCTGATGGTTTGAAGAAAACGCAAGACACCAGTGCGGGGTATCGCGGGGTAACGACAAAAGCGTTAACCGCGGAGACCGTTGATTGGAAACCGCGCGAGACAGCGCGCGTGCGTATTGCGACACAACGACAGGAAGAGCGCGACGGTTCTGCGCCACAATTGCAGTATCAGGATGCTGAAGTGCGTTTGGTTTTTCAGAGAGACTCGTGGTTGGTTGATGAAATAGTATGGAAGGATGTTCAACCGTGAGCGCGTAACGCAGTGGTTTTTTGATCGTTTGTTTCCGCTTTTTTGTTTTGGTTGCGAAAAGGAAGGATGCTGGTTGTGCGGCGCATGTGAAGATGCGCTTTTGTTTTTGCCGCCGGTATGGCAAGAGGCGCTTGTACCGCTTCGGGGAAGCGTTGCTGTCTTTGCCTATGATCAGCCCGCCACGCGTGCGATGGTAACGGCGTTGAAATATCGGTATTCGGAGCGGGTGGTTCCGGTGATGAGTGGTTTGATCGCTCGCTGGCTCTTGGACGGCGGCAGAGAAATGTTTCCCGCAGATGGCGTGATTGTTCCGGTGCCGCTTCACCGGCGACGATACGCAGAGCGCGGATTTAATCAGGCAGAGCTTATCGCCGAAGCCCTCGGCCGTCTTCTTGGTCAACCGGTTGTTCGTCTCCTCAAACGCACCCGCGCCACACGTCATCAGACATTGCAAACGCGTCTTTTGCGGTGGCAGAATGTTGATGGCGCTTTTGTAGTAGCTCCCAATGCGGTGATTGATGGAAGGCCAATCATTATTGTTGATGATGTGACCACAACCGGCGCAACGCTTGCCGCATGCGCGCGGCCGCTTGCGGCCGCAGGGGTTCAGAAAATATACGGTTTTGCTTTTGCGCGAGAATTATAGCTGTTTGGCCGTAAAGGCAATGATGGCGCGCATTTGCGCGAGGAGAATGGTGATCCGTTTTTTTAAGGGAAATGCGTCGGGCATTTCCGTGCAGATGGAAAATAGCGCGCCGGATTTGTGCGCAAATTCCTCAAATGAGCCATCGGAGCGGGGATTGAGAACAAGGCCATTATTTCCGCGATGCCAATAGATGCGCCTTTTGGTAACCACCGAGCCGTATTTTTTCGCGATGCCGACGAGATTGCGATAGATGGCGGGTTCATACGGTTCACGAGTGTATGCAAAAAGATAGGAGCCGCGCTGTTCCTCGTCTTCGTGAAGGGCGGCAAAGAAAAAAGGACGGTGGGACTTGAGCGCTTTTTTTAAGAGGGTATTTTCAAGCGCTGGTTTGTGATCAAGAAAATGACGGTTGAGATTGCGATTATCAAGGTTGCGGTACTGGTGACGATCAAAACCGTAGGGGTTGACGAGCGGGAAAATAATGATTGCAAGGTGCGCTGGGATGCGCGGCAGTTGTTTGAGGAATGCGATGATCGTCCACGGGCCGGATTCTTCGTCGCCATGAATGCCGGCAGAGAAACAGATAACGCGCTTGGCGCGCGCGGGGTTACCGAGCGTTATTTGATAGAGCGAATATTCGTGATTTTTACCAACCATGCCCAGCGTGGTGAGCAGGATTTTTTTTCGTTTGCACACACGGTGCAATTCCCGGACATAAGGAGCATAGTTTCCTGTCTTTGGCATAACGCTACATTTCGCGCAGATATCCCCATGTGTGGAGGCGGTCACTATCCTCAAACCAACGATCGCCAATATCCGTGCGATAATACATGTGAGGAATAATAATGTTTTGAATGCGACGATAGACCTGATCTTGTGTTTGTTTTACCGTATGACCCGAACCGCAGACAACCAGCACCACGCCGGAGGTGCCGGTGACGAGCCATTCGTCATTGACTAATTTAACGTCTTCAATATGCACGCCTTCGGGCGGTTTTTTGAAATAAATAATGGAATCTTTTGATTTGATTTCAAACGTTTTTTTGTCGGTGAAGGGGAACGGCGGCACCACCAGACGCACGCCAATTTGGAAACCGCTTTTTACTTTTAATTTTGGATCATGCCCGGCGGCAAGTTCATAGAGGAATTCGCCGATCGGCGTCACCATACCCTCATGTTGAATGAAAATAGTGGGATAGCCAAAACGCGAGGTGAATTCCAATGGATAAATGCCGTGACCATTCACGATACAGTTAATATCCATGTATCCCACATACCCCTCCTCCGCAAATTTTGGTTCAAGTTTTTTGAGCGTCTGATTAAAGAGGCGATTGGGACCGCTCCAGAACATAAGTGTTCCCATCTCACCGGTTGAAGGCCCTAAATTGCCCGGGAATAATTTTTTGTGTTCAAAATTAACATTGATGGGATAGATAAACTCTTTGCCGTTAAAGAACGCGCCCACGGCAACTTCAACGCCGGTTACCCGTTTTTGCAGTTGGAAATCCGGCATTTTTTTGGTCCATCCTTTTTTGTAATCGCCAAGCACCTGAACCACATCGCGGCCGTCTTCTTCTTCGCCCACAAAGAGGAGCCCTTTAATGACGGATGCTTCACCGTTTGGTTTAATGACGTAGCGACCTGGATTTGCGCGAACAAATTCAATAGCCAAATCAAATGAGGTGAAATTTTGGTAGGGAATAATATTAATGCCCGCTTTTTTTAGTTCTTCTTGGCCAAACGGACGGTCATCCTCAAGCATATCCGTATAGGGCGTGCCGCCCACCACCAGCTTGCCGCGCTCCCGCACTTTTTTTGCTTTGAGTCCCTGACCGAGCACGTCATCAAAAATAACAATATCCGCCCAATCAAGTTCCGCTTCCCAGTTGTCCACTTTTGGCACAAAGCCATCCGCCACTTCTCGTTCTTCGGGTTCTTCAGTGTAGTATTTTACCTGGTGTCCTTCTTTGATAATCTGCCAGGCAATATCTCCAATCAAGCCGTCTATGGAGACAAACAGAAATTTTTTTGATTCCATCGCTTTTCATTAGGAGTAAATAACATGATGATTGTAACAAAGGGGTGATTATTTTTCAAGCAAAAAACCCCGATGCGTCGGGGTTTTTGCGAGATGTTCTTTTTTACTGTGCCGGTTGTTCCGGTGTGCCCGTTGCGGTCGTCGCCGTGGTCGTCGCCGTTTGCGAGGATGATTCTGGCTCGGCATTACGGTTTTTATAGGCGGTGTAGCCGCCCCACGCAATGAGCGCAAGGACAATGAGCCAAATAAGGCCGCGCACAAAGCCGCCGCCTTCTTTGTGAGGATTTCCGTCCTGCCGATTGAGTACCGGCTCCGGAGCGTCAGGTTCGCGCTTTTCATCTTCATTTTCTACGTCGTTTTCCTCCAGCGTCTCTTGATCTCTAGGTTCGTCCATAGACATGGGGATAATAAATAAAGTCATGAAACTGCCTTCAGCTTAGCAAAGGGGATAAAACGGTGTAAATAGGGGGCTGTGTACAGTTTCCGCGGCTCTCTTTTGGCCGATGCTGCCGCTCTTTACACGCGTGAAGTTTAATGGTATGATTGGTTGTCCCGATACGCTGTGTTATCAGGACAATTATATTGTCACTATGAACGCCATCAGAAATGTCGCTATTATCGCTCACGTTGACCACGGGAAGACTACGTTGGTTGACGCGCTTTTGCATCGTTCAAAAACACAACTCTCCAAAAAAATTGCGGATGATGTCTGTATCATGGATTCAAACGAACTCGAGCGTGAGCGCGGTATTACTATTTTTGCGAAAAATGCCGCGATTTTTTGGGGCGACACAAAAATTAACATCATTGACACGCCGGGTCACGCGGATTTTGGCGGCGAGGTGGAGCGCGTGCTCAACATGGCCGATGGGTGTCTTCTTTTGGTTGATGCCAAAGAAGGGCCCATGCCGCAGACGCGTTTTGTGATGCGCAAGGCCTTGGCGCTGGGATTAAAAATTATTGTGGTGGTGAATAAAATAGACAAGCCGGCCGCGCGTCCGGATTTTGTATTGAACAAAGTATTTGAGTTATTTGTAGAGTTAGGCGCGGAGGCGCAGGCGCTTGATTTTCCGGTTTTGTACGCGTCCGCGAAACAAGGAAAGGCGGGTTTGGAACGAGATTTGAATAGTATGACGGATGTTGATCCTATTTTTGATGCCATTATTAAATATATACCCGCGCCCACCGGCGATGCGGCACTTCCGCTTCAAATGCGCGTGGTTACGCTAAGCAAAGACGATTTCAAAGGCCGCATCGGCACGGGGCGAATTTACAATGGCACCATTCGTGCCGGACAAGAGGTGGTGCATATTAATCGCGCGGGAGTAATGCAAAAATATCGTTTGGTGTCACTGATGACGCTTTTGGGACTTGAACGTATAGAAATTAAAGAAGCATCAGCCGGGGATATTGTTGCGATCGCGGGCGTTCCTGATGTGGTGAGCGGAGAAACAATTGCTGACCCGACAAATCCGGTGGCGTTGCCCCTGCTTGCTATTGAAGAGCCCACCGTGAAAATGACCTTCGCGGTTAACGATTCTCCCTTTGCCGGCAAGGAAGGGGAGTACACCACGTCGCGTCAAATTCGTGAGCGTCTCTACACGGAGCTTGAAACGGACATGGCGCTTCGTGTTATTGATGGTACGCAGGGTGATTGGATTGTGTCCGGGCGCGGCGAATTGCACCTCGCCATTTTAATTGAACGCATGCGGCGCGAGGGTTTTGAATTTCAGGTTTCTTCGCCTGAAGTTATTTATAAAGAGATTGACGGTAAAAAATTAGCGCCGTACGAACGCGTATATATTGAAGTGCCGGAAGCATACCAGGGAATTGTGATTCAGAAATTAGGCGGTCGTCGTGGTAAGTTGCAAGAGATGCGCGTGGAAAATGGCGTGGTATTTTTGGAATTCACGATTCCAACGCGAGGACTTTTTGGTTATCGCAGTGAATTTTTGACGGATACGCGAGGTCTTGGAATTATTAATACGCTTTTTGAGGAGTATCAACCGGCGGATTCCAGCGAGTGGCAGACACGCGAAAAAGGTTCGCTTGTTGCGCATGAGACGGGTATTACACAATTGTACGGATTGCTTTCTGTGCAAGATAGAGGCGTGTTGTTTTTTGGGTCAGCCGTTCCTGTGTACGAGGGGCAAGTGGTGGGACAGAACACGCGCGCGGGCGATATGCGCGTGAATGTGTGCAAAGAAAAACGGTTGTCAAACATGCGCTCAAAAGGCGATGGGTCAAGCGAGCATTTCAACGAACCGCGGATTATGGGTTTGGAAGATGCCTTGGAGTACATCGCGCCCGATGAACTGGTTGAAGTGACGCCGAAAAATGTTCGTATCCGCAAAAGAGATCTGTTGAAACGGTAATGGTTCTTTAATTTGATTACATTTATTCACTAGCTTTATTAGATTCTATGGGCAAGAGAAAGAGGGAGTGTATCAAACAAAAAGAGGAACGAAAAAAAACAATTAAAACGCATGAGTGTCCAACGGTTGAAGAATGCGCGTAAATCGCAGGTGGTGTAATAACATCAGTTTGCTTTATTTTATAGCAGATTCTGCCTTGTATTTTTTGGTAATTAGTGGGGCAAGTTTTTTGGTAAGATATATTGAGACTGGAAGCAAGAACATCATTTGAAGTACGGGTGTAAGGCCAATTTTTAGATAGGGAATAATAGGCATTGCGTCGACATAAGCCCACCTGCCAAACAGCAAGGCGCGCCATTCAATCCCTACGGCGATAAAGAACCCGATAACAGCAAGCGCAACAATATCTTTTTTGTTCAATGTAACGATCCAGCTAAAATCATTTTTTAATAAACCAACGATAGAATAGACAAACAGGGTAATGATAACATCGCCCACGGTGCTTATGAGGCACACAAAAAAATGTTGAGAGAAAGATGCATATCCTTGGAACAAAGGTGCTTGCACGTTTTCCCAAACGATATGCAGAATAAACGCAATAAGAGATAAAAAAATAATTTGTCTCCCTATTTTCATATAGGTAATTAGTTCAATTCGTAATCTAGCATATGATACTATACCGCTAGGTTATGCTAAAAAAGAAGGAACAATATAGTCTGCGACATTCCCCAAAATCCTAATTTTGAAAATTGGAGGTGCCTTTTGGTTAAAATCCGAACTTTTTTTGACGAAAATCCGGACTGCGAACTTTGACGCTCCGCCCCGCCGCCGCTCGCTAACGCTCGCCACCCAGCAAAAAAGTTTTCTTCGCATTTTTTAATTTGCGCGCCCCCGATTTTTTCTTCCCCGCCTGCGCCGAGGCTTCGGCGGGCAGGTAAAAGGAAAAAAAACTTTTTTGCTTGGTTCTGCTCTGAACGAGCAGGGCGGCGGGGCTTCGCTTCGGCTCGGGCGAGGCGGAATTCCCCCCACACCCCCCCTTTCCGCCGCGCCCTCGCTCCCACGACGAAAATTTTTTGCGACCAATTGAAAAAATCCACAAGTAATGCTATCCTTATTTTGTGAGCAAAGGAAGTAATGACTCATATATCTATACTATCAAAAGTAGCATACTATGGCAACTATATCCGAAAACATAAAGAGGGTGCGAGCAAAACAAGGATTAACGCAGGACGACTTGGCGAAAAAAGCCAATATTAAATACTCCACGCTTACAAAAATTGAGGGTGGTGTTGTTACAAAACCAAGCGTTCAGACAATCCAAAAAATCGCCAAGTCGTTAGGCGTTCCTATGGAAGAATTATTAAAATAAAGACTGCACTTTCATAAATGTAGATTTTCGATTCTTAACCAAGTTTATGCTCTATGGTTATTAAACCAATAAATATTCAAATTAGATGTCCCACTCGTATAGACTTTACTGGCGGTTTTACTGATGTCCTTCCATTTCGGGCTACGCATCGAGTCAGTCATATTAACGCCGCAATTGATCTCCCTGTAACAGTTTCTCTTAATGTCAGAGCAGACAGAATAATTCATATCGAGGATCGCCAGGATGGTCTTACGAAAGAATATCCTTCAATAGCAGAAGTGGAAGAAAAATATGCTTTAATCAAGGCAGCGCTTGACGATTTTAGTGTTAAGGAAGGGCTTAATGTGGTGATTGATTCAAGGGCACCTAGGGGTGCCGGGTTAGGAACATCCGGCGCTTTAAGTGTGGGTTTAACTGCCGCACTAACGCTTTTAAACAAAGGAAATCTACCCCAGAAAAGCACGGAAATTGCTGTTCGTGCTGTCCAAATTGAACACAAATCTGGAGTGCTGGGTGGGTTACAAGATCAGTTTGCGGCTGCTACAGGAGGTCTCAACACCTTTCGTTTCTACAAGTCAGAATATTCTATAAACCCCATTGTGTTTTCAGCCAAGCAGATTAGAGGATTAGAGCAACACCTTTTCATTATTTACCCCGGTGGAAAGCGTAAATCAACGGACCTTGTTACCTCGGTGATGGATGAATTTCGAAAAGGCAAAAAAGAAGTTGAGTGGGCACTTATGGATTTAAATCTCTTAGCTGATGATGTCGGAAAAGCACTGCAAGAGTTAGATTTGCAGAAACTCTCTAATTTGCTCTCAAAAGTAAGAGAAGCGCAGCTAAAACTTAATCATAGACTAGCTGACGATAACAACAGAAAGGTTATTAAAGCTTTACAGCGCGCAGGAATTAACGGCGTCAAGCTTCTTGGCGGCGGCGGATCACGATCCTGCCTGCTAGTGTTATGCACTCATGCATCAGAATACAAGACAGTTAGGAGTATTACGCAAGCACACAGAGCAAGAATTATCCCAGTTCATTTTTCGAGAAAAGGTATGATAATCAATAACAAGAAATAACAGGATGTAAATAAGATGTCCACACTAAATAAAACTTTAGCTTCGAGTGGGATTCATGGGACGCAAGGTATTTCGAAGTTTTCTCGATCCACTAATGTAGAAACAACAGTTTTCCATAGCAGGGGAGGATTGTTTCAGAATTCTTGGATTGCTTCTCTGCAACAAAGAAAAAATTCCCGACATTTTTTGGTCATGGATAGAAATATCGAAAAACTCTACGGATCTAAAGTGCTTGCTTTTCTTAAACAAAACGGATTAAAAGTTAAAGAAGTCGTTATTGCGCCAGGAGAAAGGTCAAAATCCTTAAGTGTTTATAAACGACTCATAAACTCAATCATTACTTTGGGAGTAGATCGCGATTCATATATTCTTGCCTTGGGAGGGGGAGTAGTGAATAACGTAGTCGGATTTGTTGCGTCGACACTGTATCGAGGAATCGGCCTTATTCAAATTCCAACGACGCTCTTGGCCCAACTCGACGCTGCTATCGATTTTAAGCAAGCTATAAATAGCCCCTATGGCAAAAACCAACTCGGCAGTTACTATTCGGCCTCAACTGTTGTTGTAGATCCAGACTTGCTTCAAACTCTTTCACTCCGGCAATTGAGAAGCGGTCTTGGGGAAGCTATTAAACATGCTCTAATCGAAGATCAACAATTATTTTCGTACCTTGAAGATTATCATGGTAATCTACGAGACAAGGAATTTCTGGATGATGTTATTGCCCGGACAGTGCAACTCAAAGTATTACTTCTCAATAAATCAAATGACGAAAAAGATTTAGAAATGTTACCCCAATATGGTCATGCAATCGGACATGCGCTAGAACACTTATCGCATTATAAACTGCTTCACGGAGAAGCAATTGCCATCGGCATGTGTGTCATGAGTGAGATTGCAAATGTGCTGGGTGTAAGCTCTGCAAAGGTTATGGAAAAACATTATCAGATTATGTCGAAGTTTAAGTTACCTACAATCATTCCGAACTACATTAGCGATCAAAGTATCTTAGTCGCAATACGGCATGACAAATACTTTTTAAGAAACTTACGCTCTGTTCTGACCTCCAACGTGGGCTCAATAGCAAACGTCGCAGAAGATCCAGCCAAGTATGTATTCAACATTGAATCCAAGGTAATAGAGACATGCCTTTCTCGAAACCGGAACAAGACTCTAATTAATCAGCGAGTAAAAATATGGACCAGGAAAAATTAGTCATCGTCACAGGTGCCAGCCGAGGTATTGGTTTTTTCATAACACAGGAGTTATTAAAAAAGGGGTTCAAGATACATATGATTGCGGATCAGGAAAAACGACTCAAGGAGGCACAAATCAAGCTAAAGCAACACGGAAACGTCGTATATTCTGTTTTGAATCTCTCGGCACGTGAGCAAATAAAAGATTTTTGCGATCAGTGGAAACAAGAAATTTTTGGTCTAGTGAATAATGCTGGTCGTTGGGCAGAAGAGCGCATTGACGAACCAGACAAAAACACCTGGGATCCAATCATGAAACTTAATGTTGAAGGACCCTATTTTCTTACCAAGGGATTACAGCGCTGGATCGTTGACAATGGAAGAATTATAAACATTGCGTCACAATTAGGCACAAGCGGCAGGGCTGGTATGGGAGCGTATGCAGCATCAAAACACGCCGTTATCGGCTTAACAAGATGCTGGGCTCTTGAGTTGGGGACAAGGGCCATAACGGTTAATGCAGTTTGTCCTGGATGGATCAACACAGAATCAAACCAAGTAGAAATTAAAGAATGGGCTGAAAAAGAAGGTTTATCGCTCGAAGATAAAATAAAAGAAATTGCTGATCCTCTTACACTTCACCGATTTATTGAACCAGAGGAAGTTGCGAGTTTAGTAGGTTTTCTCATCGGATCCACGGGCAGTGGAATAACTGGACAAGTATATGAAATCAAATAAAAGCAGGAAAAAAGACATTAAACCTTGGAGAGTAAAAAGCTCTCGTGTCTTATTAGAGGATCGTTGGATTAAGGTACGGGCAGATAAATGTGTTACCAGCGATGGTATTGTTATATCTCCTTACTATGTGCTGGAATATCCAAACTGGGTTCACATGGTTGTTGTTAATAATAAAAACCAAATACTAATAACAAAGCAATACCGGCATGGAGCTAGAGATATTTTTTTTGAGCTACCATGCGGTACACAAGATGTTGAAGACGGTAGTCCCCTAGAAGCCGCAAAAAGAGAACTTCTGGAAGAAACTGGTTATAAGGGTGATTTTATTCTGGCTGGAGAAACATCACCTAATCCAGCTAATCATTCCAATATGATTTATACATTCCTAGTAACGAATCTAGTGAAATATTCTCAGCCGAAAGATAATCCTTCAGAAGTCCTAAACTGTAAATTTATTGATGTAGAACGAGTTCTTGCGATGATTGATGAAGGCAAATTTAAGCAAGCCCTTCATATTAGTAGTTTAATGCTTGGACTTAGAAAGAAGCAAAAAAGTAGAAGTTGATAGTATAGATTTTTTCAATTGGTCACAAAAAATTTTCGTCGTGGGAGCGAGGGCGCGGCGGAAAGGGGGGGTGTGGGGGG
>Ga0209541_10007477_pt1 | contig 18364 bp, 16 predicted proteins | sample RifCSPlowO2_01_FD_184027 | JGI IMG/M metagenome (GOLD analysis project Ga0209541, IMG submission 184027) | Groundwater microbial communities from Rifle, Colorado - Rifle CSP2_plank lowO2_0.1 (SPAdes) (version 2) | ecosystem: Environmental > Aquatic > Deep subsurface > Groundwater | place... | reverse complement strand
AGAATTCTTTCCTTATTTCTTCTTTCTTCATGAACATCACCAAGATTCATGAAAAAATCCATGAATTTAAGTGGTGACATATGTCATGATACTACACACTTTTAATTTTATAGTTAATTTTATATAGAAGTTTTAAAGTATATCTTGATATGGTGATATTGACTCCTGTAATTGGTTTAGGAATTATCCTAGGACTTTATGAATTAATTGCTATTCATGGAGATTTGAATTTCAGAGGGAGCCACTGGATTGGGCATGGTTTTCATTCTATAATTTTAATGATGATTGCTTTATTCGCTGTTTTTAACTGGGGTGATTTTTTACAGATAACTACACTTGCCCAGATGGACATACCGTTTATCAGCAATGTATGGGTTGGAAGGGCTTTAATAGGGCTTATTTTAAATTTTAAGATGCACTCTGTTTCAAAAGTAGTTCATGGACAATTAGCTGCCAGAGGAATGGCTGAGCACTGGACACATACGTTTTTAATAACTGCTTTAGTTGTTGTTTCTCCATTATACTGGCCTTTTATTGAGCCTTTTGTTCCAATATGGTTGAATTTTTAATTATATATTTGAAAACCTTAAATTATTTAAACTAAAGTCTTTGAAATAAAGTATATGAAATTGACTTTGGCTGAGCCTAAATTATTAAAAGAATCTATAAGCATTCTTTCTGAGTTAGTCAATGATGTAAGCATTAAAATAGACAAGGAGAAAATAGAGATAATCGCAACGGATCCTGCCAATGTCGCCTTAGTGACTTTTAAATTATTGGGGAGTGCGTTCATTGAATATCATGTTGAAAATAAAGAGGTTATTTCTGTAAGCCTGGATAATCTGAATCAGATTTTAAGAAGATTAAAAGGAAATGATGTTTTAACATTAGAGTTGGATAAAAACAAGCTTAAAATAAGTATGCACGGAGATTTTGAAAGGACTTTTTATTTAAGCTTGATTGAGCTTAATGAAAGAGACCAGCAGATTCCTGAATTGAACTTTAATTCCAAAGTTGTTACTAACTCCAAGATTTTAGAAGATGCTGTTGAAGACATAGGCATAGTTGCTGACAGTGTTTCTTTGAGTTTGAATAATGAAAAGATGTCGATAAGAGGCGAGGGGAATCTGAGCCATGCCCATGTTGAATTAAAAGCCAGCGAGGATACCGAAATAAATACAAAGAATGAAATCTTGGCCAAGTACAGCATTGAGTATCTGAAGAAATTAATAAAAGGCGGGAAATTAAGCGATAAAGTCATTATCCAATGGGATACGGATTATCCTTTGAAATTAGAGTACAATGTTATTGATAAATTAGCTTTGAGCTTTATCTTAGCTCCGAGAGTTTCTGAAGACTAGAAGAACTTTTTGAGAAGATTTTATTAAAAAAGAAAGATTTATAAATTATGTATGTTAAATAATACATATGTATAAAAATTAAACAAATTAAATGAGAATCATTTAAAGGTACTGGAATTATTTACCCGCGGATATAATCGAGATTATTACATAAGAGAAATAGAGAAAATACTAAATGTAAGCCCTAGAACAGTACAACTAATATTGAGAAACTTAGAGAAAAAATCCATTCTAAAATCTGAAACGAGAGGTAAAATAAAAATCTATAAAATAACCCCTTCTTTCATTTCCAGAGAATATCTTTTGCTGACTGAAAACTACAAAAAAATTGCTTTCCTTGAAAAAAATATAATCATCAAGGAAATAGTAGAAAAAATTGAATCATATATTGATGGAATTTCTTTAATATTTGGCAGTTATGCAAAAGGAACATATAAAAAAGACTCTGATTTAGATATTTTTGTTGCTGGTTCTTATAAGAAAAACGAAATTAATAAAATTTCCAATTTGTATAATATTGAAATAAATATAAAACAATATGACTTAACAGCCTTTGAAAATAACCTCCATAAAGATATATTTTTAAGAGAGATTTTAGACAACCATATTATTATTAAAGGAACTGAAGAATTTTTAGGTATGATGGTTAGATGGATAAAATAAAATGGTGCATTAATGGATGAAGTGGAAGAAGCAATAAGGAAAATTAGGAATGGAGTTTTTGTAATTACTTTTAGCTTAGACGGGATTAATTACGGAATTACAACTGCATGGGTTAACAGAGCCAGCTTTAAGCCTAATGTTATAATGGTTAGCATCGGCAAGAAAAGAAAAGGCTATAATGAGTTGATTGAAAGTGAGAATTTCTGCATTAATATTTTAGGAAAAGAGCATTTGGACATTGCAAGACATTTTGGACACAGCAATGGGAAAAATGTTACTGATTTTTCTGATATTGAATACGGAGAAATGCCAAATGGAAGTGTTTTTTTGAAGAAATGTACCGGCGTTATTGACTGCAAGTTAGTTAAAATGGTTGACTTGGGTGATCATGCTGTTTTATTTGGAGAAGTTTTAGACGGAATAAATAAAGAAGGAGAGAGCTTTGTGTTTAACAGAGAGGATTTTCCCTCGTGATTCGTTAAAGATAGATCTTATTTATATTGGTTTTAGCAACTTATCTATTCTCTCTAATATAATATTTTTTTAATCTTAATTTTTGATGTTATTTTTTTAATTTCCTCTAAAAAAATTTTTTCATGCTCTGGATAAATTTCTATCAATCCCGGGCTAATCAGTTCCCCTCCATATTTTTTGATTAATCCATACTTTCCGGATTTTCCTCTTAATGTATAATGCAGCCTCACTTTGTCTTTTTTTTCCAGACTCTTCAGCTCGTAATTTATCTGTATTTTTGGAGTTAATCCAAATATTTTAGAAAAATAATCTTTTGCAAGCAAGCTTTTTCCATAAAATAAGATATTTTCTTTTGCAAAATTTCCTTCATGGAATAATGAATATAAATCAAAAGAGTTTATGTGAATTGGCAATTCAGTTTCCTTTTTCAATTGATTTTTTATCTGCTGTGCTTGGTTTAATTGCTCCTTTAAAGTTATTTTTTTGAAAATTACGGCTATATCAATATCATTAGGGTTTGAATTATCTAAGACTGAAGATCCGAATTGCACTATGTCTAAGACATCTTCACTATAGTTCAATTTTAGTTTTTTTTGCCATAATTTGCACGTCATCTTTTATTACCTCTGCCAATTCTTTTGTCATTATCTGAACATAGCTTTGCTGATAAAATGGGAAATCTTTATCTAAAATATCATAGACTTCTGGAAATTTTTCTTCTATTATTCTAAACCTTTCAGTATGCGATGAAGGTGTTTTATTTGTTTGCTGCAATAAATATAAATCTATTAATGCTACTAAAGATTTAAAGTAAAGCACTAATGCAGAATTGAATCTTGATTTTTTGAATTCGTCTTCTGCAGCACTAAAATATTCTTTAGCAGTCTTTTTTAATATATCTTCTTTCATACTTGGTAAGAAGAACTTTGTTATTTATAAACTTTTTCATATTTGGTAAGAAAATTTTTCATATTTGGTAAGAAAATATTTGTTGATTTTACTATTTTTCTTACTTAGTAATAATATTTTTTGAAGAATTGCATAGATATTATTGGTTGCAAATTGGCTGACGTAGTAGATTATTTTGGAGAAGTTTTAGACGGGATAAATAAAGAAGGAGAGAGCTTTGTGTTTAACAGAGATTTTCCCAGTTAATTTTATATATTAGTTTGGATTCTAATTAGTTAAGTTAAAGTAATAAGTGAAATAAGCTTAGTTAGTTAAGTTATGACTAGAATAAACATAGAGGTGGATAATGAACTTCATAAAAAGGCTAAGCTGGCTTCTGTTTCTCAGGGGAAAACTCTAATAGAATTCATCAATGAAGCCATAGAGGAGAAAATTAAGAAAAAATGAACTTTTTAGAAAAACGTTCACGAAAAATGAATAAAAAAGGACAGGTAACCATATTTATCATAATTGGAATTGCTATAGTTCTAATTGCCGGAGCATTTTTATTGTTTAGAGATAAGATTTCCATAAGTTCCAGAGTTGGAACTACACAGATTGAGCCTATTAAAGAAAGCTTTGAAAAATGCTTGAATGACAAGTTAAACCAGGAAATTGCTACAATAAAGAGATTTGGAGGCAAAAATGAGCTTGAATTTGTTTCTGAGCCTTACAATGAATACAACGTTTTGAACAAGCCTTACAACACCCTACCTCCATTAAATATAATTCAAGATAATATAAATGAAATGATTAGACAAGCTATATTAAACAACGAATGCTCATTGGATGATTTCAGAAATGATTTTGACATTACAGAAGATGAAAATAGATTAAATAGCGAAACTGTTATTAGTGAAAGCACAGTGAATATAAAAGTAGTGTATCCAATAATTGTGCAGAAACAGGATTTCAAAGCTGAAATTGAAGAATTTAATATCATCATTAATGACGATTTTGGAAAAATGTGGAGATTTGCACATGATATTGTTAATGGGCAGATTATAGGAAGCAAGGTAAATCTTGCAGAATACTGCCTTGAAGATCCTAAGATTATATGCGAGTCCTTAATATCCACGAGTGATTTGGGGATTGTTCAAATAGTAAATAAAGATGATTTAGAAGGAAAAGGAGCTTTCGTATTTGCGCTGATAAAATGAAAAAACTATTCATAATCGGAATATTTGCAATATTATTTAGTTTTGTGTATGTTAATGCACAAACTTCAGCTGTTCCAGGAATATGCTGCGTTGACAAGCAGGGATACTGCAGTGATGGAGTTGAAAGTAGCAATTGCCAGAGTTCTGGAGGAAATACTGCCGGAGCGGGATCTTGTTTAGATTCAAGCTTTGCTCCTAAATATAATCAATGCAAAGTTTCAGGATGTGTTTTTTCTACAGGAAGATGCAGCTTTTTAGGCGCTAAAAGATGCGAGTTTTTAAATGGAAAGGTTGATGCAAGCATAGTTACCAAAGAGCAATGCAATGCCAAAAATTCTGTTTCCCGCCCTGGTTCGACGCTGCCTACACAGACAGAAGGAAGCTCTTCTCTTCCTGTTGAGGAAGAAGTTGTGTATAATAACTGCAAAGTTGGTCAAATGACTGATGTGAGGGGTTATCAGCTTGGACCTAATATTACATATACTGAAGAGCAAAAAATAACTGATAATATGCTTGGCTCTAGAGCTGGGAGAGCGGTAAATGAAAGGAAAAATGGAGAAAGCTGGTGTGTTATTTATGGAAGCCAGGATGGGAAGAAATGGAGTTTGTATCCGAAAGCTGCTTTTGAAATAGGAGATGACCATAATTCCCTATGGAAAGATTTGCCTAATCCATGGAGCAAAGACCATAATCAATTAAGAAGAGAGTTTTCTGCAGGCCAAAGGCATGCTGTTTATACCTGCGTTGATGGGGATATTACAGTTGAACAGGGAGATCAGTTCAGGGCTATCAAAGGTATTTGTTTACAGAATGATGAGCCTCAGTTTTATTTGACATTTTCTGAATCACAGGAGAAATTTGGAACTAATTTAAAAGATGTTGATGTAAGCAGATTTGCTACGTGTGAAACTTCTTCTGGTGGTTTTGGTGTTGAAGGACCTATTGGAAATGGTGTAATTAATTATGCAGTTAGTTTTATGAAAAGTACCCAGAGTACAAGCAGAGTTGCCAGCGGAAGGACTAGTCTGCTTACTGGAGGCTCTCAGAGCCAGCTTGAAATTGCCAGGAATAATTATCATAACGGCTATAGCAATGCTGTTTTAGTTGACAACTATGAATATACCAATCATTGCAGCAGGGCAAGATACTCGGTTGCTACTTTGTTTTATGAGCCAAGTGCTGGAACTCCTCTGCCTCCTGCATATGATAATGCTTGTAAATGCGGAGGAGGTACTTTTGATTTGAATCATTGTGAACCGAGTGAGTGTTTTAGAAATGGAGATTGTACCGCCCATGGAGGTTTTGGATTGAGCGGATGTGCTAAAGGCGCTCTAATATTTGAAACACTTTACTTAACTGCTGGAAGCGCTGGTTTACATGGTGGGGGAGGATGGGGAAGTATTTTCGGCAGTGGTGACGTTGTTCCAGGAATTAAAGAATTTACTAGAACTGCTTCTCAAAAAATTATTCAACAGGGTACCCCTACTATTGGGGGTAGGGAAATATTATCAACAATAAATACTGCCGTTGCGTCAGGGGCTAATGTTAAGGCAATATTTCCTGAAAATAGAAATGAAAGAAGTTCTATGGATCTATCTCCTAATAGTTTGACTGGTTTAGCTAGAAAAGAATATGAAATATCTTCTCTTAAACAAGTTGATAATGATATTTGGGCATTAACTACAGATAATAAATATGTTTTGTTGACAGATCCAGACTCTGGTGATTTTGTAGAAGGGATAAACTTTCAAATTGAAAACAAATGAAAACTAAAATAAAATCCGGAATTGTATTTTTGATTTTATTAATTTCATTTAGCTTTGCTTCCTATAACTCTCTAGCATATCTCGGAGTGGATGATGCTATCGTTTCTGGAATAGGATGTATTGCTGGTGGGATATTAGGTGCTAATAGCTGTTCTCTTTATGAACCTCCTGACAAAGGATATGACTGCGGGATATGCAATGAACAAGATCCAAATAAAGGAGGAGATCCATTTGGGAAATGCACGGAATATAGATGCAAGGCTATAGGAGAAACGTGCAAATACATCCCGAGCTTGGATAATCCTACTGAGGAAGGATTCTGCGCTGATGAAGGAAAAGTAGACAATGTTCCTCCTAAAATAACCAGCTGCAAATTGGTTGATGTTGATACTTATGAAATACAAGATCTTACAGCTAATAACTGCAATTTAGGCGAATTAGCCATAAATAAGCATTACAATTTAATTCTAAGCACTGATAAAGTTGGAGAATGTAGATTTAGTACTATCCCTAATAATGATAAACTGTTTGATCTGCCTCAAAATCAAATTGACAATAAAGTAATTAGAATTATGAGTGATTTGGTCAATGGAAAAGACCATTTCTGGCCTATATACTTTAATGAGGGATGGACACTGCAAAACATAAATGCATGGAATAATGCCAATGTTAAATGGTATGTCAGATGCGCGAATTTTTTGAATGATAAATTTTCTGATCAGGACTATTCGTTTACCTTTAAAGTTAAAGATGGAATAGGAGACGTAGATGCTCCTGTCATATTGGATTTTGAGCCTGAAACTTCACCTCAAACATACCAGATTTCAAGAAACACTGAAAACGTTAATTTAAGATTTCCTGTTAGTGATTTCAGCGGAATTCAGGAATGCAGATATTCCGATAAAAATGTTGGATTTGATCAGATGCAGCCAACTACCTGCAATGAGATGACTGATTCAGGCTATCAAGGAAATTTCATTAAGGTATGCAGCACTGTTTTAACAGGATTCCAAGACGGAGTTAATGACTTTTTCTTCAACTGCAAAGATGCAAGCGAGAATCAGAATATTGCTCCAATTCCGTATTTCTATAATGTAATTAAGCCTATTGTTTTATCATTAACAATAAATTCACCAACACAAGGTCAAGTAATAGACGGCATTAATGACAATCTTCAAGCCAGAACTTCCGGAGGCGTAAATGGAGCTTCAACCTGCGTGTTTGACTATAATAAATTAGGTGGAGGGCCTAGCGGAACTAATATTTTATTTGAATCAGACACTCCTGGAATGGAAGATAAATCCCTGCATATTCAAAAACTTGACTTTTTCCCTGAAGACGGGCAGTATAATATCAACATGAAATGCACAGCTATAGGTGATTTGAGTAATTCTGCGCAAGGAACTTTAGGTATAGAATACAAAAAACCTTCTGCGATTTCAATACCAACCCCTCCAGGACAACCGCCAAGACAATGCCAATTAAGATTATTGTGGACGGATTTGAGAGGAAATGTGATTAACAATGAAATAGAAGAAGGAACTAGGATTATTGCTGCGTTGCAGGATGTTAACTGCAGGAGCTCAGGAGCACCTTTAGATTCTGAAGATTTAAAATTAGGGTTGTTTGAAGTTGATGAAAGAGGAGTTTTAGGCAATGATGAAGATGATGTAACCCATGATTTAAGCTTCCCTGACAGAGTCAGATTTGGACCTAATAAAAACATCGTGTTTGTTGAATGGATAGCAAGATGGATGCAGGACTCAGGAGCTGATGGGCCTAATCCTAAGTATGTGTTTAGAGTTTTAGACAGCCAGTTAGCTTCTAATCAATTAAGAGTCAGGCCAGGGACTGGAACAAGTGATGATGGTGGAAACAATCCTGGAGAAAGCTGTACAACTTCTCAAGGATGTAATGGAATTTATGATACTAATCTTGTTTGTGCTAATGTTCAAGCAAATTGCCCTAACCCTCAGGCTCCTTTAGACCCTGCCCTCTGCGGAAACAATCGATTAAACGCAGGTGAATCTTGTGATGGAAGCCTATTGAATGGAAAATCCTGTAGACTCTTCGGATTTGGCTCAGGTAATTTAAGATGTAAGTTGGATTGTACTGGGTTTGATATAAATCAATGCAGTTCACGAACCTCAAACGTTGCCGGAGAAGAATGCGAAATTGAAAATTGTCCTGGAATTTATAATACTAACCTGGTTTGTATTGATCTCGGAGGAGATAATTGCCCTTCAATTAATGGAGAAGATGCAGACAATGAAACAGACGACGGAATTGACAACACAGGAGAATCTTCTTTAATTATTGCAGGCTTGGGTCCAAGCGGAGTTGTTCTAGATATTAGAGTAGATGTGTTTATAAATTTGAGAGGAGGACCAAGCAATTTCGGAAAAGATGCAGAATGCAGATTCACAGATACTTATTCAAACCAATTAATTATCGGGACTAGTACTTTATTATTCCCGCAAGTTTTGAATTATGCAGGAGATATTGTAGGCGGGAGCACGAGATACAGCAAACAAATTGAATTTGGAATAGGACAGCATGAATTATATGCTAAATGCAAGGATTCCAGCGGAAAGTATACGGCTTTACAAACAATTAAATTCAATGTACAAATTCCAAGCTCCCAGACATTAGGCATTATTAGAACTTTACCTAGTGGAAATTTAGGAAATAATATAGCAAAATTAGAAGCAGAAACACAAGGAGGAGCTGATAATGGAAATAGTGTTCAATGCCGCTTTAAAGGCGTAAGCAGTAATGCCTTATTTACTGAATTTGTAACTGCACCTAAACAGCAGATAACAGGCAATAGATACAAGCACAGCTTAATTCCAACTGATTTTGTGGATGGACAGCACGTATATGAAGTGCAATGCACAGACAGATTAAGCCAAACAGATTCCGAGGAAATAAGATTTACTATTCAGAAAGATACGACTATACCGCAAATACAGCAGATAATTTCCAAAGGAAGCATTAAGTTTATTACATTAAGCGAGCCCGCAACTTGTGAAATTTCAACTGAAAACAATCCACCAAACAATGACGATCAGTGGAGCGAGGTTTCCAGAGATGCAAACAATGGAGCCAAGCAGCTGATTAATGCACAGCAGAGCTATTACATAAGGTGCAGAGACCAATGGGGCAACCAAATGGATGTTGTGAGAATTAATATTTAAAATAAGTATTTATAAAGTGTTACAATGAAACGTAACATTTGAAATGAATAAGTTACAATAAAACGTAACATTTTAAAATGAATAAAAAAGGTCAAGTTGATCAAATATTTATATGGATTTTTGTTGCTGTTGTAGCTGTAGCGATACTAATATTTGGAGTTAAACTGATAAAACAAGGCGATGACTTGAAAGATGAAGTCTTGATTGTTAAATTCTTCAATGATTTCCAGAAGAAAACCGAGCAGTTTTATTTTCTAGACAGAGGGAGTTCTGGAGATGCTGAGTTTTTACTGCCTTCTGATGCAAGATATGTCTGCTTTGTAAATAATACTCCTGCAAGCAATTATTCTGATAATATTCCTAAAAATGACATAGAAGTTATGGGAAATTTGAGCAGCAACTTTAATGTTTTTATCGGACCTTTAAATTCATTCCAGGAAAACAAATTTAATGCAACAACGAAGCTCAATTTTGCCAACCCTTCCTGCTTTAATGTCAATGGAAAAATAAAAATTAATTTTGAAAATTTGGGAGTCAGAGATGGCGTTAAAATCCAATAGAAAAGGAATGGCAATAAGCTTAAACTGGATTTTCTCAATGATTGCTGGAGTATTAATATTAATTTTTTTAGTTTATTTCGCTGTTCAAAACACTGACTTGTTCGGGAGCGTTACTTCAAAAGTAGTTTCTCAGGAATTGGATATATTATTTTCGGGAATAGAAACCACTAAAACTAAAACTTCTCTGGATTTTGGAAAAAATGTTGAATTGAGATTTAGCTGCAACAACGGAAATCAAATATTAAGTGTTAATGGCAAAGGCGAAAGCAACTTACATGGAAAAATTATTTTTGCTCCTAATATTGTTGAATCTAATACTGTTGAAGTGGCTACTGAGCCATGGAAAGTTCCTTACAGGATTGCGAATTTTGTCTATTTATGGAATGAAGACTATAGTCTCATTGGCAGTGTTCCTATGGATATAGATTTGCTTGATGATTTAAGAGGAAACGGCAGGAAAGTAACTTTTAAAGAAGATTTTGGAGTTGGATGTTCAGTTTCTGAAAGCACAAAAACAATTTATTACAAGTATGATAGAAGCTTGGATGACTATCAGGGTTATGTCTGTTTTAATGGAAATGATGAAAGAAAAAAAAGCGAATTTTATGGAAAAGCCATGCTTATTGGAGCTGTAATATCAGAGTCTTATGAAAACTTTGAATGCTTAAAAAACGGAATGCAAAAAAAGCTTGACATAATGAATCTTTTGTATCAAAAAAAATCAGAAAAAATGATTGCAAGCTCAGAAGACAACAAGAAATGCCGTCCTGAAGGCGATGTGAATTATGGAAAATTTACTTTTACAAAATCAATTCAAGATCTTGAATTCCAAAACGTACTGAAAAGAAAACAAATAAATGATAAACTAGTAACTGGAGGATGCGCAGGCATATATTAAAATGACAAATAAAGGACAGCTGGAAACTGGAATTACCTTAATGGTTATAGTAATTTTTATGGTGATATTAATTGCAAGCCTGATTTTGTATTTTAGATTTACATATACCCAGATTGAAGAAAATAAAGCAACGATTTTAGATCAAAAATACAATAGCTTATTGAGCGTTATTATAGGGCTGCCTGAATTTAGGTGCTCTAAAACGGGGATTGAGAGCGAATGTTTAGATGCTGCCAAATTGTCTGTTTCAAATGAAGTAATTGAAAGAAATAAAGAGCATTATCAAAGCGTTTTTGGAGAAGCTGAAGGCATTTGGATCGAGATTCCAGGTGAAAATGGGAATGATAATTATTATAATTCACAAATATTCCGGTTATTTGGAGAAAAAAACGGAAAAGGAGCAATATATGCTGTTCCTGTTTCTTTATTTTATCCTGATTATGATACTTATAAGATAGGAATATTAAGAATAAGAGGACAGATATGAGAAACTTTTAGGAAAAGTTTCATCAAAATAAAAATGGATAAAAAAGGACAATCTGAAATCATTGGACTTGCGATAGTGGTTGTTCTGCTCATATTTGCATTAGTTTTCTTTGTTACAATTAAAAACAATGAAAATGAAATAGATTCTAAACTCATAAGAACTAATCTAAGAGCTAACAGCGCCTTGAATGCCATTATGAAAGTCAATGTTAATGACAAGCAGATGAATGAACTTATAGAAGAATGCTTTATCGGAAAACAAGAAGAATGTGATATGGCTTTGACATCATTGGAACTGCATCTTGACAATATTTTTGAGGAAAAATACTACTTTAGAGTTTTAGATGGCTCAGATCAAATTCTTGGCAGCCAAAACGGCAGATTTGAATTCGGCAAAAACTGCAAAGTAAGCATAAGCGCTAGCCCGTATGTATTTAGAGGATTCGGCAAAGCAGAACTTAAGATTTGTACTTAGTAAGTAACTAATTAAGTAAGTTACTAAGAAATATTTATATACTAGCTTTTCTATAAGATTTTAATGAAAAAATACCTTCTTCTCATAGAGGATGAAAAATTGTGGGAGAAATTCAAGGATTCTATTAAAAATGACATTAATTCAGAGATTATCGAGCTTATAAAACAAAAAATAAAAAAATGAACTCCATAAATAAAAAAGGACAAGTAACAATATTTATCATAATTGGGATTATCATTGTATTTATTGCCTTTTTTGTAGGATTTTTGCAGAATGAAAACTTCAGGCAGAAAATTGAGAGCAGCTTATTCGAAAAAACAGTTGTTCCTGAGCAGGCTCAAAGCGTTGTTAATTATCTGGATAACTGCCTTGGAGAAATAACCGAGAGTGGAATTAACTTGCTAAGCTCTCAAGCAGGATATATCAATATACCTATACAAATTTCAGCAAATCCCAGAACTTATCTAAATGTTGCAGGATTGAAAATCCCTTATTGGATATACGGTGATAATAATATTAATATCCCTTCTAGAGATGAAATGGAATTTTCATTAAAAGAATATATAGAAAGAAATTATGAACTCTCGTGCAGTTTGAGTCAGTTTGAAGAACAAAATTATCTGTTTAATAATGATAATCCTGAATTTGAAGTTAATATCAACGACGAAGAGATTATTATAAGAGTAATTTCAGATATGAATGTTCAGATAAAAGATAACTCCTACCAATTAAATAATTATATTTCCGTTAATGAAAATGTGCCTCTTGGAAGATTGCATGATGCTGCTATAAAAATTGTTCAGAGAGAGATTAAGACGAGCCCTATCGAATTCAATACTTTAAATTTGATTTCAGCTTACAGCAAAGACAAAAACTATCTGCCTCCTATAGCAGGATTTGATTTAGACTGCAATGGAGAAGAATGGAGATTTGAACAAGTTAAAAGTAATCTTAAAGATATTTTAGTCTTAAATACTCCGTTTTTGAGAATAGAAGGAAGCAATAATGAGAATGATTTAAATGACGAGTACTATCGTTCAATGATTATAGACAATGTTCAAGGATCTTTCAATAATATTAATGTTAACTTTAACTATTTCCCGGATTGGTCATTGTTTTTGGATATCTTCCCTAGAAATGGCAATCAATTGAAAGCTGGAGGACCAAGCGTTAATGCTCCTTTCTTTGGATTATTGTGCACTACTTTTTACAATTTTAGATATAACTTAATTTACCCAATCTTAATAGATTTGGAGAAAGATAATTTCAAATTTTCATTTCCTATAGAAATTTTGATAAAAGATAACTATGGAAGGAGAAACTTCTTTACAGATATTCCAATAGATCTGGAATTATTACAGCCTGAGAGAACGCTATTCTGCGATGAGGACCAAAAATTGAGCGGCAGTATAGACCTTTTAATTAAGGACGGATTAACTAGTGAAAACATAAATGAAGCAGAGATTAATTATATCTGTGGATTAAACAGCTGCGGAGTTGGAAAAAGCAACAATGGCTTGTTTGTAGATAATTTCCCTCTCTGTAAAGGCGGACAATTAATGATAGATAAAGATGGTTATGCACCTTATAGGGAGTCTTTAGATACTTCCACGGGAATAAATCTTAATAAATTGATTAATCTTGAACCTTACAGGCAAAGAGACATTAAGATTAAAGTTTTAGAAGTTAATGATAAAGAAGAAATAATCAGAGAAAGAGATCTTGATGAAAAAGAAACTGCAATTGTACAATTTACTAAAATTAATTCTGATTTACTCGGATATGATTTCCAAACAGGAGCTAATGTAAATTCAAATGAATTAGCAAAAATTGAAATTGTTCCTGGAGAATATGCTATTGATGCACAACTGCAATTAAATGACAAAATTACTTTACCAAAACAAGAGATCAGCGGAAATCTATTTGAAGGAGGAGAAGTGGAGAATCCTTATCTTGGAGGAGCTAAAGTTGATAATTTCTTTATAGATAAGAGTTCCTTGGATGACAGCAATCAGATAACTATATTTGTTGTTAGTTACGGATTTCCAAGAACCATTGATGATTTAGGAAGATCATTTAACTTTAATAAATTTAATTTAAAGCCTAGTTTAACATGAATAAGAAACTAATACTTGGAATGTGCATTGTTTTATTAGTCATCTTTACTATAGATATAAATGCTCAAAGCTCTTTTGATGATGATTCAGATGGAGTATGCAACTGGGCGGCAAACAGTGGGAGATATGTTCAAGTTAATGTTCATAATATTGGGTGCTATGCTGATTCTCAGTATGATGATATGTGTCCTGGAACAAGAGAAACAGGAGCAAGAAGAGGAGGGATTAATAACGGATGTGCCGATTATCAGATTCAGGTAAGCAGTAATTTTTGGAGTGTGGGCTTAGGAAGATACAGCCCTGATTCCGTAAAGGCTAACTGGCTTTTAGATCAGAGTCAAGGTGTTGAATTCTATCAAGAGATTAAATTGACTGAAAATCCTATTGCTGGAAGGGATATAGGAAGCATTAATTTAGAAAATGTCAGATTAACCTGCAATTCAGGCGAAGGAGTTGTCTTGACTTCTGCTGTTTCCATTGGCAGAAAAGGAGAAAACATCGTTACTGGGAATTACAAAGCAGGAGAAACAACAGTTTACAACAAAGGAGAAAAAAGCGCTACTTTAAAACTGAGACTATCAAGATTAACTGAAGATAGAGTAGGTGCAAAACTTCCGGGGAGTGATAGAAATACAATAGATCAAATAAGGTTTAATTGTGAAGCAATAATTACTACTAATTCTGCTCAAGTTGTCGATAATGAGCAAAAAATCTCAATTTCCCAAGAGGTTGATCCTTTTATTGTTGTTGTTCCGATCAGCAGTTTAGCTATACAGCCTCCACAGCAATTTTTAGATAAAGGAATTGTAATTGCGGGCGGGATTGTTGATTTTACAAATAAAATAATCCCCAAATTAGAATTTGCTTATAGATTCAGTCTAGATAAATGCAAGTGGGCGGTTAAGATTGTTCTTGCTAATAAATTTTTAGGAATCTTTAACAGTGCTTTTGATCAATTCGCTGAATTAGTGTGGAAAGGTCCTCCAGCATTAAGAAATATCGGATTAATTTCAGATTCATTTGCAATAAGCGGAAGAAGCATGTGCGCCTATTCGGTATGTCCTGCGCAATGGTGTGAGTTTGCCTCTCGTGAAGTCGGAACAAAAATAGTTCCACAAGAGAAAAAAAGTTCTGATGGAAAGGTAATTATAAATCAGGGAACCGGCAAACCTGATATTGAATATGTACCCAAGCCTGAGACTTATATTGACAGAGTTAACGGCAAAATTCAAAACAGTTTAGTTTTGAGCGCTGCATGCGGATGTATCAGTGGATTAGCGCAGAATTTATATCAATTAAGAGCAATTGCTGAAAACTGGAGACAATGCATGGAAATTGCGAGAAATACAGGAGTTTATATTTCAGATTGTGAAAAAGTTCTTCAAAAAAATATCTGTGATTTCGTAGTGGAGGAATATCAGGTATTTGGAGGAGATGCTGCAGCTAAGAATTTATTTGATAAAGCATGGAAAAAATTAACCAGCAAGTTCGGAAAAAATGCTAAAGACCGAGCTGCTGAATTGGATAAAAAAACTGAATCTTCTGTGAGAGAGGCAAATACAGCCAAGGCTGAAACTAATGATGCTGAGAGAGGAGTTCAAAAAAGCAAATCATTTGGAAGAGAGCTTGCAGATATTGGAAGCGCATTGGGGCAAGGGTCTTTAGGCTATCAAGATGCCACAATCTTGAAAACTTTCTGCAGTGCTGCAATCTACGGAAAACTTCCTGATTTTATATCTGATGCAGGTGTTGATATCAACCGAGCAATTATCAGCACTCAAGTTTCAGGAAACTGGAGAACTGGAGTGGCTTACACAAATATTGAGAATAAGCCTATATATGAATATGAAATAAGCTGGATGGTTGTTGCCGGTAGAGACAATACGAGATACAGCACTTACTTGAGAACTCCTGAGGGGACTAAAAGAATTTTAGATGATGGCAATGGAGTTATCGGAATACAGGGAGATTTTAAATCTGACTACATTCAAATCACTGACACTACCGAGTATACTCAATTATGCATAGAGATTGAATCTGATCCTGCTTCAAGCGGATGCTATCCCTCAGGCAAATTTGCCACTTCAGGCGTGAAGAAAGATATAGATTTGTTCTTTGGAGAAGAAGATAAAATTATAGATACTGATCAAGACAGGCTTCCCGATGACTGGGAGAAAAAGTATAACTGCTATAGTGGAAGAGTGCAATATGATGATGAGCAAGATAAAGCCAGTTGTGATGATTTGCTGATTAAATTAAAGAGATTCAATTTATTAAATCCAAACAATCCCGATTCTAATGGGAATGGAGTTAGAGATGATAAAGAAGATCCTGATGGTGATGGATGGGATAATCATCAAGAATATCTTAATGGAGGAAATCCTAATGTTGCAGGACAGAAAATTACAGGAGAATTAATTGAAAGCTCGTGTAATGCTAATTTTGATAGCTTCAGTGTAAGTGGAGGAACTTCTGAAAATGGGATAAACTATTATAAACCGGGAGAGGTAATTTCAATAAAACTAATTAATGATAAGATTTACGGCAAAACTACGGTATCTGAAGTTGTTGTCAGGACTACGATTACAGGAAGCAATGTTGCTCAAGTTGCAGATATTACTCTGGAAAATGCCAGAAGAAAAGATGTGGCTGTGTGGACTGTTCCTGATGAAGCTGACAGCGGAACTTATGAGATTAAAGTTGAGTTTGTAAAATTAAAAGATGTGTATGGAGCTGATTTGTGTGCAGGCATTGACAGAAAGGTTGCTAGGTCTGAGTCCCAGATTTTAATATATAATCCAAAAACGATAAGCTGTTTGGAAAATGACGGAGGGAGAGATATTGGAACTTATAGTGTGTGCATGGATTCTTCAGGAGTACATAAAGAGGAATGCACTTTAGATTCATTAAAAGAATATGCATGCAAGAATAATAAATGTGAATTAGATAATGTGCAATGCAGCGGATTAAATTCTGCATGGACTTGCATCCCTCCGGGATTATGCGGACAGACATGCTTTGATAATGACCCCGAGAATGAAGTAATATTCCCCGGAAGCTGTAAAGACTCTGATAATGTTTACAATGATAAATGCACTGAAAGCGGTGTTGAGCAGTATCAATGCAATAACTTAGGAAAATGTGAACCTGTAGATATTAAACAATGCACTATTGAAACTTCCTGCCAGACTAAAAATCTTCAGATTAATCTTCCTAATTTAGGACACGATACAAATGGCAATGTTGGATATTGTGTTCCCTCTGCTGAAGCTGAACTCTTAGCTGTACCTCGCCCTATTCCTAGCGAAGGAGTTCCTGAAATAGAATTGGGAGCAATATCGGATGGTAAAGTAAGAGAAGATATCACAAATACTATTAAAAATTTAAAACTATCAGGGGGAAATGGGATTTTGGAAATAATCTCTGACAATGTAGATGCTAAAAATGCAAATAACTTTAATGTAGATTATAGATTAATCCTAGCGTTAATAACTGTTGAATCAAAAGGAAACCAAAGTGCCGTCTCTAAAAATAGCAAAGGAGAAGAATTAGCGTATGGTGTGTTACAGATTTATTCTAAAGCTCATAAGAAATATGATAAAGCAAGATTAAAAAATGATATTTATTACAATATCGATGCAGGTCTAGAAATCTTTTATGATAATCTTAAAGTTGCTACAAATTCTCCAGGAGTCTATAAGAATGGAGTAAATAAATATTGCAGCAGTTCAAAATCTCCTGCCCTGAACACTAAATTTTTAGGATATACTGGAGCTGATGCTGCTTTGAGAATGTATAATGGATTTGCCTGTAGCTGCGAGACTTGTGGTGATACTTTTGTTGAGAAAGTAAAGAGATATCATAAAGGATGGATAGAAGCTACTACTTCACAAACTATTGTTGTCTCAATATGAATATTTATAAAAAAAGCCTGGAAAAGTTAAACAAAAATAAGAGCAAAGTAGCTTTAATTATTGTAATTGAGTTTATTTTTTTAATGCTTCTTTTTATTTCTGGAAATTTTGTGTATAACAATCTAATAAAAGATTATGATTTAATTCAAGATATTTCAATAAATCCAAATCAAGGTCAATCGACCGAGGAATTGAATTTATTGCAAAGAGATTTGCTGCTGTTAAATTCTGCTTTGGAAAGAATCTTTAGATATATTGCTTTATTTATTGTCTTTTCAATAATATTAGCAGTTTTTTGTTTAGGATATACTAGTTCTTTATTAAATAAAATTACTAATAATAAAA
>Ga0209541_10007475_pt1 | contig 18366 bp, 24 predicted proteins | sample RifCSPlowO2_01_FD_184027 | JGI IMG/M metagenome (GOLD analysis project Ga0209541, IMG submission 184027) | Groundwater microbial communities from Rifle, Colorado - Rifle CSP2_plank lowO2_0.1 (SPAdes) (version 2) | ecosystem: Environmental > Aquatic > Deep subsurface > Groundwater | place... | reverse complement strand
ATACCTGATAGAGACGGCATTCATACTGTCGATGTTCATAAATTCAATAGAGAGCGGACAAGATGATATAGGGCGCCAGCATATCACGGGCAGCGCGCTGCTAGTAGGGTACGTGGTATTCGCGGCGTGCATGCTGGCAACGCTGGCGCTGTTCGGGCCTCTGATCGCATCTTCTTTGTAAGAAGATGGGATCCAGATTAACATTGTATGTCAATGTTATAGCTGACCAACTTAATATTTGATATATAACACAAGTTGGTCACATATAGTGAACCAAGTTATAATATCCAGATTCTTTACTTGGTTAACTATAATCTCGGATTAGCAGCACGATCTAAGCAAGGGGAAACGTTTGTCAGGTCTCTAGCCGCAACTTCCGTTTGGTTATGGTTACGAAAAACCTATATAGTATACAGGGGCTCAATATATCCTTAGATAATCATGCCAAAGAAAGCGATGGTGGACAGCACGATGTGGCTGTGGATCGGACTCGTGATAACGCTTCTGGTGTTTTTCTTCCTGTTCATGTTTCAGCAGGCTGGGCAGCGGCTGGTTCAATCGAATATACAGATAGGAAACGCAAATACGGCCGGTATAGAATATAACGAAATACATGACGCAGAAGAAAAAATAATATACGCAGAAGAGCATGACGTAGTGATGAAAAATGAAAGGTATTTATAGCATCATGCAAATCGCGGTCGCAGTAATCATCGCAGCCATAGTGGCATATCTCATGTTTTTGATGTTCAAAAGAGTCGAGCCGGATATAGTGTCAACAGGTGCGAAGCAAATAACGGCCGTTGTTCCTACACTTGTGTTTTTCATGCCACGACACAAGAAAGGTATGGAGCTTACGACCAGTCTGGTGGCAACGATAGTACTTGTTCTTGCAGTCACGCTTATGCTTTTCTTGCTCTTTGCCAGCTTCGCCTCGGACGCCGGCAGCTCCACGGGAAATTTCTTTTATAGCATATTCGACGCTATAGTGCGCGCACTTCCGTTGTGATGAAAAATGATAGAAAGTACTATAAAAAATTTCTTTGAGGGCATTTTAGTCGTTGGCATTTTGGTTTTGGTGCTGGCCTTTTTTTTCGGGCAGGAAAATCTACAAGTTATTGTTAGTCAGAACTTGACACAGGAAATCATACTTAGCGCCGACAGCGCAGCAACCATACCGCAGCCTGAAGTAATAGGGGTTACATCCTTCTATGACGTGACTGTAAAATCAACCATAACGGCAACAAGCAGACTGACACAGCCTCAAAATGTAATTGCAATAATACGATTCAAGGACCATAGTGTGCTTGCAAAAGTAAACGGCACCAAGGATTTTTTTACTATTAGCCCCGACAAGGGTAGAGTGCAGCATACATTTCATATAGGCTTCTCAAGCGAGATACCGCCGATAACCGTATGGCGGGGTTTGTACAACGGTAATCTAAAGGAAGGACACCAAATACTTATAAGAAACGACGGCGGTGCCGTGCTGGTATCGACGTCTATTAACACAAGATACGGCTCGATACTGCCTGACCTGATCGATTACTCAGACTGCAGAGCAACGTTCCTGCTGGAAAGCGGGTGCGGACCAGGTCAGGTAAAATATACAGACCCGATGACGGGACTGAATTGCGAGGATGAACCGGCAAACTGCCAGCAATCAATAGATATATGCAGTGGCACTGCAACGGTAAAAATCAGCGGTGAACCTGACTGTGCATCAAACAAGGTCGAGACGACAATAGATTACAAATACGGAGAAGAGTTCAAGGCCGGCGAACTCGTCTACCTGAGTCTTTGGAAAGATGACGCATGCACACAACAATCGACTGATCCGAAATCGCTTCTGGTATTATGTCCCAAGAGCAGGTTAGGCGGCGAATTTACAATTAATGCGGGCATTCTACCTGGATTTGACGCCTAGCGGATATATATTTAGGGTTCTACATATTCTGTGTATGGGCGGGGAAGATGAGACACTGAAGCTGGTGCTCTACATTGTAATGATGGTAATCGTGATATACATAGGCATAGGCCTCGTTGCGGGCTTTGACCCGCGCGACTGGGTAAAAAAACTTTCGTCTACAACATACGAGCCGGGAAAAATTTCCATAAATGACATCGAAAATCTTGAAAAGAATACTTTTTTGGACTGTACACAGAACAGTTACCTGATGACGTTGAAAGACGTCAAATTCGACACGAAGCCGGGACTGAATGTAGAAGGAGGCGTCCTGGAGTTTATAGTTGCGCTTGATTTCAAAAATCGGCTTTTCTTGGGTTCGGATGAAAACGGCATTACAAAAATAATAATCTGTAAAGAAGCTAATGGCGAATTCAAATGTGATGATACAACACTCAGGTTTGATCTTAGCAATTGCGTAGAGCCGAGTGGCGATGAGGTATTCCACTTCACAACGTGGCTTGCCAAGCCTGCGGTACTGGATGCGATGAAACCTACTGGCACCTGCGACTTCCCGGCCATCTCAAAAGTGCTGGATAATTACGGTCAGTTTTACTTGTCATCTTTCAACGTGAACAAGGACATAGCACTGGCGTGCGCGCAAACGGACTGCGAGAAACAGGACCAGACAACCTGCTCAACCACGCCAGGATGTTACTGGAGTAATGGATGGTTTTCAGATAGCTGCCAGCTATGTCCGTCATCCACTACGTGCAATGACTATGACGGGGATGCATGCTCGCAATGTCCGATACCTAAAGCCACCTGCACACCTGGTGTCTTCGGCAGATGCAATCCTAGCTGATAATTATGGATATAGCAATAAACACGGTCGTATACCTGATAGCAGGGATAGTACTGCTCGGAATAAGCATACTTATTTACATGTATTTTAACGGCGGCGTGCAAAACAATATTGACCTGCTGCTAGGCGTAATAAAATAAGTGAAAATAAAATTAAATAATGGTGGTTGAATGCGAATAGAGTATCTTGTCATAAGCATAATACTCATACTCATAGTACTGGTTGTGGTTCTTTCGCTGCTCTCGGGCGCATCAGCGGGCATACACACAATATTCGACATATTCGGCGGGCGATAGAATGTCTGATGTTTCGATCTCTGAAATGACATATACCATGCTCAGTCTTCTCTTTCTCCTGCTAGGCATCGTCCTTATAGTATCCATAATAATGTCCAAGGCAAACCCGTACGATTCGATAGCATTTGCGAATGTCGAGAAACTTAGTGCGGCAATGAACCAGGTATGTGCCGGCAGCAGTGAAGTGAGCATAAAATTTGACCTGCCGCAGAACACTCCGGCTCTTAATACATTATTTGCAGTACTGCCACTATGGATCATAAGGACAAACGGCGATCCGAACTATGTCCTGTACTACGAGTCATACCCGCCGGGCGACGCGATAGGATGGGAAGTTTATCAGTCGATGCAAAACAGACTAGTCACAAGCTTGCCGGAAGGGTTTGAAGACAAGACACAGTCGGATGTCGACGCCTACGTGAACAGTGTAAGGGACCTGTGGAATACACAAGTCACGCAGAATGATGCGATATCACTGCCATCAAAAAATCTTGAGGGGATTGTTGTAAACAACATTGTAATTGGTGGACCTCGCTCCGACTACTATTTAGGGGAGGGTACAAAAACTCCGACAAGCACCACAACAACGGTTGGCATAGGGCCTGAAAATGCACTTGCCGGCGCATTCAGGTACGGCGATTGGAAAAGTGTTGACGATAATATGCAACCAAGGGATGGTGATAACGCTTTCATTTTCAACAGCTACACGACACTAAACTCTTTTGAAAAGAGCGCAATAAAATACGAGGCGTGCGGCGATAACTCGCTCTGCTTCAAGACACGCTCCGGTGTTTACAGGTACTCGCTTGACCAGTGCAGCAACATAAAGAACATACAAATGGTTTATGACGCCAGAAACAGGGCGAAATTATATGCAGGTGCTGGTATTGTCGTAGGCGCTGCGATAGGGTGTATATTCACAGGAGGTGCATGCGCAGCGGTTGCGGGCGGCGTAGGAAGCGCAGGTGGTTGGGCAGCTAGACTGATCAGATTTATTCCGTTTGGCAAGACAGTCACCGTGGTAGCCGGCGGCACTGCGGTAACTGTAGGCGCTTATGAAGCGGCGTCATGGCTCTATGGCGCGTTCCTGTCATACAAAGTTCAGGACTTCAATCTGGCAAGTCCGTGCAGCATAAAGGAAATGACAATCAAAAAGGCTGACTGTACAGATGCAGTGCTGATAGAATGGGCCGCCGATCAGAAGGCGTGCACCGATGTGATCCGGACACCGCTCTACCAATACGGTATTGATGGAAAGCTTCATCCGGCCGGCGATCACTACACATGCATGGAAAAAGTCGGCAGCAGTCTAAGTTCAACGCCTTCCGGGACATTTGACTCTAATGATCAGTGCCTGCAAATACTTGTGACGGAAAAAGCTAGTGATTTCTGCTGGACGCCTGACCCATTCAGGCCGACATTTTTATCAGATACGCAAATTTTTTCACTACTTATAGAGATAAACCAACGAGTAAGTGTAAATAATATACTTGAAAACACCGCTTACATCTCATCGCCGACAGCAAGCGCTTACGTCTTGAAATATTATCCGACCGGGGACCTTGAAAGCTGGAAAGACTTCGTGGCAAGACAGATATCATGGGCGTGGCCTGGCTGATTCTTTGTTGAATCCTTGCAAAACCTATAATTATATACTAGGAAAATGAAATCTTAACTGGTATAGATGGATCCGTTACACTGGGTTTTCATAGTCACTGCGCTCACTCTGACGTTTGTAGTTTTTGCCGTAAACCCACTGCAGGTGGGCATAGACGAGGCACTAAGAAGCAATGCGGAGCTGCAGGCCCAGCGAATTGCCAGCACAATAAACCTTGTAGCCAGCGCACCGGACGGGACGACTTATACACTTGAGCTGCCCGATGTCAAATGCAAAATAAATATAACAAGCCAGTTTGTAACGATGCACAGCGTGCCCGCGGTGGGTATTGAACTTCAATATACAATAAGTGTCATAAAGACTTCCACGCAGGTAATCGGCGGCAATTTTGACTGCAAACAAAATACACTCCATCTTAGGAAATCCAATGGTGTGCTGACAATAACAAATTCCTAGAAAGGTGTTAAAACAGTGAAGCTAGACATGATTGAGATAGTATTGTTCATTGTACGCATGGCCCCGGCTATCCTTTTTATCCTGTTCATGATGCTTATATTTTTCTCGTTCCGTATCGAGCTAAAGGAGGACAGCATGTCGCGTTTCAACGCCGAATTGGCCGATTCACTGTCGAGCAGTCCACTCATGCTCCACAGATCCATATTCGACCCGCAAAAACTGACAGAAACAGAAAATATAGACCCGAAAAAGATAATAGAGCTATATGCGTACAATTGCGACTTCGGCTATAACATAGAAGTCGAGTCCATCGGCACGACGATATGTAGCGGTGGCAATGAATGTACAGGCTTCTGCAACTCCGTATGCGGGCTTGACGGCAGCAACATAGACATGTCAACCGTCGGCACGCTCAACGGAAACTGCGGCTGTAACATAGAAGTATTCGGCGATAATTTCTGCCAGTGCAAGAAGCCCGGCGGTGACTGGCAAAATTCCTACAAATGGCATTATGGATACGAACCCACGTCGGCTAGCAATAAACAGTCTAGGGCCGAATTTCCAACGGCAGTAGGTATAGACGGCACTGTCATACCCGCTACGCTGACAATAAACTCGTATGATACGGTGCTCACGCGCCTTACTTGTGTCACGGCAAAGGCGTATGAAATAAAATCAAAACAGAGTGTGACCCTGAACACCGGAGGCTTCGCGTCGCAGATATTCGAGAGGCTTGATCCGCAGGATACCCATGTATGCTTATACGATCCGACTTCCAATCCCCTGGAATGCAGATATTTTCCTGGTGTGACTTTTGAGAAACTGACATTGCCTGAGACCAGTAAGATTACCGTGACCGCGTATCCCGCGAAGCGGGTCGCGACGTGCGACGAAATAAAGGCAAGTCCATCCATCATAGCTGGCGTGAATGACAATGTAGCAACTGTGGTGCTATGTTCAACGTGATTATATGAAAAACAAAAAAGGTTCCTCGATGCTTGAAGATATCGGATGGACATTAATAGTACTTGTAGTATTCGAAATCCTCGCAATTATAACAATAGTAGTATACTGGCAAATGTCTGTACCCGGATCGGACGCCGAATCCATATCGTATTCCGTAGAGTTTGTTCAGGTATACAACAAGCCTTATATGCTGGCTGAAGTGCTTGCGCATACACAGCTCACAGACAGACAGTTCCTTGAGCAGGCGATCGAGATATCTGCCGCCGGCTCGGTTGAAGGAGCGAGCGCCACGTCGTTGCCAGTCGGCGTGAAAGATTTTGTGCAGAGCTACATAAATTCGTATACCGTAAGGAACTACGAAATATCGATCTCACGTGACAACAATGAAATAATTACAATAGATAACAAAATTCTGAAGTGCGGCGCGAATTCCGAAGGGTTTTGCAGAAGCAAGATAATTTTTGGCTCGACTTGTGACGTTGGCTACGTCGAAATAAACGACAACGGCGCGTGCGGATTCACAGAAGCGTGCTGCTCTTACAATCCAGCAACATACGCTGCCACGGTGGGCACACAAAAAAACATAGCAGTCGTATCATGCGGGCCTAACCAGGACGGTGTATGTTCGCAGGGAAGAACACCAGGCTCCAGGTCAATTCCGAAACGTGGTGGTAACATATGCGACTACGGAGAAATTTTGGTTAAAGATCCCGTATGCAACACTGCAAACAACGGCGATACACTGCTGTGCTGCGCAACGGATACGGTAGAACCATCCGTGGTTGCTGGCCTGTCGACAAGGTCCGTTGTGCCACTATTGTATAAAAATTTGGTAGTAGGCACACTTGAGGTGACAATCAAATGAGGAACCGAACTGAAATATCCGCGCGCCCGAAAAATGGGAACCAATTCATATATCATGGTCGGTCCAAGGGTGTCGGAACTACTATAGGCAGCATATTGATGATAGTAACATTTCTGATGTTCTTTGGTGTTTTCCTATATATGGCTAACGTACATACGCAGGTGAACACCAAGCTGAATTTCGAATCCTTGCAGCTGCTGAGGCTCAAATCAACATTCGATACATTTAATCAATCTCTGGGCATGACGTGGTACATATCAACCGTGCAGGCAATATTCAAGACTGTTGACGACAGCGTAGGTTGCGGCATAGACGACGGGCGCGTACCTGAAGGATATTGGCTGAGCAACGACCCCAGCCAGCCGCGAACCAAAGACGTCATACCAACGGCAGGAAAATACAGCACGTTCGGCATACATCCATCTGTCTGCTATCCGAGCGACAATGACGTAACAAATTATATCAGAAAAACTCTCTTGGAAGGCGGCTACCTCAACCTGGAAAATCCGGTTGACGTCGACCGCGTCAGGATAGCGCTTCCGATTAACGAAGAAACCAAACAGGTAGATTCGTCTATCCAGATTACCTTGGATGACGAGGGCGTTAAGTCAAAATTCACACAGCAGGTTAAGGCGGAAATTAACTCCGGAACAGGTACGATAGATCAAATAACGGAGAATTTCAATTCTATAGAAACGTCGCTAAAGCAGATGGTGAACAGCGCGAAGATCAATGTAGTCGTCATGCTCACGTTCGCCGAATCTATGCAGACGACAAACGCGGTGACGTCGTACGGCCCGCTTATACAAAATAAAGATGCCTACCAGAGCCAGATTGCGCCCATAATAAAAGGCAGCCTTCAATTTTCCACGCTGCCTTCGACAACCGCGAGTAATGTGCGCATTAAAACGGAACTTAACGCGTCGAGCGCCAAGACAATAGGCGTCCTGAAGGAGCCGGGCAGCGGGCTAGTGCTTCACTACACGGCGACAATAACTTATACGGATGCTTCGACGGATGCGTCGTCAAGTCCACTAGTGGGCATCCCGTGGCCGACCGCAAGCAGGCGGATATCCAGCTGCTACGGACCGAGGTCAATTTCGCTCGAGGGCGCGACCCAGTTCCATCAGGGGATTGATATAGCGCCCAATTCTGAAACAGGCGAGGAAATTTTTGCGGTTATGGACGGAACTGTGGAAAATGTCGTGACTGGCTGCCAAATAGATGACGAGCTATGCGGGGGCAGGGCAGGGAACAGCGTACTGATAAATCACGGAACGTTTTATTCATTTTATGGCCATATGGAATCCGTTTCAGTGCAGGTCGGCCAGAATGTTGTGGCGGGTGAAATAATAGGAATCATGGGAAATACGGGAACATCCGACGGTGTCCACACACACTTCGAGATAAGGACAGATACAGTGACACGCGTAAATCCCTGCAGCTTCATAGACTGCTCGGAGTCTACGGGCGAAGTGTGCGGTGCGGGCTCTCTGCTCACAGACACGGGCGGGGCATATTACTATCACGATATGAACACAAACACATTCACCAGGCGCCCCATATCACTCACATATTCGCTGCAGGACTACGTGCCCGCGCTTGATTGCCAGCAGCTGGCGGCAGCCGGGCAGCCAATATTCTTCAACTGGCAATCAAGCAGTGATATGGCGTGCTGCGCAGGCTTTTTATTTTCGTGCAACGCAGACATACCGGATCTTGCTAGCAGCAATAGTCTTGTCAGCGGCCAGTCAATGAGCGAACAGACGACGCCGCAGAGTACGTGCAACGGCAGGCTGAGCGGACAGGAACTCAGATGCACGTCCAGCGGGTTCGAGCTGGTGTAAGCATGGGCAAGGTTGGGGATTTATTTTGACGCAGCTGCCAAATGGGATCTTCCCAAAAGTTGAATGAAAAGTTCCCGAATTTATTTATTGAAACGAATAAGCCGCCAGGAATCCTGTAAACCGACAGGGTCTGTGAGCCAAAAACACTCATTCAAGTTTCACGATGCTCCGCCAAAGGCATTGACATGTTTGGCTCTGGAGAAACCCTATGAGAAAACCAGCAGGAAGGGTACTTGGAAGAACTTCGTTCTTCCTGTACATGTGAAGCTTCGCTTCACAATGTATTGTGTTGTCACAATACCCTTAACTAAGCATCATTGCAGATATGCAATGATGCTCCTGCTGGTTTTCATTGAGCATTTCTACAGAGCTACATGTTTCTATTTATAACGGAATGAACAATACAACAAATATGTCCAAGGGAATTTCGATAGCGATAGAAACAATAATTTATCTTATACTAGGAATAACCGTTCTGTCTGTGCTGCTCTTTTTCTTCCTGACACAGGCGGGACCGGCGCAGGACCAGTTCAGGCTTGAGGCCGACAGGAATAGATACTGTGGCAGCTACGTCAGCAAGGATCTTCTGTGCAAAGGCAGCAACAGTGGGCCCGTGAAAATAGGGGCCGAAGTTCTCGAGGGCATAGGAAAGGCGTGCGGCGAGCTTAACATGCGGTTTACTTTTAATTATAAAGGCTGTGATAGTCCAGGGTCGCCTGCAGGCCTGGAATGCATAAAGAACTGCTGCCTGACGTGCCCTAAACCATAAATGAAATGGATCGACCGTTTCCAAATCTTATCAAAGCGAACCGGCTCGTATTCCTGTTTACATTCTTAAAGTCTTGACGACAAATTTTATCTAAGACAAACATTACCCAGAGTGTGTTCATCTGGCTTCCATCTTCCCACAAAGAAGATGTAATCAAAGTTATGCAAAAAACCAGAGACAGGCCGCAAACGAGTGTTTATATGGCAGAAGAACAGAAACGAAATAGAGCAGCAAGAGACGACAACGTGGTCTTCGTAGGAAAGAGCATTGTTTAGGCAAGCTCCCTAATAGAAGCCATCGATGGCATATGTCCTTGCTGTGGTCACGCAGCTCAACAGCGGGCAGAGTGAGGTGCAGATAAAGGCGCGCGGCCAGTCCATCTCGAAAGCTGTGGATGTTGTTGAAATAGTAAAGAACAAGTTCATGCCTGATATAAAAATAGCATCGATAAGCATAGGAACAGATGAACTGGAAACGGAAAAAGAAAAAATAAATGTCTCCAGAATTGACATACTGATAAGGAAATAGGATCAAGGCAACGGCAAGCCGAGCCTGACTTTCCTTCGCCCTTAATTTCGGATAACTATACATGGAAAACCAAAGATTTTTCTGTATAGTTACCAAGGTCGTAGTATCGCCCTAAACCTTGGATAACTATAAATACCATGTTTCTCCATAAGATATTAGATTAAAATGAGCAACTCGAAAGGCATGGAACTTCCTATAAACATGATAGTTGTCATTGCTATCGCCGTGCTCGTGCTTGTTGTCGTCGCGGCGTTCTTTGCTGGACGATTAGGCGCCGGAACTAACGATATAGCATTGGAAAGTGCGTTTAACAATGGCTGCACAACACTAAGAGCTGTATACAATTGTGATTACACTAGGGCTGGAGACGTGAAGGTTCGTAACTATGCTCCACCAGGTCAAACGGCCCCCACTGAAGGATGGTCATTCGGAGGGTCTGGTGGCAGCATATGCGACAGAAAGGGCCTTGCAGATCCACAGTGCGCTATAGCATGCGGTTGCGGTACTCCTTGATTCTTATTTGATCCATCTACTCAGTGAGCTTTGCTCTTTCTTGTTTTCTGTTAATTTCTTTAGGGCGTTTGTTATCCGCTCACTCGAAAAATCGTGTTCATCGCACATCAACTTCACTATTTCCTCTTCGTCGGGCTCATTGAATTTCAGGTCGTAATCGGTTACGGGCGGATTCTTGAAGAAATCGAATATCTGCTCCTTACTTACAGAAAAGTCCCACGGCAGGCCTTCGAAAACATTATTGAGCGTCTTCTTGTCCTTGACGCAGTCTAGCGCCTTCTTCGGTCCGTAGCCTGTTATGCCGCCGGGATTGAAGTCTGTGCCTATCAGCATGCCGACAAGTATGAGCTGGTCGTGGCTTATGCCTAGGTTTTTTAACACATTTTCCAATACAAGTGTTTCGGGATTAATATTGACGATCTGGTTGCCCCTTTTCTTCTTGCCGCTTATTGACAAATTGCGCACAAGACGGGTCGCTCCAAATAGAAGTGTGTCATAGTCCTGTGAAGCCGCGCAATACGCATCCCCTTGCTTGACTATATGGGCGCACATGGCCTCGCCCTCGCTCGGCGCCTGCACAAACGGCAAACCCATAGCCGTTAGCAGCTTCTTGCTGTCGTCTATGTACTCGTGCGTTATGGTTGTCGAGCGCTTCGCATGCTTGCTTGCGGCTTCGTAATCTTTGCGTTCAAGCGCGGCGCGCCATTCTCTTAATGCTTCGGCACGTACGTCTCGCCGGCCCTGCAATACTGCCTTGAATTCAGGCGGCTTGCCGTCAAACACGTAGACAGGCTTGACGCCTGCTTCCATGAGCTTTAGTGTCCTATAATATAGACCACTAAGATGGGAAGTAACATGATCGTGGCTGTCCTTCAGCGGAGTGCCGTCTTGCTGCCTGATAATGCTTAGAAATTGGTATATCCAGTTGTAGGCGTCTATGGCGACCACTTTGTCGAAAAAATCCTCGACCCCGGCAATTTCACCTGAGACAAGCTGTGTAAGTTGGATTCCCATAATTATATCCTATAGAATATACGACTGGAACCCATAAAAGGTTTAAGAAATGTAACATTTATTACAATAAACTATGACAGTTTACGAAGTTACCCGCGATAGGGACGCACCGGATTCTTCTGAGGCAAAGACCAGAACCGGAAGGATGTCAGGCATATGTGCAGATATTCTCCGAAAAAAAGGCTATACAGTTGAACATAGCGAAACTAGCACAACTTTCATTACTGATAGGCCGGTCAGTGCTTTACATAGAAAGGTTCTCGATGCACTAATAACATTCCCGTATAAGGTTACGGATGCCCCACAGTAAATCTAGGATTAATTACTTCTCCGGTACTTTCACTTCAGACAGGCGGCGCAGGTACTCCTGAAGCCTCTTCACTTCCTTCTCCACTACAGACGCCGGCTTCTTCGTTTTCGGGTCGTTTTTCAGCACGCTCAGCTCGGCCAGTGTTGAAATTATTTCCTTCTGCAGCTTCAGCATAAGCGCATTTCTCATTCCCTCTATCAGGTCGCCATCAAGCCGTGCGTAGACCTTCCTGTCTCCGCTTCGGAATTTCTTGATTATTCCTATTATCTCGAGCAGGTCCAGCGACAACGATATGGATGCCAAGGAATACCCGGTCTGCTTAGTAAGCTCGTCCATGCTCATCGGATGGCCGGCCACGAGAAGTGCGGATATTATTCTACCATGCACTTCGCTGTATCCCATTGACGCAGCCACGGCCGCGAACGTTGAATGAATCTTATCTTCGCCTTCCATGTTTAGCAGTTGTAAACAATATTCTTATAACCATGTCAAGGACTCCGGCGTTTGTCAAGGTTCAAGAATGCGAAGTTTTAGCGGCTGTTTTTGGCGTCCTGTACCAGCCTTTTGGCTTTTTCAAAATAGAATAAATGACGGAGCCGGTTTGTACGAAAATGAAAGCAAAGAACGTGACAGGAAATAGTGCAATGTCATCCGAATCCAGCGTTAATACCGATGACAGGCATATCAAGAATCCAAGGACCGTAACCGAAAGGAAAAGGTAGCTCCCAAAGACGATGCCCAGTGCCAAAAATAACAGGGACAAGGGCGCCACGATCCCGACCAGTGAAATGAACGTGAAAATTATAATATCATGGGCGTGGATACGTTTCTCCCATTCCATCATCACCCGCTCACACCCAACGTTCCATCTTTGCTGTTGCTTGATATACCACGATAATTTTGACGGTACCTGTTCCATCGTAGAGGCGTTAACAAATCTGGCCTTCTTATTCATAGAATAAAGCCTGAAAGTCAGGTCCAAGTCCTCCGTCAGCGCGTTCCTGAAACCGCCGACTTTTTTCAGCGTATTTTTGTATATGGCGAAGTTCCTGCCTGGAACAAAAGTTGCCCCTGTGAGTTTGTAAAGTCCCGACTGAATTTTTATAGTAAGTGAGAAATATAGACGCGCCACCCTCGAAATGTAGCCGCCTTTGTTATGTGGCATGCTGGAGCCCGAAGCAATTTCATTGCCATTCAATCCGGAGCATACTTTCTCTACAGTATCCTTTTTGACAATCGAATCTTCGTCAAGGAAATAGAGTATTTTGCATGATGCTTTTTTAACTGCGGCGTTAAGCGCCGGACCTTTTCCAATTCCAGCGTCTTTGACCGTCTTATTCGCGTATTTTCTTGCAATTTTGAGCGTTTTAGCATCGCTAGAAACAACGATTATTTCCAGCTTAGGTCTTTTGACCCTCTTTAATTTCATTATCGTATCGCGGATTGAACTTCCATCTTTTGCGGCTATTATGACAGAAACTTTCGGCAACTTCCTGATAACCGGTTTTTCCTGTGGCATGTTAATGGAAACGAGCATCAAAGCGTACGCAAAGTCTATAGTTAACACTACTGCCCAAATAACAAACTCAATCATTAGAAAACATTGTATTCGGCAAAATAAAAGGAAAACATATCGAAACTTTTAGGGTTATTATCACATCTTCTTTGCATCCCGAGAGAAGATGGGATCCAGATCGAGAGGTCAATGTTCATCTTGGATAGTACTTGTCAGCGTCTTGAAAAAATTAGGATACGGATCGAATTTGCTCTAGATCAGCGTTACGTCGCCGGCTTCAACCGATCCAATTCCTTCCAGGGCCCGTATTTTCTCTTCTATATCGCCCGCACCCACCTTGTCGTCGAAAACCAAGAGCACTTCAAGCATGACAAGACCGAAAGCCACCGGGTTCTCAACTATCTGCTTTACGTCCGCTGCGTCATTTATACGCCTTTTTAGGTCGTTCAAATCGACATCCGTGCTTTCCGGCATGATACGAAGTGTCATAGCTACTTGGCCCATTTCAAATCCCTTTCTTGAAAGAAAGGTCTTTGAGAACCCCAAAGAATATATTATCGTTTTGGTTCGTTGTCACTCACATTATCCCTCTTTCGTTTATTGCTGCTCATGGCCCCTTGAAGCCGCAATCCGGGCATATGTATACAGTGCTCTTTAGCCTGCACTTGCTGCACCGAACTATCTGGCTTTTCAGGCACGAAGGGCATTTAAACTTTGCAAAGTTGTCCTCTGAAAGCAGGCTGTCATTACAAGATGAACATTTCATGGTTATCAAACCTAATCTTCAATCAATATCTTTTTAAACTAACCTTCAATAATCATTCAATTGGTACGCCTCTGGTAAGCCTCTGTAGTTAATACGGAGATAGTTTAGTCTGGATAGAATGTGAGCTTGCGGACAGCCCTTTCGCCTCTAATGACGCACAAAGTGCGTCTGTGGAAACGAAAGCGCTGGCGGAAAGAACGCCAATGGCAATTAGCTCATGACACGGGTTCAAATCCCGTCGGGGGCATGACTTCTGGTATAATGATAACCTTTTTATATCATATGATATAAATAGTATATCATGACGATGATAGAGGTTCTTTCAGAGATATACACAAACGAAGGCGTGCATATACGCGAACTGTCACGGAGGCTTAAGTTGAGCATGCCTGCCGTGAAGAATCAGATTGACAAGCTGCTCAAGGAAGGTCTCATAACCAAAAAGCGCGAAGGCAGAAATCTGAAGCTTTATATCAACAGGAAAAACAGGAACCTGACACCATATCTATATCAAATAGAAGCCACGCGGCTGAAGAGGCTGCCGAAATCAGTCGGCGACTCTATTTTCGACCTCATTTCTTCGCTGGAAAACAAGCCGCTCATGGCGATAGTCTTCGGCTCGTATGCAAAAGGGACATTCACAAAAACAAGCGACCTTGATATCATGCTCGTTTTTAACAAACCAACTGAAGAAATAGAAAAAAAAGCCAAATTGGTAGGCAGCCGTCACAGCATCAACCTGGAGCCTGTATATCTTTCGTGGGACAGCTTCAGTAAAAAGTTTTTTGACGAGAAGGATGCTTTTATGAAGGAATTAAAGGGAAACAGGATAATTGTCACAGGTATAGAATACTGGAGAGAGCTTGAAAATGAAAAAGCCTGACTGGAGAACATGGCTCAGAAATAAGGCAGAATGCAGGAAATGGTACTATTATTATAGGAAAAACGGCATGCTCAAGAAGACCACTTTCAAGCCGGATAACTTCATGAAAAAAGCAACCCACAATATGGACTTCTCGAACTGGGTTCTTGAAAAGCACAAAGACGAAATACCGGCTGTTTTTGGCAGCCAGAAATTCTACGACTGGGTTATCGTGGGCTACTACTATGCGGTTTATCACGCTTCGCTCGCACTCATTGCCTCAAAGAGGTTCGAATCGAAATCGCATTTCGCCACATTGTCAGCGATAATTCTTTTCTTTTACCATGAGAAAAAGATAAGCAAGGAAGATGTAGAGACCGTGGCCGAGAGCATAGGAACAACAATCACGAAGGATGATATAGAAATAATCATAGACTCCAAGAGCCTCAGGGAAAGGGCAAGCTACAATGTCGGCTACGAATTTGATGAGATCCTCGTCAAGCGTGCTCAGGGCAATGCCGTCAGTTTCATGCAAAAAGCCCGTAGCGTGCTTGATATAACGTCGGGGGCATTAAATTAAACCAAGGTAAAATGGGGCCAAGGCAAGTCCGATCAGAACCAAAGCTACTATAGACCTGTTACAGGATTGGATCGACTTCTGGAAAAATTCGTCTTGTTTTATATCAGAAAATAAGACTTTGGCGTAGAATGTAAATGCCAGTAAAAACAATAACATGTAGTGTGGCATGTAAAACAACACGACGTAGATAAATGAAAGTAACGCCATAATAAATTCAGCTCTCACTAATTTCAAACTCCCTTGATAACCAAGCTTTATTGCGGTTGTTTTGAACATTGATTTTTTATCAGATTTTATGTCTCTCATCTCCTGCGTCGTGCAGACTATTGAAGAAATAAAAAATGCTGGAATAGCCAAGAGTATAAGATTCATGTTATCGGGCTTACCAATTATGTAGGCGCCGGCAAAAAGAAAAGACATGAAAATTCCGTGAACCGAAATGTCTAGGATGAATTTTTCTTTGAATCTGAAAGGCGGGCACGAATACAATACAAAAACAATGTAAATTGCTAATACCACGTAGGAGACCTCCAAAGGTAGCAAGATCGCGCATAGTGCAAAAATTGCCAAGGATAATAATATACAGAAAATCATTGCGTGGCTCTTTTTTATCAGGCCCATGGCTATGAGATTTTTTGTCTTCGGGTTCTTACTGTCCGATTTCGCGTCAAAATAATCGTTTATTGCAAAGCCAAAGGATTCGAAGAGAAAGAAGGCGATAATGAATAGAATTAAGTTTCCGAGACTCTCGCCGATTACGGGTCTTGAAATAACATAACCTGCTGCAACCACAAGTAAATTTAGTATCCAGTCGTTCCATCTCGTGAGCTTTATAAACAGGCGTGTTGTTTCCATTTATAGTTATTGTTTATTTATCTCAAATTTAAACTAAATAGTAGAAATACTATTTGGATTTTAGACAAATGTGATAAAGATGGCGTTAAAGATATCAGTCGTAATACCAACGCTGAACGAGGGCAAGTACATAGAGACCACGTTGTTCCACGTAAAGCAGCTCAAGCCTTATGAGATAATAGTGGCTGATTCGCACTCTGAAGATGATACTGTAAAAATAGCGAAGAAATATGGCTGCCGTGTTATTCAAGCCAAGAGAGGCGCGGCCTCATACGGCCGCAACGCCGGCGGACTTGCAACTAGAGGGGACGTCATACTTTTCCTTGACGCTGACTCTATAATTTTTCCTAACCTTCTTGAAATATTAAAAAAAGATTTCAAAAATAAAAAAACCGTTGGATGGACGTGCACAATATACGGGTTCACCCCAAGCTGGAAAGAACAGATACTTTACAACATGAGCAACAATATCGTGGATTTTCTCACAACCTACGTAAAGAAGCCGCACGCGCCCGGAATAGCCATAGGCGTCAGGAGAAGCGCTTTCCGCGCCGTGCATGGCTTTGACGAAAATCTGAAAGTCATGGAAGACCATGATTTTGCGATGAGGGTAGGGAAGCTTGGCGCATTCAAGTTCTCGAGAGAGACGTGTGTTTATACATCGACGAGGCGGATGGACAAATGGGGCGGTTTCGGCCTGATAAAGAAATACTCACGCATATATCTGAAATATTTCATAAACAAGAAGAAGTTCGAGAAGAATATAAGGAAGATACAATACGAAGTTATCAGGTAAGCAACCAAGGAGAAACACCTTCTGTGTTCTTACTAGAAACTCCCTTATCCTCCGCTCATGCTCAGAAGTAAGCTAGCAATATGTCTATTCCGTAATACCCCGCGTACGCCAGTACAAGCGAAAAAACTATTTTGCCCGCCAGCATTGAAATGAACAGTCTCTTTACGTCGTATTTTATTATTCCGCAGAATATGACGACAAAATCATCCGGCAATGGAGACACGGCGAAAAGAAATATTATAACTGGGCCAAGTTTCCTGTCGAACCATTTTTTAATCAGTCTATTCAACTTTAGTTCAAATTTACTTTTTACCCTGCTTTTCTTCTTTTTCTTCAATCCATAGCTTATCCCGCGACCTATCGGGTAGCCTATCATCTCGCCTATCGCGGCGCCGGTCCCCGCAATTATCCCTACCCAGAACGGATTCAGCAACGTACCGGCTGCTATAGTAAAAAGAAAAGATGGAACTGGAAAGAAAAGCGAGAGCGAACTAACCAAGGATCCGAGGAAAGCACCAAAATACCCGTACTGGCTAACGAGTTGCATGAAGAACGCGGCGTCGAGCATGAAATTACTTTGGATGAAATACTTAAATGGTTAGACGGCAAGATACGTAATATGGAGTTACCGCTTCTGCTGCTGCAATCTTTCTGGTTCATTGCACCTGCTTATGCCGCTAATGCATTTCCGCCTTTGATGCGAGGCAAAATTCCCATAGATGGTCGTGCGAAGTGGCGCGGAGCGCGGCTCTTTGGCGACGGGAAAACATGGGAGGGCCTGCTGGGCGGAATAATCTTCGGGGTTTTCATAGGCTCGCTGCAGATTTATGGCCAGTCTTATCTGCCGCCTCTTGGTCTGGTAGAGATGACGTTCCCAATAGTCTTCATGCTGACAATAGGCACTATGGCGGGCGACATTGGTGGCTCTTTCGTAAAGAGGCGAATGGACATGAAACGTGGGGAAAGCGCACTGTTCTTGGATCAGCTAGGCTTTCTGCTCATGGCATTCCTTTTTGCTTTGCCATTTTACATTCCAAG
>Ga0209541_10007474_pt1 | contig 18367 bp, 18 predicted proteins | sample RifCSPlowO2_01_FD_184027 | JGI IMG/M metagenome (GOLD analysis project Ga0209541, IMG submission 184027) | Groundwater microbial communities from Rifle, Colorado - Rifle CSP2_plank lowO2_0.1 (SPAdes) (version 2) | ecosystem: Environmental > Aquatic > Deep subsurface > Groundwater | place... | reverse complement strand
AGCATTCCATGAAGCACTTTTAGAGGAATAATCTATGGAAACGTCAATACAAACCTTTATAGAAATGTGTGAATGGGATCCAGCCCGATTTTTGGTTTTCTCTGATAACGTATTTGGGACCTTAATTTACTATTCTCATTTTTTACCCCTTGTTTTATCTTTAGTGGTGGGGTTTTTCGTCTTAATTCAGAACAGAAAAGTACTCACAAACCAACTACTTTTCCTTATCACATTCCTGTTCTCTGTCTGGGCTTTTTTTGACTTGATTCTTTGGGCGACTGAAAAAAATGAATATACTGTATTTTTCTGGTCTGTAATGATTTTAATTGAACCCTTTATATATGCTTTGAGTTTTTATTTTGTAAATGTATTCGTTAGCAAAACCGATGTTTCTTTGAAGAAAAAATTTGCCATATTCTTGCCACTATTACCAATTATAATTCTTTTACCTACTAAATTTGTATTGCAGGGTTTTGATCTTACAAATTGTTATAGGGAGGCGGTAGAAGGTTTTATCGCCATATATTATGTGTATTTTATAGAAATAGTCTATACTTTCTGGATACTTGATTTTGCTTTTAGAAAGTACAGACAAGCAGAGAGAGAGATGAGGAAGCAAATAGTATTAATAACCATAGGAGTAATTTTATTCTTGATTAGCTTTGTCTCTGGGAATATAGTTGGGAGCTTAACGGAAGATTGGAATCTAGCGCAGGTAGGTCTTTTCAGTATGCCTATTTTTGTTATTTTCTTGGGTTATATGATAGTTAAATTTAAAGCATTTAATGTGAAACTTATTGGAGCACAAGCACTAGTGTTCGCTCTTGGATTTTTGGTTTTTGGAATTATTTTTATTAGAACCATCGACAACGTAAGGTTAGTGGCTCTTGCAACGTTGGTTCTTATTGTTATTGTGGGATACTTGTTAATAAAAGGTGTCAAAAAAGAAATTGAGCAACGGGAAGAGCTGGCAAATCTCATTCAGCAAAGGGAAAGTTTGGTCCATCTTATTGACCACAAGGTGAAAGGTTCTTTCACCCGCTCTAAATATGTTTTTGCCGAGATGCTTGATGGGACTTTTGGCCCGATTAGCGAAGAGATCAAGAAAAGGGCTGAAGAGGGGTTAGAATCGAATGACGCCGGGATTAAAACTATCGATCTAGTTCTGAATGTTGCAAATTTGCAAAAAGGCGGATTCAAATACGATATGAAGACAGTGGATTTTCTTGAGATCGTTCGGCAATCGATTACGGAAAAGAAGCCGCCAATTGAGACGAAGGGGCTTAAATTCGTCGAAGATATAAAAGAAGGAAACTACAGTACCGCCGGCGACCCGTTCTGGCTCAAAGAAGTGGTGAATAACTTTATCGATAACGCCGGAAAGTATACAAAGGCGGGAAGCGTGACGGTGGGGCTTGCGCGCGAAGCAGACCCTGCCAAGGACGGGGCAAGTAAAATAAAATTTTACGTAAAAGATTCTGGAATGGGCATTACCGAAGAAGATAGAAAAATTCTCTTCACTGAAGGCGGGCGGGGCAAGGATTCGGTCAAAGTGAATGTGGACTCGACCGGTTACGGGCTCTACTCGGTGAAATTAATCGTCGAAGCCCACAAAGGCAAAGTCTGGGCAGAGTCTGAAGGCCAAGGCAAGGGCTCTACTTTCTATGTAGAGCTTGATGCTCTTTAACAAGGCATGAGTTAGATACTTGTTTTTTAGATTACTTTATATTAGTAATTAAAATGATTTTATCAACATATCCCTTGTTTATTTTTGACGATAATTTAATGTTCTCTGTACTTTTGTCTGTCATTTGAATCCACGACATAAAATAAAATAATTTAAATAAATCTTTTAAAACATGGAAGCTACGATCTACCTTTTTAAATTTTAAATAACCTTCCCAAAAATCCCTAGGCGCATCTTTAATTGAGTAGTTCGATCCAATTTCTAGTCCAGCCAATACAAATCTCTGATCTGTAAAACGATAATCCTCTAAATCAATATGTCCACTAAAAATCCACTTCTTATTTCTATATTCAGCCATTCCCTGTAATCCATCTACGTGAGAGAGCACGTACTCTTTTGGGTTAGTCCATTTTCTTTTCTTTTCTTTGATAAAAAAAATAAGCTCCTGTTTTTGTTGCAGAGATAAATAATTACTTTTTAGAAAATGATGTAACCTAATGTCCAATGCCTTTAAAAAAGAATCTTTCCACTTTATTGTGTATGGTTTTTTTTGCCCTACCCACCCATCATAGCTTCTTGTTATTAAATGTAGTTTACCTAATTCTGTTCCAGATAATTTTAGTAAGTTGTTTTTATTGGCACAATTACTCAAGGTTAAATGTTCTCTAATGGAAAACCCCTCCAACCTTGAAAGTACCTGATAAAAATATGGTACTTCCTTTGTTGGTAGTCCATAAGATAGAAGTTTAAAGGTTGGTATTTTGTTATTTATTAGTAATTTGTATACATTTTCAAAACTCCTAGAGCGCCCCCCATACACCCTCTGCTCTGGTCTTTCTTCTTTTAACGACCACGCTCCTATTATTTTTGACAATTTAACAATAAATTTATAAATTTTTAAATTTAATTTAACATCAACCTCATAAACAAACCCAGTGTGTCCGCCATTAACAGACCTAGATTTTAAAAATTTACCACCAGGTACCTTGAGAGTAATTATTTTATCTAGGTAAACGTCATATATGTTTCTTGTCATTATGGTATTATATTACAAATTACTGTAATACAAAAGAGTGTTTTGCTAATATTCAAATTTTATAGTATAATCTTTTGATGTAATATGTTTCCTTTTTATAAAAATAAATGGTTAATTTTATTAAATCTAACAATGTAATGGTAATAGGAGTTGGACTTCACGCAAAAAGGATTTATCTTCCTATTCTTTTTAAACATGAAGTAGATAAATCTTTTAACCTGAAATTCGGAGTTGATTTTGAAAGTAAAAAAGAAGATATTGAACAATACTTAAAATCAAATCGACTAGAGTTAAAAATGATTTATTTTAAAGACTATAATAACACAGACAAATTATCCAAGGAAAACAGAGACCGTCTTTCTAGGTTGGCAAAAGAAAATAATATTACCGGTGTTGTTATTTCAACTGAACCACTAGCCCATAAGGATTACGCTCTATGGGCAATCAGCCAAGGTTTAAATGTTTTAATGGATAAACCAATTTCAACAAGAAAAAATGTTAGTCATAATAAGAACGAAGCAAGGGGTATCTACAAAGATTATAAAGAAATATTAAACGCATATTCAAAATTACAAAGTAAAAAAGAAACAGTTTTTTCTGTAAATGTTCAGCGTAGATACGAAAGTGGCTATTTAAAAGTATTTGACCTAATTGAAGAAGTCGCAAATAAATTTAATGCTCCAGTTACGTCAATTCAGGCAATGCATTCAGATGGTGTATGGATATTTCCAGATGAAATTGTTGATCAAACGTATCACCCTTATAATTTAGGTTTTGGCAAGGGATCGCATAGTAGTTATCATATTTTTGATATAGTTTGGCAAATTTATAAACGTGGTTTGGTTGAAGGAAAGAAACCAGACAGCGCAAAGGTGTATTCATCATTTCTTAACCCCGATGGTTTATTGGTTCAATTTAAACAAGAAGATTATAAAAAATTCTTTGAGAAAGAAGCGGAGGAAAAATATTTTAAAAGAAATAATAAAGAGTTAAAAAAGCTTTACAAAAATTATGGTGAAATGGATATATTTTCAGTTATAAGGTTAGAACAAGATAACGTAAACATTTGCAATATATCACTCAATTTACTCCACAGCAGTTTTTCAAAAAGGTCTTGGCTTAAACCAAACTACGATTTATATAAAGGAAATGGAAGAGTAAAACATCAGTACTATAATATACAACAAGGACCATTCCAATGTATACAAATTCACAATTTTCAATCTAACGATATGCAGGAAAAAAACACACTAGCAGATTATAATTTAGGAGGAAACAATCATTTTGATATTTATGTATTTAGAAATTCCAAAATGTTTGGCGAAGGAGAAAAGCCCTTAAAAGTTTACAACCTTAAAGATCTCGATACAAAGAAAACCTTCGAGGACGACAAATTATTTCACGAAACTGCCAAAGAGTTGGTAATACTAGAATTCCTGGATTATTTGCAAGGCTTAATTAAACTAACTTCCATGAAATCCAACATAACGTCTCATGAAATTCCAGTTAAAATTATGAGTTCTATTTATGAATCAAATGTGGAATTTGAAAATGGCAATAACCCAATAATAAAATTTGAAATATGAAAAAAAGTTCTATAAAAGCACTATCTGACGGTTTTACTGACGGGGGAGTAGGAAACACCATAAATTTCCCCGGTTTTTTTAGCCATAATATTTCTGCCAATCTTAATTGTAAAAAAATATCAATAAATGAAAGGGTCGCTTTTGAAATAGCCTACGGTGTTAGTTTATCTGGAAAAAGAAGTCTTGTTACAATGAAAAATGTTGGATTAAATGTAGCAGCTGACCCATTTCTTCATTCTTTATTATCGGGGGTTAATGGTGGTTTAGTTATAGTTATAACAGAAGATGTGGAAGTTACAGCATCTCAAGAAAGACAAGATTCAAGACATTATTATAATTTTTTTGGTGGATTGTGGTTTGAGCCAAGTTCATTAAAATCAGCATATGATATTGCTCGCCGATCTTTTTATCTATCAGAAAAATACGATGTTCCAATAGTCATACGACTCACGAATCAATTCTTTAACCTTCACGATAACTACGTAAGGTTAAATAAGATAAAATATAAACAAAAAAAAATTATTAAAAATCCCGATAAATATATAATTTATCCTAATTACTGGGAAAAACAGTATTTTAATTTAAAACAGAAAAATAATAAAATAATTAATTTTACAGAAGAATTTTTAGATTACTTACCACAGAAAAGTATTAAAAACAATACAAAGGGGTTAATTATGGCTGGAAATTGCTGGAAAGAATATTCCATTAAAAAATATAATGAATGGGATAAGTTACTAATAGAGACGTACCCCATTCCAGCAAAAAAAGTTCAAAAATTCATTGAAGGAAAAAAGGAGATAGTGGTTCTTGAACAAGGAGACAGTTTTGTCTACGAAAAAGTTAGTAGATTAATATCTAAAAAAAACAGTGAATTAAGTATTTTATCCAATACTGGATCTGCGCCAAATTTATCGTCTAAATGGATTGTTTGGAACAATTTATATAAATTATTCATAGCACTTAAATCCATAGGACCCAGTTTCGTCGTCGGAGACGTGGGGCAATTCACAGTAGAGTCAGTACACGTTATTAATTCGTGTTTATGCCTGGGTTCCGCAGTAGGTACAGGAATTGGACTTGTGTTGGGGGGTATTAAATACCCATTTTGTATTACCGGAGATACATCTTTCTTACACAGTGGAATTCAAGCCTTGATTGAGGCTCAATCTAGAAATATTGCGATGGGAGTCATCGTTATAGATAATGATGGATCTGCATCCACCGGTGGTCAAAAACTTATTTCTAGTATATATGATGTAAACAAAAATATAGTGAAAATTACTATAGATTATAGTAAAACATCAAAAACAACAATTAAAGATATACTAACAAAAATGCAAGTCGAAAATAAACTAGCCATTTTATATGTAAAAATTTAAATTATGAAAACTACCAATTTAATTAAAGGTATAAAAAAATTAGAGAAACAGAATAGTCAATTTTTACACTTAACAGCATATGAAAATCAACTTTCTAAGACGGCCAACAGTTTTTTATCAAGTAAATTATCTGAAAGATATTTTTTTGGTTCCGGAATAAATGGAATAGTTGATTGGAATCCCTTTAATTGTCTTGGGCTAAAGGAAATTCAGGATGTTATAAATGAGGCAAGTAAGGCAATGAAAAAAATGTTGGGATGCGAAAGTGTGAATTTTTCTCCCCTCTCTGGGGTACACGCAATGATGTGTACAATACTTTCCATATCTAAACCCGGTGATACTATAATGATAGTTAGAAAAGAGGATGGAGGACACTTCGCTACAAAAAATATTATAGAAAAAACTGGCCGAAAATTTCTCTATGCACCTTTTGACCTCAAGACACTAGATTTCGATATTAAAAAAATTGGACGACTTTTTAAGAAAAAAAAATGCAAAGTACTTTATATTGATATTTCATATTGCATAAACCCAATAAATATTAAAAAATTAAGGAAATCATTAGGAAATAAAGCAATTATCGTTTACGACGCGAGCCACACCATAGGATTAATGATGGGGGGGCAATTCCAGTCTCCCTTTACGGAAGGAGTCGACATTATATGTGCCAATACCCACAAAACCCTTCCTGGCCCCCAAAAAGGATTAATAGCATTTAAAAATAAAAAGCTAGCAGAAAAAGTAAATTTAAGTATTAATAGTGGATTGGTTTCTTCTTCCCACACCCATAACTTAATAGCACTATCTATATCTATTTTAGAAATTGAGAAACATGGGAAAAAGTATGCAAAACAAATAATAAAAAATTCTAATAAATTAGGTAAAGCACTGGAAGATCTTGGGTATGAAGTTAGGAAAACGATTGACGGTTCATATTCATATAATCACCAGATTCACTTATACATAGATAAGATTGGAAATAGAAAAATTTTATATAAAAATTTAGTCAAAAACAATATTTCAACAAATTTTGATGACCGATTGGGTGGTAGATTGTTTATAAGATTGGGTACGCAAGAGGTTACGCGAAGAGGGATGGATGGAGCAAGTATGAAAATAATAGCGAGATTTATAGATCAGGCATTGAGGGGGGAAAATATAAAAAATCTTGTAACCAACTTTAATTCCAAGTATCCAGGTATTCACTACAGCCTTGATCCCATTATTGGTAATTCTTTTAAAAAACATGAAAAGTAAAAAATATTTACTTTACGAAAATGAAAGAGGTGATGCTGTAGATATTTCCCCAAATACTTACATTGACAGATATTTTAAAGGGAATGTAACTAATCAAAATAAGGTTTTGCAGCCCCTACCCATAACTTGGTTAGAGATAGATTTAAGTCAGCTTAAAAAAAACTATAGAAAGATAGTTAAACATGTTGGTCCTGGTGTGGGCGTTATCTCAGTCATAAAGGCAAATGCCTATGGACATGGTTTAATTCCAATTGCTAAAACCCTAGAGGGCTTAAAAACTTGCAAAATAGGACTTGCCTCAATTGAGGAGGTTCAGCTTATTAAAAATAACAAAATCAAAACCCCTACCATTTTACTTTACCCACCATTGGATACTCAGCTGGAATTGCTTTTAGATTTAAACACCGAGATTACAATGAATAACATTAAATCAATGTTACTACTTAATAAACTTGCGAAAAATAAAAAAAAAATAGCCAAGATACACATTCAAATAAATACAGGTCTTAATAGATATGGGGTTAACACAAAAGAGTCCATAAAATTTATTATAAGTGCTTCTAAGTTAGAAAACATTAAAATCGAGGGAATATGGACACATTTTACCAACACGGATAACAACAAATCACTTACTAAAATACAGTTTAATAAATTTTTAAAAATATTAAAACAAGTATCAGTTGAAAAAATAAATATACCTTACATACATTGTGCCAATAGCGCAGCTATTAGTGATTTTAAAGAGTCTTATGATAATAATATATTTGCGAAAATTATACCCAGCGCCAAGGTTTTAGTCAGGCCAGGGTGTCTTTTATATGGTACCTTTAAAGCCAACAAGAAGAATGATTTTTTTACTCATCCAATTATCTCATCTATGATATCTCACGTAACTGATGTTACAGAGGTTGAAAAAGGCTCGTCTATTGGATATTTTGAAAAATATTTTTCTCAAAAAAGGTTAAAAATAGCTACAGTTCCAGTGGGTTGGGGAAACACTGGGTATATATGCAATAATGCCATTGTTCTGTTGAATAATAGATACAGTAAAAGTATCGGAGTGGTAAGTTCTAATAACCTATCTATTGATATAACAAGTATTAAAAACTGCAAAATTGGTACAAAAATTTTTCTAATAAAAAAATACAACAAAAAAATTTCCTTGGAAAGTGTATCAAGAAAAAACAATATGTTTTTAAATTACTTCATTTCCTCCTTAGGCTCAAAAGTTAAAAAGGTGTATTTTTCTACAGATTAATTTTACTTTTGTAGTAAAGAATATCTACGGTTAAATTCATCAACCATATCAGTAGTGTTGTTTCCTTCCTCTAAGTTGCCAACCTTTTTTGCAACCAATTTGCCATTTACTCTTTCGAGGTTAATAAATTCTCCAGAACTAATACCCCTTACCCCTCCTCCGGAAAAAACGTTAGCAATAAAACCAGAAAGGGCATCATGGGTTACTATTATAATGCGGTATGATTTGTCCCTAATTTTTTTTAGTCGCGACAATGGGAGCATTAGTCTTTTTGTGACATTAATAAATTTTTCAAAACCCTCTATTTCCTCTACATATTCTTTGGGAAGTGTTTGTTTGTATTTTAAGTCAATATCCCTTATCCCATCTTCAGAGAAATATTTAGAAATATCTATATTGTTTGGATTAGTAAAGTTTTTATCTATAAAAAACTTTCTACCTGCAAATTCAACTTCACCACCTACCACAAGTGGATAGAAAAGTTTCCACGAAAAGTTCTTAACTTCTGTAAGTTGTTTCCATATTTTTATTCCATATTCTTTTGAGTTATCCTGTTTGCTGACCCTAAAGTGTACCCCTTTTTGTTGTAAAATTTGGCTTATAATTTTTGCTGTATGTAGCGTTCTTCCAACTGGAGATGACCAAATCTCAACATCTTCATCGGGCTTAATAAGATCAGCTAGTTTTTCAGCATTTCGAGCAACATCCTCCATACCCTGGGCAGTAAGGTCGCTAGCTTCTTCAATAGGTACTTCTTTCTGATCGTAAACTGATTCTCCGTGTCTAAAAATATTTATATTAAGTGACGAATTTTGATGCAAAGGAAAGGGATTTTCTTTCATTTGTGTATTATAACACAATAGAATTTTATGAATATGTTCAAATAGCAAGTACACATAGGAGTGGTCGCAATTTAATTACATGTTGCATTTATATTATATACCATTGATGTTATAATGATGTAATGACATGGGCAATGCAGAGACAGCTTTTTTATGTCGGCGTACTGCTGTTGTTTTTTTTGATTTTTGGGTTTTTGATCACTTACTCTCGCTTTAATCAGCCGCCGACCTGCACCGACCTTAAACAAAACGGCTCCGAGACGGGGGTGGATTGCGGTGGCTCCTGTCAGCTCGCCTGCCTTGCCCAAGTTGATCCGATTACCATTCTCTGGTCCCGCGCTTTCAAAGTCATTCCCGGGCGCTACAACGCGGTCGCTTATCTCGAGAATCGCAACAAAAGCGCGGCGATCCAATCCATCAGATACAAATTCCGATTCGCGGACAAAGACAATATTTATATCGGCAAACGCGAAGGTAGCGCTTTCATTCCGCCGGCCGGGCGCTTTGCAATTTTCGAGCCGGGGATTGATGTCGGAAACTCTATTCCCGTCTACACCACTTTTGAATGGGCCGAGGCGCCGGTCTGGACCCAAGTATCGGAGCAGAAGCTCGATCAGCTCAAGATTTTTATTTCGAACATCAATCTTGAGGGGCAAATGTCCGCTCCGCGCTTATCGGCTACCGTCAAGAACAGCTCGCTCTTCGCGATTCCAGACGTAACCGTGGTTGCGATACTTTATAATGATTCCGGGAACGCCGTTTCGGTAAGCCGGACATATCTGGATAAGCTAAATCCCGAAGAGAGCGCGCAAATCAACTTTACCTGGCCGGAGCCAATCCAAGAGACAGTGGTGGCCAAGGAGATAATTCCGATGTTTGACATATTTAAAGCGAAACTTCAATAAAGCGATGGTGGAAAAAACTCTCAAGAGGATAGATTGGACGCTCCTTTTTTTAATTTTGCCTATCCTCGCGGCCGGGTTGGCGACGATGAAATCTTTTGCACCGGAAGAGGGAGCGGGGGATTTTTTTAATCGGCAAGTTGTTTGGGTAGCAATTTCCCTCGCTGTGTTTTTAATTTTTTCTTTCATTGACTTTCGTTTTTTAAAGCAGACTCAAGTTTTGATTTTTCTCCTTCTCCTTTTTTCCGGGATGCTCCTCCTCCTTTTTATTTTAGGGAAAACGGTACACGGGGCGCAGAGCTGGTTTAGCCTGGGGAGTTTCTCCTTCCAGCCGGCGGACATGATGAAGCTTGTTTTGGTCTTAATTTTGGCGAAGTATTTCTCGCGCCGGCACGTGGAAATCCGTAACATCAAACACATTTTCATCTCCGGCTTTTACGCCCTGGTCCCCTTTATCTTGGTTCTGCTTCAACCGGACTTCGGCTCGGCGATGATTATCTTTTTCATCTGGCTCGGGATGGTGCTGGTTTCCGGGATTTCCAAAACGCACTTGCTTTTGGTTTTTCTGGCGGCCGGGATAATTTTCGTCTCGCTTTGGTTCTTTGCCTTCGCGCCGTATCAGAAAGCCCGCATCGCGAATTTCGTTAACCCGCTGGCGGACGTGCGCGGTTCCGGCTACAATGCTTTCCAGTCGACGATCGCCGTCGGGAGCGGACAGATTATGGGGAAAGGGCTTGGCTTCGGCACGCAATCGCGCTTGAAGTTCCTGCCCCAGTATCAAACCGATTTTGTTTTTGCGGCCTTTACCGAAGAATGGGGTTTCGTCGGGGCAATCCTCATTTTATTTCTTTACGCGTTTCTCATTTGGCGGATCCTCTATTTTTCCTCTTTCGGCGCGTCCAATTTTGAAATTCTTTTCGGCCTGGGGATCGCGATTTTTTTAATGAGTCACATCATCGTCAATATCGGAATGAATTTGGGGCTTTTGCCGGTTACCGGCATACCGCTTCCGTTTATGAGTTACGGCGGGTCGCATCTTCTGACCGAATTTGCCGGGCTTGGAATTCTTATGAGTATGCGCAAATACGCGAGAAGTGTGCATCGAGACGACACGAAACATGAATTTTTAGGAGCATGAAAATTATTGACGGGAAAAAATTAAGCAAAGAGATTTTAGCCGAAATAAAAAATGAAGTGGCGGATTTACCGTTTCAGCCGATTTTTACCGATGTCTTAATAGGCAATGATCCATCTTCTGTGCAGTATGTGAAAATGAAGGCTCAAGCGGCAGAGCGGGTAGGGATAAAATTCCACAACGCGAATTTTCCGGAGAACATTACCACCGAGGAGCTCGTCAGGGAAATCAGAAATTTAAACCAAATAAAAAACATGTGCGGGATTATCATTCAGTTGCCGCTTCCGGAATTAATCGACCAGCAGGCGGCGCTGGACGCGATTGATCCCAGGCTCGACGTCGATTGTTTGGGTAAAGTGGCAAGTGAAAAATTTTACCGAGGGGAACCCCTGATAGGATACCCGGCCGCGCTTGCCTGCATGACCCTAATCGATTCGCTCGATATTAATCTCGTTCACCCCGCCCATGGCGGGGCGAGTAAAAAGATAGTGGTGCTCGGACAGGGAATCTTGGTGGGGAGGCCAGTGACGGCACTTTTAAAATTTAGAGGTTTAAATCCTGAAATTATTCGAAGTAAAACAGAGAATAAAGAACAAATTATAAAAGAGGCAGACATCATAATTTTGGGGATTGGCAAGGGAAAATACATAACAGGGAATATGATTAAAAGAGGGGTAATCTTAATCGATGCGGGAACATCCGAATACGGCGGAGGAATTGTCGGAGATGTTGATCTTGAGTCAGTCAAAGATGTAGCCGGCTATGTCTCGCCGGTCCCCGGCGGCGTCGGTCCGGTCACCGTCGCCATGCTATTAAAAAATGTACTCACGGTAGCGAAAAGTTTGTTAAAATAATAATATGGATCAGTTAATTATTTTTTTCGCGGTCTATTTTCCCTGGATTGTCCTTGCGCTTGCCGCCGGAATTTTAGTTTTCAAATACAAATCATGGAGAAAATCTTTAATAGTTTTTGCGACATCAGGCTCTGCCTGGATTTTTGCCCACATTCTTAAAAACTTAATCCAGATCTCGCGTCCGGAAGCCCAAGCGCTTTTCTCGGCCGATGGTTATGCTTTCCCATCGGGTCACGCCACTTTCTTTTTTGCGCTCGCGATATCGATTTTATTTTTTCATAAAAAAACCGGCTACTGGTTTTTATTTTTCGCTCTCCTCCTCTCCCTTGCCCGAATCATGGCTGGAGTCCATTCGCCTCTGGATATTTTAGGCGGATTTGTTTTGGGCGCGCTTCTCGCTTATTTGGTAAAATACATCTACGATAAATTTGCATATTCGCCGAATAAAGTATAAAATTGTTGCATATTTTACATGTGGGGTAAACGAATTTTAGCTTTAATCATTCTTATTTTAGCCGCCGGAATCGGCTTTTTTGTCTATAAATCCGAGCAAGGTCCTCTGCCCACTCATCCATTCCGTCTGGGCCTGGATCTCTTCGGCGGGAGCCACTTGGTCTATAAGGCCGATGTCTCCCAGGTGCCTGGAGGCGAGGTATCGGACTCGATGGACGCACTCCGCGACGTGATCGAGCGGCGAGTAAACCTCTTTGGGGTTTCCGAGCCGGTGGTCCAGGTGCAAGGAGGGGGATTTATTTCCCAGGGCGAGCATCAATTGATCGTCGACCTTCCCGGAGTGACCGACCTGGAGAAGGCGATCGAGATGATCGGACAAACTCCGCTTTTGGAATTTAAAGTTGAAGCTCCGGCTGGCACTCCTCAAAAAGCGACAGTTGATGAGGAAGGAAAAATAGTTTTAGATGTCGATTCGCAATTTATTTCGACTGAACTTACCGGCCGATATTTGAAAAAAGCCAGTCTGGAATTTGACCCGAATACGCGTGAGCCGATGATCAGCCTTCAATTCGATGACACTGGCACGACCCTCTTCGCAGAAATTACCAAGGAAAATGTGGGGAAAATCGTGGCGATTTACCTGGACGGCGCGCCGATCTCGACGCCGGTCGTACGCGAAGAAATCCCGAGCGGACAGGCGATTATCTCCGGCTCCTTTACCCCAACCGAAGCCAAGCAATTAGTCGGCCGGCTTAACTCCGGCGCCTTGCCGGTGCCGATCACCCTACTTTCTAAGCAGACAATCGGAGCGACCTTGGGCGGGAGCGCGGTCGCTGCCGGGGTTAAGGCCGCGATTATCGGATTCTTGCTGGTCGCGCTCTTTCTGATCCTTCGGTATCGCTTGCCGGGATTGGTCGCGGTAGTTTCTCTTTGTATTTTTATTGCCATCATGCTTTCACTTTTTAAATTAATACCGGTCACTCTAACCGCCGCCGGCATTGCCGGATTTATCATTTCGATGGGTATTGCCGTCGACGCCAATGTGCTTATTTTCGAGCGGGTGAAAGAAGAGCTACGCTCGGGGAAAACCATCGCCGACGCGCTTCCCGCCGGATTTTCCCGCGCCTGGCTGGCTATCCGCGACTCAAATATTTCCAGCATTTTGGCCTCGATTATTCTTTTCTGGTTCGGAACATCTTTGATCAAGGGTTTTGCTCTGACCCTGGGGATGGGGGTGCTGGTCTCGATGTTTTCCGCCATTACCATCACTCGGATTTTTCTTTCGGCAATTAATTTCCTGGGCGAAGGCAAAGCCGCCCGATTTTTATTTCTTAGCGGCTTGAGTAAATAAATTATGTTTATAATTGAGCACAAAAAAATATTTCTTATCCTCTCGGCTGTTTTGGTTACTCTCTCCATTTTTTCGATTTTTATTTTTGGCATCAAGGTCGGGATTGATTTTAAGGGGGGAGCTTTAACCGAAGTTGCCTTTCTTGGAGAGCGGCCGGCGCAGAACGAGTTGGAAGAAGGATTAAAAAGTTCGAGTTTTGGCCCGGTGCTTCTTCAGCCGACCGGGGAGAAGGGCTACCTGATCAAATCCCGTGATCTAACGGAGGCCGAACACGCCGAACTTTTAAAAATTCTTTCGAGCGACGGGAAAAATCAATTGACGGAAACAAATTTCAATTCAATCGGCCCTTCGGTCGGCCGCGAACTTACCAGGAAGGCGATTATCGCCGTCATTTTGGTATCGCTTACTATCATTTGCTTCATTGCTTTTGCCTTTCGCAAAGTTTCCCGCCCGGTGTCTTCCTGGAAGTACGGGCTAATCGCTGTTGCCACGTTGCTTCACGATGTCGCCATACCAGTCGGGATTTTTGTGATTCTTTCGCGCCTTTACGGCGCGGAGCTCGATACGCTCTTCGTGGTGGCGGTCCTCACCGTTCTTGGCCTTTCCGTTTCGGACACGATTGTTATCTTTGACCGGATTCGGGAGAATTTAAAAAGTCAGGCGAATCTTGCTAAAATTGATTTTAGCGAAACAGTTGGCAGAAGCTTAAAGCAGTCCTTCGCGCGCTCTATCGCGACCTCGCTTACCGTCATTTTAGTTCTGCTTTCCCTTTTCTTCTTCGGTCCGGCCTCGACCAAATACTTTGCCCTGATGTTGACCGCCGGTATGTTCTTCGGAACTTATTCTTCCATTTTCCTGGCCTCGCCACTTTTGGTACTAGTTGAAGAACGGCAGAAAAAGAAGTAGAATAATACATATGACAATAATTTTAATTGTTTTAGCGGTTATAGTTTTATGGGTAATTTGGGCCTTTAATAGCTTGGTTTCTTTGCGCAACCGGGCAAAAGAAGCCTGGGCGGATATCGAAGTGCAATTAAAACGGCGTTATGACCTTATCCCTAACCTGGTGAACACGGTCAAGGGTTATGCTACCCACGAGAGCACCGCCTTTGAAAAAGTGACCCAAGCCAGAAGCCAGGCAATGGGGGCGGGAAACTTAGCGCAAAAAGGCCAGGCGGAGAACATGCTGACCGGCGCGCTTAAATCTCTTTTTGCTATCGCCGAGGCGTATCCCGACCTTAAAGCTAATCAAAATTTCCTGGCGCTGCAAAACGAGCTTTCGGACACGGAGAACAAAGTCCAGGCCGCCCGTCGATTCTACAACACCAATGTCCGCGATTTGAATACCAAAATAGAAGTTTTTCCGTCGAATGTCATCGCTGGAACCTTCCACTTCTCCAAAATGGAATTCTTCGATCTGCCGGATGCCGATGCGGCGCAAAATCCGGTCAATGTCAGCTTTTAGCTGGTTGCTTTTTGCTGTTAGGTGATGAAATATAATAACCCTAAAATTACTTCTTTTCGAGATTTAATAATTTGGCAAAAAGGACTAGCCATAGCGAAAGAAACTTATAAGATAACTAAAGTTCTTCCAAAAGAAGAACTGTTTGGACTTACTTCTCAGATGCGAAGATCTGCCGTATCGATTTCTTCTAATATTGCCGAAGGAAGAGGAAGAAGTACCAGAAAAGATTTCGTAAGTTTCCTTTATATTTCCCAAGGTTCTTTGTTTGAACTTGAAACGCAGCTCCTACTTGCAAAAGAATTATATGATATTGACTTGAGTGTTATAATGAAAATGATAGAAGAAGAACAAAAAATGATTTCAGGCATGATCCAGAAATTAAAATCAGATATTTAAGCTAAAAGCAAACAGCAAAAACCAAACAGCAATCCTATGGTTACTCTTTATACTCAGCAGTCGAAAAATATTTCTAAAACCTGGATCCTGATGACAATGTTTTTTGTAATTGTTATCGCGATTGGCTGGTACTTTAGTTATTATTACGGGAATCCCAATATTCTCTATATTTTTGTGATTTTCAGTATTCTGATGAATGTCGTGAGTTACTGGTTTTCCGATAAAATCGTTCTGAAGCTCGCCGGAGCAAAAGAAGCAAAGAGAGAAGAATATTTTGACCTCTACACAACCGTGGAAAATCTCTCCATCGCCGCGGGGCTTCCGATGCCACGTGTTTATGTCATTGACGAACCGGCCCCAAATGCTTTCGCGACCGGGCGAGACAAAAATCACGCGGTGGTGGCGGCAACCACCGGCCTACTTTCGATCTTGAATAAAAACGAGCTCGAAGGAGTAATCGGCCATGAACTCTCCCACATCGGCAATCGGGACATGCTTCTTTCGACGGTGGTGGTTGTGCTGGTCGGTTTTGTTTCAATAATCGCTGATATATTCAGGCGCAGTTTATTTTTCGGCGGCCATCGAAATAACAACAATAAAGGAGGAATTCTGGTTGTTGTCGGCGTTATTCTTTCAATTCTGGCGCCGATTTTTGCCGTTCTGATCCAGTTGGCAATTTCGCGGAAGCGCGAATTTCTGGCCGACGCTTCCGGCGCGCTTCTCACTCGCTATCCGGAAGGGTTGGCTAATGCGCTTCGGAAAATTTCGCAAAATTCTCGGCCAATGGCCCGGCAATCTTCCGCCATTGCCCATCTTTATCTGGCTGACCCGAAGGGTTACGCGACAGGGAAGAAAATGGCAGGACTTTTTGCTACCCATCCTCCGGTGGAAGAGAGAATTAAAGCGCTTATCGGATAAACTTAATTTTGTTATACTTCATAGATGGATATCAAGGATGTTGAAAATCTGGCGGAGCTGGCGCGGATTGAATTGCCCGAAACCGAGAAAGAGCAAATCCTAAAAGATATGAAGGGTATTTTGGATTATGTGAAGCAGATTGAATCAGTGAAAGTCCCGACGGACGGAATCGTCGGGATCCCGACCCTAGGGAGCGTCGGGATTCACAACGCCTGGCGAGAAGATGGGCTGGAGGCGCGGGAGTTTTCTCGAGATTTAATAGTTTCGCAATTTCCAGATTCGCAGGACGGGTTTTTGAAAGTAAAGAAAATTCTATGATGATTGACCTTAAAAATCTGACAATCGAAAAAGCGCATGCAAGTTTAAAAAATGGGGAATACACCTGTCTAGAACTGGTGGAAGAATATTTAAAAGTGATCGGTGAGAAAAATAAAGAGCTCAATGCGTATCTGGAGGTCTATGACGACGTTATCCGCCAAGCGGAAGAAGCGGAAAAAAAATTTAAGAACGGTAGCGCAACCAAAATGACCGGCATCCCGATTGCAATCAAGGATAATATTTTAGTAGGGGGGAAGATTGTTTCAGCGGGATCCAAAATTCTCGAAAATTACCGTGCCAGTTATGATGCCACCGTCGTCAAAATACTCAAAAAAGAAGGAGCAATCCTCCTCGGCCGGACCAATATGGATGAGTTTGCCATGGGGTCTTCCACCCAAACTTCTTATTACGGCGTAAGCCGGAATCCTTATGATCCTTCTCGAGTCCCAGGGGGGTCTTCGGGCGGTTCGGCGATCGCGGTGGCGGCCGACATGGCGCTGACCGCGCTCGGGACAGAGACTTGCGGGTCGGTAAGGCAGCCTTCCGCCTTCTGCGGCCTGGTGGGGCTCAAGCCCACTTACGGCGCGCTCTCCAGGCACGGGATCATTGCCATGGGCAATTCACTCGATCAAGTTTCACCTTTCGGCAAGACGGTGCGGGACGTGGAAATTGTTTTTAACACTCTTTCTCTCCACGATCCGGAGGATAGCACTTCGGTACCGGAAGATTTGCGCAATCCGTCAAGGTCGAACCTTAAACAAAAAATCGGCGTGCCCTGGCATTTATTCGAAGAAGGAGTGGAGAAAACGGTTCTTGAAAACTTCAAGCAATCGATCGAAAAATTGGCAAGTGTCGGCTTTGAAATTGTCGATATAAAACTCCCATACTCTAAATATTCGCTCGCGACTTATTACATTATCATGCCGGCCGAAGTTTCGACCAACCTCTCCCGTTTCGATGGCATTCGTTACGGTTACAGCCATAAGGGCGAAACTCTGGAAGAAGTTTATAAAAAAAGTCGAGGAGAAGGCTTCGGCCGGGAAGCTCGCCGGCGAATACTTCTTGGCACCTACGTCCTCTCTTATGGGTATTATGATGCCTATTACAATAAGGCGGTCAAAGTTCGGCGAAAAATCGCCGATGAGATCGTTAAGGCGTATGAAAGGGTTGACCTAATTGCAACTCCGACCGCGCCGACCCTTCCTTTTAAACTGGGCGAGAAGCTGGATGACCCGGTCGCGATGTATCTTTCCGATATTTTCTCCGCCCCCGCCAATCTTTCCGGTGTTCCCTCGCTCGCGCTACCGTCCGGGAAAACATCCGAAGGCCTGCCACACTCGATCCAATTTATGGCGCCCCATTTTGCCGAGGATTCACTTTTCCAGATCGGCAAGCAATTCGAAAAGATAAAGAATTAATTCTGCTATAATAAAGTTATGGTTTCATTCCTTAATTCAAAATTTTTTAGCCCCGATTTTTGGTACGAGCGGGGCGGGAATTTTTTAAAAGGCGCCCATCGGGTGATTA
>Ga0209541_10007471_pt1 | contig 18374 bp, 19 predicted proteins | sample RifCSPlowO2_01_FD_184027 | JGI IMG/M metagenome (GOLD analysis project Ga0209541, IMG submission 184027) | Groundwater microbial communities from Rifle, Colorado - Rifle CSP2_plank lowO2_0.1 (SPAdes) (version 2) | ecosystem: Environmental > Aquatic > Deep subsurface > Groundwater | place... | reverse complement strand
TCGCTTCGCGACCAGCATTTTCTAATTCCGTTTTGGCTCGTTATATCGCAGCAAGCTGCGGGGTATTAAACCCAAAAAGGAATAAAATGGGAGTTATTGAATATATCAAACGAATTTTTGGAAGAGGGAATTACGAAGCAGGGTATGTTAGTCAACCTTCTTGGCAAGAAAGACATGAGCACGCAAAAGCCGTGGTTGGTAATGCACCATTTGGCACTCCACAGTATGAGAAAAATGCAGCCAAAGTTCTATCACAACATGCGGGCTCTGGTATGAGAGCTGAAACAAGAGAAAAACTTGAACATCTAGTACAAAGTAGTGACCCTGAAACGAGAAGAATTGCACAAAACGCACTTCGTGGAGTAAGGTATGATGTGGACTTGGATAAATATGGTGGAACCAGTAATGAGTACAAATGTCCATATAGTGAGGACTAACAAAAAGATTTAAGTTCACTAGTACAGATATACTTCTTACTATGTAACTTACCATATTATGGTTGAGTTAACTAGAGAATTCCCCACAGCTTACTGTGGGGTAAAGAACTTATAGTTCTCTAGTATCTTTTTTTGTTTTACTTCTGTAAATGTCATAAGTTCAATTGCGAGTCCGCCTCTTGTTGCTAAAGAAAGCTTTATAAAATCTAACGTATTCATTAGCGTATGAACAGAAAATTATCTGTTTTATCATGGATTCTAGCTTCACTTTTAGTTATAGGTACTGTTTTGGCTTCCGCCGACAATCCTAATGGGAAGCAGAATGCTCCTGGTCAAGATGACGAAAGACAGATGTGGCTGGATGAAGCGCAATTTTGGCAGACATTATATCATAGATGTGTTTATAGATGCGAACATGGCTCTGGCGGTTATAGTTTCAAGATTCAACAATGCAATGACTATCAAACCGATGCACAAGCTAGAAAAGAGTGCAAAGAGAGGGCTCTAGCTGAGTTCTTCGAATGCCACAAAGAATGCACTGTTTTTAGAGACGAAGCAGATAGATCGAGAGAAAAGGCTAAACAAGTACAGCAAAACAATGTTCCAAATAAAAAAGATTAAGGGTTTTCTTTAATTTCACGTTAAAGTTCAACTGTCAAGAACCACCGCTATTGTGGCGTTTCTGGTTTCAGAACAAGAGCAAAAGCCTATCCATAAACTATATAAACCCCTGAATCAGTTTACAAAAAAGTATACTGATAGTCGTCGAGTAATGTAAAAGTTGTGATATGGCAGGCTTTAGTGTAGGTAACATTGCAGGACTGTGGGCACTTTTAACACTTGTACCCTTAATCATTCTGTATCTTATCCGTCCAAGGCCCACGACGATGTCGATTCCAAGCTTGATGTTTTTTATTCAGTCGTCTGGCTCAAGAAAGCTCACTAGTTTCTTGAAACAAATTACAAGAGACTGGCTGTTTCTCATCCAACTCCTGCTCCTTGCATCAGTAGCCTTGACATTCGCCCACCCCTACAGTACATACCAGTACGACATCACCTCGTCAAATACAGTAATTGTCCTTGATGTGAGTGCGAGCAGCCAAGCGATTGATGGCGGACGGATGCGCTTTAACCAAGAAATCACCCAAGCAAAGCGCTTGCTTGGTTCCACAAACACCATTATATTAGCAAAAGATGTTCCCTATATTGCGATGCAGGACGCGTCCGCTGATGAGGCCACGAGTTTCCTCGGAAGTCTCGAACCAAAAGACACGGTCTCAAAGATTGGTGATGCAATGATTCTTGCGGGTGAAACTCTCAAAGATAAAGGTGCAGTGATTGTCCTTAGTGATTTCATCAACACTGCCGGCCAGCTTCCTGAAGTCGCAAAAGCCGTTCTTGAAAGCAAAGGCCATGCTGTCCAGCTTATCAACGTCGTGCAAAACAAAGGCAGAAACGTTGGAATTGTTCAGGTGGACGCAGGAAACGACCAGACCACTGTTTACGTCAAGAACTACGATCAAGGATTAGAAGCGGTTTCGCTGAAAATTGGCGGTTCGCAAGTAGCGTTGAACATAAAACCACTGTCCATCGAGACGTATTCGTTCAAGACTCCGCCTGGTGTCACAATGGTAGAAGTTCAGAACAAGGATGATTTCGCCGTCGATAATACTGCGTACATCAGCGCTCCCCAGAAAGGAAAAGTGAAAGTTCTTCTTATCGCGAACAACGCAAGCACGTTTATGAAAAACGCGCTTCTTGCGTCAGGCGAGTTTGAACTTACCATGACCGAGCCTCCCGTCATCCCGCCTGGAGATTTTGATGTCTACGTCGTGAGCGGAGTAAATCCAAAGCAGGTTCTTCCAGGAACGTATGAAGATTTGCGCAAGAAAGCTGAAAATGGCGCGACCGTCATCGTCAGTGTCCAACCAAATTCGCAGTTTATTGATTACAAGGGAATTTTACCTGTGAAAATTGCCGGAAAAGCAGATGGTGGGTTTGTGAGCATTGAACAATTGAACCGTTTCACCAAAAATATTGACTTTGGGAAAGCGAACGTTGTCTACGCGAGCGAACAAATAGGAGAACAAGCCATCATCGCGTCGGTCAACAATATTCCAGTTATGACTATCAAACCGCTTGGAACCGGAAAAGTAGTTTACTTTGGTATTTCAGAAGAGAATGACTTCAAGTTTTCACCTCATTACCCAATTTTTTGGACCGAGTTTATCAAGTTCGTGACTGAACAGCAGGATGTGAAAAATCTTAATTTCAAGGCAGGGGAAAGCTTGCTTCTTGATGAAGAGCAAACGTTGAGAACCCCTCATCAAAAGATGGTCAAAAAAGCAGCTTTGGTTCTGGACGAAGTAGGAATCTACGAGCTTCAAGACCGCAAAATCGCGGTGAATTTGGCAAGTGATCTTGAGTCAGATATTAATCGCGTCGAATCCGTTGGAACGAGAAGTAAAGATTATGAACTTCAGCCAGTGAGAGAAACGCGCAAGTTCTCGCTTGAGACTGCTCTGCTTGCCCTCGCATTGTTCTTGGTTCTGTTCGAAGTATTTTTCGTTAAATATCGAGGTGACTTATGAACGCGACCGAAATCCTGCGATGGGCGTATGCTCATATGGAATATCCTTGGGCGCTTGCGTTCGCGGTTATTTTCGTTCCGTTGTTGTTCTGGCTCCTGCGAAAAGAGTTTCTTCTCCTCAAGGAATCTATTGATGTCAAAGTCCAAAAGCGCAAAGTTAAGCGCCTCATGTATCTTACAAGAACCCTTATCATTCTCTTGTTGCTTGGCGCCATTGCTTCGCCGTACATCCAGCGCCAGCACATTATTGATGGTGACGCATTCATTGAACTACTTATCGATAACAGCACATCGATGGCATTATTCCAAGATGTTTCGCAAAGCTTGGCAAGCAATCTGGAGAAGAAAACTACAACTGAGGTCAAAGTTGTGGGAAGCGATACAACTTCAAATATCGGCGACTCTGTTTTGAGCAATATTAAGCCGCATGGAAGCGTTCTTCTTCTTTCAGATGGTAACGCGAACACCGGCGCAGATTTAGGCGATGTCGCATTGTTCGCGGCAAAGCTCAACGCGACCGTGAACGCTATCCGCCTGGCTCCAATCCATGACGATGCGAGCGTGGAAATCATTGGTCCTGCAAAGACTTTGGAAAACGCGGACAACAAGTTCACCGTTCTTATCAACCGAGTCGGAAATGTAAAAGCGGTGCACGTGACTCTTACACTTGATGGCGAGTCAGTCTATGATAAAGTGACCCTGGAAAGTGTTGTATCAGTGACGCGCCAGTTGCCGCAGGGAAACCACCAGCTGACTGCGAAAGTTGAGCTCAGTGACTATTTCCCTAACAATAATGTTTTTTACAAGACAGTTCGTGTCGTTCCCCAGCCTAAAATCTTGCTGTTCACCGAAAAATCAACCCCTCTTGAAACCCTTCTCAAACAGCTCTATGTTGTCGAACCTACAACCAGTCTTCCTGGCGATTTAAGCCCGTATTATGCAGTGGTTGTCAACGATGTGGGTGCCGCTAAGCTTGACAGCAGTACTGATGTGCTTAACGATTACATTGCCGATGGTAACGGGATGGTTGTTTTTGGTGGTGAGGCTTCGTTTGAAAAAGGAAGTTATCGCAATTCAGTGTTTGAAACCTTGCTTCCTGTTCTTGTCGGAAATCCTGAGAAAAAGCCAGGAGATATCGCGCTTGCGATTGTTGTTGACGTCTCAGGCTCACAAGGTGCTCCTTTTGGAAAGTTTACCAACACCGCAGATTTTTCCAAGGCAGCGACGTTGGAAATCATGAGAACTGTGAAACTTGATACTCCTGTCGCACTTGTCGCGTTCAACACGCAAGCGTATCTCTTAAGCGATGCCACTCCTGTATTTGGCAAGCAGAATGTTGAGGAGCTTGTAAGCCGTCTCAAGTGGGGCGGCGGTACAAATATCGCTGCTGGCCTGCTTAAAGCTATGCAAGTTCTAGGTGCAGTGAGCGGAAGTAAGAACATTGTTCTGATGAGTGATGGAAAGACGCAGAATGAAGGAGCTGCGTACGAGGCTGCGCGTTACGCCGCGAACAGCGGAATCAAGATTTATACTGTTGGTGTCGGTCCGACAACGAATGAAAAAACCATGATGGATATCGCAGAGCTCACCAATGGTATCTATTTCCGCGCGACAGATGAGAGTCGGTTGAAAATTTTATTCGGTCCGGTTGATGAGCAAGAAGCGAAGTCAGGCAAGATGGACCTTGTTGTGCTGAACAAGAACCATTTTATCACAGATAACTATGAACCAAACGCGACATTGTACGGATTCAATCAGGTCTCTCCCAAAGGTGCGGGAAGGCTTCTTGCGACGACCTCAACTGGCCAGCCGATTCTCACCGTGTGGCGCCTGGGGCTTGGCCGTGTCGCTGCCATGTCAACCGATGATGGGAGTAAATGGGCGGGGAATATGCTTGCGAGTGGAAATTCCCGCATCATCACAAGAACGGTCAATTGGGCGATTGGTGACCCTGAGCGTAAGAGCGAAGCATTTGTGGACGCGAAAGATACCCGCTTGAACGAGCCTGCGCTGGTCACAATCAAGAGCAAGGTTCCACCCAGCGCGCAGGACGTCGTGTTTTACAAGATTGATGAAGATGTATACACGGGTAGCATCCTGCCTAAACAAGTCGGCTTCCAACAGACTGCCGGAGCAGAGTTCGCAGTGAATTACGAACAGGAGTTTGGCGACTTGGGTGTGAACAAGGAACTTGAGGGGATTGTGAGTTCAACCGGCGGGCGGATGTTTGACGCAAATGACGTCAAAGGCATCGTTGAACATGCAAAGACAAGGGCAAAGCGCGAAGTCAATGAGCGAGAGTACTTACGCTGGCCGCTTGTAGTGCTTGCCATCGCTATTTTTCTACTGGAAATATTTATAAGGAGAGTTATCAGAAAAGAATGAGGGACCTATGAGCTTTATTAATAAGAATGCCAATCTGATTTTGCTATTTTTGATTATTATTAGCGCAGTGACGTTAGTCGGCGCGACAGTCTTTTTTCAGTTCAAGTTTGAGGAAATTAATACAGAGTATAACCAAAAGCTCCAACAGCTTCACACTGTTTCAGCTGAGCTTGACAAAAAACAGGCCGCGCTTGATAAAATCCAGTCTGATTTGAACGTCAAGAATGAGCGCGAGCAGGCACTTGGTGCTCAATACTCCGAGGTCAAGCAAAACAAAGACCAGCTTGAAACTCAGAAAAAGCAGTTGGAATCAAATAAAGAACAGTTGGAGAAGGAAATTGAGGATACGGAGACTGAGCTTCAGAGTCTCCAAGGTGAGCTGACCGAGAAAAAAGCGTTGGTTACTGAACTCACTAATGAAGTTGACACGCTTAACGCAAAAGTGAATCTTGAGGAAAATAAGCGCAAGAAGGCACAAGATGATTTGAGCGCCTGCCAGACTGCGAAGGCACAGTGCACATGCCCAGCATAAAACCAAAACCTATCTCAATCGCGTTGCGCGAGGCAAAACAGTCCATTTTACAGCTCGTGCTCTTCCATAGCGTGTTTGATGCGTTAGTTATGTTCTTGCTGATGGTGCTCGTCTGTCTTTTGCTGTCGCTTCCCAAGTGGTATGCGCTCATCCCGACTGCGGTGTACGCAATTATTCATACCTACGGCAACCTCAAAGATGTGAGCTTCCAAGCTATCGAGGAGAAATATCCGAATCTCAAAGAGCAGTTGATTACGGTCGCGGACAATTGGAAAGAACAGAACGAGATTGTCGAAGAGCTCAACCAGGAAGTATTGCAGAAGATGAAGGAAATTCGCACCTCCTCATTTTTGAACTTCGGAAAGTTGAGTCGTGAAATTCTCGTCATGGCGGTTGTTTCATTTGTCATCATCGGTCTTGCGGGCTTCAACGTGAAGTTCATCGACCTTAAAGAAACAGTCAAGCAAATCCGCGATTTCCGCGCGGTGGACGAGTACAATATTAATAACGAGCTTTTGCAGTATGAGGAATCGCAGAACTTGAGCGAAATTCTTGGTGATAAGAGCATCGCAGAGTTAGGAAAGCAACAGATTGACCTGCAAATTAATCCGCTCATGAGCGATGTTGATATCGGCAAAGTCAGCAATCCTGCTGAACAACAGTTCCGCGAGGTTCCACCAAGGCAGATCCAAGCGTCCACAGATTCAAGTTTTGAAGAAGAAATTCCAAAGCAGTACCAGCGCATGGTTAAGACATATTTCAAGGAAATTACTCGCTCATGAAAGGCAATTATTATCAAAAGGAGGTTGTTGCAAATGAAAGTTGAAGACGCCAAGAAGACATTTGATTATTTATTCGGTGAGTTAAACAAGGTTATTGTAGGACAAAACGAGATGCTTAAGCAGGTGGTCATCGCGCTCCTTGCGGATTCGCACGCGCTCTTGGAAGGTTATCCAGGAGTGGCAAAGACGTTGTCCATCAAGACACTTTCACAACTTCTTGACCTGAAGTTTTCCCGTATCCAAAACACTCCTGACTTGATGCCATCAGATATCACGGGAACTTATATTATTGAGGAAGGTTCAGGGGGAAAGCGCAGTTTCAAGTTCCAGCCTGGCCCTGTGTTTGCGAATGTTGTTCTGGCTGACGAAATTAACCGTGCCACTCCTAAGACTCAGTCCGCACTGCTTGAGGCAATGCAGGAGCACCAAATCACTTCAGGAAACAACACGTTCGCGCTCGAAGAGCCGTTTTTCGTGCTTGCCACCCAGAACCCGATTGAGCAAGAGGGTACGTATCCGCTTCCTGAAGCTCAGGCAGACCGTTTTCTTTTGAAAATTAAGGTGGACTATCCTACGTTTGATGAGGAGATTGAAATAGTCAACAGGTTCGCCGAGGATAGTAAGAAAGCGAACTTGAAACCCATCTTAAACAAGGACAACCTGTTATACTTGCAGCACATGGCTGTTCAGATTCCAATCGCGAGCGACATCAAGAAGTACGCGGTCCAGCTTGTGACTAGTACCAGGCAAAAGAAGGACCTTATTGAGTTTGGGGCTTCTCCTCGTGCAAGCATTGGTCTTATCCGTGCCGCGAAAGCGCGAGCGTTGATTGAAGGGCGCAAGTTTGTGAGTAAGGATGACATTAACAAGATGGCGTTTCCTGTCTTGCGTCACCGGCTCATTTTGAGTTTCGAGGCCGAGCGCCAGGGGATGCATGCTGATGACGTTATCAAGACTTTGCTCAAGTAAAGAAAAGCACAAGTGAACTATGATTGACACCAATTTCCTGCACCAGCTGGAGAAGTTCTCTCTGATAGTTAACAAGAGGATTACTTCGAACTATATCGGTGAGCGCTTCTCGAAAGCCACCGGAAGGGGCCTTATATTCAAGGACCACATCATGTATGGTCCAGGAGAGGATTTTCGTTCGATTGATTGGAAGCTGTTCGCAAGGACAGACAAGCTGTTTTCAAAAAGATATGAAGAGGAACGCAACCTGACAGTTCACGTCATCCTGGACCTTTCTGCAAGTATGAATTTTGGAACGGGGGTTAGCAAGGCAGAGTTCGCAAGCAAGCTTGGTGTTGGTTTTGCATTCCTTGCATTAAAAAACAACGAGCGGTTTGTCTTGAGTTCATTTTCAGATGAGCTTGAGTTTTTCAAAGCCAAAAAAGGAAGGGCTCAGCTTGCATCTATGGTTGAGCATTTGAACAAGAAGAAAGCGAAAGGAAAAAGTACGCTGGAAAAATCACTTGGTGGCTACAAAAAGTTGATCAAATCTCGTGCGTATGTTGTCATCATCAGCGATTTTCTGTATCCGATTGAAGATATTAGAAAGGGTTTGCTGTTTTTCAAGAATAACCAAGTCAATGTGATTCAAGTGCTTGACAAAATCGAGCGTAATCTTGATATCGAAGGAGACTTCAAACTCAAGGATTTAGAGACGAATGAACTTATGAGAACGTTCATCAACCCGTTCGCGCGAAAACAGTACCAAGCTCAGCTGGCTGATCACATGAGCAAAATCCAGCAGGTCTGCATCGAAGGGGGTTTGAAGTATAATGTCTGCGACACTGGCCAGGACGTGTTTGATGTGTTTTATAGTGTTGTTGGGAGAAAGTGATTATTCAGAAAGCCATTTAGAAACGAGTTTTTCGTATTTTTCTTCACTTTTTTTATCAGCCATATCAAACTCTATTTTCAACCATTCAGCCAATGTGCACGCAACAATTGATTGTTCCTTTTCCTCCAGCGATTCGTCTTGCCAGACGTGAAATCTCGCAGTTTTTAGGAGCTTAAGTGCGCTTTTATCTTCCTCATCAATCACTTCAATAATCCTGTCGGAAACAACAAGATTCACTACAACTAATGTTGTTTCTGGAAAAATGCTGAAGACTTCCTCGTCTTTCGGCCAGAGACAACCATCATGCCTGAATTTTCACGTTCACAGCGGATTATTGCTTCAGACTCGATTATAAATGTATCGCAATCTTCACTTCTGATTAATTTCCATAACTTTGCGCAAGTTCAAGTTCCCGCAGTTGATGCAGTTAAAGAATATTCCAAATTTTCCTTTCATTTGCATAAGATATCTGCCACAGACGCATTTGTAATTAGGAAGTTCTGATTCTTTGTGTTTGATACAAACAGGGACTCCTGACGCGTTTGCTGTCGTCGCATGGGATTCACAGAACGGACACTTGTTAATTTGACTTTGGCCGTATCTCTTTGGGATTCTCATGAAAAAACAGAGGAAGATACAATATTTTAAAGGTATCGTCACATTTATATACCCTGAACCCGAGTTCCGAGCATATGAAAGGTAAGAAAAACATCGCTGAACTAAAGAAGAACGTCATCCGCGAGTCAGAAGAGCCAAAAAATTGTACGGCGATCCAAGGTTATGACTTCAACAAAGGCGTGAATTACGACAAGCTTATCGATTCTTATCTTACCACGGGTTTCCAAGCGACGCATCTTGCACAGGCGATTGAAATTATCAAGCAGATGCGTAAAGAGGAGTGCACGATTTATTTGGGATATACCTCAAATATGGTTACTTCTGGTCTGAGGGATATTTTCTGCTATCTGGCTGAGCACAAGATGGTCGATATTATCGTCACCACTGCCGGTGGTGTTGAAGAGGATATAATTAAATGCATTGAGCCATTTATCTTGGGAAGTTTTGAGGCTGAAGGGAAAAAGCTGCGAGAGAAAGGGATCAACCGAACGGGAAACATTTTCGTCCCAAACTCGCGCTATTGCCGTTTTGAGGATTTTCTTGTTCCGCTCATTAAAAAAATGAATGAAGAACAAAAAAAGACAGGGAAAATAATCACTCCTTCCCAATTTGTTGACCGTTTAGGAAAAGAAATAAATGACAAATCATCAATTTATTATTGGACAAATAAAAATAATATTCCTGTTTTCTGTCCTGCAATTACTGACGGTTCAATCGGAGATATGATTTATTTTGCAAAATATAAGCATCCTGAATTTCTTATCGATGTTACGCAGGATATGAAAAAGTTAAATGACCTCACGTTCAACGCGAAAAAGACAGGCCTTATCATCCTGGGTAGCGGGGTTGTCAAGCATCACATCTTAAACACAAACATGATGCGAAACGGCGCGGACTACGCTGTCTACATCAACAACGCACAGGAATTCGACGGCAGCGACGCAGGAGCACGGCCTGACGAAGCAATCTCCTGGGGTAAGATCCTTCCAAATTCAAAATCTGTGAAAGTATTCGGCGACGCGACGATTCTTTTTCCATTAATTGTGGCGAAGTGTTTTGCCCAGAAAAACTAAGCAATCTCGACAATTCGTATTTTGAAATTCAGCGTTTTTCCGGCCAAAGGATGGTTCAAGTCAATGGTCACATCAGTGGGAGTAACTTCAATTATGCGTGTGGGGATTTGCTGACCATCAGGTGTGGAAAGTCCAAGTACCATTCCTACTTCCGGGTCACGTTCTTTAGGTAATGACTCACGCGGAATTTTCTTGGTGAGTCCTTCCTCATGATTGCCATAGGCTTGTTCAGGAGGAATTTTGACGGTCTTTTCTTCACCCTGTTTCATTCCAATAACTGCCGTATCAAAACCAGAAATAAGCTGCCCTGCTCCAACTTCAAATTCGAGCGGTTCATTTCCTTCTGAAGAATCAAATACTGCTCCGTCTTCGAGTGTTCCTGTATAGTGTACTTTGATTTTACTTCCTTTTTGTATCATATAACCACCTGTGACACCAAAGAAAATACCGTATTTAAAATTTGCTATGCCGCAAACTTCTTCACAATCATGTTAATCTCGTCCTCTCCCACAGAACATCCTGCTAATTTGACTCCCCAAAGTACACTTTCAAGTAGTTCTCGTTTCGCGTGCGGGATATGAACGATAAGTGGATCCAGGATTCCTACTTCAAAGGAGATTGTGACCAGTTCAATGCTGCGGAAAACAATTAGGTTGGAAAGTTCTTCTTTGAGTTTTTTCAGGACGCGCATGTCAAGGTATAAAGACATGTGCAATCTTTTTTCCATCAAGTTTTTGAGTCCAAGAGGATTTTCGATGAGCAAACGCGTGATGCGTTCATCAATGACTACTGCGCTCGCCCGATATTCAATAGCGCACGCCAGTGTTTCCATTTCTCCTTGCTGAACTATTTGGATGGGTTTTCCTTTGAAAGAAAGCAGTGAGTTTGCAAGCCGCAATAATTCAAGCGCTCGCCCGCGAATGTTTTCTTCAGGCACTAAAGAAAAAATATTTCGCTCAAGCAAGCGCTGAACCTGAATGGCTTCGAACTTAAATCGGCGTGTTTCTAAAGGTTTGTCAACGAGTTCATGTTTCACGCCAATAGGTAAGGCAAAACTTGTTCCAAATTTCATCTTGAATTCTTCGAGAATCCAAAGGAGGTTGGTGACGGTGAGGCTGATGATGGGTCCAGTGTCAAACACAATCGTTGAATCCTTAACAGCAATGCGCGCTGAAGAAAGTCGTTTGAGCGCGCGTTCATCGGTAAATCCCTCGCGGGTTGTCTGCCCGATGTAGTCTTGCAGTTCCCATTGGCTGATTCCAAGGAGTTCAGCGGTTCGTGCGACCGAGATTCCATGCTCGTGCATTTTTGAAGCTTTTTTGATTTTCGCTTTTTGGATGACGTCCTGAATGTAAAGTTTAAGCTGAGAGTCTTGAGTGACAATGGTCCGCAAGAGTTGTTTGATTGCTGCGCGGTAGCTGTTGTCATCATCTTCAGAAAGCGCGTCACGGGCACGCTTAAGTGCGGCAAGTGGCGTTGGGGGTGTCTGTCCTTGTTCAACTGAGCGCTGGATGATTTTGGAGAGCGCGTACATTAGCACCGCCAGAGTGAGCGGGTCATCTTCCTGATAGATGCTCGCGTCGTGGATGGTGTGGTTGGAAAGCTCAGAAAGTGACATGAAATCTTGGGATGAAAGTGCATCAATCGCACGGTCAAGCACTGCGAGAATGTCTTCTTTGATTGCGGGGAGCATAGACGGAGTGTACGAACAGAGTATATAAGGAAACGTAACTACGAAGGAGAAGTCATGGTACCTGAACAAGCATGCACAGAACTTTTAAATACACTTTCAGGCACAACAGTCAAAAAAGAGGTCTGATGAATCCATTACTTGCCATTCTTGTCTGCATCACCGCAATGTATGTGATAGGTGAACTGCTACGGCCATTCGTCCCGCGCGCAATCAGCCAGATTTTGACAGGAATACTCCTTGGTTTACCGTTGTTGCGCGGGATCATTTTCTCGCCAGAAAGTTCATGGCTTGTAGGTTTTTTTGCGCAAGTAGGAGCGATTCTGTTGTTGTTTTTTGTCGGCCTGCAGATAAGTTTTGAGGAGTTTGGCAAGAACATCAAAACTTCTGCGTGGGTTTCTATTTTGAACACAATTATTCCGCTCGCGCTTGGGTTTTTCGTCTGCAGGCTTTTCGGGCTTTCAATATCGACAAGTATTATGGTTGGGGTTTGTTTGAGCGTGAGCGCTTCGGCATTAGCTCTCGATCTTCTTGAAGAAATGGGAAAGCTCAGGAGCCGGCTTGGCAAAGTTATCATCAGCGCAGGGACGTTTGATGATATTCTTGAACTGTTCCTGCTTACCGCGGTCCTGACCACTCTCAAAGCGGCTCAAGGAAGCACGTTTTTACATCTTGTTTTTGGAAGTGTTGTGTTTATAGTGGTCGTGCTTATTTTCCGTCTGTGGTTCATCCCGTGGATTCTATTTAGGATAGAAAGCCAGAAAGAACATGCACAGTTGTTTACTGGCGCGCTCATCATTACCTTGGTCATGGCAGTGATTGGTGAATATCTTGGTGTTGGCGCGTTAATAGGTGCGTTGTTAAGTGGGGTTTTACTGCGCCAGCTACTCAAACAGCCTAACCACGAGCCCTGGGAACATACAGAAGTCACGCATACAATTCATACGCTTGCGTTTGGATTTATCGTGCCGTTTTTTTTCTTTTCAATCGGCTTCCAAACAAATGTACTTTCCATTGTGCACAATCTTTGGTTTGGTATTGTTATTACAACCATTGCAATCTTAGGAACCTGGGTTGGAAGCGCAATTGGATATTACTTTTCCCACAAAAACTTGCATGAGGCCAACATCATCGGTTGGGCGATGAACGCAAAAGGTGACACTGAACTTATCATGGCCCAGCTTGCTCTCACCACGGGAGTGATTTCAACCGCTATTTTCTCATCGCTCATTTTCATGGCGATTGTTTCTACATTGGTCGCGCCGATTGTTCTCAAAAGGTTGTTGAGGAGTTAAACCCGCCCTTTCAATATAAAGAACACTGGACAACCAACCGTAAAAATTAAGTATCCAAGAAGTAAAGAACAACTGTGGCTAAGACTTATGTTGACGGGAAAGGATATCGCAGATTCTCTGACTCGGGAATCTTGTTTCTCGTTGGGCTGCTTCAAAAAAGATAGGTAGGCCTCTCCGCAAAGAAGAAGTTGTACACCACGATTATCGCGCAAAACGGCAAAAAATACCTCGTTGAACACAAAAAAATAAACAGCTCTGACTGGAAAAAATATTTGTACAAAAAACTAGATAAGCCAACATTTTAAAACATTCCCTATTGAAAAACTCACACTGGCTGCAATTGTTGTTCAATTCTCATATACATAGTTTGCTACGAAGGAAAAATTCTGTTTCTTATAAATAATATGTTCATCAAAAGATTTCTCAAAAATGTGTCGAACACGAATAATATATATGTATATATAGAATTTATATTTATATGATGTAAATTTAATATTTTGACACAAACCTTAATATTCTAGTTCCCCATTATTTTACAAATGTCGTTAACATCAATATTAGATGGGCTGATGAAATATTTTTCATCGAGAGAAACAATTTCGTGTCCTGAATGTAAATCTCAAAATTATAATTCCACGCGAGCTGAGAGCAACATTCCAGAATCGGCAAAAATAATGATTGCGAGATATTCACCAGAATCTGTACTAAGAAAGTATCAATATTCGTGCAATGATCGTAATGCGAAATGGATAGACTAAAATAGAAACAAAAAATCATTCCTTCTGGAATGAACAACACTCTGGACTTTGCATGCGTTGCGTTAGCAACCGTCGATTGTCCGCAAGGTCATGGTCATCAAGTCTATTTCCGCAAGGAAGAGCAGTACCCCAGAATACACGTATCGAAATCGCTCATACCACATATGAGTCAGTTCTATCGTGGTTTATTGCAAACAATTGATTTTATGTAATGGAGGAAAAACTATGGAACCAACGTACAAGAAACCAGAAGTTGCGAACCTCATGAAGGTTCGTGGCTATGTCGAAAATGCAGCCGCACTTGTTTACGAAGCGGAAACGAAAGATTTGGGCCACATCGGACTTTCAGGAAACAGTTGTAACAGCTCACACAGTTCGGGTAGCAGCTGCCGCACCGTACCGAGTCCGCTTGAATTGGAGCTTGAATAAACTATGCATCATGCAACAGATGCATCACTCGATGCACAGACAGATAAACTTTTGGCGCTTGGCATGACGAAAACTCCATCAAAAGTAATGGAATTCACGGATGAACCAAAACTGCCAGACTTTGTCTGCACACCAAACCCTTCCTACTGCACGCATGTGCCTCGGAATGAGCTTGAAGATGTGGTTGGTCAGTCGACAAATCTCAACGCCAGTTTGGCGCGATTGAAAGCGACTGCCGAATGCATCGAGCGCATCTGTCTTTTTGAACCTGAAGGAACGTATCCGCAACATGGTTACGACGCGAACCAGCAGTGCGTCAATCCTGCGGATTTTGTTCATTTCTCACGTTCGCAATTACGTGATACAAAAGAATTTTATGATGTGCTTGTTAAAGCGACCTTCCGTTGGACGTCTGCATTTGAACACACGGAAGAAAAGAAGGTACTTATCCCTTGTCAAACTGCATTTCTCCAACCGTATGGAGATGAACCAATAATTGGCGAACAAATCAGTACTGGGGCAGCATTTGCAACAACACTTGACGATACCATTCTTCGGGGTATATTTGAAGTTATTGAACGGGATGCCTTAATAACTGCATATTTCAGTCGCAATGTAAAACGTGCGGCAATAACAAATCCTGAACTTGACACGTTGTTACCGTACCTCAAACGTTATGCTCTTGATGTTCACTTGTTTGACATAACGAGCGATTTTGGCATTCCAACCATTATGGCTATGACTCTCGACCGTTCAGGACAAGGACCCGCTATTAACATTGGCGCAAAAACACATTTTTCTGCCGCCCGTGCCGCGCTAGGTGCTGTTTATGAATCCATACAAAGTAGACGTGTTGTTCGCTACAAGTGGGACACTGAGGGCAAGCAAATAACTGATCAAAAAGATATGCATAACATCGTTGATCGATGCTATTTTTGGTATCCTTTAAAAATGATTGAGCTATTGCAATGGATGCTTGACCTCAAGAAAACGGTAACACCTGTAGACAGCCCATTACGTGCGGTTTCAGAGGTTATTTCTCTATTTAGAGACCGTGAATATCACGTGTACTCCGTCAATCTTGCGCACCCGCAAATGACTCGTGACGGATGGCACTGTCAAAAAGTTATCATACCAGAACTTCATCCGATGTGGATTGACGAATCCTTGCGCTGCGGATACAGCAAACATGCAGGAGAACTTGATATCAAAGGGGTAACGCACCCGTTCACATGACCATGGACCAGCACACACAAAAGTATTACGAAGCGACAAAGCTGACAAAAGGAGGAGGACTCCCGCCTGAGAATCCTCCTTTGGCATGGACGGAACAGTTCTTCAAAGAATATCCTCGCTTTCCCCGAATCATGCTTCCAGAGCCTTTGCCGATTGATACCTCTGTGCAGTTCTGCATCAACCAGCGCGTTTCGATTCGTGAATTCTCCGATGCATCAGTTCCTTATGAAAAAATTGCGACCCTTCTTCGAACAGGATTAGGACGTCGACGCACGCGGCGCAATTACCCTTCTGCCGGTGCACGCTTCCAAGTTGAGACTTATCTTTTCAACTTTTCAAACGACCAACCCTCAAAAGGAGCGTATCATTTCAATGTTCGAGAAAACAGCCTGGAACTGCTCATTGACGAAGACACATCCTCTTTGCGGGAGGACGTAATAGGGCCTTTCATCAAAAATGCTCCACTTGCAATTGTACATACTGCCGTTCTCTCGCGTGGTGAAGTGAAATACGGCGCAAATGCCTACCGATTTGCACTGCTTGAAGCAGGACATATGGCCCAAAATATTTATCTTATCTCTACAGCATTAGGCATTGGTTGCTGCGCGAGTGGAGGAACTATTGCTGACACTATCACGGAAGCGCTTGACCTCAGCGATGCCGAAATTCCCATCTACTCATTAGCCCTCGGACACCCCAAATGAGTTTCATCATAAATGCAAAAGAGCTCTTTGACGGCGAACAACTGATCCAACATCGTTTTGTCTACGTTAAAGATGATAAAATATTTGCAATCTCAACAAAAGATGAGTTTCCGCGCGAATATGCGCGCATTGGTGCGCCATTTTTGATGCCGGGTATCGTTGATATGCACGTTCACTTGTCCGTTGATGAATCGCACGCTATCGGAGGTGTTAATCAAGCACTGCGACAGTATCTCCAACTACTTATACAGAATGGAATCACTTCAGTCAGGGACGTCGGCAACTCTTACGCAGGATATGATATTGTTGAAAAAATAATTCCGCACCCGCGCATCTTCAAATCAGGACCGCTTGTTGATGGAACACGTCCATTCTGGCAGGGAATTTCTGATTCCATCACCACAAAAGAAGACATCATTCGCATCGTGCAGGATCGTTGCCGTCATGGTTGCGGTTGGTTGAAGATTTATTTCGGACTGCCTCCTGCATTGGCCGCTATTACTCTTGATGAAGCAAAAAAACATCTGCTTCGTACCGCAATCCACGGCGGTTACATGAGCCCGCTTGAAGCAGGAAAACTCGGCGTGACCACGATTGAACATGCACACACCTTGCTTACCTCATTTGATACATTTCCTTTAACAAATACCTACCAAGAATATTTGCAGTCTGTTTTCGATGTGTGTGCTTCATTAGATCTTGAGCGCTCCGACATCAACGACGCACTAACAATGCTCAAAAAGAACAAAGTAGCGGTATGTCCCACACTGCGCGTCATGGATGTGGTACTGCATCCACAGTTGAAGGACGCTGAACTTGCTGGTGCGCAATTGTTCGATGACCGGTATTTCAAAAAAGCAGAAGTTTGCACGTACACGTCAGGAACAAAAGGATTTGCACAACTGCTAGCATTCGTCGCCCGCATACATACCGCAGGCATAACACTTCTCGCGGGCAGCGATACACCTAATCCTGGAGTGATCCCGGGCCACTCCCTGCATCACGAACTTCGCTTGCTTGTCGCGGCAGGACTTTCACCTCTTGATGCGCTGAAAACCGCGACCCGCAACGCAGGAGAGATTCTTGACAAAAAGATAGGACGTATTACAGAAGGGTATGCTGCCGACCTGCTGATTCTCAAAAAATCGCCGATTGAAGACATACAGAACTCACAAACTATCAAACAAGTCTTTTTATCGGGAAACAAGGTGTTCGGATAAATCCAGCCAACACTTCGTAGAACAATTATCCGAGAGTACAAGTTAAAGCCCATTCAAAATACTGACTTCTACAGTCGAAAAAAGATCCGCCTTCAGAATAAGGGTTCAAAGGCGGAATTACGCCGTGGCCCGGATTTGAACCGGGATACCCTTACGGGTCAAGCTTGATGGTCATTGAAATTCCAGGCTTGTGCAATACCAGGTTATGCGACCACGGCATGAAAGAATTTTGCCTTGTTTTCGTTTATAAATCTGCTGTTTTTCGCACAAAAGTCAGCCCCACTTTCTCAAGCGAGGCACAGAATCATAACGCAAAACTTCAAACTTTCCGTGCTCATATTTTACTCTGCTCACCGAACAGTTCTCCACAATAGTGTTCATAATTATTTCTTCTATTCCTTTTCCAAGTAAGTATCCAATAATGAGCCGGATAACAGTACCATGTGAAATAACTGCTATGATACTGTGTTTTTCGTTTTCAAGTAGTTTGAGAAAATCTTTCGCGCGTTTTTGCACGTCGAGTAAACATTCTCCGCCTGGCGCGTTTTTTGTTTCAAACGTTCCCGTGAGAAGTTCCCAGTTTATTTCTGAAAGTTGTTTTCCTTCCCATTCCCCATCGAGTTTTTCTTTAATAATGTCAAGTTCTACAATTGGTATTTTACGGTGTCCAAACGCCAGTTCCGCAGTTTGTTTCGCGCGCTCCATTGTGCTGCAATAAACAACATCGATATATTCTTTTGCAAGTTTTTTGCCAAGCTCACGCGATTGTTTACGCCCTTCTT
>Ga0209541_10007467_pt1 | contig 18377 bp, 22 predicted proteins | sample RifCSPlowO2_01_FD_184027 | JGI IMG/M metagenome (GOLD analysis project Ga0209541, IMG submission 184027) | Groundwater microbial communities from Rifle, Colorado - Rifle CSP2_plank lowO2_0.1 (SPAdes) (version 2) | ecosystem: Environmental > Aquatic > Deep subsurface > Groundwater | place... | reverse complement strand
TGCTAGCGTCAAGCACGCTATTATTTCTTTAATTCTGTTTTAGAAAAAACTTTTGACTACCAGTCCTAGACTGGATAGAATTCTATTGAATTAAAAATTTGTTGCTTAAAATCTTAAATCTTTAAATAATTTTTTTAATTTGGATAATTGGGGGGGAAAATATTATATACTCCAATGCTTTATTTTTAATGGGAAAATTTTCGACGACAGCTACCCTACCGTTGGCATTGGAGTCAGCAAGACCCCAGTACCAATAAGAAACCAAACTCAAGTCCCTGTCCAGACAGAACCTGTCAATCCCGCATTGTCTTGCATAGAAAGTTCTTTCTCCTTCATTATCAAATATTGGAATTCCTCTTTCATCTGCTCTTGAAAATCTCTTTCGATTATTTAAATGGCTTAATTCCGGGGCCTGAATTATCCGCGTTTCATCTGTCAACAGATGAACTAAGCCATAACTTGATTCATCATCTTCCTTAAGAGCTAAACCTCTTAATGATATTAACACTGGTGATTTTTTAGAGGGTTTTATGCCTCTATGCTTTAACTGTTTGTATAAATGCCTTGCATTATAGTCATTTGGACTGTATAAATCTCCGTTTGTTCTCAGAACTAATCCTAGATCTTCATAATTTCCCCTGAAGAGATCTGGAGATAATTCTGAGGTATACAGCATCCGAGAAGGCAGTGCCAACTCTGAAGATGCTAACTCCACATTAGCAAATGAATTTGAGCCTTGGATTACTCCATCTTCATATTCAAATATGTCTAATGAATTTCTTGCTTTTTTCGAATTGTATTTTATTTTTATTCTTTCTTGATATGCTTTTAACATATTCTTGTCTGCCAAGAATGATACTCCTGGAATTTCCCTTGGGACTAATTTTACTCCTTTAATTGTTTTCATTTTTATTAATCCCTGTATTTTAAGTCTGCCTGGCTTGTATAAAGTTAGAGAAATTAACGGGTTTATAAAGGTTTCTATTGTTACTATTATAGAAAGACTATCTAATTTGATTTCTTCTTCTTTTCAAGATAAGAATAAACGTTTCCGTGCTTGGATCCAGCCAGCAAATTAATTATTCCGTGTCTTGCAATTATCACATCTTCTGTCTTTCCGATAATGCAGACAGTTTTTCCATATACTGAAACGTCAACTTTAACAAGATCTTCTATTGTTTTTCTTGCCCTGCCTTCTGTCCCTATCAACCTTGATTTTATCCGAACCATATCATTCTTGTTCCTGGAAAATTCATCAATATTAATTATTTCCAATGAAGAATCATCATCAAGAATCTTCAGTGCAATTTCAGGATTAAAACCACGGCCAATAGCCTTGACAACATTAAGGCAATTAAAGACATCTATAGATTCCCCTTCTATGAATACATCCCCTTCTTCTGAATTTATCTTTAACACTGTATTTGTCAGCTTTTGAATTTTTCTTTTCGTTGACCCTTTAGAACCTATCAAAATGGGAATTCTTTCTTTTGGAATCTTTAATTGTTCCATCGATTAAAACTCTTCAATTGAAGATTCATTGACCAATCCTTTCTTCTTCAAAAAATCTATCTGATTCTGCTTGTACTTGAATATTATATCCCCTTTTTTATTATCCAATTCCCATGGTTCAACAAGAATCGTGTCATTTTCCCTTATCCACAGCTTTCTTTTCAGCCTTCCAGGAATCCTGCATATCCTTGATTTTCCGTCAAAGCATCTCACTCTTGCCCTGCTTCCCCCTAATCTCTGTTCAACTATGCCTATTGACTGTCTTCCTCTTGGGATCTTCACACGTACAAAATCATCTTCCTGATCTTCCAGCATATGTATAAAGAACCAACTTATTTTATAAATCTTTTCCAGATCATAACAGCAAGGCATAAGGAATTCCTTTTATTTTTTTTACCCCATCTTTTTCAATTAATTCATTCCTTAATGCAAAATTCACTGATTCTTCGCCAACTATATTAAGAAGTGCATTCTCTTTTATCAAGTTCAGGATATCCTTCTCAAACATCGGCTCTCCGTGATAAAATCCTTTTGAAACGTTCAGTATTTTTTTTCCTTCCTCAAACGTCTTTCCTATTAAATTTCCATCGCAGATTGACAATAATTTCCTATTATTATAAAAATGCTCCTTTACAAATATCATATTTTAGAATTGATGTAATGTCTTGCTCCGCATGCCTGGCATTTTACATAAGTAAACCTGTCCTCCCTGTTTAATGTTGTGTCCGGCTTTCTGCATTCCTTGCATATCACAAAATCATTTGCATACTGCTCTATCTTCTGATTTATCAATGCAGAGGATATTTTTCTGTTGATAATCAATCTTGGACCGTCAAGATTTCCAGGGGTGGCCAATTCTCTCAAAAGATACTTCTGAAAGTGATCAGAATCCCTTCTGAAAATTTGGGATATTTTCAGGAAATTTGCTATTATTGTCTTGTTTCCCTGAATAATGCTCTGCGCCTTTGGAATCTCAAACCTTTCAGAGCTTACTTTTATCTCCGGAAGATCCCTGTATGCCTTATCCAATAATTCCCCATATTTCATGGTAACTTACTAAAAAGAGAATTTATAAATTTACTTGTTAATCTTCCTTCAAGAGATTTTTTTATGCTGATTTTATTATTTTCATTTGATTCCTTGTTAAATTTATCCAAGCAGTATCCCATCCCAAGAAGAATATCGCTCCTGCTATTATTAATTCTGTCCTATAATTGTTCACAAATTCAGATATTGCCTGATATTCCATTTTATTTCAACAATTTATATTTTCCATTAACTTCAAATATTTCCCCTTCTTTCAAGAGCTCTTCCACCGCATCAAAAACCAAAGTAGAGCCTGTCTTCTGCAACAGTTCCTGCTTTGACACCCCTTCCTCGCTGTTTGAGCTGTCTATTATGTTTAATATCTGGTTCCTCAAAGACCTGCCTGAGAACTTTATTTCCTCAATCACCATTCTCTCTTCATTCTGCCCTTTTGCTTCATATAATTCATTTAACTTTCCGTATTCAGCCTCTAATTCATTTTTTCTTATTAACATCCATTTTTCATCAACCTTCCTTATTATTTCCGGATGGATGTATAGTTGAGAGCTTATAGAATTCTGCCTTATCCTACCTATAAGAAGGATTACATCCCCTATGTTCGCCTTTTCCATGATTTTCTTGTTTTCATTCCATGATTTGGCTGAGATTTGAGACGAGCGGTCATCAAGCGTGATGGAAGAGTAATTCTCAGTTTCATACTTGCTTATTACCACGGCAATTATATTAACCCTGCTCACTCTTTTGTTATTGAATTCTATGTAATTTGGTTCAAACTCTCCAAGGGATTTCACATAATTTGAATTATTTATGTCTGATATCCAGAGCTTGTATGCAGTGTTTCTTGATATCATAATTTTACTTATAATAGAAATTTATTTAAATCTAAAGGAATCATCAAAGTTTTGATATAAAATTATGCTTTGGAGAAAATATTTCCGCTTCCCTCTTCAATTTTTCAAGGGCATCCTCCACCTGATCTTGAGAATATCCTTTTTTCTTTGCTTCTTCAATCAATGCTTCAATTGGAATAATCTTGTTATATTTTGCATCCATCTCTTTTATTAATTCCCTTATTAGGACTATCCTTGATCTTTGGGTAGCTGTTATCCCTGTGGAAATCCTGTCGATGTCTATTTTTCCTGTTTCAGGGTCAATTCCTACTTGCATCAAGCAATGAGTAAGAATTTCAATTGCTCTTTTTGCATCTTTTCTCTTCACTTCCTTGGATAATCTAACTTTTGCCGATGCCTCTGCTAATCTTACAAGAGCTTCCAACTGCCTTGCACTTATTGGAATTGGTTTTATTTCGGATTCTGAAGATTGGCCTTTATTTCTTAGATCAACATAAAACTTTTTTATTTCCTCAACTGCTCCATCTGTAAGAACCGGCTTGATATTTATTTTTGCATAAGCAATATACTTCCTTAATAATTTTGGATTTATGGGGGATTCTATCTTGCCTGATTTCTGCTGCAATTCCAAAACATGGGAAGCTATTTTTTCATCTCTTTCTTTATTAGGAATATCCCTTATAAGAAATATCAGATCAAACCTGTTAATCAATGGTGCTGGGAGATCAATCTGTGATGCCATTGAAGCATAAGGATCAAATCTCCCAAACTTGGGGTTTGCCGCTGCGAGAACGCTTGTCTGGCACCTCAATGTTGCCTGAATATTCGCTTTTGCGATGCTGATGGTTTGCTGCTCCAGCGCCTCATGAATTGCACTTCTATCTTCTGGAGTCATTTTGTCCAGTTCATCTATTGCTGCCAAACCACCATTTGCCAATACTAATGCACCTGCTTCAAGAGCCCAGCCTCGAATAAACTCATCCTTTATTACTGAGGCTGTGAGGCCGGCTCCAGATGAACCTTTTCCGCTTACAAATCTTGCTTTTGGCGCTGCTTTTGAAACAAACTGCAATAATGAAGATTTGGCTGCTCCCGGATCTCCTACAAGGAGGATATGAATATCCCCCCTAATTACAGTTCCATCCTCTTTTACTTTTCTAACTCCGGATAAAAGCTGAAATATAATTGCCTCTTTTACCTTTTCATAACCATAAATTGAGGGAGCGATAGAACCTATTAATTTTTCATATATCATAGGATCTTTTGAAAGATTTTTTATTTCTTCCTCCTCTTCTTTAAAAATTTCTAATTCTTCATAAGTTTCCTGTATTGGAATTATAGAATTGGCATCCATCATCAATTCAAAGTTAACTGACTTCGCCCCGGTCTTCAGAGTTATTGGAACTTCCTTTATTATTCCATTTATCCTTATTTTAGAGCCAGGAGTTGTTTTTTTCTCCATTCTAGGCTCAACCAAATCTTCCTTGAGATATACTGGAAGCCTTTTTGCCTGCTCTCCTCCCTCAAGGTTTTCAGGAGATTCTTCAATGACCAGCCTTTGGGCATCAACTAATTCCTTGGATAGCAACCTAAATCTCTGCCTGTTTCCGCAGGAGCATCTTGAAGGCTCCTTGAATTTTGTATCAAGCTGCAGTATTGAAATTGTATTCCCACATACAGAGCATTCAAACTTTGCAGAAGTCACCTGGGGCCTTACATCTGATGCCTGCCTTACTATTCCTTCTATGTAAACAAATTTGACTAAGTTTTTTGATCTTATATCCCTAATATTAAGAAATTGGGATTTTGGAAGGTTGTATATTCTTGGCTTTATATCTTTTTCAAATTCATATATGGCAAGCTCCAGTGTTTTTATCCCATCTTCAGGAGATTCAAGGATAAATTCCCCCATCTCAGGGGAATACTCCGCTATTTCAAAGAAATCAATGTAAATAAATAATATCCCTTTTGAAGCTGCTTCATGTATTTTTTTCTCGTAATACTGCTCTATAAACCCCTTAAAGTTCTCTATTTGCTCATTTAATGTTTGCATCTTTCTTTGTTTTTTTCAATACTATAACCAATTTATCAACTGCTTCCCTCAGAGTTTGCTCTGATCTTGTTCCAGTGCATACTATCTTTCCATTACTGAACAAAAGAAATGTCGCCCTTGTTCCCTGCAATTTGAAAACCAGGCCTGGAAACTGCTCTGGCTCATATTCTGTGTTTGGCAATTTCAAAGCAAGGAAATTTAGATTTAAATCCATTTTTATATCGCCTGAAGCAACCATGTTCTGGACATTTATCTTCGGCTTTACTTTTATTCTTATCTTTATCTTGGCTAAATTTTTTATTATTTTCTGAAGGGATTCTTTTACTTTTCCAAGAGATTTCGCTCCCGTGCATACGACCTTTCCAGAACTGAATATTAAAGCTGATGTCTTTGGGTCTTTTATCCTCATAACTAACCCTGGAAACTGCTCTGGATTATATTCTGTGTTTGGCAGAGTTTCAGCGAGCTTCACCAATGGAATATCATGCTCAAGAGAAGTAGAGACAACTATATTTTGTATTTTTATTTCTGGCTTTGATGAATTTTTACTCATATATTAACCCCCTTTTTAATGTTTTGATTTATAAATACAGGAAAAAGTATATAAATGTATTATATAAATAAAAGGTAATTACTCAATAGTTAAATTCTATATGAAATTCTTTTTCTTTTATCTTTGCTGTTTCTTTTATTTTCGGATTCTTTATTTCTTTTACAGAAGCATTAACATGCTTCTTGATTAAATGAATATCAAGATCTTGAGTTGATTTTATGTTTATCTCAATCTTGTCATCTTTCTTCAAGTTTGACTTTTTCCTCAAATCCTGGATTCTTCTTATCAATTCTCTGGTATATCCCTCTTTCAATAGTTCCGGGGTTAATTTTTTGTTCAATTCAATTTTTTCTTCCTTTGACTCTTTTACAATTATTTTCTTTATATTAACCTGCCTTCTTATAAGATCATCAAGATCTTTTACTGCCTTGACATTCTTTGTATAAATCACGACTTCTGGTAAAGGCCATCTCACTCCAAGCTGAATCTTTTCTCTTTGAGCAAGAATTTCCTGAATTATTTTTTGGGCATCATCCATTTCTTCCTCTAATTTTTTGTTAATCAATTTGGAATCAAACTTTGGCCATTTTTCAAGATGAATTGATTCTTCCCTTAATTTTATGGGCTTCTTTAATTTCTGATAAATGTCATCTGTTATGAAAGGAGAAATAATTGAAAGCATCTTCAATGAATCAAGAAGAACCCTTTCTATTGTCCGAATAACAATTTTCTCTTCTATCCTGTCCCTTACAAACTTAATGTAAGTCCTGCTCAATTCTAAAAATAAATCTTCAATCAATTTTGCTACTTCATCTATCCTGTAATTATCCATCAATTCAGTTGCATTTTTTATTGTTAAGTTCAGTCTGGATAATATCCATTTGTCTTCTATTTCAAGCTTTGATTTTTTATTTGAATCAATATAATTAAGCAAGTAATTTGATGTGTTAACAAGAACATCAAGATTCCTCAATTTTATTTTAAGCTCATCCCATGAAAAATTAACATCCTTCCCTGCATTCAATGAATGAAAGTAAAACCTAAATGCATCAACACCATAACTTTCTATTGCTTCATTAGGAGAGACTATATTTCCAAGAGACTTTGACATTTTTTTTCCTTCAAAATCACGAATCATTCCATGCAAATAAGCATTTTCAAATGAATTTTTTCCAAAAGTTATATTTGAGCATAATTGCAGCATGTAGAACCATAATCTTGTCTGCTCTGTAGCTTCCAGTATTAAATCTGCAGGATAGTATTTTTTCATTAATTTTAAATCATTATTCAAGCAATTCCATGAAACAGTTCCAGAATCAAGCCATACATCAAGGACATCCAAAATTCTTTTCATTGTTCCATTGCATTTCCTGCACTTGAATGTAACTTCGTCTATCCATGGCTTGTGCAAATCTTTCGGAATATTTTTGAAATATTTCTTTAATTCATCAATTGAACCTATAATTATGTTATTAAAACATTTATCGCACTGCCACAAAGGCATTGGAGTTCCCCAGTATCTTTGCCTTGTTACCACATTGTCCTTAAGGTTTTCAATCCATTTTATGTAAGAATCCCCATATGACTTTGGAACCCAGTTTACTTTTTTTGATTGAGCTAAAAATTTAGGAATTAAATCCTCAACCTTAAAGAACCACTGTGTTGTTGTTCTGAATATAACTGGATTTTTGCATCTCCAGCAGTTAGGATAGTCATGTTCGACTTCTGATGTGGCGATCAATGCATCCCTGTTCTGCAATGCGTCTATAAACAATTGATTGTCTTTTTTTGCATTTAATTTTGAGAATTCCCCCATATCATCGGGATAATTTCCTTTTTCATCAAGATTATTGAAAGGATGAATCTTATTTTCCTTTCCAACTTCATAGTCTTCAGGACCACATCCAGGAGCAAGGTGAACTAAACCTGTTCCTGATGATACATCCACATATCTCTCTGAAAGAACAACTGTAAATGCATTCTTTGATTCCTTCAATATATCATCATATTTCTTTTTTAAAGTATCATAAAAAGGATGTTCATATCTTAATCCTTTTAATTTAGCACCTTTGAAAATTTCTTTTATCTCCAATTTATGATGGGTAAAATTCTGAATTACCGGCGCTGCCAACTGCTTTGCAAGAATCCAAATTTCATCCCCTACTTTTGCTCTTACATAATCAATTTTTGGATTAACCATAATACCAAGATTAAAACAAAAGGTCCATGGAGTTGTCGTCCACACGCATAGATATTCATTATCTTTTCCTTTTAATTTCAGCTTGACAAATATTGAAGTGTCTTTTACATTTTCATATTCCAGCTCATGTTTTGCCAGGGCAGTTTCGCATGACTGACACCAAGTCATTGTTTTCTCACCGAGATAAAGCCTTTTTTGCTCATAGGCCTTTTTAATTAATAACCATTCATTTTCCATAAATTCATTTTTTATGGGCATATAAGAATCATCAAAATCCATCCAAACACCCAGCCTCTTCAAATCTTCAGTCATCAGATTAGCCATTTCAACTGAAAATTTCTTGCATTCCCTTACAAATCTTTCAACGCCATACTCCTCAATCTGCTTCTTGTCTTCAATCTTAAGGTTCTTTTGAACTGCATTTTCAATGGGCATACCATGCATGTCAAAGCCATTCCTGTCCCAAACATCAAAACCCTGCATTCTCTTGTATCTCATAATCTGGTCTTTCAGGCAGTTATTCCACGCCGTTCCAATATGGATTTTCCCAGAAGTGTATGGCGGTCCCTGAAGGAAATAGAATTTTTTTCCTTTTGAATTTCTCTTCTTTATCTTATCATATATATCATTATCCTGCCAGAATTTCAGAACATTCTTCTCAATTTCCTTGAAATCATACATATTATTTATCTTTATTTTTAGTTTTAAAAATATATCTTTTATCAGAATAAGGTTTATAATACTTCATTAGTTTTAGGTTATATGGAAATTTGGATAGAAAAATATAGGTCCAGGAATTTTGAGGATATTATAGGGCAGAAAACAATAGTGAAAAGAGTCAGGGCAATGGTTGAAAAGAAGAGCATTCCGCACCTTTTATTTACAGGTCCTGCAGGTTCAGGAAAAACGAGTTTAGCATTAGTTATAGCAAAAGAGCTATATGGAAGTTCCTGGAGAGAAAATTTTCTTGAGTTGAATGCATCAGATGATCGCGGAATCGACGTTGTCAGGAATACAATCAAAGATTTTGCGAAAACAAAATCAATTGGAAATGTTCCATTTAAGATTATTTATCTTGATGAAAGTGATTCATTAACAAAAGAAGCACAGCAGGCATTAAGGAGAACAATGGAGAATTATTCTTCTGTTACTATATTTATTTTAAGCTGCAACTATTCTTCTAAAATAATTGATCCCATACAATCAAGGTGCACAATATTCAGATTCAAAGGGATAGAAAAAGAGGATGTTCTTGAGTACATTGACAAGATTGCAAAAAAAGAGAATTTAAAAATTTCAAAAGAAGCCAAGGAAAGATTATATGAAAATTCCAATGGTGACTTGAGAAGATTGTTGAACATATTGCAGAGCTGCGCTTCTGTTTCCAATGATATCAATGAAGATGTTATTTATGAAACTGTAAGCGGTGCACATCCAAAAGAGATAAGACAGATAGTAGAATATGCAATAAGAGGAGAATTTTTAAAATCCAAAACAATGCTATTGGATATAATGCTAAAAAATGGCTTAAGCGGTTTGGATGTCATAAAACAGATGCAGAAAGAAGTTCTTGATTTGGATATTAATGAAAAAGACAAAATGAAACTAATTGAAAAATGTGGCGAGATTGAGTTTAGGATGGTTGAAGGGAGTGATGAATTCATACAATTGCAGGCTTTGCTTGCAGGATTTTACTTAAAATGATAGATTTTGTTTATTCTCCTGTGTATGATGAGTTGTTCACTGTTATGAGGAAGAAAAAATTTTCAGGGGAACAGTTCATAGATATGGAGAAATTTTGCGCTTTGCTAGAGTCTTTCTGGAAAAAAGATGGTGATAAAATAAAAAAAGAAATTGAAAAAGTTTCTAGACTTAAGTTTAATGGTAAGATAGAATGTTTTTTGGTTAGAGATATGAGCTTCAATGCAATAAGCTTCCCATTTACATTAAGATATAATAAAAACATGGAAATTATCAAAGGAATATTGATTCATGAGCTTATACATATTTTATTGAAGGATAATAAAAGATTGCTGGAATTGGTGAGAAAGAAATTTGATTATGAGGACTATGACTTCAAGGTTCATTTTCCTGTTCTTTTAGTGCAAAGAAAAGTCATTGAGAACATTTATGGAAAAGAATATTTCAAGAAAGTCCTGCAGAACGAGAATTATATAGATGAGCTCGGCTATGAATGGGAGAGAGTGAACAATTATTATGGAAAGTTTAGCAACAATATAATCGGTTTTATACAAAATGCTGTTAAATAAATACAAGCCCAAAAAGTTGAATGAAATTATTGGACAGGATAATGCCATATCTAAATTAAGAAAAGCTGTCAATGAAAAAAAAGCTGTTCTCATTTATGGAGTTCCTGGAATTGGAAAAAGTTCTTCTATTTATACATTAGCTCATAATTTAGACTATGAAATTATTGAAATTAATGCCTCGGATTACAGAAACAAGGATCAGATTGATAAAAAAGTAGGAAGCTCTTCAAGACAGCAGAGCTTGTTTTCAAAAGGGAAAATAATACTAATAGATGAAATAGATGGACTTAACAAGGATGATAGAGGAGCAGTCCAGGAAATAATAAACATCATAAAAGATTCAAGTCACCCCATAATCATAATTGGGAATGATATATTTGATTCAAAATTCAAAGATTTGAGAAAGAACTGTGAACTAATCCAGTTTGAAAGACTAAATTACCTTGATGTCTTGAAGATATTGAAGAATATTTTGAACAAAGAAAATATACAAGTTGATGAAGAATGTCTAAGAAAAATAGCTGTTAATTCAAAAGGAGATGCGAGAAGCGCAATAAATGATTTAGAGCTTCTAATGATAAGCAATGATAAAATCTCATTAAGGGACAAGAAAGAAACAATCCTCAATGCATTGAAGAATATATTCAAAACAAAGAACCAGGAAGAAATACAAAAATCCATTGAAATGCTTGATGAGGACCTTGATGAAGTTTTTTTATGGATCGAGGAGAATATTCCCTATGAATACAAGAATGAAGAGCTAAAGCAGGCATATGATTATTTAAGCAAAGCTGATGTTTTCAGGGGAAGAATAAGAAGATGGCAGTACTGGAGATTTTTGGTTTATGAAAATTCTTTGATGAATCTTGGAGTTGCTTTTTCCAAGGACAAAATAGACAATAAATTTATCACTTACAGAAGAAATTCAAGAATCTTGAAGATCTGGATAAACAACAGGAGGAATGACATAAAAAAAGAATTGTCTGAAAAATTACCTAAGGAATTGCACATGTCAAAAGCAAAATTTAGGAAAGAGTTTAATTATATGAAGTTTTTACATTGATTCTAATTTTTGAATTCTTTGATCAATTGGCGGATGGCTATTAAACATATTTGATAACCATTGTTTTTTCTTAAAAGGATTGCTTATAAAAAGGTGGCTCGTTGACGAAGAGGCTGTCTTCAATTCAGAAGTATCATTCTTTATTTTTTTCAATGCATCTGCCAAACCTTTGGGATATCTTGTCAACAACGCACCAGAAGCATCTGCAAGATATTCTCTTTTTTTTGATATAGCAAACTTAATCATTTGAGCAATTATCGGAGCAAGTATCAACAAAATAATTCCAATAACAATAAAAATTAAATTTGCTCTTCCTCCTCGGTTATCATTTGAACCAATGCCTCCAAACAAGAAACTTCTCAACATAATTTCACTTGTAAAAACAATTATACCAACTAATACTGAAGCTAGAACCATAACTCTGATGTCATAATTCTTAATGTGAGAAAGTTCGTGAGCAATTACTCCTTCCAATTCCTGCCTGTTTAATTTCTGAATGGCTCCTTCTGTGAAGGCGACTGATGAATTATTATAATTTCTGCCACAGGCAAATGCATTTATCTGGTTTCCTGGAATAACATAAACTTTTGGTTTAGGAATTCCTGCAGCTATTGCAAGCCCTTCAACAGTATTAATCAAATGAGCATGGTCTTTCTTATTTGCCTCTTTTGCATGAGACATGGCTAAAACTATTTTATCACCAGAATAATAACTGATCAAAGCAAAGATTACTGCAATAACTGCTGCAAAAATAATAAAAGTAATCCCCTGAAAGAACAGCAGGTTAATCACATAAGCCAGTATCCCTATGAATATAAAAAATCCAAAAAAGAGCAATACAGATTTCCATTTATTGGAATTTATTTCAGAATACATCTTAAAATTCTACTTTGATGTTCTCTTTTTCCTTTCCTTCTGTCTTGAAGAATTCTTTCTCATCAAACTTGAACAGATTTGCAATCAAATTTGTTGGAAATCCCTGGATTTTTGTGTTGAATGACATCACACTATCATTGTAGAACTGCCTTGCATAAGCAATCTTTGATTCCGTTCCAGACAATTCTTCCTGGAGCATCTTGAAATTTTCATTTGCTTTCAATTGCGGATAATTTTCAGCAACTGCAAAAATGGATTTTAACGCATCAGTTATCTGATTGGAAGCTTTTGCCTTTTGCTCCATAGAACCTGAAACTAATTGTGATCTTGCTTTTGTCAATTCAGTGAGAACTGTTTTTTCATGCTTGACATAGCCCTTGACTGTGCTAATCAAGTTTGGTATAAGGTCATATCTTCTTTTTAATTGAACGTCAATCTGAGACCAGGCATTATTTATCCTGTTTCTCAGGACAATAAATCTGTTATAAGCCATTATTATATACAATATCAGCACTCCAAAAATTATTAACACCCAGTATATTGAATTCATAATTAAATAAAATGTTTATATGTTTAAAAGGTTTTTGGATAAAAATTTAAAAGGGAAGGGTTTAAATATTTATATAATGGTATAAATTATTAGACAAAATGGTAAGATTTGATGAACTATTGGGAAATAAAAGTTTAATCAAGATACTGCATTTTCTTATTGAGAACAACAATGAACTATCACAAACAAAGATAAGGGCAAAAATAAAGATAGCCAAAGCAACCTTGATAAAATGGCTTAATTATCTTGAAAATAATAATTTTGTTCATGCAAGAATAGAAGGAGTTTCTAAGTTATACACGCTAAATAAAGAGAGTGTTATATTAAAACAATTTAAAATCCTAGGTAATATAATAAAGATCCAGGAGTTGAGTAATTTAATAAAAAAGCATAATATTAAAATTTATTTATATGGAAGTGTGGCAAGAGGTGAAGATTCAAAAGAGAGTGATGTTGATTTATTAATCATTGGGAATATTAAGAGGCAGGATATTATAAATGATGTGAATAATTTAAGCAAAAGAATAAACAAGGAAATAACATTGCAGATATTCAGCGAACTTGAATGGGTTAATCTGGGAAAAAAAGACAGGGCATTTTATGAAAGAGTTGAAAAAGACAAGATAGAAATTTAAAATGGATATAAATGAGTGTTTGGAAAAAGGATATTTGATAAAGATAACAAAAAAAGATGATTTAATCAAGAAGGAATTAGAAGAATCTGAATATGATATTGACAGAGCAAGAAAAGCTTTTGATGATGAAGACTTTAAATGGAGTATCGTAATGAGTTATTACACTATGTTTCATTCTGCAAGAGCCTTATTGTTCGGATTAGGATTTCAGGAAAAAAGGCATTTTGCCATTCCAATTGTTTTGGAATATTTAAACAAGAAAGGAAAAATAGAAAGGAAATACATAAATTATTTCAATGCGGCTATTTCTTCAAGGGAGGATGCGGATTACCATTATACTTATTCAATAAGAATTGCAGAAGATAATTTAACAATAGCTGAGGAATTCAAAGAAAGAATAAAAGAGATGATTAACAATGAATTATGACATTATTATAGGAAGAGATGATAAGCAGATCAAGGAACTTGGAGATAAGGGATTAATCTTTCTTGGAAAACAGTATGTCAAGATGGGGCAGTTCAGCTCTTTAAGCAATAGGGTTATGCTTGATGTCAATACAAGCCATGTAATTTTAGTAACTGGAAAACGCGGAATGGGCAAGTCTTATGCGCTATCCGTGATTGCTGAAGAAATGACACATCTCCCCGAGGAAGTGAACAAAAATATAGCCATACTAATGATAGACACAATGGGAATATTCTGGAGCATGAAATATCCAAATTCAAGGCAGGAAGATGAATTAAGAGAATGGAGTTTAAAACCTCAAGGGCTGAATGTAAAAGTTTATGTTCCTCTTGGAAAATTTAATGATTATAAAAATAAAGGAATTCCTGCTGATTTGTCCTTTTCAATAAGACCAAGCGAGTTAAATGCAAATGACTGGTGCAATGTTTTTAATTTAAGTTTAACAGATTCGATTGGGGTTTTAATTGAAAGAATAATTTCTGATTCAAAAAAGGATTATGATTTGGATGATATAATAAATGAAATAAAAAAAGACAAGAAATCCAACCAAGAAATAAAAAATGCTGTTGAAAACAGATTTCAGGCTGCCAAGTCATGGGGCATATTTGACAAGAAAGCAGTTGAGATAAAAGATATAATAAAGGGTGGGCAAGTTTCTATATTAGATACAAGCTGCTATGATGATTTCAATGTAAAGGCCCTAGTCACCGGAATATTGTGCAAAAAATTAATGCAGGAAAGAATGACCGAAAGAAAAAAAGAGGAAATGTCAAGAATTCAGGCAGGAGAGCATTTCTTGATTAAAGAAGAGCAGGATTTTCCTATGGTTTGGATACTCCTTGATGAAAGTCATGAGTTTTTGCCAAAAAAAGGAACTACCCCGGCAACTGATTCATTAATTCAGATATTAAGAGAAGGGAGGCAACCCGGAATTTCTTTAGTATTGGCAACACAACAGCCGGGAGAAATTCATAAAGATGTTTTAACCCAGTCTGATATTGTTATAAGCTTCAAGTTAACTGCAAAAATTGATATAGAAGCATTGAATGCAATAATGCAGACTTATCTTACTTCAGATATACTTGCTTATATTAATAATCTGCCTGATATAAAGGGCTCTGGAATTATTTTGGATGATACTTCTGAAAGAATATATTCATTCAAGACAAGACCTAAGTTAAGCTGGCACGGGGGGGATGCTCCAAGCGCAGTAAAAATAAAGAAAAAAATTCTGGATATCGGATTATGAGGGACAAACACACTTTAAGGGCATTAAGGGAAGGTTATTTGGGGAGGGCTGTTTACAAACTGCAGGAAATAGACAAGAGATTTAACTTGATAAAAAAAGAGAGCAAGGTTCTGGACTTGGGATGTTACCCCGGCTCATGGATTCAATATTTAATTGGATTGAACTGTGATGTTTATGGCATAGACATAAAAGAAGTAAAAGGATTAAAATTCAAGTTCATACAAAAAGATGTTTGTGATGATTCAATATTTGATCATCTTAATAATGACTTTGATGCTGTAATTTCTGACTTGGCTCCAAGATTAAGCGGGATAAAAGAACTGGACAATGAAATAAGCTATGAACTATGCTACAGGGCTTTTGAGATTGCAAAGAAAATTCTAAAGCATAAGGGAAATTTTTTAGTCAAGACATTTGACAATCCAAGACTAAAAGAATTTATTAAAAAACTTGAAAGAAATTTTGACTATGTAAAGGCATTCAAGCCGCAAGTGAGCAAGAAAAGAAGCAATGAAATTTATGTTATAGCCAAATCAAAATTCTAATCCTAAAACTCTTGAAATAAATTCTTCTATCTCTTTTAGTTTATCTTTGTTTAATGAAACTTGCAATCCATAAGAGGTTGGTTTTGTTATAACAAATTCTTCTTTGATTAATTTTTCAGCTATTTTATTTACATCTTTGCCTAAATGAGAAGGGAAACCTCTTCTTAATGTATCAAATGGGGTATGAACGCCACCAATTACTTTTTTTCTTCTTAAATGATATAAAATAGTTGCTTTAATGTTATCTTCGTTAGATACCATATTGTTAAGTAATTTAATCATATTTAAATGTTTCTAATATTGAAATATAAAAACATAAAGAGAAACATTTATATACTAGAATCTATAGACTATACTTTGTGAAGAACGAAACAGTATTCATAGAAGTATTTGGTAATAATCCTATAATGAAGGTTTTAGATTTCCTTATAACCTTTCAGTTATTTGATTATCCATTAACAGAAATAGCTAGAAATTCAGAAGTAAGCTATTCTACATTACAGACATTCTGGAACAAGTTGGAAAAAAATAAAATAGTTATAAAAACAAGAAGAGTTGGAAAATCTGATTTGTACAAATTGAATACAAACAATCCCGCCATAAAACAATTAATTAGGTTGGATTGGAATTTAATCAAGGGTTCTGAAGAAGAAATGATGATTGCTGCTTAATTTATTTGCAAATCAAAACATAGTCTGTAAGTGTATGGAGAATAAACTCCTGCTTTTACAATTTTCTTTATTTTTATTTTTTTAGAATAATTTAATATCTTAGTTTTTACATCTTTCAATTCTTTTTCTTGTGCAAAAGTATAGAAATGAATTATTCCTTTTGGTTTAATGTATTTCAATGCTAATTCTAAATAGGAAAATGAGTCTGAAGGATGGGGCATTGTAATCCTGTCAAACTTTTTATTTATTCTTGGAATAATTTTTTTCACATCTCCCTGGAATAATTTTATTTTTTCTGATTTGTTCAAAATTAAATTTTCCCTTGCATACTTGTTGCATTCCCTGCTTATTTCAATCGCGTAAATTTCTTTTGGAGCTGAATGCTTTTCAATCACAAGCGGGAATGGAATCACTCCAGAGAACATTACGAGAACTGATTCATTATTTTTCACCTGCTTTGCTATCCTCAACCTTTCATTTGAGCTTCTTGTAGAGAAATAGCATTTTTCTATATTAAGCTTGAAAAGGCAACCGCTTTCTTTATGCACTGTTTCTTTAGTTTTTTCTCCAGCCAATATAGTTATCTTTGGAATCCTTAATCTTCCGGAATATTTTTTTGATTTATAAGCAACTGTCTTTATCCTGTTGTTTAGGAAAGACTTTGCTTTTTCCTTTGTTATTTTTTCATTGAAAAGTGCAATATTTCCTATGATATCATATGAAGGCATGAATTATTAAAAAAAAAGGTTTATATATACCTTTTGTTGCTTATTATTATGCACAAAAAAGAGACTGTTGGATTTGTTTATTTTCTGGCTTTCACTTTTCTAGCTTTGACTATCTTTGGATGGCTGGGATTTTATAACGGTTACAATGCAATAACTGGGGCTGCATTTAAAGTTAATCCTTTTGACGATCTTCTTAGCGGATTTAGAAATTTATTTCAGAACAGCGAGATTATGGGTTATATCTTAGTTTTCATTGCAGTTTTTCCAATAATCTGGCTGCTTGTATCGAGAGTTCACATTTTTCAAGGAACCAACAAATGGCCTGGAGTATTAGTTGCAGTATCCATGACTTTGATATCCATGATATTTGTTCCTGAGTTTACTGAAACAATAATAGGGATATTTGTCTACAGCACTTCTTTGGCGTTGGTTATAATCATCATATTGTTGGTATGGATGTCCTATTCCTTACTGCATAAGCAGGTCAGTAAAGATGTTGGGGAATTTGCAGGAGTTGCGGGGCAAAGGGATACTGCAAAAGCAAATGCCATGGGGGCAAGAACCAGTTTAATAAATTCCAAAGTCCCTTTAATGAATGCCAAAGCTAATCTTGCATTAACAGCCCAATTACAGAAAAAATTATCTAATATAGACAACCAAATAAAAAGCCTTAATGCCCTTGCAGTCAATAAAGGGAAGGATACGGATCCTGATGTAATTGATCTCTTTGGTAGATTAGATAATGATATCAAGAGTTTCAAAGTATATATGAATTCTAGACAATTAAATGAGGCAAATAACATTTACACATCAATAAGTGCCCATCTTGGAAGACTTGAAGCCTTGATTAGGAAATAATCATTCATCAACCGCCCTTAATTCATTGCTCATTCTTTCTATATTTTTAAAATTTAATTCTTTTCTCATAAGCTCTGATTTTATCTGAACCAATATCTTGTTCTGTCTTGGAAACTCATTCTCTTTAATTAGGATATCAATTATTTTTATAATAGAACTTTTATTATAAACAAGATTGTTTCTTTGAGATAGGGCGGACAATACAAAATTAATATGACTCTTTCTTTGGGCTAGCAACATTTTATATAGG
>Ga0209541_10007465_pt1 | contig 18381 bp, 16 predicted proteins | sample RifCSPlowO2_01_FD_184027 | JGI IMG/M metagenome (GOLD analysis project Ga0209541, IMG submission 184027) | Groundwater microbial communities from Rifle, Colorado - Rifle CSP2_plank lowO2_0.1 (SPAdes) (version 2) | ecosystem: Environmental > Aquatic > Deep subsurface > Groundwater | place... | reverse complement strand
TCGCGAATGCAGTTTTTGGTTTTATTCCGCAGCTTGTGGTCGCGCTTTTTTCTTTTATTGTCCTCTGGATTGTCGCGGTAATGCTTGGAAGATTGATTGAGCAGGTTGTGCGCGCGTTGAAGATCGACTCGGTATTTGAAAGTCTCGGTGCCGAAGAAGTGCTTACCCGTGGAGGATTTAAACTAGACTCGGGAGCTTTTCTTGGAGGTCTTGTGAGGTGGTTTTTCATCGTGCTTGCGCTTCTGGTTGCGGTCAATATTCTCGGGCTTACCGAGGTAAGCATTTTTCTTGCTTCGGTTGTAGCTTATATCCCGAATGTTGTTATTGCTGCGATTTTCATAATTGCGGCGGCGGTGCTGGGTGACATTGTACAGAGAATTGCTCGTGGATCGGCGCATGCGGCTCATATGCCCGCAGCGGCTCTCATCGGCGCGGTGGCAAAGTGGGCGATTTGGATTTTCGCCCTGCTCGCAGCTCTCTTACAACTTCGGATAGTGCCGGAGCTTGTACAAACCCTTGTGACCGCTCTCGTTGCAATGGTAGCCCTTGCCGGTGGCCTTGCGTTTGGCCTTGGCGGCAAAGAGCATGCATCACAATTGATCGAGAAGCTTAGACGCGATATCCGCGAATAGTATTAAGTTCTGATCAGAATAAAAAAATCCTCTGCACTGCTGGTTGGCAAGGCAGAGGATTTTTTATGCGCGCGTGGGTTCTTCGTGTCCATAACGGAATTCTCCTTGCCTGCACTGAATATTTGAAGAGTTGACACGATAAATCAGTCGCGCTACAATACTTATGCGAAATGAATACTAAATACAACTTAAAAAGTCTGAAGAGCGGGCGGCGTTGAGTCGCTTGTGATGTGTCGTAAGACAGGTCCTCCGCTCGGAGGATTTTTTGGTTCATCGTGTGAGACGGAGTCTTTTACGCGATCCCCGAACGACCGGACTTTGACAATTGAGTAATCAGGTAGAAAAAATGACTCCAATATTTCGACATTTTGGTCGAAGATTGGAGGTGTGCATTTTCTAACGGGAAACAAAAAAAGGGCGTATGGTGGATGCCTAGGTTCTAAGAGGCGATGAAGGACGTGGCTTGGCTGCGATAAGCGTCGGGGAGGTGTCGAGCAACCTTCGATCCGGCGATTTCCGAATAGGGAAACCTACCACGACGAAAATTCGTGGTATCTATCCTGTAACTCAGGATATGAGGCAAACCCAGGGAAGTGAAACATCTCAGTACCTGGAGGAAAAGAAAAGAATGAAATATTTAAAACACTGGCCTGTCAATTGGGGCAAGTGTTTTAAATATTTCTCATTCCCTTAGTAGCGGCGAGCGAAACGGGAGAAGCCCAAACCTCAAATTTGTTGCTAGTTTACTAGTTTGCTAATTTGGGGGGTTGTAAGATGCTGTTGTTCCTGCTTCGGCGGGAGAGAGTTTATACAACAAAAATATTAGCGGAATGCGGCTGGAAAGCCCAACCAAAGAAGGTGATAGTCCTGTATGCGAAAGTATTTTTGTACTTTTAGACAGTATTCTTGAGTACTTCGACACATGACAGGGTCGGAGGAAACAGGCCGCACTAAACGGCCAAGGCTAAATACTCTTGGAGACCGATAGTGAACAAGTACCGTGAGGGAAAGGTGAAAAGCAGCCCGGTGAGGGCGATGAAATAGTCTCTGAAACCATATGCCTACAAAGAGTCGGAGCCCCTCGCGACAGCAATGTTGCTCGGGGTGACGGCGTGCCTATTGAAGAATGAGCCAACGAGTTATCATGCATTACGTAATCTAATCCCGCTCAGCGGGAGGAGGTGTAGCGAAAGCGAGTCTGAATAGGGCGTTTATCAAATCATACACGTGTTCTTATTAAAGAATACGTGTGTGGTTTGAACGTAGTTCGTGATAGACCCGAAGCCAGGTGAGCTTACCATGGCCAGGATGAATGTCGTCGAAAGGCGGCAGGAGGTCCGAACCGGTGAGTGGTACAAAACTCTCGGATGAGCTGTGGTAAGGAGTGAAAAGCTAATCGAACCTGGTAATAGCTGGTTCTCTCCGAAATAGCTTTTGGGCTAGCGGCAATCGCAAACCAGCAGGTAGAGCACTGGAAGGTCTGTAAAGGGAGAAATCTCGACAGTCCTATCAAACTCCGAATGGTTGGTGTTTCGGATTGCTAGTCAGACCATGGGGGCTAAGCTCCATCGGTCAAGAGGGAAAGAGCCCAGATCGCAATCTAAGGTCCCTAAATCTACGTTCAGTGCACTTAAGGAGGTGAGGTTTTTCAGACAGCGAGGAGGTTGGCTTAGAAGCAGCCATCCTTTAAAGAGTGCGTAACAGCTCACTCGTCGAAAGACCTTGCGCCGAAAATAATCGGGGCTTAAACGTAGTACCGAAGGTGCGAATTGCATATCTTTATTGATATGTGATGGTAGGAGAGCATTTTGTATGCTGTGAAGCGGGACCGCGAGGCTTCTCGTGGAGCGTACAGAAGAGAGAATGTTGGCACAAGTAACCACAATGCGGGTGAAATCCCCGCACGCCGAAAGCACAAGGTTTCCTTGGCAATGACGATCATCCAAGGGTTAGTCGGGCCTAAGCCAATGGCGAAAGCCGCAGGTGATGGACACACGGTTAATATTCCGTGACTTGGCTATTGATTGATGGAGGGACGAAGTTCAGTATACGGAGCGTGTTATTGGATTCGCGTTCATGCCGTAAGGGTGCGTTCTAGGAAAATCCGGAATGCTGTGTTTAATCACACACCCAAGCGGAGTGAGAATTTCTTCCTACGGGTTGGAAAACTTCGTAAAGCGAGCTTCCAAGAAAATCTTCTACAATTATCAATAGTTGAACCGTACCGCAAACCGACACAGGTGTGCAGGTCGAGTAGACCAAGGCGAACGGGTGAGACCTCCCTAAGGAACTCGGCAAAAAAGCGGCCGTAACTTCGGGATAAGGCCTTCCCGAACCCCGAGCGCAAGCGAAGGGTGAGGGACGCAGCGAAAGTTTCTCTGGCGACTGTTTATCAAAAACACAGCTCCCTGCGAACTCGCAAGAGGATGTATAGGGGGTGACGCCTGACCAATGCGAGAAGGTTAAATACTGACTGTGCGTGGTCCCGCAATTGCGGGGTTGCGTGCGGATTGGTATAAGCCCTCGTCAATGTCGGCGATAACTATAATCGTCCTAAGGTAGCGCAATTCCTTGTCGGGTAAGTTCCGACGCGCACGAAAGGCGTAACGACTGGAGAACTGTCTCGGGGAGGTGCCCGGTGAAAATGCGATGCCGGTGAAGATGCCGGCTACCTGCAGTTAGACGAAAAGACCCCGGAAGCTTTACTGTAGCTTGATATTGGGCTTAGGTCTTTAATGCGTAGCGTAGTGGGGAGTCTACGAAGTGCCGCTTTTGGGCGGCATGGAGACGCCAGTGAAATACCCATCTTTAAAGAGCTAAGTTCTAACCCCCGCGGCAAAAACGCGGAGGGACAGTATCTGGTGGGCAGTTTTGGTGGGGCGCTATCCTCCTAAAAAGTAACGGAGGAGTTTACAAAGGTCAGCTAAGCGCGGATGGAAATCGCGCTCGTCGTGTAATGGCATAAGCTGGCTTAACTGCGAGACGGACATGTCGAGCAGATGCGAAAGCAGAACATAGTGATCCGATCGTGGGTATTAGACACCGCGAAAGCTCAACGGCTAAAAGTTACTCCGGGGATAACAGGCTGGTACCGCCCGAGCGTCCATAGCGACGGCGGTGTTCGGCACCTCGATGTCGGCTCGTCCTATCCTGGGGGTGGAGAAGCTCCCAAGGGTTTGGCTGTTCGCCAATTAAAAGGGTACGTGAGCTGGGTTCAAACCGTCAAAAATGAACCTTAAATATCGAGTAAAATCACACGGCGGCTTTCTCGCGTAAGCGAGATCGAAAAAACCGACTCATATCGGTGAAGTCCTAATATATAATGTAGACAACCTGCCCGCTTCGCCGAAGTTTTCAGCGAGGCGAGTCATGTGTTAGGATAATACCGAGGGAAGTTGAACTACTTAAAAAAGAATGCTTAAGAAATTTGAGGCGATTAAAGTTATTGCAGCATTAATCATTATAGTATTGATTATACTTTTAGTTGTAAAAATTAAAGTAAATTCAGTCCAAGAGGGAAAGAATTTACTTGACCTCTGGTAGTTTTAACCCCGTAGAGACTTGCTACTTTAAGTAGCGGAGTCATCCATTTTTTGGATGGCTAAAACGTCGGTCCCCCGCAGTTGCGGGGTGATGGTATAGTCCGATCCATTTGGTAACAGATGAAAATAATAAGCGTGAGACAGGTTGGTCTCCTATCTACTGCAGGCGTTGGTTCTTGAGGGGAGTTCTTTCTAGTACGAGAGGACCGAAAGGAACGTACCTCTGGTGTACGAGCTGTCGTGCCAACGGCACCGCTCGGTAGCTATGTACGGACGGGATAACCGCTGAAAGCATCTAAGCGGGAAGCCCACCCCAAGATGAGGAACCGTTTGAGGACCGTGAGAGACTATCACGTTGATAGGCCCTAGGTGTAAGTACAGTAATGTATGCCGCCGCAAGGCGAGCCTCGCCCGAAAGGGCGGGAGCCGAGGGGTACTAATAGTCCGAGTTTCCCGTTAGAAAATGCACATCGCGACGCACCATAAAATTATAATGGCGAAGTCGTGACCCCGAGTCCCGCCATATGGCGGGCGAGGGGCTACCTGATTATTCATTTCGAACTTGAGAGGAAGAAAAGCTGGGGGCGAGGATTCTGTGACCGAACGTAGCGCGGAGCGCGGCAACACTCAGAATGCGGGGGAGGTTGTCTCCTCCGCCGCCCCCAAGCATTTTCTGTTGTACTTTCGCGTTGGGAGCGATGGTCTTGGTCATCGTGTCCCACCTCGGAGCAGCCAGAGTCTGGCTGGAACTAGACCGGGTGTGTGTTGACTACCTCGCACGCATCAAGGCCAGCAACGTCAAAACCCTGGCTGCTCCGATCTCTTTTCCGAGTTGAGCAACAAGCTCAACTCTTCCTCCCAAAAAAATAAAAATATAAAAGCGATGTGCTGAAATATGGTGGTGGCTTGAGGCAGTGGTACTACCTCTTCCCATTCCGAACAGAGTCGTAAAACGCTGTACTGCCGATGATACTCGCAAGGGGACAGTAGGCAGCTGCCACCTTATTTCCGCAGATCTCTAAATAACCCTTACTGTATAAGGGTTATTTGACATTGACTAAATCAATTTTTTATGCTATGAATTTGGATGAGTTCGTACATACTATTTTATTTAACCCACGTTTGATCGGGTTTGATTGGAAAGGAGAAGGTCGATGGAAAAAGTCCTCGTCGTGGATGACATGGAGTCCTTTCACGTCGCCCTCAAGCATTGGCTTGAAGGTCGCGTAGAGGTTCTGTCCGCCTACTCCATTGAGGAGGCGAGGCGGTTGTTCTACGAGAATCCCGACGTTCGGATCATTCTCATGGATGCCTGCGTGCCCGGTGATAAGCCAAACACCCTCGGTTTGGTCCACGAGATTGAGACGTCCGGGGTCTTCTGTGGGACGATGATCGCGATTTCTTCGAGTCCTCAATACCGGCATCAGCTGGTCCAAGCGGGCTGCGGCGGCAGTTGTCCCAAAGGCCAGGCAGCCCAGATGGTCGAGGTCCTATTGGATCTCGTCGCGTAGAAGGGAAGGGAGGTGGGTGATGAAGCAGTTTCTCGTCGAAAACAGGTTCCTCTTCTGGGCCGCAATGTTGCTCTTCGGGGTTTCCTGGGGTCTCCGGACCGTGATTCTCCAGAGGGAGGCCCAGCTCAACGCCCTTCTCGCCGTGCGTATGCATTACGCACGGGCGCACGGCGTGTGCATCGAGGGGGCACGGGCGACTGTCCTCGCCGGAGGTGAAGTCGAGGTGGAGTACTTCACTCTCGACGGCTTGCGATGCAAGGACGTTGTCAGGGACGGAGCCGTCCTGCATCTCGGGTGTCACAACGAGGTGTCGATCTAGTCGGTGTAGCCGGCGTGCGAATACGTGCGTCGGCTTTTCTCTTTTGTTACACTAATACCATGCGGCTTTGGGTTTTAAAACGGCGGCTTGCGGGGTTTCTCGTCTTGCTTGGCATGTTTATAATTATCGGTGGTTCTTTGGCGTATATTTTTTGGCCGCGCCCGTCCTGTGTTGATGGCGTTCAAAATGGTGACGAAAAAGGGGTCGATTGCGGCGGTTCATGTTCCAAACAATGTCTTGGTGAAATTCCTGTTTCTCCCAAGCGCCTTTGGCAGAGGTTTTTCCAGGTTCGTCCTGGGGTATACGACGTGGGCGCAATGATTGAGAATGTGAATTTATTTGTGGGAACAAAGGTATTTCGTTATACCGTGAAGCTTTATAGTGAAGAGAATGTGCTTCTTGCAGAGCGCCAGGGAACAACTTTCTTGCTTCCAAACCAGAAGGCGCTTATCTTTGAGCCGAACATGGTGCCGGGTCCGCGCGCTCCGGCGCGTGTGGATTTTTCATTTGAGGAGCCGATTACATGGACGCGAATGGATGCGGGCGATGCGCAAAAAATTGAGGTGATATCCCGCCGGTTTGAATCGGATCCCCACCCGATCGTGCGGGTAAAATTACGGAATAAATCAACTTCCAGGGAGAGTGAACTTGAAATATCTTTGGTGCTTGAAAGCAAAGACGGCAACGCGTTCGCCGTGGCGCGCACTACTTTGGAAGATTTTGTGGCTGGATCTGAACGGGAAGCAGTTTTCTCATGGCCAACATCGCAATTTCAAGAACCTGCGAGCATGCAGGTGCTTTACCGTAGAGTTGTGCGGTGATAGCATTTTTCTATGATTCGGCATCTCCGGTATATGGATTGGCTCCTTGTAATTTCAATTCTTCCGATTCTTGTTTTCGGGCTTTTGACCATGAAATCGCTTTCTGGCGATGATTATTTTTTCAACCGCCAGCTCATCTGGATCGCGGTTGGTTTCGTTGCGATGGGTTTAACAACGGCGTACGATTGGCGCGGCCTCAAGTCAAGTGCGGTGATATTATCGCTCTATGCGCTTGGGGTTATTTTACTTGTTATTCTCGCGGTCATTGGGTTCGTAACACGGGGCGCGCAGAGCTGGTTCTATTTTGGGACTGCCGCTTTCGAGCCAGTCGAACTTGTAAAGCTTTTCTTGGTGTTGGTATTTGCGAAATACTTTTCACGGCGATATGTCGAAATTGCAATGACACGGCATATCGCGATTTCATTTCTCTATCTCGTGATTCCCATGACGCTTGTATTTCTACAGCCGGATTTCGGATCTGCCGCGATTCTTTTTTTTGTGTGGTTAAGCATGCTTTTATTCTCGGGTCTGCGATTCAAGCAGATCATAGTATTTATCGCCACCGGGGTTTTGATCGCCGTTGTAGGGTGGTTTTTCTTGCTTCAGCCATACCAAAAGATGCGCATTGTTGCTTTTTTCAATCCTGAAGGGGATCCACGAGGTTCTGGGTACCATGCGATTCAAGCCATGATCGCGGTAGGTGCGGGAGGAGTATGGGGAAAAGGAGTTGGATATGGTACACAATCACGGCTTGATTTTCTGCCAGAATCGGAGACCGATTTCATGTTTGCGGCATTCGCGGAAGAATGGGGGCTTGTTGGTGTAGCCGCACTTTTTCTTTCGTTTACACTGCTTTTTTGGCGTATTTTACGGATCAGTATTCGTTCTCCCGACAACTTTTCAAAACTCTTCGGCCTCGGCATCAGTTTTTTGCTTGTGAGCCATATTGCGGTTCATGTGGGGATGAATATGGGTCTCTTGCCGGTTACAGGAATAGGGCTTCCTTTCATGAGTTATGGGGGGTCGTTCTTGGTAATGTTAATGGCTGCCCTTGGAATCCTTGAATCAATCGCAATCCGATCCTCGGAGATAAAGGCATATGAAAAAGAGGAGTTTATTGGCCTATAGGGCATACGCTTGCGTTCTTTTGGCATATATGGTAATCTATTATTACTAAATTATGAATATCGTGCAGGCATTATTTGAGCGACAAATAGCTAAATTTCTTGATGAACTTGCGCCTCGCGCACGGAGCGTTGTGAAGCGCCGCTATGGCATTGGAGGGACAAGCGCCATGACTCTTGAGGCCATTGGGACAAAAGAGGGAATTACGCGTGAGCGGGTAAGACAGATTGAAAATGACGCAATGAAGCGGCTTCGCAAGTCGCCCTCTTTCGTGACTCTTGCGTCATACGAAAAAGAGATCGGCGATTTAATAGAAAGTCGTGGCGGCATGATTTCAGAAAATTTTCTTCTTGCGTTGCCTGAATTGAAAAATGTGAAAGATAAAAATAGTCTTATACTTTTTATCGACCTTTGTGACTCTTTGGCCAAACGAAAAGCCGATCAGCACTTCCATGCGCGTTGGCATACAAAGCCCGCTCCGGTTGCAGGCATCGAATCGTCGCTTATTTCTTTTGCAGAGGATTTGTATCGCTCACGCAAGACGATGTCTGAAGCAGAAGCGAGCGAAAAATATGAAAGTCATTGCAAAAAATATAACCTGGAGGGTATAACACCACTTACGATTCAAGCCCATTTCCTGCTCTCAAAAGATATAGAAAAAAACGTTTGGGGTGAATACGGTCATGTTTCTTCACCGTTTGTGCGGCCGCGCGGTATGAGGGAAAGCTCTTTTGTTGTGCTTGCGCGGGCGCATCAGCCCCTCCATTTCCGCGAGATCGCACATCGCATTGAGGAATTTGCCGGCCATCCGGTACATATTCAGACGGTTCACAACGAGCTTATCAAAGACGACCGTTTTGTGCTCGTAGGCCGCGGACTCTACGCGCTGGGTGAATGGGGATATGAGCCGGGTTTTGTCAAAGATGTACTCGTGAAGCTCCTTAAATCAAACGGACCGATGACACGAGATAAAATTGTGGAGGAAGTTTCTCATCTTCGCCAAGTGAAACCAAGCACGGTTTTTATCAATCTCCAAAACAAAAAATTGTTTAAGACTCTTGAGGATGGTGCCTATACGCTTATTTCGTAACGAACACCGTGTCATTTCTCGAGTTATTCGGACCGACCGCTGAGATCATAAAATTTATTTTCCGATTTTGGTGGATATGGTTCGGTCCGCTCAGTTTTGTGATATTCGTTGCCCTTTGGCTTGCGTGGCGCCAGCAGCTTTACAAAAGTGCCGTCTCGTGGGTTCTTCTTGAGTTAAAGTTTCCCCGAGAAATTCTTAAAACCCCGAAAGCGATGGATCAATTTTTTTCGGCGCTTCATGGGGTGCGCAATGCTCCCGGGGATCCCGTTGAAAAATACTGGGATGGGGAGGTATCGCTTTGGTTTAGTTTTGAGATTGTGACGCTCGGCGGCGACATCCATTTTTTTATCAGGACGCCAACAAAGCACAGAAACGTTCTTGAAGCGAATATGTATGCGAATTACCCAACAGTAGAAATTGAGGAAGTAAAAGATTATATGGAGCGTTTCCCAAAGACGCTCGATGGGCTCTATGCGCGGGGGCTTAACCTTTGGGGTTCGGAACTCGTCTTGGTAAAGGCGGATGCTTACCCGATCCGCACTTATGTGCAATTTCAAGAAATAGACGAAGAGCGAAGTTTAGATCCGATTGCGTCAGTCATGGAGGTTTTTAAAAAAATAGATCGGAAAGAAAACATTCTATTCCAGATGCTTGTTCGACCAGTTCACCCTGATCGGAAGGCAGAGGGTGATAAACTTGTGGAGGAACTCAAGAAAAAAGATGTAAAAATACGGCAGAGCCCGTATGGGGAGTATGAGGACAAGCCGATTCGAACGCCAGGTGAGACGGAGGTTTTAAAAACTATCGAAGAGAATTTGTCGAAGTCAGCGTATGACACGTTAATCCGATACATTTATATCGCGGATAAGAGTGTATATAATATAAGTTTTGCAAAACGTGGAACGATATCGGCATGTAATCAGTATGCGGCGCAAAATATGAATTACTTCTCCCACAACTATAAGGTTTACACCCAAGTCAGGTGGATAAACTGGCCATTTTTATTTGCTCGCAAAAGAGCGGAGGCACGGAAAGAACGTCTTTTGCAGCATTACCGAATGAGAAGAATGCCCGAAGAAACACTCATAAGCAAGTACCTCTTCGCCAGGGCGTTTAATTTTAATGTTCACCATCGCACGTTTGTCATGAGTACCGCTGAACTTGCGACACTTTATCATCCGCCAAGTAGTTTAGTCCTAACTGCGCCGTTGATTAGGCGAGTCGAGTCAAAGCGTATGGGCCCGCCAGTAAGTGCAGAAATATTTGGCGAAGAACAATAGAATATGGCTGAAGCCCCAAAAACTCAAAAAACTCAAACACCTCCTCCTTCACCGCAAAAGAGATCAGGGCCAGATCAGGGCGATGAGTTTGATTTGGTTATTATTATTCTCATTATTATATTCCTTGTTCTTTCGTTCTCCGGTGCCGTTGTGGAGTCGTCCTACAATATTGCGCGGATTCCTTTTATCTATAATACGATTTTAGTTTTAAAAGTTATTTCGGGTTCAGTCGGGGTTTTAAGTCTCATCGGCATTGGTTATGTAGTTTCTCACTTGCGTCCATACCGTATTCATCATGGGGAAAGTGATAATTCATTCGCCTACGAAACTGCACTTCCGGAGACCAAATCGCACGCGTATGCTTATGAGTGGAACGCGCTTAAGAATCGTCTTGAAATGGCTTCTGATGCCGATGCGGCACTTATTATTATTGATGCGGACGCGCTCGCGGATAGGATTCTTCAAGAAGCGGGACTTCCGGGAGAGACGATGGGGGATCGCTTGATCGCGCTTGGCGAGCAAAAGTTCAAAAATATTGATGACTTCTGGATGGCACATAAAGTCAGAAATCAAATTGCGCATGGAGGTACCGGAGGCGTTACTTATAGTGACGCACTTTACGCTCTTGAAAGATACGAAAGAGCGTTTAAGGAGCTCGATGTGATATAATCAAAGCATGCCCAAGGAAGGCAAGCTTCATTTAATTAAATATGCGCCGCCGCCCTCGCGGCTGCCGATTTACCAGCGGGTTGATCCGCGGCTTGTTTCTTTTTTTGGCCGCACCAATTACGAGGCCGCACTCGAAGAGAAAAAATTTGTTTTTGGCATCAAGCGCGTCGACCGGCGGCGGCACATGTATGTCGTGGGCAAGAGCGGAGTTGGCAAAACGAAATTGCTGGAACTTTTGATTCGGCAGGATATTGCGTTCGGGCACGGGCTCTGCCTTATGGACCCGCACGGCGACGTTGTGGACTCGGTGCTTGATTTTGTGCCCGAGGAGCGCATTGACGATGTGATCGTTATTGATCCGTCGGACACACAATATCCGGTATCGTTTAATCCGCTCGCAAATGTGCAGCCCGAGCTTAAGCATCAGGCGACGCAAGGATTGATTGAAGTGATGGAAAAACAATTCGGCGCAAACTGGACGCCGCGCCTCGAGCATGTGTTTCGCTTCACATGTCTCGCGCTTCTTGACTACCCACATGCGACAATGCGCGGCATGATCTCGATGCTGACCGATCGCAATTACCGCCAGAAAGTCGTGGAATATATCGAGGACGACATGGTCAAGCGCTTCTGGGCGATTGAGTTTGCGGACTGGTCTGAAAAATTTGATACCGATGCAATCATCCCGCTTGTAAACAAGCTCGGCCAGTTTATTTCAAACCCGCTTCTGCGCAATATTTTTGCGCAAAAAGAAAACAAGGTTGATATCGAGCAAATTATGAATACCAAAAAAATTCTTCTCATCAATCTTTCAAAAGGCAAGCTCGGCGAAGAAAATGCGAGCTTCTTCGGCTCGATGTTTATCACGAAGATTCATCAGGCGGGCATGGCGCGCGCAGATATGCCCGAGAAAAATCGGACGGATTTCTATCTTTATGCCGACGAGTTTCATAATCTTGTGACCGATACGTTTGAAAACCTCTTTTCGGAATCAAGAAAATACGGCATTTGCAACACGGTTGCCCACCAATATACGGCCCAGCTCACGCCGCGCGTGCTCGCGACTGTTTTGGGAAATACCGGCTCAATCGTAATTTTTCGTGTTGGCGGCGACGACGCCGTAAAACTTGAGGCCGAGATGACGCCGGTTTTTACCGCCAAAGACATGATCAACCTCGGCATGAAAGAGTTTTATATAAAAATGACGATTGACGGCGATACGTATGATCCTTTCTCTGCCGAGACGTTAAGCGTTTTACCGCCACCGCATGAATCACTTCGTGCAGAGATTATCGCCGCATCTCGCAAAAAATATGCGACACCCATCGAAATTGTAAAGCAAAAAATAAAAGAAGAAGAGCTGTTTATTTTCGGCGGAGAAGACAAGCGAATTTCGGGCAAACAAGAAAAAGCGCCGGAGCCGATTTTGTAAATTTGAGAACCATAAAAAGCCTCCTTTCGGCGGGCTTTTTAATGTGTTAGAGTGGACTTATGAATACATCACAAAATAAAGTTTGCCAAAACTGTAAAAACGAATTCCACATAGAGCCCGAGGATTTTGAGTTTTACGCAAAAATAAAAGTCCCGCCACCGACATTTTGTCCGGATTGCCGGCTGCAGAGAAGAATGGCGTGGAGAAATGAGAGAAGTTTATATAAACGAACGTGCGATTTATGCAAGGGATCCGTAGTATCTATTTACTCGCCCGATAAGCCACATATAGTTTATTGCGATAATTGTTTCCATGGCGATGGGTGGGATCCATTATCTTATGGCATGGACGTAGATTTTTCTCGGCCGTTTCTCGATCAATACAGAGAGCTCCAGCTAAAAGTCCCGCGCCTATATGCTTTCGTGTTTAATAATGTAAACAGCGAGTATGTCAATGGCGCTGCATTTAATAAAAACTGCTATCTCATATTCGTGAGCGATCACAATGAAGAGAGCATGTATTCGTACTCGATTTTTAACTGCAAGAATATGCTTGATAGTCTCAACTGTAGCGAGTCGGAGTTGTGTTACGAGTCGGTAACATGTAAGAAATGCTATCGTGTGTACTATTCTCAAGATTGCAATGATTCGCAGAATCTTTATTTTTGCAAGAACTGCGTGAATTGCCATGATTGCGTAGGGTCCGTAAATCTCCGCAATGCACAATACGTAATTTTCAATAAACAATATTCAAAAGACGAGTATTTTAAAGCGCTTAAAGAATTGGGGCTTGAGTCGCGCAATTCTCTTGCTGAATTGAAAAGTAAGGCGCGAAACTCGTGGCCTCGTTTTATCTCGAAATATATTCACGGGCTTCAAAACAAAGATGTGGTCGGCGACTATATATTTAATTCAAAAAATGTTGTACGGGGCTTTGACTCGGAACTTCTTGAAGATTCTCGCTATATCAATTTTGGCAACAAAGCCAAGGATTGCTACGACGGATATGTGGTGGTAGACAACTGTGAGCTTTCCTATGAAGTTACAAGCGCAATCGCACTCCAAAATGTAAAGGCAAGTTACTGCGTATGGCATGATTTTAATGTGCAATATTCGGATACGTGTGAAAATTCCAACAATCTTTTTGGTTGTGTGAGTCTCCGAAAAAAAGAGTATTGCATTTTAAATAAACAATATACAAAAGAAGAGTACGAGCGTCTCTTGCCGAAGATTATTGATCATATGAATGCCATACCATTCAAGGATGCAAAAGGACGGATATACAAATATGGCGAATTTTTCCCTGTTGAGTTAAGCCCGTTTGCTTACAACGAGACCGCTGCGCAGGAACACTTTGCGCGGGACGAGCAAATGGCCAAAGATGCCGGTTTTTTGTGGCGCGCGCAAGATGTAAAGAACCAGAAAGCGGAAATAAGTCCCGCTGAATTACCCGATACGATAGCCGGTATTGGAGACGATATCGCAGGGAAGTCCATTGGTTGTGAGCATGAAGGAAAATGTAATGAACAATGCTCGCTCGCATTTCGAATAACTCCTGATGAGCTCGAGTTTTATAAAAAAATGAATATTCCTGTTCCAATGCTTTGCCAGAATTGCCGGCATTTCCAAAGACTTGCTCAAAAAAATCCGCTAAAACTTTGGGATAGCAAGTGCATGTGTGCCGGCGCAAAAAGCGACAACGCTTCGTATACAAACGTGCAAGAGCATTTCCATAAAGCTGATCATTGCCCAAATGCATTTCAAACAACGTACTCTCCCGAACGACGAGAAATTATCTATTGTGAACAGTGTTATCAAACCGAAGTGGCGTAATTATGAATGCTGAAACAAGAATCTGCCAAAACTGTCAGCAGAAATTCGTAATCGAACCCGAGGATTTTGGGTTTTATGAAAAAATTAAAGTACCTGCGCCGACGTTTTGTCCTATGTGCCGTTCTCAACGACGAATGATCTGGCGAAATGAGAGATCCCTATATAAAAGAAAATGTTCAGCTCCGGGTCACGAGGAAGAGGTAGTGTCTCTTTATGCCCCAGAGTCACCAGTTGTTACTTACGATGTGAAATATTGGTGGAGCGATAGTTGGGACCCACTTCAATATGGCATGGATTATGATTTTCAGAAACCATTTTTTGAACAGTTTGGCAGTCTACTTAAAAAAGTTCCACTTTTGGCGCTAGTAAATATCAACCCAGTCAACAGCGAGTACGTTAACTGGTCGGATGGGAACAAAGATTGCTATCTTATTTTTGCTTCAGGTTGGAATGAAAATGTTCGCTATTCTGCCAAAGCCATGGAAAGTAAAGATTCCCAAGATTTGCTTGTAGTTGGCAAGTCCGAACTTTGTTACGAATGTGTGAATTGTATCGAATCGTACAAGCTTAGATACAGTACAAACTGCAAATCGTGTACTGATTCTTATTTTCTCTATGGCTGTCGCAATTGTAATAATTGTTTTGGCTGTTCGAATCTTGTAAGCAAATCCTACTGCATTTTTAATAAACAGTATTCTAAAGAAGAATATGAGAAAAAAATTAGTGAAATGCTAACCCATTCATATGTCAATTTACTTCGGTTAAAAGAAAAAGTTTACAACGAAATTTACTTAAAAAGTATTCACAAGTATGCAAATATTGTTGCGTCCGTTGCTTGTACGGGTGATAATATTAACAATTCAAAAAATTGCAAAGAGTGTTTTGATGTATCAAGAGATGCGGAAGATTGCAAATTCCTTTATAGTACTTTGGAATTGAAGGATACGTATGATGGTATCGGGCCATATAAAACCACACTGTGTTACGAAACGGTTGATAATAATCGCGACAGCAATAATCTTTCTACTATTACAGTTTATGATTCACACGATGTTCGCTATTCAATGAATTGTCAAAACTGTTCGAATGTTTTTGGTAGCATTGGGCTGCGTGGAAAACAGTATTGTATTTTAAACAAGCAATACAGTAAAGAAAATTACGAGTTTCTGCTCGAAAAAATTATACAACATATGAAAAACCAATCCTACGTTGATAGTAAGAGCAGGCAACATACATATGGCGATTTTTTTCCGATGGAGATTTCTCCTTTCGGTTATAACGAAACGATAGCTCAAGAGGAATTTCCGTTGACAAGAGAGGAGGTCAATAGTAGCGGCTACAAATGGTACGAGCCTAGCGGTAAAAGCCACGATATTAGTATTGCTTCAAAGAACCTTTCTGACACCATACAAGATGTACAGGAATCGATATTGGAATCTGTAGTCGGTTGCGAACATGAATGGAGATGCAGTGAACAGTGCTCAACTGCTTTCAGGATTATTTCTCAAGAGCTCGAATTCTATCGAAAAATGAATTTACCTCTTCCACGGCTATGTCCAAACTGCAGACATTACCAAAGATTAAAACAAAGAAATCCCTTAAAACTCTGGCATCGAAAATGCCAGTGCGCGAGCGTGGCGAGCGAGAATCAAATATATAAAAATACAGCCGAGCATGCTCACAAAGCTGCACATTGTCCCAACGAGTTTGAAACCTCGTATGCACCAGAACGACCTGAAATCGTTTATTGTGAGCAGTGTTATCAAGCCGAAGTTGCATAGTATTTATATTTTTGTTAGCATTTACTTATGGTAAGCAATGCTCTTATAGAAAAGTTGAATAAAGAAATTAGGGTACTGCGGCGGGATATTACCCAAATCAAAGAGGCGCTCGTAGATGTTAAGGGTGATGCAGAGGGTCAGTATCGTAGCGCATTTATAGCTAAAGTTCTCAAGCGTGTTCGGGAAAAATCACGTTATCGTTACCGCGGGAGCGAGTCATTCTTAAAGCATGTCCGCGCTAGCGCAAAATGAAATTTTCTATGGTACTGGATTTCTCCGCGATGTTCAAAAACTCCAGCACGAGGCGCAGGAGAAACTAGCACAACTACTTGATATTCTTATCGTCGACACTTTTGATTCACGCCTTCATACAAAGCCGCTCGGCGCACCGTTAAAAGGTAAGTATTCTTTCCGAATCACGCGCGACTGGCGCGTTGCTTTTGAATTTTCTGGACAGCATACAATTAAATTGCTTGTAGTAGATCACCGCAATCGGATTTACAAAAGACTAGCACGTCTATGAATGCTGAAACGAAAATTTGTCAGAACTGCAAGAACTCGTTCGTAATCGAACCCGAGGATTTTGATTTCTACGCGAAAATAAAAGTGCCGCCACCTACGTTTTGTCCCGATTGCCGGCTCCAGCGGCGGATGGCATTTCGCAACGAACGTTCTCTCTATAAACACAAATGCGGGCTTTGCACCACAGATATCATCGCAATGTTTTCTCCCGATTCGCCTTTTACTGTTTATTGTCCATTTTGTTTTTTTTCTGACAAATGGGACCCGCTTGATTATGGACGCGAATATGATCCGATGAAATCATTCTTTACTCAATGGAAGGAGTTGAGCATTCGGGTGCCGCATCTCGCGCTTTTGCAAAAAAACACGGTCAATAGCCCGTGGATTAACTATGAAACCGATGATAAAAATTGTTATCTCAACTTCGGCGGGCACCTGAACGAGGACTCCGCATATAATCAATACCTCCTAAAATCACGTGACTCGTTTGATAATTTCTGGCTTATGGGAAGCGAGCACTGTTATCAAAGCATTCTTTCCGAAAGCTGCTATAAAACATTTTTTTCAAAATTATGTACCGACTGCAGAGATACATACTTTTCGTTTGACTGTCGCAACTGCTCAAATATTTTTGGTTGCTCGAGCTTGCGTCACAAGCAATACTGCATTTTTAATAAACGCGTAACCAAGGAAGAATATGAAAAGTTCATGGCCGAGAACAACGTGGGTTCTTTTTCAACACTTCAATCGTTAAAAAACCGCGCAGAAGAATTTTTCAGAACAACGCCTCAACGAGCTGTTTTTATTGATAAATCGGTTCACTCTACCGGCAATCTTATCAAAGAATCAAAGAACTGCAGGTTTTGCTGGAATGCGGAAAAAGCAGAAGACACAAAATACGGTCTCTATGTCTTGGAGCTTAAAGATTCTATGGATGCCACCTCAATTTGGAAGTCAGAGCTTTGCTACGATGCTATGGGCGGCATTACCTCTTCAAATATTAAACTTTCTGTTGGTTTTCTCGATCAATGCCGGAATCTAGAATATTGCTATTTAACTTTTAACTGCCATGATTGTTTTGGTTCTATCAATTTGCGCACAAAAAATTATTGCATATTAAATAGGCAATATGAAAAAGACGAATTTGAGAAACTTCGAGCGCGTATTATTGAAGATATGAATGCCAAGCCGTATCTCGAAAAAGGGGGTCGCACCTATCGATACGGAGAATATTTGCCGTACGAACTCTCGCCCTTTGCATATCGGGAGTCTGTGGCGAACGAATATTTTCCGCTTATAGCAGAACAAGTTAAAGAAAAGGGGTTTAATGAGGGCGAGTATACGACAGCGGGAGGATACGAGTTTTCGGATTACATTATTCCTGATGATATAAAAGAGGTGAGGGATGATGTTCTCGATAAAGTTTTGAAATGCGAAGTTTCCGGTAAACCGTATCGCATCATCAAAATGGAACTCGAATTTTACCGAAAGCACAACTTGCCCATACCGCGTATCTCGCCTTTTGCGCGGCATCGAGAGCGTCTTAGTTTTGTTGCTGACCACTGCAAAATTTACGTGCGTATGTGCAATAATTGTGGTAAGGAAACCGAGAGCGTTTATACGGAGCAAGAATTTCCGATTGTATATTGTACCGAATGTTATCTTCAAACTATTATATGAACGCAGAAACAAAAGTTTGTCAAAATTGCCATGGCGAGTTTGTAATAGACGCTTCGGATTTTGAATTCTACGCAAAAATAAAAGTCCCGCCGCCGACGTTTTGTCCGGAATGTAGGATGCAACGGCGTATGGCATGGCGCAACGA
>Ga0209541_10007464_pt1 | contig 18388 bp, 16 predicted proteins | sample RifCSPlowO2_01_FD_184027 | JGI IMG/M metagenome (GOLD analysis project Ga0209541, IMG submission 184027) | Groundwater microbial communities from Rifle, Colorado - Rifle CSP2_plank lowO2_0.1 (SPAdes) (version 2) | ecosystem: Environmental > Aquatic > Deep subsurface > Groundwater | place... | reverse complement strand
GAGATATTTGGCTGCTTGCCGGCACATATAGCTTGCGGAACGATCGACTTTGGTCGCGTCTTTGCCGGAGAAGGCTCCCCCGCCGTGGGGTGCGACTCCTCCATAGGTATCCACCATGAGTTTGCGGCCGGTCAGTCCCGTATCTGCGGTGAATCCACCGATCACAAATGACCCTGTTGGATTAGTCAGTACCTCGATGCCTTCAAGACTGCCTATCGCTGGTTTTATTAGATGTTCAATGAGAAGTGCGCGGATCTGTTCTTGTGAAACCTTTTCATCATGCTGACAGCTGACGAGCACGCGCGTGACCTTGCCGTCCTCGATCGTCACCTGCGTCTTGCCGTCGGGGCGGAGCCATGCGAATTGCGGATCGTTGCGGCGGAGATACTCGAGTCCGCGCGCCAGCGTATGCGCAAGTACAACGCCAAGCGGAAGCATCTCCGGAGTCTCATCGGTGGCGAAGCCATACATGATTCCTTGATCGCCCGCTCCACCGGTATCCACGCCTTGCGCGATATCAGGCGATTGCTGTGCGACGTTGGTGACAACCGTCAGCGTGTCAGTATAGCCGATGTCTTTGTAGACCTTGCGTGCTATCGCTTCGTAGTCGACTTTTGCAGTTGTGGTTACTTCTCCACCGATGGCGAGTAAGTTGTGGCTTCCCATAAGCTCGATGCCGGCGCGCGTCATCGGGTCTTGCCGCAAGAGCTCATCCAATATCGCGTCTGCCATTTGGTCGCAAACTTTGTCCGGATGGCCCGAGGTGACACTCTCTACTGTGTATGTATGTCCGCTTGGAAACATATGTTTAAAAACTTTATCCGCGGCGCCCTTCAGCGTCAGCACCTCCGTTCCTCGTTCGACATAGATCTCTACTATGCCTCACTCCGGTACTCGGTGCTTCCTCGAATTGCATCCACGGGCTAAAGTTTTTGGTTATATTGATTAATAAACAAAAAACTCCTGCCTATCGGAAAGAGTTTCTGTAAAACACAGCATTATCTTCCCATAATATGGGACGGATGTAGCACCTTTGAAAGACTTCGCTCTCATGGTTGCTGGCGGGTCGCAGGGCCGTTACCCTCACCGCACTCTTGATAACCTTCTCAAATTGTCAATGCAAAAATGGTACTCCATCGTTAATTAAATTGCAAGTGAGCATCGTTTTCGAGCGAGTTTTGAGGCCAAAGCGGGCATGGTGTCCGAAGGACGAGCGTAGGCCGAAACCGCGCAGTCGCCACGCCGGGGCGACGAGCACGAGCGAGAGGACAATGCTCACAAGCTTTCCACTTCCTTTGCCGCAAATCTGTATTTGCAATAATCGCAGTCGGTTCCCGATTGCGGGATGGTCTCGGATGACAGGCACGCATGCGAATTGCGGATGGCGCCTTCCACCCACGAGTCGTCGCCATCATAGGGAATCAATTTAATTGAAAATTCCAGCTTGCCGTCGAATGCCTCTTTATCCGTATCCCCGTTGCAGTAGACAAAAAAACCGGTCTTGGAAACGAGAAAATCATTGCGTCGGAAAAGCCATTGATAGATCTCCATCTGGCGCTTGTAGCCGATTTGCCATTCGGCATCGAGATTCACCTCGCCGTCCTTGGAGGTCGCCTTGTAATCCACAATGATATACTCACCCTTTGGACTGACCCAAACATCATCAACACCGCCGGTAACAACAAGATTGGTATCGGGAATCGCATACGTGATTCCGCCACGAAGCGCATCACGCCACTCGTTCATCTTCTCGTGCGCGAGGGGTACCGCATCAAGGCCGTATGATTTCATCAATGGATGCGGAGTGCCGGCGGCGCGGTGGATATCGAATTCTTTTTTAAGCAGATGATCGACCGCGGAGTTGAGCGAGAATGGATATCCGGGCGGTTGGCCTACACCAAGACGTCGATCAAGGTAGAAGCATCGCGGGCAATTGAGGAACAAGTCAATCTTTGATCGGCTCAGCCGAAACGTCGCTTTTGATGCCGGATCGTATAGATTTTTCTTGCGGTTGGGATTGTAGTATTGGGACACGGACTAAGAGTATAGCGAAAAGCGTAAAAGGTAAAGCATAAATATAAAAAACCTTATCAAGAAGAAACGATCAAAACGCCGCGCTTGATGCCAATAAAGGCATATGCCCAAAGAATCGGGAGCCAGAGGGGCATAAAGCCGAGAAGACTCCTGCGGACGAATGTTTCAACACCCGTGTAGACAAAGAAATATTCTGCCGCGATCATCACAAAGAATCCGAACACAAGCACAAGCATATCCTTTGGCTCGTACTTGATAGCGAGCGCAATGGAAATAATGATGACATAGATCAACGATAGCAGATAGTCATTTCGGACAACCGGTATCAGGCCAATCATGAGAGCAATTGGGATTGCGTTGAGGAGGATTTTTAATGCTTTGGACATAGCATCCTATTGTATCACGGAAAACTGGAATACCCAGCCGGTTGTGTAGTCTTTTTGCTGGCTGAAATCGCCGGAGTTATAGTAGCCGAACGGGATAACAGCGTTGCTACCCATCTTTTTGACAGCGGCCGTATAGGCGACGAGCGATTGCGGAGAATCGGTCTCAGCTTTGGCTGCCGATTCAGTGTCTCCTTGCGCCATCAATACGGCGGAGTGCTGATCAATAGGCAATGCTTGCGCTTTGGGAAGATAATGGGAGAAATCCACGCTTGCAATCACGACTGTACGATTATTGGCAAGCGTTCCCAGAAGCTCGCCCAGTTTTTGGGCACGATCATTGCGCGCGCTCCCTCGGATGATGATGGGCACGACCCGAGCCTTCGGGAAAAGTTTGTTGATCAAGAGCAGTTGGGAATGCATCGAATGATCGGCAAAGGCACTTTCATCGTGGATGGCAAGTCCCGACTTCTCAATTGCTTTGATCATCGGCAGATTGGGCTGAACGGTACCTGCGGGCATTGCGAAGGTAGCCTTTGAGATTGTGATGTCTGCCTTCCCCTTTGCGAAGTGATCCGGGCCGATAATCACAAACGTATCAACGGATTGCGTTGCTTTGAGGGTTTTGTAGAATTTCGCAAGAACCGGAAATGCGGTTGGTATGTGATGCGACGTCACTCCCCCCAGAATGCGTGAAACTCGAAGAGGAGGAATATCCTTCAGTGCTCTGGTTGCCAGCACCCGATTGAGATTCGAGGCCAATGAACCAAACGTTGTTATGCGCACAATCGGCATCGAAATACCCGGGATCAGTGCGCCCGCCATCAATATACCGGATAGCCACGGATATCTCATTTGATTTCGACTTGCGCGGCTTGCGAAATATTCTGGCTCGCAAGATTCATCGGTGATTGTATCAATGCCGGTTCTGCCTTGAATACTCCCTTGTTGACGACGCGCGCATAGTAATATATCGAGGGGCACTGGGAAGAAGGCACGCCCCACGTTAAGAGAGTTACTGACTGATCATTCACGGATACGGGATAGCCGATGCATCGTTCGCTGCGATACAAGTGGTAATTGATGAGCTTGGTTGAGGGGCGAAGGCCACTCGGAAGATAATCAGTGATTTCATAATACCAGGAAGAAGCGTTCTGCCCGAACCTTGGCGTCAGCACCACCTTGACCAGATCTCCATCTTTGAAGGTGGTTGTCGTGCGTCCATCGACCATGTACGTGCGGGAAATACCCATACTCGCATCTTTCTTGATCGCATCGGGAGTCGTCGCTTCTTCGTAGCGGGTGACCAGTCCGATCCTGCCAGTCATATCGCTGAAGCGCACAGAACCCAAGGCCGATGCGGGAATAGAAATGCCGAACGCTTCATCCTTATGCAATGTCGTACTTCCCTTCTGATCGCCGAGCTGATACGAGAAGCTGATATTCGGATCGCCAAGTGTCGGCAGGACGTTGCGCAAATATGCGAGCAACTGGAATGTATTCAATGTAGTATTGGGGCGGATCGTATCGGCGGACACCAGCAGTCCATCAGCTTCCGGTTCCTGCAGGCTTCCGGCGGCGGACATGACAAGCGCCGTCAGTATGCGGTCTTTTTCGTCTCCGCCATTCTCGCGAAGCGAGAGCGTATCCCCCGCCTTCACAAGACGACCCTTGAAGTATTGTCCGTAATATTCCCGAGCTTCTTCTTTTGCGCCGATGGCATTGAGCGCCAGAAGCACATAGGCTCGGTCAGTGAGCGTCAGAGAAGAATCGGTTTTGAATTGCTCAAGCTTCGTCAGAACAGGTTCGTGCAAGCCGGCAAGACCATAGAGTGCGATGGCTTCTCGAGACAGATCCGCCTTGGCATCTCCGAGGGCGCCGTTGAAATAGTCTTTCAATGCATCACGGGACACATCGGTTGTCCCGTCTCCCAGAGCATCGATAAAGAGCGCGCTCATTGCCAAATCATCGTCGCTATATGGCAGCAGTGAAAGCCCGCCATTTTCGCGTTGGTAACCCATGAGTGACGGTGCCTCCATGTTGCATGTATCTTTGAAATACTGCTCCATGAGCTTGCACGACAGATATCGACCGGCAACTTGATCGATTCGGACGCCTTGGCTGTACATAAGCTCCCCAACATACCGATAGAGCTTGCCTCGTTCCTGCGAAGTGAAGATGAGATTCGTATATCCCTTCGGATCACCCTCGATGCTTGTCAGTGATGAGGAGAGATCGTAATACTTGGACGTAAGGTGAGTAAAATAGCTCGGGACGACGGTCACATCGCGTACCAAGGAGTCGCGAAGATTTCCCGCACTCGCCTCAATAGTAATCTTATGATTTCCCACCGGCAAAGCGCCCAGTGAAAAATCAGCCGATGAACCAGAATCTTGTTCTTTGGATTTGAACGCCAGCGTATCGCTCGTGAGCTTGTAATGTACCGTGTTCGGTATTTGCGCGGTCCCGAAGACACGCACGCGCACTGTGGGATTGTCTCCGGCAAGATAGGTGCGATTCAGAGCGGTATCGGCAAAGAAGGGAAGACCGACCGGCACAAAGGCAACCGCCTCGCCCGCGTAGAGGTCCTTGCTCACTCCCTGTATGGCAAGTCGCCACGAGGTGAGATTGTCCGGCAATTTGAATGACGTGTGTGCCGTGCCATCGGAGCCGGTTGTCACAGCGGTGAAGTACGCGACATCTTTGAAATCAGACCGAGCCGCCCCGCCGCCCTTTTCTTCATTATGAACATACAACCCATTTGCGATATACGTATGCTGTCCGGCGACTTCGAAGTTGTATACCCAGCGCCACTCGTCATGGAATACCACCGATGTGACCGGAATATGCGTGCCGTTGGTCTCCTGGAGCACATCTCCGATGGCTATACTTCCCGCATGTTTCCAATCGCCATTCGCATAGATACGGTGATTCTCGCTGACATTGAGCGTATCGTTGATCGTGTAGTATCCGTTAACCAAATGGGATGTTGTGCGGACGACATCGGCTTCTGTGAGCGTCATTGTCGTGTCGCTTGTGCGCGTCAGAATCTTCATGCCGATGCGGATATCCTCAATATCCACCTGGCCCTGCGGCGTAAGGATCTTGGTTCCGGGCAGGAAACAGCCCCCGCGTTCCGCACCGGCACCGCCGGTTTGCAGAGCTTCTGCGTGTGACGAGCGGCTCAGTAGAGAGGGAGAAAGACCCCGATAGAGCATAGCAGTAATATCAGTTTCTTGAGGATTGAGCGCGAATGCCGCAGCATCGAGGGCGCTGATGTTCACTTCCGCGCTCTTGGGATTGCCTGACGGGTCGCGGACATCGATGGAGAGCTGTACTGTCTCGCCCGGTTTGTAACGCTCCTTGTCTTCACTGACCTTGATCGATAATCTGCGCTGGGCGGGATCACCGAAGAGACTATGGAGGGGGGCTTCATGAAATCGCGTTCCGCTGAACCAAACTGCGCCGATCGTCTCGTTGGGGAGATACGCATCCTTGAAGGTGTCTTGGAAATTTCCATCGCCCTGAACAGCATAGCGGTCAATGCCGGCATGCATCCAATAGAAAAGGAATGTACCCGGATTCGGCTTCACTCCCTGTCCGTCAATTGTTTGCATTTGAAGAGTGATCGGATCGCCGATAGTATACCGCTCTTGATCCGACGGTGCTTTCAGCATGACGCCGCTGGAATTATAATCGTCGAAATACGATCCGGAATATTGATACGCATAACGATCTTGCCGTACCGTGCGGCCCTTCGAATCAACTCGCGAAAATCGCAAGTGGTATGTCTGTTCTTTTTCCAATGGAAGACTGTACTGCGCCACGCCCTGATCGTTAGTCGAGATACTATCCGTTCGCACGGGTTCTTCGTGGCTCGAATAATTATAGATCGGATATGTGACCTTGTTGATTGCATCATACCCTTGGCCCGTGAGAGTTCTTACGGTGACTATTTTTGCCACGCTTACTGTCAGTGGTGCATTATGAACCGGATTGCCCGTATACACATCGGATTCCCAATACGGAGCGCCATTCTTGATCTTATCCAGCACGATGTGGTTCAGCTTGATTTTGAAGTTGGAAGTCTGATTGGAAAGCGATTGGTCGATTGAGAGCAATTCCGAAGGCCCGAAGACCAAGATGGAAGTAATGGAGTTGATATTTCCTTCTTCGGCAACTGCAGGCGATGCCTCGACAGTCATGTAGTTGGGCCAATAACCACTGTCGTCATACGTTGTGGGGATAGTCACACTTCCCTCCCCTTTGCTATCGAGCGTTATGGACTGCGAAATTGTTTTTTGAAGAGTCGCGCCGACATTCACCTTCAGGTTTGCAACCGGAGTTCCTTCATAAAACTCCGCCTTGACTTTCACCTGGACGGAATCGCCCGCAAACAGAGCGACCTTGTCCGCCGTCACCGAAAGCGAATATGCCGGCTTGATGTATGCATCAATACTAACACCTTCGGATATGATCACGTCCTTTCCCAACCTGACGCTCAATTGGTAATACCCCGGTTTGACACCGGAGAAAGCGAGCGCGCCGGTAACGGTATTGAAGTCACTGATAGTTGTCTGTGTCTTTGCGTATATCGTCGTATCCTTGTCGAATTCTCCAAAGATCGGCGGCGTTAGTTCGATAGTGACTTGCTGGCCCTTCACCTCGGTACCATTGCGCGACTTCACGATGCCCCAAAAATGCAGATTGTCAGTGGGCAGATACACCGTTTTATCAAACGAAAGGTAGCTCCACCACGAATCAGGGCCCGCCACTTGCGATGAACCGTATTGGGCTTGGATGGGAATGGCAACCTTCTGGTTTCCATTGGAGACGACGAAGAAATGCTGGGGATGCGATTGCCACATCTGGCGGCCGTCGGAACTTGCGATCAATTCTTTGGGAGTGTCGAGTTGGGCTACGCCGTTGGCATCGGTGCGTGCGCCGGTGTCCTTCTGGTCGTACTTGATAGTTGCTCCGACAGCCGGGGCATTGGCGGAAACCGATCGGAGCCACACAACACTTTTGGTATTGCTGACGGCGATATAGTTAACTAAGTCTGTCACCTGGAACCAGACTTGCTGGCGTTCTTCCGAAGAGACCTTGGTATCAAGCACATAAAATCCCTGGTCGAGAACGCGCGGAAGGCTGACCGTTGTTACGTTCATCTGATTCTCCACGCGAAGTCCCGTATCGAGGACTTTGGAATTTGCCGGCGCATCATATGAACGATTTCCACTGTAGTATGCCCAAGCATCGTCCGCCGGGTGCGATGTCTTGTATGCATTCAAGAAATCATCCACTGTATTAAACCGATATACCGATGCGGGGAACGTCGTGTCTCTGCCCAGCTGATTCGCATATGCTGCGAACGTCGGTATTTTGCCCGGAGCGAATTCTTGGAACGTATCATTGAAGTAGAGTTGGGGGGTTTGGTTGTAGGTCGAGTTTTGTCCGGTCTCAAATTTCCATGTTGTATCATCGGCAAGCGTGTCAGTGCCTTGGGTTGGACGGAGGCCCTTCTTTACCGTGACTGTATAAATCGTCTTGGGTTTGAGCGCATTGGTATCCGGCAAAAATGCGACAACTTCATCTTTGACGAGGAACTTTCCCGCAACGGTCGGTGTGATAGAAATGAAAGACTCGGGCGTGGCGATTTGCTGGCGGTTGAACGTAATCTCAATGGAGGTATTGAGCGGTACATTCGTTCCTTTGTCGGTCGGTATTTTGGAAATAATTTGAAAAGGCGCCTTGACCTGAAACGCCCAACCGTAGGTCTTGGCCGAGATCGGTCCTTTATCGATTTGTACTGCAAAGATTTTGTTTTCCGAGAGCTTGTCCTTGGGCGTGATGGTGTATTGTCCCGTCCCCTTCTTGTCGACGACAACGGCAACCTCCGGCTTGGTATGGAGATACGTAGAGATGACGCTCGCGCTCAAGTCTTCCGTGCTCTTGAGTTCAAAACGCGCGTTCGACGGTACTCCGGCGGCATCCGCTTCCGGCGCTGTCAGCGTGAACTGCGAGATCGCAGTCCGCTGATTCTTGGATAGTCCGAAGTACGCGCCTGCCGCGATAATGACCACAATCCCGACCCCGAGCGCAATCTTAGTATTTCTATTCATAGAGTTTTATTAATAATTCCATTGTACTCCATTTGCTGATTTTGCAATATGGTGTAACATTTCGCCCTAGACGTGTATTATACTTACATAATCGATTATTAGCAGTTACAAACCAACCAATGGATTCACACGAAGAACGGCAGTTCATTGAGAAGGCACAGTGCGGAGACCGCGAAGCGCTTGGCGCCCTCTGGGATGCCTTAACGCCCAAGCTGTTTGGCTATCTGGTCAATGTTCTGAAAGACAAAACACTGGCCGAAGATATCCTCCAGACGACGTGGCTCAAAGCGATCGACGGACTCCCGCGATTCCAACAACGCGGTGTCCCGTTCAGCTCTTGGCTTTTTGCCATCGCGCATAACGAATGTCGCCAGCACTGGCGCACCGGTTCTCACGAAGTTCCGCTCGACCCCGAGATCCACGATATTCCTGATCATGCCTCGACAAAACCGCATGACAAGATATTGATCGACCAAGTGCTTGCGAAGCTTCCCGAAGATGATCGTGAGCTTCTCCGTCTCCGGTATATAGCCGACCTGCCGCTCAGTGACATTGCTTCAATTTTAAAACTTAACTTTGTGACGGTTCGCGTACGGGTACACCGCGCATTGGCGCGGGCCCGCATGCACGCTGTCGCACAACCAAACCATGCCTAAAACCATCCACGATCTTTTTTCCGACTGGGGTTCATCCAAGCGTACGCTTCCGGAGCGCAATACTGTGCTTAGAAGTGAAGTACTTGCCAAGCTATCCTCTGCCGGTATGCCATCACACGCTCCCAAGCGCAATCTTCCCTGGTTTTCGCTCGCTTTTGCCGGTCTTGCGGTAATCATGCTGATCGTCAACGTTGTTCCATCACAGCGCTCCACTCCCGCTTCCATGGAAGCAGTCGGAGGAATGCCATCGACTGGAGTAACTGGAGCATATGATTCAGCGGAATTTGCACAACCCTTGAGCGCAATGAAATCAGAGCTTAATTCAATGAAAAGAGTAGCTCCGGATTACTACCCCATGCCTCCCCAGCCGGGAACGGATATCACCGACAAGCGGGAATTTCTCAAGACTGACTATCATGCGGAAATCCGCACTCGCGACGTCAGCGAGCTTGGACAGAGAATCCGCAATATCATCAAGGGCTCGGACGGACGCGTGGACGGCATGAATATTTCCGATAAGTACGGCTATCTCAATTTTGCCGTACCGGCGGATAAGTTTGATGCATTCCAGTCGCAAATCCGCGGTCTTGTCGGTTCACGCTTCATCGTCGAAACAATCAACACGCAGAATCTGCTTCCGCAAAAACAATCAATTGAACAGCAGCAGGAAGAAATCAATCAAAAACTCACCGCGGTCAAAAACCAGCGCGCAAGCCTCATCACCAGACACAATCGTACGATCGCATCATTGCAGGCGCAGCTGCAAAGCGCCACCGGCGATCAGGAGCGAGCGCAGATCACTGCGCAGATTGCAAACGAGAACGCGTCATACAACAAGCAATTGGCATCGTTGAACAGCCAAATCAATGACTATACGGCGATGCTCAAGAATACCGACAAGCAGAATACCCAACTACTCAACAACGTTGCAACGGTAAACGGCTCAATCTCGCTCCGATGGATCGGTGTATGGGAGATTCTCGACCTTTACCTCGGTTCGTACTGGATTTCGATTGTGCTTGCCGTGCTTGCCATCGGTGCGTATCTGCGCCACCGCAGCAAGCGGATGATGATGGTTGCGTAAGCTAGATCGACGAAGTTTGCTTCAACTCCTTGAGATGCTTGATCAGCACCGCCGTGTAATCCTCCGGCCGGTGCTGTTTCATTTCGGTAAAGAGCTTTGTATAGAGAGCCAGCATGTTCCCACGGATCTCGCGCGCAGTGTCGGCATCCACAGGACTGTCAGCGTTCGTGAACATTGCATCGATCAGTTTCTTGGCGCGTTCCGGAGTGAAGTTTGCATCCCGCGCACTGATGATCGCAAGACCCGCCGACAAATCCTGCCAGCCATGCTGTTTGATCAATAGGCACGCTTCCATGATGCGGACGGCATTCTGCTTCACATTTTCCCGAACCTGTTCATAGTCTTCCGGGTGCTCGGCATACTTGTCGATAGTATCCTCAATGCGTGAGTATACATGCGCAACGACTTCGGCGTGAAGACTGGGAAATAGGTTTTTGTTCTTGTCGATCAACTGAAGAATGTCAACGCCGGTATTGTCCGTGTTTGCATCGCTCCGTCCTCCGAAGTGTGTTTGTGTGTCTCGGAACACCACCCCGGATTCGGAATAGAATCCTGCCATATCCGTCAGTATTTTTTCCATCTCAAGACCGGCTGATTTCCCGAATTCTTTTTTGATAAATACAATACTTGCTATCCAAAACGGGATATAGCGTAGATAGTCTTGCAGACGTTCCGGGCTGAATGGAATCTTCTCATCAAGCGGGGTGTCGATCGCGACACTTTCTGTTTTGGATCGTTGATGTTGAACGGCAAAATAGTCAAAGGAGATACTGCCAAGATACTTGATGATACTGCGGATCATCCGGAGGTCTGCGAAGACTCTCGCTCCTTCAACGAGTCTTGAAAAGATCTTTTGGGGATTGGCCCGATCAAGGTCTTCGATGCCTTTTTCGAGACGCTTCACGTGCTGTTTCGCCCATGCGTGTTGCAGATATTCTTTGGACCATAGCTCTTCTTCTGGTTTCAGGGCAGCTTCCGCTTCTTTTTCCGTTCGTTGTAGTTCCGCAAGACGCTCCTCCATTTTTTCCCTCTTAACTTCCGGATCCACATTGTCAAAAATCTTGAGAGAGCCCTTCCATTCTTTGGCGAAACCAACAGTCCTTTCTTTTATGCCCATATGGGAATGTTACCCCAATTTACTCTCGCGTCCAATGAACGGCGTGGTTACCACCCCCGCAATGAGTGCGCCGATGAGATTGCTCAAGAGATCGAGCCAGGTATCGGTGACGGTGGTGGAGAAAGTTGCTTGGAAGAAGGTTTGGAAATAGAACTCAAGCATTTCATTGGCGATGCCCAGCGCCATGACCAAGAGAAAACTGAATAAGAAAAATTGGAATCGTGTGATAGGCAACTTACTGTCCTTGGCTACGCGGTAACAAACAAAAAATGCCAAGAATCCCCCACCGAATGCGTGGACGATCCTATTGCCGAGATTGGGATCCGAAATCATGGCGCTTATGGCATACGCCGCAAGACTGATAACGACGATATAGATGAGCGAATAGAATGATCGTACCGAGAATGACTGAATCTTGGTTCTGAAGAAAATCGGAAACAGGAACCATAAAACGCCGTAGGCGACGCACATTGCAAACGTGATAAGGAGAAGGTAGGGCATGGGTTACTATATGACTGTTACGATTTCAGATCAAGCGGTTTAGTCTCATGGGCGGATTTGTAATGTTTCAGATAAGAGACGATTATAAAGCAAATAATGACCAAGAGGAACCATGAGGTGATTTTTTGAAGACTGACAGCCGACCAGGCATGGATCTGGCTTGGGTATTGCCATGCGCCATAGAAGGTGCCGATATTTTCCGCGAGCCAAATGAAGAATGCGATCAGGACGAAGCTGATGACCAGCGGCATCCGGTATTCTTTTTTCCGCACCGTGAAGTGCACATTTGTTTTGTAGAAGAGCGCGAAGATTGCCGCAAACAAAAACAATCGGATATCGTAGAAGAAATGATTGGTAAAAAAGTTAACATAGATCAGCGCACACACAAGAATACTCAAAGTATACGACGGATAACGCTCGAGACGGAGTTGCATGACTTTCCATGCATGCGCGATATAGCTTCCGACGGCTGCATACATGAATCCGCTGAACAGCGGGACGCCCGCGATCTTGAGAAAGCCCGGTTCGGGATACGACCATGACCCTATCGCGGGACTGGTCTTGTATATCTCCAAGATCAGGCCAATGATATGGAACAGTACAATAGTCTTTGCCTCATCCAGAGTCTCAAGTTTGAAAAGTACCATGATAATCTGGATGGCAACTGCGGCAGCGAACAGGAAATCGTAACGGGAAAGACCGAACGAAATATAGTGCGATATGAAAAGCAGAAAGAGAAACAACGCCGGAAAAAGCGCCGCGCGGGCCTCCTGGATTCCAAACATGAGGAGTTCCCGTGCATAGAATCCAAAGTCAATCGATCGCCAATTCCGGATGAACCATGCAAGTGTAATAAAAAACAAAATCCCGAGAATGCCAAAAAACAAGTCCATCAGGTCAAATGTGCGGTTGTAGGAGAAAATCTGCAGAGACTCGTCGATACAGGCGAATACAATCGCCAGCGTCGGACCGAGCGGGATATTTCTGCCGAAGGCCGGCACGCGCCTCCGTTTGAACGCATAATGCGCTATCACGCCAAGAAGTCCGAACAACACAAAATGCCCGATCGAATCATAGTACGGGATGAATCGAATGGCTCTCGGTATGAGATTTGCGTATGCAAGCGCACTGATGCCTGCAAGGCAGAGTGCAAAGATAATAAGACTGCGTGATGAAATGCGGAGCTTCACGATTTATGGCTTCCTCCACTCTAGGACGTATTTCTTGCTCGGAGTGGTTTCAATGGTATTGTCCATGATCCAAGCATCCAAGTCTTTGTACATATAAACATGATCAATGAGCTCGCCTTTATGCAGAGCTCCACGCGGCAAGATTCCGAATTCTCGGAACCCCATGTTTTTGTACATTTGTCGTGCGATGTGGTTGTTCCCGAAAACAGTGAGCGTGCAGATCTTTAGATTCGGAAGATTCTTTTGTGCTTCCTCAAGTACCAGATTCATGAGCAGAGTGCCGATGCCTTCATTACGAAAATCTTTTGCAATCGAAATCCCAAAATCCCCGATGTGCTCCTCGATCTTACCCCGCATTTCTATTGCTGCCATGCCGATAATGTGTCCCTCATGGACGGTGCACAAATACACCATATCTTTTTTAGAGATTTTCTCCAGTGTTGACGTGAGAAATTCCTGCTCGAATTCCCGAGTTACGTGCTCTCCTTGAAAACGGATGAATGTTTGTTCCGCCGAGAGAATATTGATGTACCGAAGCATTTCATCAAGATCATCCGCAGTTGGATAGCGAATGACGACGTCGATCCCCTTCTTTGTTGTGCCGGAATAAATAGTTGTGCCTTCCATAGATTTGATTATTAAAACGGCCTTCCTTCCTTAATCCACTCCCGCCACTTCTCAACGAAGACGATGAAGGCGTCGGGATACTTTTCGCTTTCGCGAATGAGTTCGTTGGGGTCGATCCAGCGGATGGCGGCGACTTCGGTGAGATCGATTTTGAATTCCTCCAGCGGGATGTCCTTGGTCGCCAAGAAATACTGGCAAAAATATTTGTACCCATCCAACTCATCGGTCAAGAACTTCGGACCGGTTACCATCTTAAGACCGGTAAGACCGAGTTCTTCCCGGAGCTCGCGTCGTATCGTTTGTTCGTAGGTTTCCCCCTCATCCACCACGCCCGTACACGCAAACGCCCACCGGCCCGGATGATGTTTCTTGGTCAGCGCGCGTTGAGCGATCAGTATCTCGCCCTTCGTATTGGTCAGCCACAACGCAGCAATTCGCAACCTGTCGCGAGGTGTCGTTTCATCACGTTCTTTATATTCGACTATCTGATCATTGAGATCGACAAGCGGGACGCGGGTCATGGTGGTTATTCGGTGATTACCAGATCCAATATTTCCTGAAAATTCTTGAAGCAGTAATCAGCCTGACCGGACTCTTCCCAGATCAGACCTGCTTTAACGCCGACTTTTTTGGCCGGCAAAACATCTTTCCCAACATCATCGCCGATATAGAGAATTTCATCCGCGGGCAGTCCTGATAGTTCTATCATTTTATAAAATCCATCAAGTGCCGGTTTCGGTTCTTTTACCATCCCAGCGCTCATAACATGAGTAAACCATTCCGGATCAATGTTAAGCGAGGTCAATATCTTTTCAAGCTGAATATTGGAGAAAATTGAAATAGGTACAAGCGTTCTGATTTTCTGCAATATATCTGGTATATTTTTATCCGCAAGTTCGTAGAGTTCGCTTGGGTCAAGTGAATTGACGCTTTCCGACCAAAAACTCGATGACTTGCCCAGAGAGCGAAAAATAGCGGCATTGCTGTGGTTGTATTTTTTATATAGATCTTCATATTCGGCAATTAATTCATCACCTACGGGCTTTCCGACAACTTGAGAATATGTCTCATAGCGCAAGCGATCGTGCCGTTCCTTTTTCAAGAAAGCTATTGTCTCGCTGAAATCAAACCAGATGTGTTTTATCATTTGGGTTAATTGAAATATGGCATCCTCCACCATTGGTTGGCGTTGACGAAGCGGAGGCCGCGATCGAGAGACTTAAGAGTGGACATGTCAGATTCCGATAGCTCAAAGTCGAAGACGGCGAGATTCTCTTTGATGCGCTCGGGCGTAACACTCTTGGGGATCAGGATTGTGTTGCGCTGAATCCCCCAGCGGATGAGGATTTGCGCCGGAGATTTACCATGATCTTTGGCGATCTTGAGGACGACAGGATCTTCGACAATAGCGGGAAGGCCTTTGGGCTTCATGTTTCCCGGAGAGCCAAGCGGAGAATATGCAGTGACGGCAAGAGTCTTGTATTGGCAAAACTCCACGAGTGTGGATTGCTGAAGATACGGATGAAGCTCAATCTGATTGACCGCAGGCATGATCGTGGCGTATGAAAGCAGATCAACAATCATCGGCGCACTGAAGTTTGCCACACCGATTGCCTTGACGAGTCCCGCGCGCACCAGCTCCTCCATCGCTTCCCAGGTTTCGCGGACGGAGACCTTCTCGGTGATAAGATAGCCTTTGTCATCGAGTTGTTCAGTCAGTCTGCCGTGAGGATTGCCGGCGATGTCGTCGTGGGGAGGTATCGCAACCCCCCAGTGCATAAGGTAGAGATCAAGATAGTCAAGCTGGAGATCCTGAAGTGTCTTCTCGCATGCTTTGCGAACTCGGTCTTTTGTATGCTCGGTATTCCAGAGCTTACTGGTGATAAAGACGTCCTCTCGCTTCCGCGCACCACTTCCAAAGATATCCGCAAACGCAACACCGATCTCTTTCTCATTGCGATAGATCGCCGCGCAATCAATGTGGTGATATCCGCCTTCGCGAAGCGCATAGTCGACGGCTTTTCCCGCCTCCTCCGGCTTTGACTTCCATGTGCCCAAGCCGATACGTGGCATCGTGGCTCCGGTGTTTAGTATGAGATTTTGCTGAGTGGAATGCATAGTTAAATCCTATATCAAAAGCGGCCCGCTGTGAAGCAAAGCCGCTTTTGGGAGAATCTTCTATTTCAGCAGTTAATACTGTCTACACTGCTAGACGCCAAGCTTGATGACGCCGCCTTGCAGATTGATTACCGCGTTGGCATCAAGTTGGAAGTCCGCTTTGACTGTTCCATCAAGATCCATGCCGGCCTTGGTGTTGCTGGACACGGTACCGCCGGTCAGTATCACCACGTCACGCGAGTCCACGGTAGCGGTCGTATTGCTTCGCGATTCCACTTCAGCCGTCGGAGCAAAGACATACTCTCCCGTCGCGGTCGTGTGAAGCGACTTGTCAGCCAGCACATCAATCTTGATTGAGGAAGTTTGCTTCCCGTTGACCATGATGCTCGTCATGACGGCAAATTCTTTGCCCGGAAGTATGGCTGTTTTTTGTTTGCCGTCTTTTGCCACGACGATAACCTTGCTTATCGTCAGTTTCACCTGATCAAGCGTATCCGCTGATATGGATGCGGAACCGGCGAATTGAAGATGGCCGGAAGCTTTGAGCGAAAGCAGCTTGTACATGCTGGCATCCTTCATGACAGTGACCCAGCCCTTCGCTTGGCTGTGAACTTCGACTTTGCTCAAGGTCATCTGCACATCGCTGACGCCCGCCATATCGGCTGCCTTGTCGGTAATCTCCACGATTACCTTGCCTGTTCCGGAGATAGGAGTCGCGGAAGCGGAAGGAGTCGCCGTCGCAGTGGTTGTTGTTGCTGACGGCGAAGGACTGACATCAACGACCGAATTCTTGCCTCTCGTGAAGAAATACACACCGACTATAACAAGCAGAATGATAACTATCGCTGTGATTATTTTACCCATAATAGTGTGAGATATATTCGATTACTATTAGTATAAAGACCCAATCGACCCATGAGCCTATTTGTTTTGGTGCTAGTCGCGTTATAGCACATGCTTTTGGGGTGTGCAACCGAGATTCTAGGGTTTGACGACGAACCAGACTTTGCCCATGTTTTGGCCATTTGTATCGCCAATACCCATATCTTTGACGTAGTAGTACAGCGGGAAGCCGTTGTAGGTCACTTGCGCGGATCCGTCATCATGCACCAAGCGGGAAACCGTTCCGGCGACTCCTTCTCCGCCCGTGGGCGAGATGGACGCTGATACGATATACGGCGGCCAATTGACGAGACACTGCTCTGTACAGGTGCTGGTACCCGGGGTATCCTTGGTATAGACATAGACCGTTCTGCCACTATTGGAAACAAGATAGGCGCCAAGCTTGGAGTCAGTGGCTACGTTTAGTATGATGCTCTTCGGGAGTGCCGTGGGCGTGGGACTGACGTCGGTGCCCTTTTGCTTCTTCAAGTACATAAACCCTCCGACTGCGATGACAATAACTACTACAATGATTAATAATTTTTTCATACAATATAAATTATTTACGACAATACATTCGCACTGCTGTGCTCAGTACCTCCCCACCTTCGTTCATCGGCTCCCGGGCAGGGACTCGCACCCCGATTAATAGCTTCAAAGGCTACTGTCCTACTATTAGACGACCCGGGAATGATGGTAGATTCCTTCAACCCAACCGCTTATTTTTCTCATCAACGAAGAACTTTTCGGCACATAAATGCGCGCAACACCGAAATAGTTCTCACCAATGTTTCTCCGACTGGTTTTTATCTTGCCTTTCTTAAAGTAGACTCGAAATATATCCGTAGGCATCGAGACGATTTCACTCCATTTTTTTACCACGTCATCGACTCGATCTCGGGAGGTTTCATGGAGATAGATCTCATAGACGAGTCCTTGTTTCTCAATCCCCATGCATCGCTTGAGCCACCGAAGAAACAGGAGAATCATAACCGGGTCACTGTTCGAAAACTTCATTTGTTGCCCACTGCCATACGATTTTTCTTTCGATCCCTCAGCCCAATATAGCATAATTCCCATAAGCCACAACTCGCGAAGAGATATGGTTTTAATCTCGCGGCGCGCACTTTCAACAAGTTCGCGGGTTCTATCAAGACGCATTTGATGCCACTTTGCCCAGCCACGTTCCATGGCTTGCTTTCTCTTTTCCGTAATACGCTGTTGTTGCGGTTTCGAAAGTCCGACTTCCTTCAACCAAAGCGCCAGACTGGATTTGGCGACTGGGATCTTTTTGAGGATTTCGGAATAAGTAAATCCTTGCTTGCGAAGATCGATGGCTCGTGATCGTTCTTGAATTTTTGGGATCATATGAACGGTGATAGTATTCTATACTAATACTATCACTTCTGTTCATGTCCTACCACTTTAACTGTGGAGAACTTCTGGAGCAGAAGTCGCGCCGTTCTGGTTCCAGTTCTTGGTGAGGCGGTTGTAGAGCCACCAGCCGATGGGAAGCGGGAGCCAGAAGGTGAAAATACGAGCGAGAAGCGTAACGCCAAGAGCAGAGCCTGCCGGGAATCCGTAGGCGACCAAGATAAGCGTCATGAGCACCTCAAAGATGCCAATGCCACCCGGGATGAATGCGAGCATTGAGACGAACTTGGTGAGCGTGAA
>Ga0209541_10007461_pt1 | contig 18393 bp, 25 predicted proteins | sample RifCSPlowO2_01_FD_184027 | JGI IMG/M metagenome (GOLD analysis project Ga0209541, IMG submission 184027) | Groundwater microbial communities from Rifle, Colorado - Rifle CSP2_plank lowO2_0.1 (SPAdes) (version 2) | ecosystem: Environmental > Aquatic > Deep subsurface > Groundwater | place... | reverse complement strand
ATATATGAGCCTAGGCCGGGCAAAGTAAGATATCTAGGGTAAATGGAACCAAAGCTATTTGTAGCTACCAAAGCATTCATAAAATACGATGAAAAAATCCTAATTCTTAAAGAATCATCTAAATATCAAAAAATCGATGCACCACCACGACTTAAAAACTTCAATTTGTTTAGTGAAAATTGAATGGATTAGAAACTATCAAGTTTCTAAAGTCATGGTTTGAAAAGGTGCTCGATTTTTGGATGCAAGAAATTTCTTCCAAAAGAGAAATTTCTGCACAGAAGTTTGTCATTGCAAACAAACTTCTTGCTTCAAAAATTTTCAATTTTTGATAGTGCTCAAGAATCAGGTGATTCTTGACATGCTCAAAGTGTTGACCACATTCTAAAGACTTCAACTTGTAAAAGTTGAATGGATTAGAAAATTGAGATTTTCTAAGAATGTGGTTTCATCAAAAACTACTGTTTTTGAATGCTTCAGAACCTAGTGTTCTGACAGTGCTCAAGAATCAGGTGATTCTTGACATGCTCAAAAATCTTTGATTTTTGACATAGGGAAACACTTTGACATAAGGACGGAACAAATATTGGAAAATTTGATGTTCCTGGGGGGAGAATAAAACCAGGGCAACATTTCAAAGACAGCCTATTAAGAGAAATAAAAGAAGAAACAGGGCTTGATGTAGAAATCAAAAACCCTTTTCACGTAGATGAATGGAGTCTAATTATTAATAATGAACAAACACAAATAGTGGCTACATTCTTTGAATGTATAACAAAGTCAGATAAAGTTAATTTAAGCAAAGACCATAAATATTTTTTATGGATAAAACCAGAGGATTATAAGAATTACAATTTAATTACTAATCTAAAAAATGCATTTGAAACCTACTTGAAAATTATTAATTAAAGTCCTACCTTCGTCTAAACTTTCTTTTTATCTTAGAAAAACCACTAGTTTTTCTATTAAACCTCAAAGCAAGCCATATTAAAACAATCAATAATACAAACAATAATAGAAATCTCCAGCTTTCACTAAAGTTTCTCCAATTCTTAACAACCCCATAAAATACAGCCCATATTCCTCCAGACATCAATGCACTTCCTACAGGTTCAGTAGAAAGCAAGAAGAAACCTGCTACAAAAACAAGAATCCCTATAATAATAGAAATAATAAAAACTCTGCTTGAATGAACGTCAAGATCACTTTCATAATCTATTCTACAACCATCACAATACCCACTTATAGCACACCCATTTGAGTCATACTCATAAACAAAGTCTCCCTTAGAATCCCAGCACTGTTCAGCCTTCTTCTGTAAGTCAGGAATATTAGCACACTGTGTATCTATTTTATATGCTAAAGGACCGGCACGATTAGAACAATAATCGTCATATTGAGGAGTAGGATAAAATGTCTCAAGCCCTTGAAAAAACGCAAGAGCAAACACTATAAAGATTCCAAGTCCCAAAACAAAATTCTTAAACTTCATATATTAATAAGGAGTCTCAAACTTATAAACCTTGACAAGACATAAATCAAAACCCTTAAAAGCCGCTTAAATCCTTATTAAAACATGAAATCATATGGATCAATGCTTGAAGAAGCATATAAAAAAATAAAGATAGTTAGTAGCTCAGCTGAAAGATTTGAGATACCAAAGGTTGAAGGAAAAGTACAAGGAAAAAATACATTTATCATAAACATAAACGAAATTGCCTCATATATAAGGCGCCCTGTAGAAAAGATAGCAAAATTTCTTCAAAAAGAACTAGCTGTTGCAGGAGTGTTAGAAAAAGACCGTTTAATATTAAAGACAACTCTTAACTCAGCAAAAGTCAATGAGAAGATTGGGCTTTATGTAAAAGAATTTGTAATATGTACTGAATGTAAAAAACCAGACACTGAAGTAATAAGTGAAAAAGGAATAAAATTCAAACATTGCTTAGCTTGTGGGGCTAAATCTCCAATTAGATATAATTTATAAAATCCAAACATTTAAAACACCTTTCCACTATCGTCGTCAGGAGGAAACCATATGTCAACCAAAGGATATTGCGTAAAATGTAAAGAGCAGGTAGAAATTGTTAGCCCTGTCGAAAGTACTACAACAAGAGGCACAAAAATTGCAAAGGGTAAATGCCCTAAGTGCACAACAACTGTATGTAGAATGGGCGGATTAACACAATAAAAGACTTTAAGTTAGTTTTTTAATCGCAAACAAATTTCTTGTGCTCAAAGCATCGCAAAATAATTTAATAAAATGTGGGTAAAAGTCCATAAATCTAGCCGTGTAGTGATTGCAATATGTGATGAAAATTTGTTAGGCAAGAAGTTTGAAGAAGGAATAAGGCAATTAGAAGTAAGAGAATCATTTTTTAAAGGAGATCAAATGTCTAAAAAAGAAGTTCTAGATTTAATTAAAAGAGGGGTAGCGGCAGGCTCAACGTTTAACATTGTAGGAAAAGAGTCTATAAACTGTGCATTAGAATGTGAAATAACAGAAGAAAGTTTAGTTCATAAAATAAAGGGAATCCCTTTTGCAATAATTGTCTAATAAATCACTTAATTTTTAAAACCCGGTTCAAAAAGTTAAATAAGTAACTTTTAAAACCCGTAACAAGCAATTGTGAGGGTTCAAAAGTTTATAGGTAACTTTTAAAACCCCTAATTGTCTAAAAAAATAATGGAAGACGAAGAAAATGAATTTGGAGATTTTGAAGAAATCCTTGATGAATCTGAAAATCAAGAAGAAACACCTCAAGAGCAAGAAGGATTTGTAAGAGCACGTTGGCCAAAAAAAGAAGAAATCATAGGGATAATAGTGCAACGTTATGGAGGAAATCGCATGGAAGTTCTTGCTACAGATGGTAAAACCAGAAATTGCAGAGTTCCTGGAAAATATAAAAGGCAATTATGGTTAAGGCCCAAAGATATAATTCTAATAAAATTATGGGAATTCGACAAGAAAAAGGGAGATATTATCTATAAATATAGGCCAAATGAGGTCACTCAGCTCAGAAAAAAAGGATTACTAGACTCATTAACAACAGGATTCTAAATGATTACAATAGATATAAGAAACGTAAAGGAAATTATGAGGAAAAAACAGATATTGGAACAAAAGTTAAATGGGAAAATAAGTTTGAATGGGAAAACTTTAACAATAAAAACAGATCCATTCAATGAATTTGAGGCCCAAAGAGTATTTGATGCAATGAATTTAGGATTCTCTGCAGAAAGTGCACTGAGCATATTAGATGAAGAAATACAATTTATAAGAATAAACATCAAAGATTTTGCAAACACGAAAAATTTAGAAGTTGTTCGAAGCAGATTAATAGGAACTCATGGTAAAACAAAAAAAACAATTGAAGAAATAACTAAATGCGAAATAAAAATTCATGACAACTTAGTTGGAATAATCGGCCCAGCAGAAGTAACAGAAAGAGCATTAACTGCTGTAACAAACATAATTAAAGGTACTAAGCAAGCAAACGCTTACAGATACCTAGAAAGAATAAATAGTCAAAAAAAGAAAATAAAAAATAAAATAAAATAAAAATAAAATATAAAACTGAGGTAAAATACTACCTTCGCTTTTTCTTAGCGCTTTTCTTTGCAGGTTTCTTCACAGTTTTTTTTGCCTTTTTTTTCGCCACTTCCAATTAATACCTCTTTAATAACTAATAGTGCAACTCATATTTAAAACTTTGCTAAAATTTTAAAAAAATAAAAAAAATATTTTTTATAAAAAAATATTATCGACGAGAAAAAAATTTAAAAAAATTTAAAAAAATAAAAATAAAACGTCCCGAAGAGGACTCGAACCTCCGACCCCACGGTTTCTTTGACTTTTTATAAAATCATAACAGCCGTGTGCTCTACCTGCTGAGCTATCGGGACATATTAAGAAAAGCATTATCATGTTATTTAAATCTTAGTTTTATCAAAGAATGAAATAGTTTTAAAGAGAAAGGCTCTATCAAAACAAATGAAACAAAGAGTTCTTCTAGGATTGTCTGGAGGAGTAGACTCAGCAGTCACAGCATTATTGCTAAAAAAACAAGGTTATGAAGTAGTCGGAGCATTCATACGTTGTTTTTCAGAAGAAAAAAACAAAGTTACAGGAGAATGTTCTTGGATTGAAGATAAAAAAGAAGCTCAAAAGATATCTGCGCTTCTAAATATTAAATTAATAGATTTAAATTATGAAAAAGAATATGCAAAAAACGTAATTAAACCAATGTTTAAAGATTATGCAAAAGGAAAAACACCAAATCCGGATTCATTATGTAACAAAACAATAAAATTTCCATATCTCTGGGAAGAAGCAAAAAAACATAAATGTAATTTTATAGCAACAGGCCATTATATTAAAAAAATCTTGAGACCATATAATTTTTTGGATGTCCAAAGTGGTCGCAAACACTTTGGCATCAAGAAGATAAGAAAAGGAAACAAGTACTATCTAAAAATTCCGAAAGATAAATCTAAAGATCAATCCTATTTTTTATATCAATTAACTCAAAAAGATTTAGAACACACGTTATTTCCAATAGGAGACTATACAAAGACCCAGATAAGAAAAATAGCAAAACAAAACAATCTTCCTAATTGGAATCGCCAAGGGACAAGAGGACTTTGTTTTGTAGGAAATATAAATATGAAAGAATTCCTAAAACAAAAAATAAAAAACAAACCCGGAATAATAAAAAACCCAGAAGGAAAACCAATAGGAAAACATAACGGGATAATGTTTTATACCATAGGTGAACGTCTAGGGGAAAACAAAGAAATTACAATAAATCAAGAGTATAGGGATAAAACCAACTCTAAATTATATGTATCTTCAAAAAATATCAAAAAAAATGAGTTAATAGTTGCTCCAAAGAATCACCAAGCACTCCTAAAAAATAAATTCAAGCTAAAAAACATCAATTGGATAACAAAAAAACCTAATTTAAACAAAGAGTTATACGTAAGAATCCGCCATCTAGGAAACCTAACAAAAGCAAAAATAGCAAAAAAAGGAAATCAAATAATATGCACATTAAAAACGCCAACTAAAGGACTTGCACAAGGACAAACCGCAATAATCTATACAAAGCAAGGAATTATCTTAGGAGGAGGAGAAATAACCTATTAACAAAGGTTATGTTGATTATGTTGAGTTATATAACTCTTCTTATCATAAAATATATATAGGAATATCTCAATAGTAAAGCATGCAAAAGAAACAAAAGAGATTTTTCTTAGGACTAATTATTTTAATTATTTTAATAGTGCTTTTTACATATTATTCAGAACTAAAAACAAAAAATTCAAATTCAGATAATCTTCCTCTTTCACCAGGTTCAAAGAATTCTAGAATACAAGAAGATGATTCGACAAATTCAAAAAATTTATTTGAGATTAATCCCGAACTAACAATAGAGTTTGTAGGACCTGAAAGACTTGCTACTCTCCATATTTCTCCAAAAAGTGCTATTGATCAACAAAATTCTAAACCTACAACTACCCCTCAAATCAACGCTAATGTTGTTAGTCCTTCTATCGTGCAGCCAAAACCATTAGACTCATGCACAACTCCAAAATTCCTAGACGGAAATATAAATGCAAGTATATATCAAACCCGTCCAGATATCAAAGGAAGGTATGTGGTATGGGAGGAAATGGACAACAGTTCATACGACCCTAAAATTAAGGGTTATGATCTAGGGCAAGATAAGAAATTTAACACAACAGATGATGGAGGTTTAATAACTCTATATAATCGTCAATCAGGCATTTATATGGATACACATTCTCCAAGAGTTAATGATCAAGGGAAAGTTATTTTTAATGCTATATCCTTTAATGGAGCCTATTTATTAACCTGCACTTTTTCTAACTGTCAAAATACAATACAAGTACTTGATATTATGGTGCCAAGTAGTGGCCAGATATTTTTCCTCAGTCGGTTTCTTCATCAAGACATATCAAACAACACAGCTATATCTGTCAAAGACGATTATAATACTACGAAGTCTTCCCTAATAAAATATGATCTAACTACAGGTTTATCAACAACACTTATGGCAATTAATGTAGGTAGATACCCTAATATAGACCTCATTACATCTGCCCATATAGATAACAATGGAATTATTACAGCCGCAAAAATAACCGGGCCATTTACTGCTCCTATAAACCAAGATGCTTATTTTTTCCTAGCTAATAATAATTCCCCAATCCCAATTAGAAGTATTGCTTTCAATTCATTATCACAAGATTGGAGTCGTGCATATCAATTTGGTACAGAAATAGTTACTTTATTTGAAAATCCAGATGCATTAATCTCGAGCTGGACGCACTATCCTTTAGATATTTGGTATAGAATTTATCAGAATTCATTATCAAACCCTGTAGCTATATATAAAGATAATGGGATTGATGAAAGAGCTACTCGAGCTACGTTTAATAGTAAGACACAAAAATTTGTTATAGCATTTATTTCCAAACAACTTCCTCCTTCACCCGTAACAATTAAAACAATGAGTTATAATGCCCAAACAAAAACATTTACAGATTATAAATCAATTCCCCTCCCTTCTGGCTATACGAATTATTACTTTGGAGAATTAGATGATTTTAATGTAGTTAGTGAAACTACAAATAGAATTAATAGTACTACTAACAATCTTTATAGAATAATCATATCTGAATGTTAAAAAGTGCCCTAACCTCACATTTTTATATTAAACTTACCACCTAAAACAATGAAAACAGAAGAAGCAATAAAAAAACGAAGATCTATAAGAAAATTCTCTAATAAAATTGTAAAATTTGGAACAATACTAGAAATAATAGATGCAGCAAATCAAGCGCCATTTGCAGGAAATATTAACAACTTAAAATATATAATAATAGAAAGTCTTGAAAATAAGAAATATATTGGAACATTTTCGCAACAACACTGGACTAATGAGGCAAGTTGGATAATTTTAATATGTTCAGAATTAAAGAAATTAGAAGCACTATACGATCTCAGAGCATCAAAATACTCAAAACAACAAGCAGGTGCAGCAATTCAAAACATGCTCCTTAAAACAACAGATTTAGGTTTGTCAGCTTGTTGGGTAGGAGCATTTGCAGATGAAGAAATAAAAAGCCACTTTAAAATTCCTCAGAACTGGTCTATTGAAGCAATTATTCCGATAGGATACGCAAAAAACAAAGAAAAGAAATCTGTTAGAAAAGCACCTCTAGAAAGTAAAATATTCTGGGAAAAATGGGATGAAAAATATAAACCAAGAAAGTATCCTTTCAAAGAACCAATAACAAAATAGTGCTAAATTAAATAAACTATACTTTCCCATCGTAAAGTCCACAAAGGCTAAAATTCTAAAAATACAAAAAACACCAAGCAATTTATCAACAAAAGCTAAATGACTTAGAGGAACTAAAGAAAGCCATCTTGCAAAAAGCATTTAATGGGGAGTTAACTAACTAATACTATGATAAATGAAATAATTTTATTCGAAGAAAAGACCGTACGCAGAGCAAGACTTCATGATGAATGGTGGTTTGTTATAAGTGATATTGTTGCAGTGCTTACAGAATCAGTAAATCCATCGGATTATCTTAAAAAACTTAGAAAGCGAGATGAATCCTTGAGCAATGCGTTCAAAGGAGGGGGACAACTTGTACCCCCCCTTGGCATAGAGTTTGATACAGCAGGTGGAAGACAGATGATGCAATGTTGGGATACAATAGGAGTATTACGTCTTATTCAGTCTATTCCATCTCCCAAAGCAGAACCATTCAAAAGATGGCTAGCAAAAGTAGGCTATGAACGCCTAGAAGAAATAGAAAACCCAGAATTAGCCCAAGAAAGAATGAAATCTCTTTATGAACAAAAAGGATATTCTAAGGAGTGGATAGACAAGAGATTGCGAGGAATTGCAGTGAGGCAAGATTTAACAGATGAATGGAAAAAGAGAGGAATTAAAGAACCTATTGAATTTGCTATTTTAACTAATGAGATTAGCAAGGCTACATTTGGAAAGACAATTGAAGAATATCAAAAAAACCTTGAGTTTGGTTTTTTGGATGCTCAAAGTGTTCTACACGATAAATTGTGCAGTCATCAAACACTTTGACACAAGAAATTTAAGGATTTGAAAAAAGAAAATTTACGAGACCATATGACTGACTTAGAATTAATATTTAATATGCTTGGAGAAGCTTCAACTGCAGAGATAGAAAAAAAGCAGAATCCTAGAAGATTTAAAGAGCATATATCTGTTTCAAAGAAAGGTGGAGAAATTGCAAAAATTGCCAGAGAGAAATTAGAAAAAGAGACTGGAAGGAGTATTTTAAGTAGAGAAAATTATAAAGAATTACCTGAAGCAAAAACAAAGAATAAACTTTATCCCAAAAAGGATAAAGCAAAAATAAAAAAAATAAAAAAATAAAATAGAGATTCAGTTATTTAACGGAATATCTCTATGCCTAAATCAGACATCTCAGACTGGCCACTTCGACCGCGCTCAACTGATGAAGATAACTCTTTTCCAAGTACATAAGGTGATTTAACACCAGTCATAATAGTAATGACTCGTACTTTAGATCCAAATTCTTTGTTGATACGCGCGCCAATAATCACTTGAGCTTCAGCACTTAAATTTTCAGTAACTAAATTCCCTACTCCTGAGAACTCATCAAGCTTGAAGTCTGGTCCACAAGTAATGTGGATTAATGCTCCTGTAGCCCCACGATAATCTACATCAAGTAGAGGATGTGTCAATGCCTGTCTTACAGCTTCTTCTACACGCATAGAACTATCAGACTCTCCTACTCCGATAACTGCAACGTCACCACCTTTCATAATTGCTGAAACGTCAGCATAGTCTAAGTTGATCAATGATGGCAAAGTAATAGTCTCCACTATACCTTTAATCATTGTACTTACTAGCTCGTTCGCAACTGCGAAAGCTTGTTCCATTGGTAAATTACCAGCAATATCTACAAGTCTATTATTGTCAATAACAATAACTGTATCAACAACCTCCCTTAGTTCCTGCAATCCGAATTCTGCCTTATCAACCCTTGCCTTCTCGCATTCAAAAGGCATTGTTACAACCGCAATAACGACTGCACCAGCCTCTTTAGCAAGTTGACCCACAACAGGCGCTGAACCAGTACCGGTTCCACCACCCATTCCAGCACAGATGAAGACCATATCAGCATTACTAACTGATTTCTTCAATTCTGAGACAGATTCTTTTGCTGCTTCTCGGCCCTTTTGAGGATAACCTCCACAACCAAGTCCGCGAGTCAATTCCTTACCCATAAGGATTTTCTCATCAGCCTTAGTAATACTCAAGTGAAGCGCGTCTGTGTTAATGCCATAAATAGTTGCCCCATTAATTCCTTTGTTAAATAACCAGGTAATAGTGTTACAACCAGCACCTCCAGCACCAAATACTTTAATGTTGGCTTTTCCAGCCCTAAGTTCATCAAAATTGATACTGTGTGTAGATGCATTAGCAATCGCTTCTTTTGCAAAATCAAGAACCATTTCTTTTTTTTTCATACCTCCTTTCAAATAATTGTAACAAAACATATGTTCGACTTTAAATAATTGTGTATAATAAAAGGATATATTTTAGTAACAAGTAAAGGGCAACAAAAGAGTAGTTTAATACCAATAACCTTAAAATTGTGATAAAAAATGTATCAACTACACGTAACAAATATAAAAACAGAAAATAATATTGAGAAATATGTTAAATTAAGACAAGACATTAAAGAAAAACTTGAAAGATTAAAAGAAAATCCAAGAAAGGCAAATGGAGCTCATCAATTGCATGGAAAACTGAAAGGTAAATGGGCTTGTTGGCTTGGTTCAAACATAAGAGCAGTCTATTATATTGATGAAGAAATAAAAAGAATAACTATTGAAGCAATTGGAACACATAAAATATATTAGTATTTTAATTCCCAAGTCTTGCCTTTCTTCCTATTCCTCTCGCTCACTCTAATTTGAGCCATCATATCTTTATCTTCAAGAATCTCTTTCTCCTCAAGTCTTCGTATCTTATCACGTATAGATTCACGAATAAATTCGGTCTTAGTCATATAGTTATGTCTTTTCATAACCTTCTCTATTGCATGCAAGAACCCAGTTTCCAATTTCAAACTAATGTTTTCCATATACTACCTAATACTACCAAGTAGTATTTAAAATTAACTATTTCAAACACTTAATTACATCAGCTTTTGTTATAACTCCAATCAATTTTCCAGCCTCTTTCACAATCAAAATAGAATAAAATTTAAGCAATTGAACAATCATCTCGAGCTTAGCATGCTTATCAATAATCGGAGGACTTTCAGTCATAATCTCAAAAACCATTTTCTTTCCAATATTATTAACACCTGCGCTCAAAATAGAACTTTCACTAACAAGCCCAATTACATTCCCACGCTCAACAACAGGCACCTGTGAAATTCCTTTAGAATTAATAATATTAATTACATCTAAAACAAAATCATTCTTCCCCACAGAAATAACTTTATGATTCATAATTTCTCCAGCTTCCTTTTCATCTCGCTTAGTCAAATGCATAATTTTATCTTCAATCTTCTTGACATAACTGTATGTAGGATCAAGCTTACCAGATTCAATCTTAGCAACCATTGATTGAGATATTCCTATTTCTTTAGCAAATTTATGTTGGGTCATATCAAGCTGTTTGCGTATTTTACGCAATTGAGTAATGTCAAAAACCATAAAAGACAATATCTTCAACGATTTATAAATATTCTGATAGGAATATTTTAATCAGGATTTTATTTATAGGTATAAAAACCAAAGATAATCATGATAAACAAAGAAACATATGAATTAAGATACTCAGACAAAACAAAGTTTGTAACTGTAGTTAGAACCCAAGATCCAAGAAAAGAAAGAAGAGAGTTATTAGCAGAAGTCTGCGGGCAATACAAAAATATAGAAGATTTAATTATAGATGCCTTAAATTCTACATGTTCATTTGATGACGAAGAACAACAAGTTGATGCTTATCAAATAATTTTAGATGATAGGGAGACAAAGAATTTTAAGAAAAAGGAAAATAATCGTGTAGCAAGAATGGTAAGAGCCGCAGGATTAGATGAAAGTGCTTTTCTTGAGATGATGCCAAAAATAGCTAAAGTAAGGGTCTACGGCCACAGAAATTCAATTTAAAATGACTCAAAAAATAACCCACTTCACATCAGAATCTGTAAGCGAGGGTCATCCAGATAAAATATGTGACCAAATAAGCGATGCAATTCTAGACGCAATGTTAAGTCAAGACAAAGAAAGTCGTTGTGCAGCAGAATGTCTAATCACAAAAAACCTAATTCACATAGCAGGAGAGGTAAAAACAACTGCTAAAATAGATATTGAAGAAATAGCAAGAAATGTGCTCAAAAATATAGGATATGAAGATTACAACAATTATAAAATAATAAACTCGTTGCAAAAACAAAGTTCAGACATTGCCCAAGGCGTAGATAATAAAGAAGAACAGGGAGCAGGAGACCAAGGACTAATGTTTGGTTTTGCCTGCAACGAAACAGAAGAACTTATGCCTCTTCCAATAATCTTAGCGCATAAACTAACTAAAAGACTAGCAGAAGTAAGGAAAAAAGGAATTATTAAAGGATTAGGTCCTGATGGCAAAAGCCAAGTCTCAGTAAAATATATTGATGATAATCCTGTAGAAATAACTAATATAGTAATTGCACAACAACATTTAGAATCAACCTCAATAGATAAATTAAGAGAAGAAATAAGAAATTTAGTAATAATTCCAATATGTCAAAAATGGGTAAATAAAGATACGAAAATACATATCAATGCAACAGGGCGTTTTGTCATAGGCGGTCCAGAAGCAGATACAGGACTTACAGGAAGAAAAATAATCCTAGATACTTACGGAGGAGCAGGCAGGCACGGAGGAGGAGCATTTTCAGGTAAAGATTCTTCGAAAGTAGACCGTTCAGGAGCATATATGGCACGTTACGTTGCGAAAAACATTGTAGCAGCAAACCTAGCAGATAAATGTGAAATACAAATAAGTTATTGCATAGGCGTTGCAAAACCAACATCAATTAACATAGATACATTCGGCACATCAAAAGTAGAAGAAAACAAAATAACTCAAGCAGTAGAAAAAATATTTGATTTCAGACCTAAAGCAATAATAGAGCACCTTCAGTTAAAAAGACCAATATTCCAAAAAACCGCAAGCGGAGGTCACTTCGGCAGAAACGACAAAGATCTTACATGGGAGCAAACAGATAAAACTGAGGAATTAAGGAAAGAGTGTGGTATCTAATTTATTCAAAATAACAAAACATTCAATATTTAGTTTATCTCTATCTCTGACAAAGGTAATAATATCTCCCTTATCTCCCTTAACAATGTCTTCTCCTTCCTTTCCTATAATACAATCGCCACTTAATACATCGAAATCATCAAAATCTCTGAATTTTTTAAAAGAAAATTTCATATTTTTATAAACTATCTTTACCTTAAAAAATTCTTTATTATTGGATGTTTCAGTCTTTCCTTCGATAAATCCAAGCCCAGAAAGAAAATTGACTATTATCTGCTCAGCTAAAATATTGCAATCAGCATCTTTTACAGAACCAAGTTCCACCCCTATAGCTTTTCCACCATGTAAATTAACAAAACTGTCGCTTGCTCCAGGATAAAAAGACTCCCATCCCACAGTAACTCTTGAAATCGGAAACAATTTAGTCAAATCAACATTTTTCTCATTACATATTATAAAGGGCTTAGAATTCACGCTATTGCTTTGATGCAAGTCCAACACAAAATCAGCCTTCTTCAAAAAAGGCATAATTTCTTTAGCAGTTCTCCCCTCAAGACTATTTATTATATTAGCAGGCTGTTCATCTAGAAAGCATCTGTTTAAATCATTTTCAATAAATCTCTTATTTTCTTCAATAGCTTTCAAATTAGAAATAATAAAAATAACTCTTCCATTATGAATATTCAATTTAGTAGAAAGATTGTTTATTGCAACAACGCCAGCTTGCTCATTACCATGGACTCCTACAAGTATAACTGCTGTTCTACCAAGTAAGATTCCATTTTTCTCTATTATTTTTATATTTGTCATATCATATTCTCCGTCCAACTAAGATTATTGCATCTCCTAAAGATACATCTAATTGCCCCATCACTTTTCTTGTTGCATCATCAGGTTTTGGAGTAGAAGCCATCAATTCTCTGCCATACACATCATTACAAATCTGCCCATCAGTACATCCACCAAAAAACGCTCTAGCAATAGCTAATGACTCTTCGTCTACCTTACAATCAAAAGAAGGAGAGATAATCCTGCCTGATTCCAAACATAGTCTGTTAAACGCACGGTAAACTTTGGGGTTCTGAGTCCTAGTCATAATTACATCTCTTGGAATCACAGAATCCATATATTTAATCAAAGATGCCCTATGTCTATTTAATAACCCATAATATCCTTTATCATGCAAACTAGGGTCGATAAATCCGCTTCCAAAATAATTGACTGGCGTTTCATTAAGAACCAGTCCAGAGTTAAGAGAATATCCTCTGATATCTCCTTTTATCATAAGTAAAGATAATACTTCCGCCTCACCAATATGGTCTATTGTCTCCTGTAATGGAACATCCTTCCCAAAACAGCGGGCAGTTATTCCATTTAAAGATATTATCTGAGAATCACTAACTTTCCTTGGATCTTCGACTACAATTCTTGTGTCCATATCAAATTGGACTTCTGTTCTCTCAAATTCTTCTTTTACCATATTATCTATTGAAAATTTACCCTAATATAAATAATGGGATAAAATACGGATATTGAGCAATAAATTTATAAATAGTTGAATATCATACAACAATATGAAAAACATAGGTCCTATACTAATAGAATTATTCAAAAAGAACTATTGCTCTCCTCAAATAGCGAAGATAGCCAAGAAGTTAAAAGAGCCTTCAACAACCATTCATTACAATATTAAAAAATTAGAAAGAGAACATGCAATTAAAACTTACAAAGCAGTTTTTGATTATAAAAAAATAGGGGAAGGACACTGCACATACATATTAGTCAATCTGATGAGGGAAAAATACGGAGAGCCTGAAGAAATAGCCTCTCAAATAGCAAAAGACCCAAGAGTAGAAAGTGTGGATATAATTACAGGAGATTACGAAATGATAATAAAATTAAGATGTAAAGATATAGATGAATATTATGCATTCATAAAAAGTGCAATAAAACAATATGGTTTTTCAAAGTCAGTATCACTTACATCTTTAAAACAAGTCAAAACTGAATTTGTAGAATTATAATCTGCATACTCTTTCGCAAAACTCTCTGCCACAAAACCAGCAAAAACATGCAAAGATTAAACCTTTTATCTAGTCAAGTATACAAAAAGATATACTTAGAAGACAGAAAAGTTTAAATATACTTCAATCTTAAAACAAACATGTACGAATCAGAAATAATAAAGAAATTTGAGAAATTACCAGTCTTCTCACTTGGAGATGTAAACCAAATAATTCCAAATAGAATATATGCAAAAAAGTTTCTTAAAAAAATGTGTAAGGCAAACAAAATCTTCAGAGTTCATAAGAATATATACACATTATATGAAGACTCATTTCTTATCAGTACATTTTTGACAAAGCCAAGTTATATCTCAGGAGCTTCAGCTTTATCTTATCACCATCTAATAACCCAGATACCAAATGAAGTATTTTGCGCAACAATGAAAAAAAACAAGACAATTAGATATAAAGAACAAATTAATTTCAATCATACCAAATATTTTTTCGGTTTTGATTTTAAAGAATATGAAAAATTCAAAATCCCAATAGCAACACCTGAAAAAGCAATAATAGACTCCCTTTCAATTATACCAATATCTGTATTTGAAGAAGCATTTGAAGATATAAACAAAGAATTAATGCTGGAAATTCTAAAAAAAATAAAAAAGAGCAACATAATAAAGCGTATTGGTTACTTAATGGAAAAAAATGGACATGATGTTTACAACGATTTAAAGAAATATATAAACTACAAATACATCAAACTAGAGCCATTGATGAAAAAAATGGGGAAAAAAGATAAAAAATGGGGTTTAATAATTAATACGAAATGAGTATCTGTTTAGCCTTACAAATTAGAATAGATTTTGCCAAGCATAATATAATTACGAAAACATTTTCAGATGTCTGAGTAAAAACCAAAATGATAACTAAAGAACTGCTTGCAGAAATAGGAAAAAATAAAGGACTCAAAAATAAAGAATATATTGAGAAAGACTATTTCCAAGACATCATTCTGTCAAAATTATTCGCAAGAACAAACAATTTTATCTTCAAAGGCGGAACTGCCCTATACAAATTATATAATTTGCCAAGATTTTCAGAAGACTTAGACTTTTCAACAATAATTCAGGCAGAAGAAGAGGATATTGAAAAGATAATTAAAGAGATTATTGAAAATGATACATTTACCATAAAATCAATAAAAAAAGCATATAACACTATTTTGATTAAATTAGCATGCAAAGGAATTATCACCAAATACAATACATTGAGAATTGATATAAATCTAAAAAATAAAATTCTTAGAGATTTTGAGGTTAAAAATTACATTCCCTCATACATAGACATTAATCCTTTTGCAATAAGAGTATTAAATTTAGAAGAAATAATCTCTGAAAAAATACATGCCCTATTCACAAGACAAAAAGCAAGAGACTTGTTTGATATGTTTTATCTTTTAAGAATCTCAAAAATTGATAAAAAATTAATTGATGACAAATTAGCAATATTTGATATCAAATACGACCATAAATTATTAGAAAAAAGACTAGATGGTTTAAAAGATATATGGGTAGAAGAGCTAAAACCATTCATATTAACAGAATTGCCTGATTTAAGAATAGTAAAAGAGTTTGTTTTAAACAAATTAAAGGAAGTTTAATATTTTCATACCTTATAATAATCATTTTTGATTATCATAACACCTAATAATATTAATTATTAATATTTCAATATCATGTAATAATCAATTTTGATTATCTTGGCAGTAAGAAACACTAATTCTTCGCAAAACTCTCAGCTACAAGCAACGGAAAAACAATAGTCGCATCAGCAAAAACTTTCACACTTTGAGCATTTGGTAATATCTTCCCCCACGAAACAGCCTCGTTAGGCATAGCACCAGCATCACTTCCGTCAAACTCTTGAGAAGTATTTATGTAAACTACATAATCAAGTCCATTACGTAGCATATTAGCATTAAGGATAGCATGTTTCACAACTCCAGCACCTAATATAATAGCACCACTCTTCTTTAATCCAATAGTTGTGTTATTAAACCAAACCACATCTTCAGTGCAATCAATAACAAAATCAGGTCTCTTAAATTTAAAGAAATAAATATTATCTCCTAAAGCTCCATCAAGTAAAGCAGGACAATAAACTTTAATTTGATTTTTATAAGCCCAATAATAAATACTATCCTCATCATTTATTTTTTCTCCAAGTTTCCAAATCAACTCATTTCCAGAAACAGTCTTCCCTGTATTCTTAGCAGTTTGATAAAGTTCCTCAAGAATTGGCTGAATAAATTTTTCAAATGCTACATAACGAGAATTAGGAACAAATATATTCCCTATTCTATTAATTCCTCGTTCGCGAAGTAAAGCACCATCAGCATCAAAATTACCAATTTTAAAATCTCCAAGACATTTTATTATATCTTCTTCAATACCTCCACAAGTTGTAACAAGCACATTAACTTTCTTGTGTTGTGTTAAAAATCTAATAACGTCACGCAATCCTGAAGATACCATATTCGAAGTATATCCTAAGAAAATAAAAGCCCCATCAGAAATCATCTTATTAGTAATCTCAATAGCTTTAGACAAATGAGTTGCCTGAAAACCAGTAGTAGAAAAAAAATTAACTATTTTAGAATAATCAACACCATCATTAAAATCATATCCAGAAACACTTTTTCCATTAGGCTCCTCGCTAGTTCTCAATAAGTTCTTGCGTGCGATTTCTTCATTATCCATGAAACAAAGTCAAAAAGCCTCTTTTTAAATATCTCCATTAATCGTAATTGCTTAGGTTTGTGAAGCAAACCTTCGCAAGAAATTTTAGCTGACAATTCTGAAGTAAATTCAGAATCATCAGTAATCGCAATCGAACTTCATAATCCTAAGTAGATACCATTAATCGAGTTATTTTTAATTAATCTTTACCATTCAATATAAGATTTGCAAATTCTTTAACATCCTCATCAGTAGGATTTTGCCAATTTCCAAAAGGATATAATCTGCGGATTAACAAATCATAAGGAAGATCGTATTCATAAAGATTAAATACTTGTGTTCTAACACTTGAATGCAATTCAGGAAAATGCCATCTGCCAATCAAAGCTACAACCTTAATATCTTGCTTCCCACTAAGCTCAACAAATCTTCGTCTTATTTCAGATTCAGAGGTGTTTAAAATTTCTCCAATTTGCCTATCACGTAAATCAAGAGAAGATAATAAGGAGAATAATCTATCTCTTAAGGCTACTACGGATCGAGGTTCGCCAGAGATAGCTCCATCCAAAGTTTGTTTAGTATACTTAGTACCATAATACATCTCTTCCATACCCTTTACAAGTTGAGAATCTTTTGGATTAAATCTCTCCAATAGATAAATTGGTTTTTTATTATAATGAATATCTTCTTGCAACTGAAGATTAAATCCTACTTTTCCATCTCTCCCTAAATCATATTTCCTCCTAAATTCAGATCTACTCATTCTTAATATTTTAGACCATTCCTCCTCAAATTTTTCTGCATCTTCCCTAGATTTTCCTGCAGCTTCTGGAGATACTAAGTCACAATATTTTATGTAATCTCTGGCTTTTTTCGCTTCTTGCCTTCCAAGATGTCTTACTTTTAACTTGACTTCGCCAATTGGCTCGTCAGTTAAGTTAGCTATTTTTAACAAAGTAAATTTGTCAAAAATAAAATGAATATTACTCACTAGGTTTTGACAGTTGAGTATATTCCTGTTAAAATAGCTTAATTTTTATTGAAATTGCATCAAAATACATCAAATTTATCTTAAAATTCAATAAAACAATAGATAAATTTCTCAACTGTCAAAAGAACAGTGATTTTTATGAGTTAATTTTTAGATTAATTTACTTATAGAGATTTAGGGAAGTTTCTAAATCTCTAATAGACAATTAGGAAACTACAGTAACTGAACCTAATTGTCTATAATCTAAAAATACTCTATGTGTGAAACACTCTGAGTTTGCA
>Ga0209541_10007460_pt1 | contig 18397 bp, 20 predicted proteins | sample RifCSPlowO2_01_FD_184027 | JGI IMG/M metagenome (GOLD analysis project Ga0209541, IMG submission 184027) | Groundwater microbial communities from Rifle, Colorado - Rifle CSP2_plank lowO2_0.1 (SPAdes) (version 2) | ecosystem: Environmental > Aquatic > Deep subsurface > Groundwater | place... | reverse complement strand
ATACGGTTTCCTATATGATTTTGCCTGATAACTCTCGAACTTAAAGCGTTTTAAGATTTCGATGGGTGAGACCTGAAAAGCAATAATTTTTTTAATGAGAGCGCGATAGCTATCTAAAGTAAGCAAACTATGTAACATGGAAGCAGTTTTTTCGATATCTTCGGTTGCAGTCACAAACCCGACTAAATGACGATCGACTCTTGCCGCAAGCGATACATGCCGAGGATCAACAGCAAGAGTTTTGTAAAGTCTTTGAAGATAACGTTTCCCTAATAATGTTGAGGGGCCTGTCATCGTCTTAAAATGGATATTCGCTGCTGCTACGGAATCAATAATTCTGAGAGGTTGAAGAATCACTGATGTTCTCATCGATAACTTCTGAGGATCATACTAAGTATTTTTACACCATGATAGAAAGAATTCACTTTAGACTTGCCCGCATAACGAGCGCGTTCGATAGTTGGAACTTCAGCAAATTTCAATCCGGCTTTATGTGCCTTCACGACTATCTCTGTACAAAACTCAAAGCCACGGGCTCTAAGTTTTAATTTTTCCATGGACTCTTTTTTAACAGCCGTGAAGAGATAGAGGCTATCTGTCATGTTTGTGTCATGAACTACATTTGTCATCCAAGTGAAAAGTTTATTGCCGAACCAGCGAAGCCATGTGTCATCATCGCTTCTGCCTCCCGGCATATAGCGGGATGCCATAACATACTCTGCTCCTTCTTCCATTTTCTTTATAATTTTTCCGATGTCTTTTGGGTCATGTGAGCCATCTGCATCCATCATGACTATGACATCACCTCCGGCCCCTTTCATCCCTTGAATTAAAGCGGCTCCATATCCGCTACCTTTCTGATTAAGAACTTTATCTGATGGTTTCATTGACTTCTTTGCTTCTGCGACTGTTCTGTCAGTCGAATGACCATCTACGACTATGACTTCATTGACGAGTGTTCTTGGTATTTCACCAAGAACACGGCCTATGCAACCTTGTTCGTTTTTAGTCGGAATAACAACTGTAATTTTCATTGGCTGTTTAACAATTGCGATTAACTTACTTTCGAAGTGTAATATCTTTTAATATAGTCAACAACTGTATCGATCTCCTTGTTCGTAAGTCGACTCGATGAAGGAAGCCAGAGTCCCCGCGAAGCATATTTTTCCGTAGCTGGGAACCGGTCAGAATCGTCTGCCGATTTATAAATTTTTTGAGATGTGAGAGGCGGATAGATTCTTCGCGTACCAATACCCTGTTCACTCAGAAATCTTGATAGTTTTACAGGATCAGGTACGAAAATGTCAATAAACCAAGGGCTTGTATCGGAAAGGTTAGTTCTAAGAAATTCAACCTCTCGTGTATTTTTCAACCCTTCCCTATATCTTGCGAATATCTCCCTTTTCCTCTTGACTCTCCATGGCAGTTTCTTCATCTGCTCAATTCCAATCACCGCCTGGATATCCGTGTATTTAAAATTCCACCCCCATTCATTATGAATATCAATACCACCTCTATTCCTTCCGAAATCCTTGATGCGACATATCTTTTCAAAATATTTTCGTTTGTTTGTCACAAGAATTCCGCCCTGCCCAGTTGTAATAATCTTGGGAACGCTTAGAGAAAATGAGCCGATGTCCCCAAAGGTTCCTAAGTGTTTGCCTTGCCAGAAACTTCCTAATGCTTGAGCCGCATCTTCAACAAGATATATGTGATTATCACGGCAAAATCTGACAACATTTTTCATATTGCCGCTTCTACCATTGAAGCTAACATATACTAGAACCTTAGTTTTTTTTGTCACTTTCCGCGTCGCCTCCACTAAATCAGTGCAGAGTGTAGTCGGCTCAACATCCACAAATACCGGCTTTACTCCCAGCAAAGCGGCGGCGTTTGCCGTCGCAATCATTGTAAGATTGGGAACAATCGCTTCGTCTCCCGCTTTTAAGCCAAGAGCAAGAAGAGCAACAGTAAGGCTAATAGTTCCGTTGACGGTCATCGCGCAAAATTTTGACCCTGTCAAATCGGCAATCATCCCTTCTAGCTCGCGGGTTCGTCTGAATTCCATTCCCCAGCCGCCTGATTGCATATATTTGTAGACGGCGATAGCTTCTGACTCATCGAACCATGGTTCCATCTGGGGAATCGACACCATTGCGGACTGGCTAGGGGGCGTTCTTTTGATTTTTTTTGCCATCTGCCGTCTGTGGTCAGCTAACCTTTTCCTCTATGATTACTTTATCCTCAACAAAAGGACCATTTTTCACCTCGAATATCTCACTGTCTTTGAGAAAATTAATGCCGTACCCGCCGTTTAAAAGAATAAGCATTTCACCCACACCAAGTGTGACTTTTTTAAACAATGTTCTGTCTGATGCATAAAGATCAACTCCTATCATGCCCTTAATCACAACAAGACATTCCTGTAGGGATTGTGTTTTTCTGTTTTTTGGCGCATGCATATGCGCTTGCAGATACTTCCCCTTGATATGTTTGAGAGTTACTACTTGAAGTGGTTCCTTTGGGTCTGTCTGGGGTACAGACCCATCTCGGATTTTTTGTATGCGCAAGGCAACCAATCTGTCTTTATATATATATTTATCCATTTGTTGTTTCTAAAAGGTATCACGGAATTTCTTGAAAGACAATTCTAAGTGTAAGATTATAAGCCCGCGACTTTTGTTTTAGTTTTCAAGTTCACGAAAGCGGAAAGTAGTGAACACTTATCTTCCTTCCGTACTTTGCCTGCTGCTTAACAAGATCAAAATCATGTCTTACCATGATTTCCACAAGCTCTTCGAACGAAACGGTTGGTTTCCAACCTAGGACTTTCTTTGCCTTCGATGCATCCCCCAAAAGATAATGCACCTCTGAAGGACGAAAATAATGGGGGTCGATTTTTACAATCGTCTTCCCTATTTTCTTGTTAACACCCTTCTCATTGACCCCCTTTCCCTTCCAGTCAAGTGGAATCTTAAGACATCGAGCTGATGTCTCCAGAAATTCCTTAACCGAGTGTGTCTCGCCCGTAGCTAGGATAAAATCGTCTGGTACAGAGTGCTGAACCATCCTCCAAATCCCCTTAACGTAGTCCTTTGCATAACCCCAGTCTCTTTTTGAGTAAATGTTGCCGAGCTTTAATACATCTTGCAACCCAACTTTTATGCGAGAGAGCCCTATCGTAATCTTTCTTGTTACAAACGTCACCCCTCTTCGAGGCGATTCATGATTGAAGAGAATTCCATTCGTAGCAAAGAGTCCGTAACTTTCGCGATACATTTTTGTCATATGGTAGGCAAAAACTTTGGATATTCCGTAAGGAGATTGCGGAAAGAATGGCGATAGCTCGTTAAGCACGGAATTGGCACTATTGCCAAACATTTCTGAAGAACTGGCCTGATAGTAACGAACAGGTATTTTTAGCTGACGAATGGCTTCCAGAAGACGAAGCGCTCCAACACCTGTGACATTTGCTGTATATTCTGGCACGTCAAAGCTTACTTTCACCTGACTCTGTGAACCTAAATTATAGATCTCATCAGGCTTAATTTTTGCGATAATGTTATTAAGATTTGGTCCATCACCAAGATCACCATAAACAGTAACAAAATGTGGAAACTTTGGATTATCGTATAGATGATCGATGCGTCCAGAATTGGGATTACTGGATCGCCGCTGAATTCCATAAACCTTGTAACCCTTCTCAAGCAAAAGTTCCGCTAAATAGGAACCATCTTGCCCAGTTATGCCAGTAATTAAGGCCGTTTTCATTGAAATGAATCATAGCATATTGTTCCAGCTCGATAAAATGGAATTGGAGTCTAGCTTACTTGATAGTATTCGAATATTTAGACATAATTTATAACTGTCACCGTCCTCGCACGAGACCGAGTGCATTTAAAGCCTTATTTTCCTTAACACATCAATTACCTCACCTAACTCCACTGTGTAATCCGCCCCTACATTTCGAAGATCATTTTTTGAATGATTTGTTAAAACCCCTACACAGACCGCACCAAGTTCTTTTCCCACTCTCATATCTTCAGGACTGTCTGCGACATAAACAATCAAGCTCGGTTTTTTTCTTTAATAATCTTTCTAAAATGTTCTCGTTTTGATAAGTATCTCATATCAGTACCAAGAACTAGATCAAAGTAATTAGCAACTTTGTTGAGTTTGACAAGCTTCTTTATTTGCTCCATAGGCATACCACTTGAAACAAAAGTGTAATCAAAACAAGAGCGGACAAAATTTAACAATTCCAATGCACCAGGAAGTAACTTAATTTTCGAATAGTATTTACTCTCCAGAAGTTCACTATACTTTGATTCAATGCTGACATATTCTTTATCACTTAACTCCCTGTGGAATTGATTTTTGTATAAATGCTCAAATTTGTACCTTCTTGATTTTCCTCCACTTTCAACCCAGTACTGAGCGGCATCTTCTTGCTTAATGCCCCATTTGTCATTTATAAGTTTGCCAAATGTTTTTGCTTTCTGCGACTCGATATTAATAATCACACCGTCATAATCCGTTCCGAAAATTTTCAAAGATTTTTTCATATCGAACCATGATTATAATACAATTAAATTGAATGGAAGACTCTAAAGAAGATCCAACATCAGCTGAAAGCCAAGAAAGGCAACATAAATACGATGCCGTCGTGGTTTTGGGAGCAGTAATGGAATTTAATGACAAAACTAAAAGCTGGGGATTCCCCACAATTATTGAAAAATATCCTGGCAAACTTGTGGAGGGGAAAGCCAGAGCTTTAGCGGCAAGGGAGGTTCAAAACTTGGCGCCCTTCATTTTAGTAACTGGCGGTTCGGACATTAATCCTGAAACAGGTCAACAAGATTCTCGAGCCGCAGAGCTAGCTAACCTAATTACGGACAGATATAACGTTCCTGGAGAAAAAGTAATACCAATAGGAGAAGTTTCAGGAAGTTCAACTATTGGGAATGTTTCAGACTTGGTAGATTATTTGAAAAGTCATCCAGAAATAATAAAAAGCGGCAAAATTGCTATCTTAAGTCCAAAATTTCAGAAAGAACGCGCAGAAATAATGTTTGACCAAAATCCCTTTTTTGCCCAGCAAAATATTGAATTAGAGTGGCTAATAGTCGAGGATATCCTAGAAGCAAGACATCCTCTCTATAAAAGATGGGCTGGAAAGGTTTATGGAACCCCAGCTGCGAAAATTAACCGTAGAATGGAGCAGAAAGGCGTAGCAACTTTAAAGGCAGAACAAAATAAAACTTTAAAAGGAGAAAATTAATCCTTTTTAGGGAGGACTCCAAAAAGCATCTGTATTCCTTATGAAAAATAATTTAAGTAAAATTTTACAGCTTGATTTGGGCTATTTCATTAGTGGAGGATCATGGTTACTGCTTTCAACTTTGTTTGCTGGGCTAGGAGGTATCGCTCTTTCAAGTCTTTTCGCCCGGCTTTGGCCAGCGGACGTTTTCGGGCAATTTTCTTTTTTGACCGCGGCTTTAAGCTTTATGAGCTTAACCGTACTGCCTGGTATGACGCAAACAGTAACTCAAGCGGCTACGGAGAACAAAGACGGAACTTATAAGGCATCAATTAAGACTCTTGCGAGATGGTCGGTATTGGGAACAGTTTTATTGATAGGAGGCTCGTTATATTTTTATTTGCGCCAAAACCCAAATCTTGCTGCCGCAACATTTGCAAGTGCGCTTGCCTTTCCAGTCACTTCTGTCTTTTCACTTTACAACTCATACCTTTCCGGGAAAAAGAAATTTAAAAAAGTAGCCATTTTCACAATCATTGCTCAATTGTCGTCAATAGTAGCAACTGCTTTTGCACTGATTTTCTTTCCCTCTCTATTTGCAGTGGCCATTTTTTCATCGTGGTCCACTGCAATTGTTAATTTAATCCTCACATCATTTACCATGAAAGGTCTTCAAAATAACAAGATCGACAAAAAATTATTAGATTTCGGCAAACATTTAAGCTTTTCTCAGGTGCTTCCTATTGGCTCAGAGTATTTGGACAGATTTATTATTCCCGTTCTTGTTGGTTTTAGCGCTAACGCTACCTACACATTTGCAATTCTTATTCCAGTCCAGATTCATGGTTTTCTGAAAATATTTTTAAGCCTTGCACAACCTAAAGTAACTGAAATAAGTGATAAAAACCTGCAAAAAGATTTAACAAGAAAAACTCTTCAATTTGAGCTACTTATATTGGGAGTTGTACTTGCCTATATAATTTTCGCTCCATTTATCTTTGACTTACTATATCCGGCATATAAAAAAAGCGCCCTTTTGATTTCACAAATCTTCTCACTGAGCTTACTGTACTTCCCTAGCAACCTTTATGGTTTGGCACTAATTAAAAAAAGAAGTGCAAGATCAATTTATATGAGTAATACTGGGTACGCACTGACAAATGTTTTTTTTCTGTTGGCATTAGTACCAACGTTAGGCATTTTAGGCGCTGTACTTTCAAAAATAATATCCAGATTTTGCCATGCAATTATCCAGATTTATTTGTTTAAAAGCACTTCGACTAAAAATAAATAAGATGCCGAAAAAAAAATCAAAAAATGACGCAGTAATTTTAGTTGTTTCAGGTGATTCTGCATTTAACATCCCTTTGGAAACCACTTTTAAAGAACTTGGATTCCAAGTGTCAATATTTGATTATAGAAAAAGTTCGTTGATTGAAAAATTAATATTTGTTACTTCTCTTTTAATAACCTCTACGAGGAATAAAAATATTGAGATAAGAAACAAAAAGTTAATCAACCTTGCTAGCAAAAAAAGAGCTGCTATTTTATTTGTCAGCAAGGGAGAATTAATCCATGCTTCAACAATTAAATCAATCAGAAAGTTAGGTACTATTACAATAAATTGGTTTGCAGATTTATTAGATCTTTATCCTTCTTTAATTAATGTTTTAGCAAGCTATGACTATGTCTTTACTCCCAACAAGGATGATATAAAAAAATATAAAAAGAGAATTAATCTATACCATTTACCCTTGGGTGGATTTGCATTAAGCCAAAAGCCCGATTTTGAAAATAGAAAATATGATGTTTCGTTTATTGGTGTTTGGAGTAGGCAAAGGGAAAAGATGATGGATACCATAAAAGATTTTAATCCTGCAATCTGGGGCAGTAAACAATGGTCCTATAGCCGAGTAAGGGAACTTTTCCGCGGAAGATGGTTAACACCACAAGAAGTGTTGCAAGTCATACAAAATTCCAAAATCGTCGTAAACATTCACCAAGTTGACCCTACGATTGGAACGACTCTAAACATGAGGGCGTTTGAAGCTACGGCAAATGGAGCACTACTTTTAACCGACTATAGGAAAGACTTACCCCGTTTATTTAAAATTCGGAATATAAATAAAGAGGTCGTGATATATAAAGATTTTCAGGATTTGAAACGGAAGATCCAAAATTATTTAACAAATGACCATGAAAGAATAGAAATAGCAAAAAGGGGATTTTTAAAAACCATTAAACATCACAATTTTAAAACAAGAATTAATAAAATTTTTTCTATTATTCATAAGAATAAAGTTCCCCTTCTAAACAAATACTCTTAGATAAATCTGAACAAAACTTATAAAACTTTGACAAATGTTACATTACTCAATAAACTTTACTGAAATTTTAATAATAGATGTCAATTAAAGTTAAACTGATCAAGCCGGAATTTGTTGATAAGCGAGGATATATTAGCCGTTTAGTTGACAATAATGAATTTCATTTTACAACCGTTTTGTATATAACAAGTAAGGCCAACACTATACGCGGGAATCATTACCACAAAAAAGATTATCACTACCTTTATTGTGTAAGTGGCAAATTTAAATATACTGAAAAAACACTTACAAAAAAGAGACCCAAATTCGAGTGGGTAATTTTAAAACCTGGTGATCTAGTCCTGTCCCGTCCAATGATTGCGCATGCAATGGAATTTTTGGAAGATACAATATTTTTAGCAATTACTACAGAACCTCGAGAACAAGATCTATATGAGGGAGACACTGTCAGAGTTAAAATAGTTTAATTTATGAGGAAACAGATAATCAAAAAAATCAAAAGGTGTAGGGTTTGCAAAAGCACCAAATTAATTAACGTCCTTCAATTCGGTATGACCCCCCTCGCCAATGCTTTTCTAAAAAAAGAACAGCTAGATTTACCAGAAGTATTTTATCCGCTTGAGGTATATTTTTGCGAAAATTGCACTTTTTTGCAGCTTGGTCATGTTGTTTCACCGGAATTGTTATTTAAGAATTATGTTTATGTCTCATCCACTTCTCCAGTTTTTGTCAATCACTTTAAGGAATTTGCCACGCAGGTGATAAAAAGATTTGACTTAAACAAAAAATCACTTGTGGTTGATATAGGAAGTAATGATGGTATTTTGCTCAAACCCTTCCAAGAGCAAGGTGTAAGAGTGTTGGGAATAGAACCTGCGGCTCATATTGCAAAAATAGCCAAAAGGGATGGGATCGAAACTGAAGCGAAGTTTTTTAGTATTAATCTCGCAAAACAAATAGTAAAAAGGAGAGGCAAAGCAAAAATTGTCACCGGCACCAATGTATTTGCTCATATCGATGATCTAGATGAAGTTATAAAAGGTGTAAATGAGATTTTGACAGATGACGGAGTGTTTATTACAGAATCCCCTTATTTGGTAGATTTTCTAAAAAAGCGGTATTTTGATTTAGTTTATCACGAACATCTTTCTTATTGGGCAATCGAGCCTCTGATCAAACTGTTTAACAGATTTGGTATGGCTGTTGTAGATGCCCAAAAAGTTCCAGTTCATGGTGGATCTATCAGGGTCTTTGCTGTAAAGGGACGAAGACTCAAGGAAACCAACGCAAAAGTTAAGGTATTTCAAGATCTTGAACAAGAAATGCAATTATCAGATATAAACACTTATTTAAAATACGCCAGTAAAATTTTGGAGAATAAAAAAAGATTGATTAGCTTATTAACAAATTTGAAATTAAAGGGTAATAGAATTGTCGCCTATGGAGCCCCAGCAAAAAGCAATACACTTTTAAATTATTTCAAAATTGGAAAGGAATTTATTGATTATATTGTAGATGACAGCCCCTTAAAGCAAGGACTATTTACCCCAGGAACCCATATTCCGGTCGTACCACCGACTAGATTCAAAAAAGATAATCCTCAATTTTTATTTATTTTGGCATGGAATTTTGCTGGCCCAATTCTCAAAAGACATGGATGGTTTAAGGATAAAGGTGGTAAGTTTATAATTCCTGTACCATCACCAAAAATAATCTAATCGATGACCGTAAATGATCCAATTTTTAGTGAAGATTTAAAGACTATTGCCGATAGAATTGGCAACAAAGCAATAGGTCTCCTGGAGGGAAAGACTCTTTTAATTACAGGGGGGTCAGGTTTTTTAGGAAAATATATTGTAGCCACTCTTTTACTCCTTAATAAAAACTATCTGATCAGACCATGTAAAATAATCTCAGTTGATAACTACATTACTTCCAAAAAAGAAGAGACTAAGGTTGCAGAAAAGTATTTAAAGCATATAAAAGCGGATGTTACCAAACCCTCAAAAATAAAGGGCCACATTGATTACATAATTCATGCAGCTGGTATCGCTTCACCTATATACTATAAAAAATACCCACTTGAAACTATTGATGTAGCCGTTATTGGAACCCGCAACATGTTAGAGCTGGCGAAAAAGAAGATGGTCAAAAGCATACTCTTCTTCAGCTCAAGCGAAATTTATGGTAATCCAGACAAAGAAGCTATACCTATCCAAGAAACTTATAATGGTAACGTTTCGCCTATAGGTCCTAGAGCCTGCTATGACGAATCCAAAAGACTCGGTGAAACTCTGTGCATGATATATTTTAACCTTTTCAAAACTCCTATTAAAATCGTGCGTCCCTTCAACATTTATGGCCCCGGAATGAAGATTGACGATTATAGAGTTATACCCTCATTTATTGCTGCTGCTCTGCAAGGTAAGAACATACCAGTGCACTCCTCCGGTCAGCAAACCAGGGCTTTTTGCTATATCACCGATGCTACAGTAGGATTCTTTAAAGTGATGCTGCAAGGTTATTATGGTCATGTCTATAATGTGGGCAACGATAAAACCGAAATTACAATGAATGCTTTAGCCAAAACTATCAACAAAATTTTAAATGACAAAGCTGAGATAAAAAATATTGATTATCCAGAAAATTACCCTGGTGATGAACCGGAAAGAAGATGTCCCGACTTGACGAAGATTAAAAAACAGCTGAGGTATAAAGCAGAAGTTGATCTGACAACGGGTATAACAAGAACCTTGGAGTGGTTCAAAGGGAGTCATTTTTGATGTCAAGACAAGGCGAAAAACGTACACGTACATTGGCAAACGTAAAAGATTTTTGGAATAAGGAAGCTCAACAATGGGGTGAAAATCCCAGAGTCACAATACGTGATCATTATTTCAGATTGCTTGAAATAGATACTGTCCTTCCCATTATTAAAGGCAGGGATAAGATTCTGGATATTGGCTGCGGTACCGGTTTTTCCTCTATTTTTTATGCTCAAGTAGTAAACGAGATTATAGGAGCAGATTATGCTGAATTGATGGTGGAGCGGGCACAACGTTTTTTAGAGGACCGCAAATATTATAAAAATGTCATGAAGACCTATTCGCGAGACGGCAAAATACCAAGATTTCCGACCAATCTTCAATTTGAGGTAGGAGATATAGTAAATATAAATTATCCTGCTAAATACTTTGACGCGGTTATAGCTGACCGAGTGTTAGTTAACCTGCCTACAGTACAATTACAAAAGAAAGCTATTTCAGCAGTTTCCAGAGTTTTATGTCCTAATGGGATCTGGATAGTAGCTGAAGCAAGTAAACAAGGGCATAAAAAAATCGACAAAATGCGCAATCTATTTGGTCTTCCCGCAATGGAGAAATACTGGCACAACTTGTATCTTGATGAACCTTTTATAATACGTATTTTCAAAAAAGCCGGTTTTTCGATTCATGATACCAAGCGTTTCGAAACCTACCAATTTCTCTCTAAGGTAATTCACCCTTTGACTGTGGTGCCCGAGGAGCCTCAGTTTTTAGCTGGATTTAATCGTGCAGCAATGGATATAGCAAGAAACTTCTATGATTATAAACAGATAATGAGAATAGGCTTGGAATCATTTCTTAAAAAATTTAGGGTGGTGCTTACCGAATATGACCCTGACAAAGTGGAAGGCTATGATAAAGTTTGCCGGCAAGTTTTAAGTTTAAACCCTGACTTTACTGGCTGCAGCCACCAAGTACTATATCACTTAATACGTACCTGAGTAGAATTCAGCAATGTTTTTACATATATAGCGAATTTCTGATTCCTTTAATTGGGGAAACATGGGCAAGGACAGAATTTCTTTCGAGAGGTTTTCTGTAACTGGAAAACTACCTCTTTTGTAACCAAGATCCTTATAAGCTGGTTGAAGGTGAATAGGTATAGGGTAGTGTAAGTTTGTGGTGATACCCCGCGACTGAAGATAGCGCGCTAACTTGTTTCTTCTTTGAGTTCTAATTACATATAGATGAAAGATGTGACCATAATATTGAAAAATCCGAGGGGTGATCACCGGTAATCGAGCTAAATATTTATTATAAAGCTTAGCATTTGTAAACCTCTGAGCATTCCAATATGCTAATTTTCTAAGTTTGACCCGGAGCACCGCAGCTTGAAGATTATCTAGCCGGTTATTCCAGCCCAACATTACATGCTGATATTTTTTGGTTTGACCATGGTTTCTCATAATCCTAAGTTTTGCAGCTACTGTTTTTTTATTTGTAACCACGATACCACCGTCTCCATAGGCCCCTAAGTTTTTCCCAGGATAAAAAGAAAAGGCCGCCAAAGCCCCAAAGGATCCAGCCAAGCTTCTCTTGAAACTTGCCCCGTGGGCTTGTGCTGCATCTTCAATGACTAAAAGGTTGTGTTTTTTAGCAAGGCTTAAAATTCTTTCAATATCGACTATTTGTCCGTAAAGATGGACAGGCATGATAGCGCGGGTTTTTGAAGTTATTGCTTCTTCTGCTTTTTTTGTATCGATGTTAAAAGTGTCTTCCCGGCAGTCAACTAAAACCGGTTTGGCGCCGGTCACAGAAACAGCCATTGCTGATCCGATATAACTATTAACTGGTACTATTACCTCATCTCCTTGTCCAATCTCCAATACCCTTAGCCCCAATTCAAGAGCTGATAGACCACTGTTTACTCCAACACCATATTTGACCCCGCAAAATTTTGCGAACTCTCTCTCAAATAATTCACATTCTTTACCTAAGATGAATTCAGATGAATCAATAACCTCTCTAATTGCCTGATCTATCTCAGGTTTTATTTCTTGATATTGTTTATAAAGATCTACAAAGGGAATTTTGTGCATCTCTTTTTATTCTCTACTTCAATTTGCGACATTTTACTATGAACTGGTATGCGAAAAGGCCAGGATGTGCTTTTTTAGTGCTTTCAAATGTTTCGCCGGCGTTTACATGATCCTCCTTAACTACTTCAAATCCTGCTTTTTCTAAATCATGCTTGAGAGTGCTGTACGTATAAAAATGAATATGGCCAACGTCGAAAGGCCCTTCGTCTGTATATCCGAATCTTCCGATTAAAAATCTTAGCCTGTGTCCCCAGTATAAGAAATTTGGTGTGGTAATAATTATCCCTCCTTTATCCTTTAATATTCTCCTTAATTCTTTTAAAACTATTACAGGTTTAAATAAATGCTCTATTATCTCTGAAGCAACTATTAGATCAAAAGTTCTATCTTTGAAAGGAAGCTCACCCTCGTTTAAATCAACGACTTTTGTAAATGACAGCACCTCCTGAGCTTTTTTCAGGGCTACTTTTGATATGTCAATCCCGGTTACTTCAGCTCCTCTTTTTTCTAACTTCTGCCCTAAATAGCCGGTACTACAACCGACATCTAAAACTTTTTTGTTCTTTAGATTTGCACAAATTTCTAATACCTTGCTGAGTCTTACGTCGCTTGTTATGTAATTCCCGGCTTTTTGATCATAGTGATTTTTAATGTTATTCATCGCGAAATCAATTGAATTAGACTCTGAACTATTTTATTTGGTTTGTAAGACTTTTTATATAAATTGTATGCTTCCTGCGCCAAACACTTTCTTTCTCGGCTATTTTTGAGGAGCCGTTTAATGGCGATCGCGAGTCGGCTGCTACTGGCAGACGGTATCAAAAGTACATTTGTGTTATTCGAGAACACTTCTCTAACGGCGATGGTGTCGGATGTTATTAGAGCTTTTTTAGACGCAGTAGCATCGAAAGCCTTGTTTGGAATAACCAGTTTAGCCTTTTGAGATTCACCAAAAATACCTAAACATATCTTGGTTTTGACAATTTCGGTGGCTAAATCTGTAAGTGAAAGCCAGTTTACAAACTCAACATTCTTAACATTTAGTTCGTTCGCCAGTTTTTCCACTGCATTTCTCATCTGTCCCTGTCCTACCATTTTAAATTTTACTCGAGGTACCATAGCTGCTGCCTTAATAATAATATCGGCACCCTGAAGAGGCTGGTAACTACCGTAGAATAAAACATCTGTTTCTTCTTGCATTGTTCTTGGGTGAAAATAATCTGGATCCGACCCGACATAAACCAAAACTTGTTTTTTGGGGTTGAGGCCGTATGTGTTGTTATAAAACTTTCCATGAGCAATGGTATCCACAATTACAGAATCAGAAAGTTTCAGTCCAATCCAATCGACAAGGTAATAAAATTTGGCTCGAAATGAATTCTTATCAATTACCTTTCTGTCCAAAACGTAAGTCTCATAAGTTGAGGTAAAAATATCATAAAAAACTTTTTTCCCGAATATCTTTCCCAAAATAAACGCAAGGGGCATATCGAAATATCCTGGGAATCCGACAATTATATAGTCGATTTTATGAACATATCTGAAAAATAACCTTGCAAGGTTCCAATAGCGACGAAAAACAATTCCCTGAGAATTACACTCATATATCTGGAAACCATTCGTCTTAAGCCCTTTTTTAATTATTCTATTTCTTGCGTACTCTGAGTCGTATGAGCCAAAATAGCAGATTCCTTTACGCATTTTTATGTTTTGACCAAACTCTCATAGATTTTGAGGTGCTGTTCAATTGGTATATCGTGAAATTTTTTCATCAGATACGGATAAAGTCTTTTTATATTTTGCTTGTAAATTTTTTCATTCTTGATGACTTCTCTTATCGCGTTCTTAAGCTCACCGTCATTAGGATCAACTACGCGTCCGGTAACTTTGTCTTGTACAATTTCCGGCAACCCCCCAATATTCGTTACTACTACCGGTGTGCCTTGAGCAATAGCCTCCAGAGCAACTCTTCCGAAAGATTCGGGATAAATAGAAGGCATTACGACTGCAGATACTTTAGAGTACAAGTTCGTTAACTGTCTGTAACTCAGATTTTTTAATAATTTAATATATTTTTCAAATGATTCCTTAGCCAGTTTTCCATTAAACATCCCTTTAAGTTCAATGGTGCCCGCAAAAAGAAAAACTATCTTATTTTTTTTAATTAAATCAGGAATACTATTTATCAAAATTTCCCCGCCTTTACCTTTTGATAATTTACCCGCAAAAAGTACTGATTTGGTTTTCTGAACCGAGCTTTTGGAACCTAAAAAATCTGCAGTATTGTATATCACTTTAACATTTGAGAAACCATTCACCTCGAGGTATTTCTTCTGTGATTGACTTATTGTTATTATCAATTTTGCCCTATTTGCAAAGAATTTAATTATTGCAAACATAAATCTATTATATAAAACTCCGAAAGCAACATAAGTAAAATTCATAAAGCTTTTACGTTGACTATAGTTGGTAAAATACCATGGCAGATCTGACGTTATATATTCCGTTAATTTGCAAGCTTGCAACCTGTTTTTTTCAAAAAAACACTTACCTATCGGACAGATAATTTGTTTATCACGAATCGTAACAATTACGGGCTTCTTCGTGACAAATCCGGCAAGTATTGCGCCTGGTATTAAAAACTTGCCCTGAACATGAATTATGTCGGGTTTTTCCGACTTCACAGCTCTGTAAATCTGAAAAGCGGAAATCGCAAAAAAAATCGGATTATTCTGCCAAGCGGGATTGACTATTTTCCTTCCAACGTCTATTTTTTTAATAAATGGCAGTCTTATTATTTTAAGATCACCGTAAATTTCTCTCTCGCTCGCACCATAGTTGAGTGTCACTATAACTGCATCAACCATCTTTTTTTTTAAAGATTTTGCCAGTTCATAAACACTCCACTCAGAACCCCCTGGATTAAAAGGATAAAAGTAATCGGTTAAAAGGAAAATCTTCATTTTGATATCTTGGCTACTATCATAAATCCAGTGGTGTCTTCCGGATGCTTAATTACCATCTTCATCCTCCAATTTCTTAATTTTTTATAAAGCGAAAGCGATATTCCTCCAATTAAATCAATTACACCTTTAAAAGGAGTATCGTAAGTTGATATTTTGCATGCCAAAACTGAAAATTTCTTGCTTTTCAGAATTCTGAGTATCTCTTCTTTTGGATATTCGTATTTATGGTCCAAATCGGCATAATAAAACAACCCGTGTCTTTTTTGGAGTTTTTTCCAAGATGTATTCGGATTATCCGTCACCAAAAAAAGCAATCCTCTGTTTTTTAAGACTCGCACCACTTCATTGATTGCTAAATTCCGATTATCCAAATGCTCTAGAACATCACTAACTACAACTTTATCGAAAAAGTTGGCTTTAAACGGAAGCTTTTTATTGACATCCATGACAAGAAATTTTATATTTGATAATTTCTTTCGCAAGACTTCGTCAGTTGCATTTCTTATAAGTTTTTTGTCGATATCAATTCCTACTGCTTTTTTTACTGCGCGGGAGGCTATTTGTAAGTCTCCCCCTATTCCACAGCCAACATCTAAAATTATATCTGTAGGCTTTAAATAGCTTTTATACCAAAGCTTAGTTTTTTTAATTAGGTGTTTTGGATGAATTGGGTACTTGGACTTCCCCGTAACGTAAACAAGCCTCATTGCAAGAGCTGATAGTGCTTCCGTTTTCTTTAGAACAATAATTAATAGCTTCATCTCATAATACTTTCGATAGCTTTTTGATTAAGAGTGTAAGTTGTTTCCCAATTGAAACGTTTCCTGACCTTTTTTTTGGCATTTTCGCCTATTTTTAATGAAAGAACTTTATCATTTAAAAGTTTCTTTATCGTACTTACCCATTTTGACTGTATCAGCGGAACTGTATATCCGTCGACCGAATCTTTTACTATTTCTTTAAAGGGTGCTATATCGGAAACCACAACGGGTTTTCCAAAAGACATGGCCTCGGTAACTGCTAGACCAAAACCTTCGCTTGATGATGGTAGTAAGAAAATATCCATTCGTGATAGCCAATAAGATTTTTCCCTCCCAAACGCTGATTTAATGAGTATTACCTCATCAGATAAGTTGAGCAATTTAATTTTTTCCTTTATTCGGCCAGTCTCGCTGCCATCGCCAATGAAAATTAACTTCAGATTTTGAAACGATTTTCTCATCTCCAGAAAGACTTCGAGGACAAACATTGGGTTTTTTCTTGGAATAAGAACTCCCATAAAAAGCAGTACTCTATCGTTCTTCTTAATTAGACGTGCTAATTTTGGCTTTTTTTGCAGTTTTTCAATAGACTGCAGTTGTCCCCCATAGGTAACTGCAACTTTTTTTTCGGGAACCTTATAGGCAGAAATCAATTTTTTTTTCATAAACTGGCTTTGAACAATAATTTTGGAGCAAATTTTGAAAAGTTTTTTTTCAATTGGGGAAAATAGCTTTGACTCATCCGATGTAACGTAACTTACTATAATCGGTACTTTCGGATGAAAAATATGGAAAATCAATCCGGCTGTTCCGAGAAATCGAGGTGAATGAATTCTTAAAATATCAAACTTCTCTTTTTTGTAGGTTTTAAAAAGATATGGCAAACATAAGAAACTAAAAAGCCATGGCGGAACAATATGCTTCAGAAAGGAATATGACACATAAATATTTTTTAAATTTTTATCGTAAGTTCTACTCCTCGGCAGGTAGACGTATACTTTTATGCCCCTTTCTGTGAAACCCTTTATGGTCTGGTAGTCATAGATTTCTCCTCCCAGTTTAGAAGCGGAAGACATCCCAAGCTGTGGTGAGCAAATTTTTAATGTTCTTTTCATGCAAATTTCCTCAGCTTGTTGAGAAAAATTTTTAGACGAGTTGGGAATAAATAGGTTGAAATATAACTTCTTACAAGTATCGACAGATAACCAATCCCCAGCTTTTGCTCTTTAAAGATTTTTTTGCGAAGTTTAAGACTATTTTCGTAAATTTTCTCAATTGCCCTTTGTGATCTTCGTTCCTTCTGACTTCTGAAAAGCAGTAAATGATCGGGGATGTTTGCCATTTTATAACCTTTGGCTCTTGTTAAAAACTCAAAATCCTCAACATAATCCCATTTTTCGTCGTATCCCTTTAATTTTCTAAAAACCTCTTTTTTTGCAAACCAGGTTGGATGAAGAAGAGGTGTTAACCAGAAAAGTTCTTTTTTTATTTTAGAATCTGTCAGAGGTTTTTTAATCTGGCCTATGATCTTTCCACCTTCATCAATGACACTAACGTATGAACCGCAAATATCAATATTGCGATTTTTTTCTAAAAATTCAAGCTGGGTTTCTAGTCTGCGTGGAAGTGACACATCATCCGCATCCATTCGAGCGACGAAGTCGCCCTGAACTTCTTTCAGCGCTTTATTCAGGGATGCCGCCAGACCGAGATTTCTCTTATTTTTTATTAATTTTATTCTTGTATCGTTAAGAGATTGAAGGTACTTCCATGACGTGTCTCTTGACCCGTCATCAACAATGATAAACTCAAAGTTTTTGTAGGTTTGTTTAAGAATGCTTTCGACTGCCTCCCTTAGAAATGGCATTCCGTTGTAAACGGACATGATGACGCTGATTTTTGGTTTGTTTTTCATTTTTTAAGTATTAAAACATAACTTGCCGGAAATATTTTAAACTTATTATCCAGCGCGACTATTTTAGAAACAATCATGTTATGAAACAAAATCCCTTCTTGCGATTTATGGTAAAAATAGAACACATTACTTACCACCTTGTGAGAAAACTTCTCCCAAGAGACCCGTACTAAATTTAAGAAGTTGAGAATTGTATAAATAATCAGCAAGGGCACTAAAACCAAATACCTTGGCCAGCTATAAATTAGCATAAACAATAAGCCTAAAAATCCCCCAGATTCATAAAATTCAGCTACACCAAAAC
>Ga0209541_10007456_pt1 | contig 18401 bp, 18 predicted proteins | sample RifCSPlowO2_01_FD_184027 | JGI IMG/M metagenome (GOLD analysis project Ga0209541, IMG submission 184027) | Groundwater microbial communities from Rifle, Colorado - Rifle CSP2_plank lowO2_0.1 (SPAdes) (version 2) | ecosystem: Environmental > Aquatic > Deep subsurface > Groundwater | place... | reverse complement strand
CTTCTTTTTTTAAAAAGAAAATAATAGAAACTCCGTCGGTAATATTTTCTAGAGAGTTTCTTATAATAGAGTAGACCCTTCTTTTTAAAAAGTGTCTTTTTATTGCTCCTTTGATTATTTTTTTAGATACAGCAAACGCAAATTTTTTTTCAGAATTGTTTGTCTTTAATATTTTTATATTAAAATAATTAGAATTTTTAGATGCACCATTTTTAAAAACGATATCAAATTCTTCTTTGGTGAGTCTGTTTTTTTTATTTAACATAATTAAAGTATAAGGGATTTAAAAAGCGTTTGTCTATAGACAAACGCTTTTTTAAAATAAATTTATATTAAACAGATAGCTTTGCTCTACCTTTTCTTCTTCTGTTAGCCAAAACCTTTTTGCCTCCGGGAGTAGATGTTCTAACCAAGAAACCATGGGTCTTTGCTCTTTTTCTTTTTTTAGGTTGGTATGTTTGTGACATAATGGAAAAGAATACTATATTGGGGATAAAAATGCAAATCTATACGGATACCACTTGTATTGAAAAAGAATTGTGGTGCTTGATGATTTTGTTTCTTTACATTAATTAAAATTTGGATTCTAATAAGTTATCCACACGTTAATAACATATTAACTAACTCATATCAAGTTTTATATTTCACAAATAGGAATATAATATGAAGTATCAATTTTTTATTCCTAATAAATAAAAGCCATGTATATAACAACTCTCGAAGATAACAAGAAGATCTGGGAAAAAGTTTTGTCGGACGTTGAAATGAGTGTTTCCAAAGCAAATTTTAATACATGGTTTAAAGACACTGATATTATCAAATATGAAAACGGAACGATCTACTTGAGTGTACCAAACGAGTTTGTTAAAAACTGGCTTTCTGAAAAATATCACAAATTTATCCTCAAATCTCTTAGAGGAATTCAAGAAAACATTAGAAATGTTGATTACATCGTTGTTAGTGGTGCAAAAAAGAAAGAATTGTCCATGTTAAAGCAATCTATGTCCATTAATAACGAACTTCCTCTTAATGATTTTTATATAAACAAAGACGACAACTTGAATCCAAAATATATTTTTGATTCTTTTGTTGTGGGTACCTTCAATGAATTGGCTCACGCAGCATCTCAGGCAATTATCAAGAAGCAGGGAATTGTATATAATCCTCTTTTTGTATATGGAAATACCGGTTATGGAAAAACACACCTTATTCAGGCAATTGGAAACCATTTGAAAACATCCGATGATAAAAAAGTTTTTTATGTAACTTCTGAAAAATTTTCTGTTGATTGTGTTAATTCTATTCAGCAAAATAAATTGAATCAATTTAAAGAAAAATATAGAAAGTACGATGTCTTAATAATGGATGATATTCAATTTATTTCAAACAAGGAAAGATCTCAAGAAGAGCTATTTCATTTGTTTAATACTCTTTATGATGGAAACAAACAAATTATTTTTTCTTCAGATAAACACCCAAGTTATATTCCGGGATTGGCAGACAGATTAAAATCAAGATTTAGCCAAGGAATGATAGTTGATGTTCAGGCACCAGATGCGGAATCTAGAATGGAGATATTGAGAAACAAGTCAAAAATGAACAATTTTTATTTGGCAGAAGATATCATCAATTTTATTGCAATATCCGTACAGGGCAATATTAGGGATTTAGAGGGTATTTTAAACTCGGTTATTTGCCAGACTCAGTTGAAGGGAAGAGACTTGAATATGTCAGAAATCAAGAATTTGTTGAAAAACAATGTAAAGCCAAAGAAAAATGTATCCGTTAAAGAAGTGGTAAAGATTATTGCGAGCTTCTACAATCTAGAAGAAACTACTATTTACGAAAAGACAAGAAGAAAAGAAGTGGTAAAACCTCGTCAGGTTATCATGTATATTCTGAGAAAAGATTTCAATGTTTCTTATCCGTCAATTGGAGAAAAATTGGGAGGGCGAGACCACACAACCGTTATTCACTCTTGCAAGAAAATAGAAGATGAGTTGAAAGATAATAATTTGTTGGAACAGGAGTTGGAACAAATTCGCTCAATGTTTTAGAAATTTTCTAAAATTGGCGTCTGGCTTTGTCAGCTACGGAAAAAATGTTTTCACCGTATTTAAAATACGGCTCAAACATTTTTTCCTTGCTTCCGCGCCATACATCCAATTTTAAAAAATTTAAAAATCTTAAATCTTAAATCTTAAATCCTAAATCATTCAATAATATGAAATTAGAATGTTCAAAAGAAAAATTGGTGAGAGCAATCTCAAAGGCTGAAAAAATAACTGGTAAAAATTTATCTTTACCTGTTTTGAGCTGTGTTTTATTGGATGCAAACAACGGTAACCTAAAAATTTCTTCTACTAATTTAGATTTGGGAATAGAAATAAATGTTCCTGCTAGAGTAGACGAAGAAGGAATCACGGCTGTTTCTGGATCTGTACTAGGCAGTCTTTTGTCGAGCGATTTTAAAAGTGAAAAAATAAAACTGGAAACAAAAAATGAAAATTTAAATGTTTTGTCAGATAGTTACTCAACGATAATAAAATCACAAAATAGTGAAGATTTTCCCACCATTCCTCGTTTAAAGAAAGACAAGGTGATCAACATCGAAAGTAAAAAATTGGTTAAGGGATTAAAATCTGTTTGGTATAGTTCTTCAACATCAAATATCAAACCAGAATTGTCTAGTATTTTGATTTGTTCAGAATCAAACACAATTGTTTTTGTTGCGACCGACTCTTTTAGATTGGCAGAAATGAAAATAGACTTTAATTTAGAGGATTTTGAACAAATATTGATACCTTTCAAAAACATACCTGAAATTTTGCGAGTATTTGATGATGTAGATGGAGATATAAAAATGTACATAACCGAAAATCAGATTGCTTTTGAATATGAAAACATTTATTTAACATCTCGTGTGATTGATGGAATTTTCCCAGATTATAAGCAACTACTTCCAAAAGAATTCAAAACAGAAATCACTGTCTTAAAAGAAGATCTGGTTAATGTATTAAAAGTAAGTAATATTTTTTCTGACAAATTTAATAAAGTAAGTTTTAGCATCAGTCCCAAAGATAAAAAGTTTGAGATTAGAGCGGTGAATAGCGATGTTGGAGAGAATGTAAACAGAGTAGATGCTGTTTTGAAAGGGGAGGATATTGAAATCAATTTTAATCAAAAATATATAATGGATTGTTTCCAGTCTATTACCACAGACAGTTTGGTTTTAAAATTTAATGGTTTGAATAAACCGATGGTCATCAAGAGTGTGCCAGATACTCAGTTTACTTATCTTGTGATGCCAATGAATAAATAATAAAAATTATAAATGATAAATTTTAAATTTTAAATTACAAAAAACTCTCGGAATTTAATTCCGAGAGTTTTTTGTTTTGTTTGAAAATTGTTATTTTTTCTACTTTCTACTCTCCACAATCTACTTTCTAACCTAAATCTTTAATTTTAAGTTGATAACCGCTTCTCCTTTGTTGTAAAGGCTATCAAAGCCAATTACTTTTAATTCATTGTTGTCTTTGACACTATCTATTTCACTAGGTAAAAATGAAAATACATTATTTATTGATGATCCAATCATTTGACCATTTAAGTAGTAATTTACTTTCACTAACGGCACATTATTATCATTATTGATAAGAATATTTATTTTTTCATTTGGGTCATAAACAGTGTCTTGTCTTGGAGAAATAATACTTATTCTAGGGGCTGTATTTTGGGTGTGGATATTGTCATATTCTGTCGGTATATATCCAGAACCATTTGTAAGACCATGTGCGGCTACCCATTTTTGAACACCATATTCCCATCGTGAGAATTGTGGATCGTTGTAAGCGTTTGAAGGTTTTGGTCCTAAAGGATCATCTTTATCTACCCAATAAAGGATTGAGTGATATTCTTCAATTACTTTTTCCTCTCTTGTTTCCTCAGGAGTAAATTCTGTTGCCAATTTTCCAGACATTTTGTCTATTATATAAGTTGTTCCTCCTTGCCAAATTCCTCGCATAACAGGTTTCAAAGATTGGTCATATTTTAAAGGAGGTTCTCTAAAATCTTCGTTAGGATATTTTTTTAGAACTTCTTGCATAAATGCGTTCCAAATAGGAGTAACAATAAATCCAGCAACCTTTTTCTCCATCGATGTGTTGTCGTTGTTTCCTGCCCAAACACCTACTGCTACTTGGGGGATATATCCAACCGTCCACGCATCTTTGTAGTCGTTTGTTGTTCCTGTTTTGCCTGCTACGTCTCTTCCTCCAAAATAAAGAGGAGAGTTTGCTCCGAAAGCAGGAGTTCTTGCTTCATTATCAGACAGTATGTTTGAGATATATAGGGCACTTTTTTCGGGAAGAACTCTTTTCGATTTGTCCTCAAATTCTTCCAAAATATTTCCATTTTTATCTTCAACTTTCAAAATTGCCGTGCTTGGATTTCCTATTCCTTCGTTTGCAAAAACAGTGTAAGCCGTCGTCATATCCAATAGAGAAACCTCTCCACCTCCCAAAACAAGAGTAAGTCCATATTGTCCTACATTTGTTAGGCTATTTATTCCCATATCTTTTGCTGTCTTAAGAGAATCTTTCAATCCCGCCAAATACAAAACTTTTACAGCGGGTACGTTTAATGACTGAGCCAAAGCACTTCTAAATGTCACAGGTCCTCTATAAATGTTGTCGTAGTTTACAGGAGAATAACATCTGTCCGCATATTGAGAGGATGTTGGTGTTCCGTCTGAATTACAATAGGTCGAGAATTCTGTTTTTACGTCAAATACAACAGTGTCTGGTGTGAATCCTTTGTTAAATGCAGTTGCATAAACAAACGGTTTAAAAGAAGACCCTGGTTGTCTATGAGCTGTAGCCACATTAAAGTTTCCATCTATTTCTTCATCAAAGTAGTCTCTTGATCCAACCATTGTGAGAATTTGTCCTGTCTTTGCTTCTACTGCAACCAAAGAGGCATTTTCTGCGTTATAATCTTTTTCGTTTTGAAGAGCCTTTTCTTTTACAATAATCTCGGCTTTTTCTTGCAAATCGTAATCCAGAGTAGTTATCACCTTGTATCCTCCTGTTGTCAGTACATCTTCACCATATTTTTTCGATAGATATTCTCTAACATACATAACAAAGTGGGCTGCTTTTATCCCTTTTGTTTGCTTTGCTCTGAAAGTAATTTTTTCATCTTTTGCTTGGTTATGTTCTTCCTCTGTTATGAATTTATTTTCAAGCATTTTTTGGAGAACAAGATTTTTTCTCACCTCAAGTCTTTCGGTGTTTTCTCCATAAGGAGAATAAAATGTTGGAGCTTGGGGGATGGCTGCAAGATAAGCTGATTCTGCTAGTGACAAATCAGCGGCACTTTTTCCAAAGAAAGATTGACTGGCCTCTTCAACTCCATAAAGATTTCCACCATAAGGTGCCTCATTTAAATAGAGAGTCAAAATATCTTTTTTGGTCAACATTTTTTCTAGCTTGATTGCCAAAACCCACTCTTTTATTTTTCTGGAAATTTTCTTTTCTTTAGTAAGCACAGAATTTTTAACAACCTGTTGTGTGATGGTAGATCCTCCTTGACTGAAATTTCCTGAAAGAATGTTTGCAAAAATAGCTCTGATAAATGAGGTTGGTTTGATTCCAGAGTGCTCATAAAATTCTGCATCTTCTATCGCGATTGTTGCATTTTTTATATGATGAGAAATTTCTTCATAGGGGATGATTGTTCTTCTAATATCTTCGTGCACATCATAAAGCAAAATTTCTCCTGTTCTGTCATAAATTTTTGTTGATTGAGTAACTATTCTTTCTTCAAAATTATTTAAATCTGGTATTTTGAATGTCGAAATCCAAAACATTATTACTGCCGAAAAAAGCATCGCTATTGCTAGCAATATTAAAACTGTCTCTCTTTTAAAATTAAGGTATTTTTTTCTCTTCATAACATTAAGGATACTAAAAAAAAAGTAACTATACAATAAAGAAATAGAAAAAGAAAGGCTTGAAATTAAAAATAAAACTAAAATGAGATGTTATAATGGTATTTATGAATAGTAATAGATTTTTATTTTTGATTGCGTTTATTGTTGGTGTTTCTGTCATGGCGATGGAAATAACTGCTTCAAGGATATTAGCCCCTCATTTTGGGACATCTATTTTTGTTTGGACAAATATCATTGGTGTAGTGATGATGTCTTTGTCTCTTGGATATTGGTTGAGTGGTAAATTGGTTGATAAAAATCCAAGATTGGAATTGTTGTTGAAAATTATTTTAGGAGCAGGTTTGCTTTTTTTGGTAGTTCCTTTTTTATCAAACAATTTAATAGATATGATATCAGAAAATATTTTATTTTTTGATTCTGGAGTGACAATTTTATTTGTGGGTTCTTTTCTTTCGGCTTTTATTTTGTTTGGCTTTCCTATGTTTTTACTTGGAATAACTAGTCCTTTTTTAATAAAACTATACTCTGTTAATAATAAAGAACACGAAGGTGAGACTTCGGGAACCATTTTTGCGATTTCTACGCTGGGGAGTATTTTTGGGACATTTTTACCATCTCTTGTTCTGATTCCCTTTATAGGAACAAAATTTACAATTTATTTATTTTCCTGCATTTTAATATTTTTAGGTGTGGCGGGTGTTTTTAGTCTGAAAAACAAGTTTTTATTTTTGATTATTCCTTTTATTTGTTTTTTTTCTTTAAATCCTTCCATTTCAACAAATGCCAGCACTGTTATAGAAAAGGAATCTATATATCAATTTATAAATGTTACTAGTTACGACAATAGAAAATATTATATTTCTTACAACGAGGGTAGGGGAACTCAGTCCATTTTGGATAAAGATAATTTTTTAACAGGCCAATATTATGATTATGCTTCACTTCTACCATTAATGAAAGACTCTGGCACACCAGAATATTTACTTGTCGGTTTGGCGGGAGGAACAATAGTAAATGCCCTAGACAAGATTTATGGTAAAGATATCAATGTCACAGCGGTTGAAATAGACAAAGATGTAATAGAAATTTCAAATAATTTATTGAATTTAGAAAATTCATCTTTGAATGTTGTAAATATGGATGGGAGAATGTTTTTAAAATTTAACAAAAAGAAATACGATTTTATTTATATAGATGTTTATATTAATGAGATGTATGTGCCTTGGACATTTTCAACTTCTGAATTTTGGAAGATTGTGAAAAATTCTCTAAAAGAAGATGGTGTTGTTGGAATAAATTTGTTTTCTGGCGGTGAAAATACTGATTTTTTGAAAATTTTTTCTAACACAATTGCAAAAGAATTCGGTCATACTTATGGTTTGTGGCCGATAAAGAATGGCTCTTATAATTATGCTGTTTTTGCATCAAATGAGAGCATCAATTTTGATAAAATGAAGCAAAAAAAAGAATATAAAGTGTTGAGTGATCAGATTGATTATTTTTTAAACAACTATATTGATATTAATTATTCTGAGGATATAAAAGTATTTACCGATGATTGGTGCCCCGTTGAGTTTTTGACAGATAAAACAATTTTTAATTAAACAAACCCGCTTTTTAGCGGGTTTGTTGTGTCTTTTTAAAACAAGTCGTCTTCTGGTTCTACATCGTCGTACAAATCTTCTGCTCCTAGATCATCTCCATCTTCTTTGTTTGCCACACACACATCGCAGTCTCCACAAGTACATTCTCCATCCTTGGCAATACATTCTTCACACTCTCCACAACTGCAGATATCTGGTTCAACATCTCCTCCAATAACAGCATCTAAATCCTCATCAGCCAAGACACCTTCGTTTATATTTTCTTCTTCCATTTTATTTTTTTAAATTGGTTTTTAAAATTGACCATTAAAAGTTTCACAACTTTGATTTAACCCATTTTTATCAAATTTAAACAGTTTGTGCAATATAGACTTATCCCCAAAAAGAATGTGTGGTCTATAAAGTCCCTGAAGTTCATAAAGTTATAAAATAGAAATTATAAATGATAAATTTTAAATTATAAATTATGAAACAATGTGGATTTATTGCTCCGAATTTTTTGCCTAAAAAATCCGAAGTTCGCTATCGCTCGCAAAGACGAACGAGACGAGAAATTTGCGAACCTGCCTGCCGTGTCGTTGCTTTTCTTTCAGAAAAGAGGCAGGGCAAATTTCTCGTCTACTTACCCCTTACTACTTAATACTTACCCCTTATTCCTTACACCTCTCTCCTTACCCCTTACACCTTACACCTTAATCCTAATTTCTGTGACTCGCTAAATGAGTAAGCCCAACCGCAATAGCATCGTATTCGTCATCATGTTTTATTTTCTTTTCTATCTTGATAAGACGGAGAACCATATCAGTTACTTGTTTTTTGTCACTTTTTCCATATCCAGTAACGGCTATCTTTATTTGTAGGGGAGTGTATTCAAAAACTGGAATTTTGTTCAACATCGCCTGATACATTATTACGCCCCTTGCCTCTGATACACCCATAACTGTTTTTTGGTTGTTGGTAAAAAATAATGTTTCTATGGCGAGTGCTTTTGCACCGTACTCTCTTATTATCTTATTTATTTCTTGCCCAATTAAAAATAGTCTTTCTGTAAGGGGAAGTTTTGCAGATGTTTTAAAACAATCAGAATAAATCAATTTTTCTTTTTGTCCGTCCTCTTTTTCTATAATAGCAATCCCTACTCTTTCGTATCCGGGATCAATAGATATTATTTTCATAATATCAAGTATAAAGTAGCCAGTATAAGAGAGCAAGAAATGAAAAAACCCCGATTGCTCGGGGTTTGGGTGTTTGGCGGATAGAGAGGGGTTTTTAAATTTTTTTGCCGCCCTCTTCTTTTTCAGGAAGTTTTATTTCTGGAAATTTAATTTCTCGAAAGTTGATATCAAGACTTCCATGTAGGGTAGCTGATATCATAAATTTTTCCGTCTGAAATAGTTTGGTCAGTAAATAAATTTCATCATCAGAAATTATTGCTTCATCTTTCATTTTTATACTAACTACTCGATTTCCCCAATCTTCTTGGATTTCTTTAATCTTTTCGTAAAGTCTTTCTGACAAGCGAAGCTTAACTTCTTTGCTTGCTAAAATATTTCCCCAAAAAGTGTTGCAATTCATTCTTGCCTCCTCCTTTCTTTTTATCTTGTCGATATTCTCATCTTTCACTAGACTATCTTAAAATATTTCAAAAATCAACATATTAAAATTATTTAGAAATTAGTAATTAGAAATTAAACGCAGAATAAAAAACAGGAGCCGAGCTCCTGTTTTTTATTCTGCGTTTGTATAAACTTCCTGCACATCCTCATTTTCTTCAAATTCTTCAATAAGTTTGTCCAATTTTTCTCCATCCTCTTCAGAAATTTTGACCATTGTATTAGGAATATATTCTGCCCCTGTTTTTGTGAAAGCCCATGAAGCAGATCCTGTCGCTGCCAAAGAAAAACCATTTCTAGTCAGAATATGTCTGATTTCCTGAGCAGTTTTGTTTTTGTTGTCTGTTAATCCATCTATTATAAGAGCTGTTCCTCCAGGGCCATAAGCTTCGTAAACAACTTGCTCCATATTTGCTGAATTTGATTCCACCCCTTTTTTTATTGCTCGGCTGATGTTGTCAGAGGGCATATTGGCTGCTTTGGCTTTTTCAACAGCTGATTTCAGGCTGGGTGAGTCAATATTTCCTCCAGACGCTTTTGATTCGTTTTGAATAAGTTTTACAAGTTTAGAAAAAATCTTGCTTTTTTGAGCATCGCTGGCTTCTTTTTTGTGTTTAATTTTTGACCATTTATTATGTCCGGACATAAATTTGAGTTGTTAGTATTAAGTAATAAGTAATAAGTAATAAGTTAACGATATTATAAAAACATAATTTAATCAAGAATGTTTACTTTTTTAGCTGTATATGTATTATGTTATTAGATTAGTAGTCTTGTTTTAAATAGTAACTTAACTAAAGGAAAAATTATGGATAAAAACCTAGACAATTTTATGAGCCTTCGCAGAAATAATTTTGTTGAAAGAATGAAAAACGCTACAGACGAAGATTGGAATCTTTTGGATGAGGCATTAAAGATAAAAAATTATCCCGATAATAATATTGTGTTTTGGGCATTGCAAGTTATTGGTGATAGGACAGAAACAGACGAGAAACTTGTTGATACTGCCTGCTCTATTTTATACAAAGTTTATTCTGATTCCGTGGTAGACGAAGTTCCTGAAAAAATTGTAAGCAACTTAATAAAAATATATTCAGACAAAAAATATGAATATGCACGATTTCGTTCAGCCTGCGTAGTTTATCTTTTAGGAAAAAGTGAATCACCTGTAAGGGGTGTTATTAAATCAGAAGTTGATTTTTATAGTGCGCTAGATGTTATAAAAGAATTTTACACCAAAGATGATAGCTTGCGAGACTTTATCGAAAACAAAGTCCTTGCATAGAATATAAAAATCCGTAGCGAAAGCTACGGATTTTTTAAATTCTAAATTCTATTTCTAAATTCTGTCATTTGGGTATTTTATACCCAAATGACCGTAGGCTTTTTCTGTAGCGGTTCTTCCGCGTGGTGTTCTCTCCAGTAGTCCTAATTGAATTAGATATGGTTCGTTTACTTCTTCAATTGTTGCCGATTCTTCCGATAGGGCGGCACCCAATGTTCCAAGTCCTACAGGACCTCCGTTGAATTTGTTTATTATTGCATCTAGCAATTTTCTGTCGGATTCGTTTAGACCCAATTCGTCTATTCCTAAAAGTAACAATGTTTTATCTACAATATCTTTACTCAAAGATTCTTTGTTTACTTGAGCAAAGTCACGACATCTTTTCAAAAGAAAGTTTGCTGTTCTTGGTGTAAAGCGACTTCTCTTTGCAATTTCCAAAGCTGTTTCATCTGTTACTTCTATGTTCAAAATTTTTGCCGATCTTTTTATTATTTTTGCTATCTCTTCATTTTTGTAAAATTCCAATCTAAATGTTCCTCCTGAAAAACGAGAGCGAAGAGGGGAGGACATCAGAGCAATTCTAGTTGTGGCTGATATCAAAGTAAAAGGAGGCAGTTCCAATTGAATGGTTCTGGCGGAAGGGCCTTTTCCGATGATGATATCCAAACTACCCGATTCCATGGCAGGATACAAAATTTCCTCAATATTTTTATTAAGTCTGTGAATTTCATCTATAAAAAGAATATCTCCGTTTGAAAGGTTTGTCAGAATTGAAGCGAGGTCGCCGACTTTTTCAATTGCAGGACCAGATGTTACTTTCATCTGTGCTCCGATTTCTTTGGATATCAAATGGGCGAGAGTGGTTTTGCCAAGTCCGGGTGGTCCATAAAAAAGAATATGTTCTGGTTGATGATTTCTTTCTCGGGCAGCGGTTAAAAGTATTTTCAAATTGTCTTTTATTTGTTTTTGACCAATATAATCACCCCACTCGCTTGGTCGTAGAGCGTTATCAAGAAATAGTTCGTCTTTTTTGTTGTTATCTTTGCCTATTGACATTTTTATTTTATATGATACGATATATCTATCGTAAATTAACAACCATATTTCCAGCCGACAAATCTCTAAGTAAATTGGACACTTAGTCGAGGACATTCTGGAATTTATCCTTGTGATAGATTTCTGGAATTATCCTTATTCTAAATGTTTATACTTACTTTTACTTAGAGATTTGTCGGCTGGATTTTTTTATTCACTCAAATCTACCACTCTTTTCAATTCTTCAATAGAAGTAACCCCTTTCAATATTTTTATAATACCGTCTTCGTTCATATTTAAAAGTCCTTGTGCCTTTGCAACTTTTTTTAACTCTCTTTCACTAGGACTGTTGTTTATTGTTTCTTCTATTTCAGCATTCATTTTGATTGCTTCAAAAATTCCGATTCTTCCTTTGTAGCCGATGTTATTACACTTTTCACATCCAACAGGAACAAACATTTTTTCGGTGTTTGTTATTTCGTATTTTTGTTTATCTATATCTTTTATGATTCTTTCTATTGTGTCTTTGTCTTTTCCTTCGATCAAAACTTCTTTTTTACAACTACAAAGTTTTCGGACCAATCTTTGTGCCATTGTTAAATTTACTGCCGAGCCTAAAATTTTTGGACTTACTCCCAGGTCTATGAATCTTGGAAAAGTTCCTGCCGCGTTGTTGGTGTGTAGAGTAGAGAGAACCAAGTGTCCCGTAAGAGCAGAGTGAACCGCTGTCTCGGCTGTTTCAGCGTCTCGGATCTCACCGACCATGATTACATCGGGGTCTTGTCGTAGGGCAGATTTTAGACCTTTTGCAAAAGTATAACCTTTTTCAGGTTCGGTTTGTGTTTGTGTAATACCTTTGATGTGGTATTCAATCGGGTCTTCAATAGTAATAATTTTTATTTCCGAATTGTATATTTTATTCAAAAAAGCATAAAGAGTGGTTGTCTTTCCTGATCCAGTAGGGCCTGTGTTTATAATCATTCCATTTGGTTTTGATATTTCCTCTTCCAAGATAGCCAAAAGATTTTTTTCTATACCCAACGCTTCAACAGGAACAGAAATTGCGTCTGGATTAAGAATTCTAAATACCACCGATTCTCCGTATGCTCCGGGCATTGTTGATGTTCTGATTTCTATTTCTATATCGTTTAGTTTAATACTGAATCGTCCATCTTGGGCATTATCTTTTATGTTGAGTTTTAACCCTGCTGTCAATTTTGTTCTAGAAAGCAAAAGATTATATATTTTAGGATCAAATTCTAATATATTTATCAAAATACCATCCAACCGATATCTAATTTTTGCCGATTCTTCCTCTGGTTCAATATGGACGTCGGATGCTTCTAGTGCCATTGCCCCTGCCATTACAATATCAAAAAATTTTGAGATTTTATTTGAAGACTCGCTTTTCAAAATTTGTTCCAACACTGTTGTAACTTCGCTTATTGTTTTTTTCTCTCCCAAGAAGTGTATTATCGTATCAGCACTAATATTCAACAGACCTTTTTCTGTTTCTACTGAATAGGAAATATCTTTATATCGATCCCACGCTTTTGAGATACTTTGGTTTGAAACCATATATATATTTGGGGTGTAGCCTTCTTTTTCCAATTCAGCAATAATCTTTTTTGCCCCTTCGTTGTTTGGAGAAATAACCGCAATTTTAATTTTTTTGTCTAAAACATCAAAAATAGCAATATTATTTTCACGAGCTTTTGATTCGGAAATCAATTTGAGCCCATCTGTGTTAATGGGAGTAACACTTAAATCTGTGTAAGATACACCATATTTTTCAGAAAGTATTTTTGCTAAATCCTCCTCTTCTTTTCTGTGAAGCTCATCTAGCTTTTTGGTTTGCTTTTCTTCGTCAAAATTAATCATATAAATAAGTGCTAAGGGTTAAGGTATAAGTGATAAGAATAGACTTATAACTTGTTTAATAATAACATAAAAAAAGAAGAGGTTTAGTCTTGATATTTTGTTTATTTCGTGTGATTTATAGTCTGTTTTTATATATGGTAAACTATGTAAAATGATAAAAAAGATAAAAAATCTTGAAGAAATGAAAAAGTTTGCAATTTCTGTTGCAAATAAAACAAAAATTGGCAAAAAAGCCACTATATTTTGTCTGTATGGAGATTTGGGTTCTGGTAAAACTACTTTTACCAAAGGGTTTGTTTCGGCTTTTGGTGTGAAACAAAATGTCACCAGTCCAACTTTCGTGATTGAAAAAATTTATAAACTTCCTAAATCACTTGGAAAGTTTAAACACATTATTCATATAGACGCTTATCGTCTAAGTGGGGGAGAAGAAATGATTGAATTGGGATGGAAAGAAATAATAGAAAATCCGGAAAATATTATTTTAGTAGAATGGCCGGAAAAGATCGCAGATATTCTGCCAAAAAATATAAAAAAAATAGAGTTTACTTTTGTTGATGAAGACAAAAGAATTGTAAATTATTAAATTATGTCTAAAAAAACTGATAACAAAAAAATAGTTCTTCTTGATGCTCACGCTGTTATCCATCGCGCCTATCATGCACTGCCAGATTTTTCTTCTTCAAAAGGCGAGCCGACCGGTGCTTTGTACGGAGTGATTTTGATGATTTTGAAAATCATAGAAGATTTCAAGCCAGATTATATCATTGCTTGTTATGATCTTCCCGACACTACTTTTAGAAAAGAAATTTACGAAAATTACAAAGCAGGAAGAAAAGAAACCGATGATGAATTGGTTCATCAATTGATTCGTTCAAAAGATATAATGAGCGCTTTTAATATTCCTATTTATGAAATGGCGGGTTTTGAAGCCGACGATATTTTGGGAACGATTGTTGAACAAACAAAAAAAGAAAAAAATATTGATATTGTTATTGCGTCAGGCGATATGGATACAATGCAATTGGTGGACAATGATAAAGTCAAAGTATACACACTGAAGAAAGGAATTAAAGATACTGTTACTTACAACGAAAAAGCGGTAGAAGAAAAATTGGGGTTTGGTCCAAAGCTGATACCCGATTTCAAAGGTCTTCGTGGTGATCCATCTGACAATATTATAGGTATTGCAGGAATTGGAGAAAAAACAGCAACAGACTTGATACAAAAATTTGGTTCAATAGAAAATATTTATAAAGAATTAAAAAAGAAAGATGGTAAAAGCAAATTTGAAAAAGCTGGAATCAAGCCAAGAATAGTTGGCTTGTTGGAAGAGGGAGAAGAAGATGCAATTTTTTCAAAGGAATTGGCAATCATTAGAAGAGACGTTCCTATAAAATTTGAACTGCCAAAAGAGGGGTGGATAGAAGGTTCTGACTTTGAAAAAATAAATGGACTTTTGAGAGATTTAGGATTTCGCTCTTTGGTTCAAAGAGTAAAAGAGATTTTTAATGTTCAAACATCTTTTGGTTTAGAGAATTTAGATACCAAAAAATCAAACGACTTGGACATTGAACGTCCAAGTGATATAGAAATAGATAAAACAGCGATTGCTTTGTGGTTGGTGAATTCAAGTATAACAAAACCAACATTGGAAGATATTTTGAATTATGCCAATACAAATGATTTTTCTGTTGCAAAGGAAAAGATATTGAGAGAAATAAAAGAAAAAGATTTGGAAAATGTCTTGAACAAAATTGAGGTGCCAATAATTGATATTGTTAAAAAAATGGGCGAGAGAGGAATAAAAATCAATAAAAAACATTTAGAAAATTTGTCCAAAGAATTTCATACAGAGTTGGAGAAATTTAGAAAGAATATTTATGATCAGGCTGGTGAAGAATTTAATATCAATTCACCAAAACAATTGGGCGAAGTTCTTTTTGACAGAATGGGGGTTGTATTAAAAAATCACAAAAAAACTTCTACAGGAGCAAAATCTACAAATGTAGAAGTATTGGAAAAATTGAGAGAAGATTATCCGATTGTTGATGATATTTTGAAATACAGAGAATTTCAAAAATTGCTTTCTACTTATATAGATAATATTCCAAATTTGCTGGATGAAAATAATCGTTTACACACGACATTTTTGCAGGCAGGCACTACCACAGGCAGAATGTCTTCTCAGGATCCAAATTTGCAAAATATCCCAATAAAAACAGAGCACGGTAGAGAAATAAGAAAAGCTTTTATTACGGATGAAGGTTTTAAATTGGTAGCTTTTGATTATTCTCAGGTGGAATTGAGATTGGCGGCTTTTTTGTCTAAAGATGAAAAACTAATAAATATTTTTAGAAAAGGAGAGGATGTTCACACAGCTGTTGCATCCGAGGTCTTTAATGTGCCTTTGGAAAAGGTAGATAAAGAGATGAGAAGAAGGGCAAAGGTGATCAACTTTGGTATTTTGTATGGTATGGGAATTACATCGTTACAAAAGTCTTTGGGAGAAGATGTTTCGCGCGCTGAGGCACAAAAATTTTATAACGAATATTTTGAAAAGTTTCCACAACTCGCAAAATATATTGAAAATATAAAAGAAGAAACAAAAAAATTGGGGTACACAAAAACATATTTTGGTCGCCGAAGATATTTTGAAGGAATAAATTCTCGCGTACCATTTGTAAAAGCGATGGCGGAAAGAATGGCAATCAACGCACCTATCCAAGGGACAAATGCTGATATGGTAAAAATTGCGATTGGAAAAATTGATAAATATTTGAAAGAAAACAATCTAGAAAATGACGCGTTTGCTTTACTTCAGGTTCACGATGAATTGATTTTTGAAATTAGAGAAAATTTGTTAAATAAAATTGCACCAGAAATTGAAAAAATAATGGAAGGAATAATTTCTCCAGAAGAGGCCTTGGGTATTAAGTTTGAAGTGGGGGTTTCCGCGGGAGACAATTGGGGTGATTTAAAAAGTCTTTAAAGACTTTTTAAATCTAGTGGTAAGGCGTAAGTATTAAGGTGTAAGTAGTAAGAAACAAAAAACCGCGCCACTGTCGCAAGACAGGGTGCGGTTTTGTTTTATATGTCTTTAAAATTTGAAAAAGAATTTCTTGTTCAAAAAACTTTTATATTTTTACATTTTTCTATCAAGGGATAGACAAGAGGGTTGTTGCTTATCGCTGCAATTTCATCAATGGCAGTCATATTTATCCATCCCATGAAAAGCCATGTGACCAGCACAACTGCTTCGTCCCCATGCTCGACCAGTCCAGAAAAGGAGCCAATTTTACCTCTGGAGTAATCTGGTAATTCTGAATCAATAGGGGAAATTATTGCACCCCCATATTTCCTTTTTTCTAAGTCACGACTTAACCAGCTAGTTGTGTGTCCTTGTGAAAGATTTTCAGCTAATCGCCAAGCCTTTTCTTGGCAAATATCAAATGTTCCCAGCATATGCCGAGGACATTCACCTATCTCTGTAAGAAGAATAGGTTTTTTTATCGGACGAACACTCAAAACAAAAAAATATCCACCCGTCCTTTCGGGCTTTGGATTTTCTGGCAGTGCCAGAAATTCTCCGAGAACATTTTCTGCTGTCTTTATCAGATCTGCGTGAAAATCTGTCTTTGGCATGGATCATTACCTCCCGTTTTGTGCATTTTTAGGGCATGCTTCTTTGTGAACATTGATCATCCCTCTCCTGATATTTTGCTGACAAAGGTAGCAAACATCGCAACAAGGCCCAATATGTTTAATCTCAAGTCCTGTTTGTTTTTGGCGGTGACACTGGCAGTCACAGACGGTAATATCTTTTTTCATTGAATGTATTCCTCCTTTAAAAGATTAGATTGCAAGTTACTTTTTCCTTTAAAAACACTACCAAAGATAAGGGTGTTTGGCAATAATTTATAATTTATAATTTATAACTTATAATTAAACCATGCTTTATTTGTTACACGGACAAAATTTCAAAAAATCACGAGAAAAATTGCATTCAATGACAGATTCTTTGTTAAAGAAAAAACCGGATGCGAGTTTTTTTAAACTTGATTCAAGCAACTTTTCCGAATCTCAACTCGACGAGTTTATCGGGGGACAAGGACTGTTTGAACAAAAATATATCGTTCAAGTAGATGGGCTTTTGATTGATACAAAATCCAAAGATTTTATAATAGACAGAATAAAAGAAATCTCGGAGTCGGACAACATTTTTATTTTTATTGAAAATGAATTGTCAAAACCTGTTTTAAACAAAATAGAAAAGACAGCTGAAAAGATACAAGAGTTTGCGGGGGACAGTTTTCAGGGGAGAAAGTTTGGAGTGATTGGCGGAGCAGAATTGAATTTGAAAGATTTTAATATTTTTAATATGGCGGATGCTTTTGGAGGCAGAGAGAGAAAAAAACTTTGGGTGTTGTATCAAGAAGCTGTGAGAAGAGATATCCCAGCGGAAGAAATACACGGTATTTTAAATTGGCAGTTGAGAGCAATGATTATTGCAAAAAAATCTATGAGTGCCGAAAAGGCGGGACTTAAACCATTTGTGTATAATAAATCTTTACGATTTTCTAAAAATTTTGAGCAAGGTGATTTGCGAAAAATATCTTGCAAGTTTGTTTCTATGTATCATGACGCAAGAAGGGGATTGGTGGATTTTGACACAGCATTAGAAAAATTTATTTTGGAAATTTAAAAAACAGAGCATATTCTCTGTTTTTTAAATTTTATTGTTCGCTCGGAAGCACACTTATCGACAAGGAATCGACTTCCAGTTCTAAATTCAAACTTCATCTTTTGGGCTTGTCTTCATTAAGAAATCGTAATCTTTGCTCGGAAGGAATCGACTTCCAGTTCTAAATGAAAATTTCGTTTTCGCTTCGCTCCAACTCATTTTCATTAAGAACTCGCTGTCCCGCTCGCTCGTATTTTTCTTCGCTTCGCTACGAAAAATATACTTCGCTCGTTCGAGGAATCGTCCCGCGATTACTAAGTCTTTTTCGAAACACTTCGTGTTT
>Ga0209541_10007454_pt1 | contig 18405 bp, 19 predicted proteins | sample RifCSPlowO2_01_FD_184027 | JGI IMG/M metagenome (GOLD analysis project Ga0209541, IMG submission 184027) | Groundwater microbial communities from Rifle, Colorado - Rifle CSP2_plank lowO2_0.1 (SPAdes) (version 2) | ecosystem: Environmental > Aquatic > Deep subsurface > Groundwater | place... | reverse complement strand
GTCAATGGATTTTTTGAATTTTTCATTTCTTCTCGAATTTTTTTTCCTTCGTAAATATGACGCTTATAAAAGGGAAATCTTATTACTTTTACTTCCCTAGCTTCCAAAATACCATTAACCCATTCATTATTTCCAAAAACCACGTTAAAATTCCCTGTTTTTTTCTTTAGTTCCTCAAGCCATATATCGTCATCGTCTGGATAATCGTCGATAGGAACTATATTTTTTATTTTATTTATTAATTTATGTTTTTTAAGTGAGATGTTAATAAGTTTTTTTCTCTCTTTGAAATTAAAAGGATTTTCATAATTATTAATATTAACACTGCCTACTCCTATTATTATTTCATCTACATATTCCAGTGCTTTTTTCACAAGATAAAGGTGTCCTTTATGAAAAGGCTGAAACCTCCCGATTATAAGACCTGTTTTATAAACCATATCTCCATATTATACGCATGAAAACTCGCTTTTTTAGAACCATCTAAAAAAATGACGAACAAAGTAAAGAGCTATTAATAAAGTTTTGCAAGGCCTTGATCTAAAAGTTTATTAAAACTACGTTTAAGAAACCACAAAGATAAAATCAAATATAATAAATTCAGTATTAGACTTATTATAAGTCCTCTCAATTCTAATACTCCATTAAATATTAAAGCTCTTCCTGCTTCAAAAACATATGTTGGAGGTAGTAAATAGGATATTTTTTGAACCCAAAATGGTAAAACTGATACAGGATAATAAACCGCAGTTAAAGGTGATAATAGACCAATCATCGTCCATGCCAAGGTCTGTATTCTTGTACCAAATCTTAAAATTATTCCAGAAACTAAAAATCCGATAGACCAACCGGTCATAAATAGTAATAAAATAAATATCAAAAAATAATAACCGTACATAAATATATTAAACTTATACAGTAAGAACGCCAAAAACGCCGCAAAAGGCAAACTAAACGCAGCTTTTATAAAGCCTAACAACATTACAGTCAATATCCACTCTGAAAACTTTACGGGAGATACGAAGATATTGATTAAATTTCTATTCCAGTACTCTTCAAGTAAATTTATACTTATCTCATATTGAGCTCTCCATAAAATTAACCACAAAAGTAAACCGGACATGACAATTAAGATAAATTGCGGAAAATTTGGAGCAACTTTTAAAATATATGAACTTGTAATCCCCCAAACTAAAAGATCAATAGTAGGCCAATAAAAAGCATCACTAAGTCTATCCCAGCTTTTTCTAAAGTAATATAAATAACGTAATGATAGACCGTATATTCTATGAATTTTCATTTTTTTTCCTTTTAACGACTTGTAAAAAATAGTCCTCTAATGTTGGCTTATCTATACTTATTTGATTATAAGTTACTCCAACAAGCGCCAACTCTTTCAAAAAGTGATGAATCTTATCTTCGGATATATCAACTTTCAAAAATCTACCAGATTCTTTATATTTAAAATTATTCTTTTTACAAAATACTATCGTTCTTTTTAGTCCATCAGTAATAAATAAATCTACATGTGCAAGATCAATACTTTTTGCTAGCTTTTCAGGAGTATTATTAGCTATTATTTTCCCTTGATCTAAGAAAATCACTCTATCACACACCTCTTCTACTTCTGACATATTGTGCGATGTTAATATAATAGAAACGTTGAATTTTTTTCTTTGATTTAAAATAAAATCCCTTACATATTGTGCAATTTCAGGATCAAGGGAAGCTGTTGGTTCATCTAATAAAAGAACTTCCGGATAGTTTATAAAAGACTTTGCTAAGTTCACTCGCGTTAGCTGACCAGCTGATAGACTACTTATTTTTAAATAATATAAATCTTCAAGTTTAAAAAGCTCCACAATTTCTTTAATTCTCTTTTTTCTATTTTTAATATTGTAAAAATAAGAAATACAATCAAAGTTTTCTTTAACTGTTAAAATCCATGGTAAGTTGGTGTACGTAGAAGAGAAATTAATTTTTTCTAATATTTCTTCTCTATTCATGTGAAAATTTTTTCCAAAATAATTAATTTCACCCTTTGTAGGGGTTAAAACACCTAAAAGCATTTGAATAGTGGTGGTTTTTCCTGCCCCGTTTGGTCCCAATATCCCTATAATTTCTCCTTCTTTTAAATTAAATGAAATATTGTCTACAGCAAGATACTTATCATATTTTTTGCTCAAATTTGATACTGAAATAATATCCATTAGATTATTTTACTCTTATTTGAGGCTCGAAACCAGTAATAACATCAGCTTCATATTATTCACCAAAAAAAATGCACCCCGCAGGTGCATTTTTTGGCTTTTTTACTTTTGCAAGAGGCCAAAGCATAGATTTTGTGGATTATAGTCTATAGACATTTATATACTAATGAGTTACAAATTTAAAGTGAACAAAAGAAGAGTTTTTGAGAAAGGAAAAGTTTATCACATTTGCAATAAAAGCATCGCTAATTATGGAATTTTTAAAGATAAGAGGAATTCGTTAAGATTCTTCAAAGCATTAGTTTACTACAATACATTCGAAAGTAAAGTAAGATTATCCGCCTATTTTAAATTAAAAAAAGAAAACAAAATAAAATCTAATTTATTAGATTTAAACAAAACTAATACACTTAAATGCCTAGCATATTGCATAATGCCCGATCATTACCATCTGCTGCTTAAAGTATTAGCAGATAATACTTTATCGAAATATATTAGCGACGTAGAAAATAGTTTTTCACGTTATTTTAATATCAAATTTAAGAGAAAAGGGCCTATATGGCAATCAAGATTTAGATGTGTAGAGATTAAAACAGATGAACAATTATTACATGTTTCCCGCTATATTCACCTTAATCCAACAACAGACTATTTAATTGATAAACCTGAAGATTGGGAATTCTCTTCTTATAAAGATTATATTCTTAATAATCATTATCTTAAAAATGTGTTTAGTGAAATTACAATTAATAATGCTTTAACATATAAAAAATTTTGTGAAGACCAAATAGATTACCAAAGAAATCTTAAAAAAATTAAAAAACTGCTTTTAGAATGAGTTATGCCAAAAAAATGCACCTGCGAGGTGCATTTTTTGTGGCATGGTATAATTTTTGGATGCTAAAAGTCGGAATCTGCATTACACTATCCCATGTTTAGAATTTACGTTCAAGTTTAAGCCTCCAAGAGCTAGGAAGTCTCGTATTATAATTTAAAGAGATTCCTTTGGAAGGATTGTAAAATCAGTAGTTCAATGAGCTATAATATATCAAATGTTCGACTTATCTGCAGAACCCCAAGAAGTTCAATCACCTTATCCACCAAGCTATGATCTTAACGGAAGATCTTTGTTTTATAACGAGGCTTTTGTTAGTAGATCAAGACAAAGTAGAAGATTATTTATAACCAGACCCTTGCGATTCGGCAATCCTAATGAACTAGAACTTATAGATGTTTCGTCTGATATATATCCCGATATACCAGCTCCTTATTATGCACTAAAAGAATACTTAAGAACTTCATTTGGAGAACGAAAAACACCTACCTATATTTTTGACGATCATAATCATGCTCTTTTTGCTTGGTCAGAAGCTCTACAAGAAGGAGTTATTGAAAAAGGAGCAAAACTATTTCATTACGACGATCATTTGGATGGTAAAAAGAAAGTTCAACAACCGCTACCAGATGAACACGATCTAAAAGGAGTCGCAGGTTTAGCTCAACACATTGATCATGATGTTTTTATAGAGCCCGCTGTTAAAAGTGGCCTTGTCAATAAGGTTTACTGGATAGAAAGGTTCTTTACGAATCCTGAATCTTATGAGGAAGACCAACACCAAATCGCTCACACGACACTTGGGTCAACTTATATACCTGAAGTCATTGGAGAAAATTCTAGTCCTGAGAAAACAATTATTGATATTGACCTTGATTATTTTACTTACATTGATAATCCCGAACAAGTGCAACAAGAAATTCAAAGACTTAGAGAATGTATGAAAAAAGCGGGAGTCATAACTATGGCTATTAGTCCTGGATTTCTTGATGAACAAAGAGCAGTTGATTTAATTCAAAAATTACTTGCTGTATAGTTATAATTTATATTGGTATAAGATTCTATGACTTTAAAAGTTGGAATTGTGGGACTTCCTAATGTTGGGAAGTCTACTCTATTTAATGCGCTGTTAAAAAAACAATTGGCTTATGCTGCAAATTACCCATTTGCAACAATAGAGCCTAATATCGGCGTTGTGGAGGTACCAGACGATAGACTTGGAGTACTTGCTAAAATTGTAAATACAAATAAAATCGTGCATGCTTCTGTAGAATTTTTTGATATTGCAGGGCTCGTTCGTGGAGCACATAAAGGAGAAGGACTTGGAAATCAATTTTTAAGTCATATTAGAGAAGTTTCTGTGATAGTACACGTTGTTCGACTTTTTGAAGACGACAATATAATAAGAGTTGCGTCAGCTGTAAACGGACCAATTGACGATATAGCAATAATTAATGAAGAGCTTATTTTCGCCGACCTCTCTACTCTATCAAAACAGCATGAACCAAAAGGAAATGTTGATAAAAAAGATAAATTTGCATGGGATACTTTTCAAAAAGTTAAAGAACATTTAAATAACGGAAAATTAGTCAAAGATCAAGTACTTTCAGATGAGGAAATTGAAACAATAATTCCATTAAATCTTTTAACAATAAAACCGCAAATTTTCGTCTTTAATATTTCAGAAAACCAGTTAACAAATAAAAAAGACACTGAAGAAAAAATAAAAAAAATATTATCTGAGGCAAATAAAAAAGATGCATACATTTATTTATGTGTTAAGTTAGAAAATGATATTTTAACATTACCAGAAAATGATCAGGTTGAATATTTAACTTCATTTGGATTAAAACAAACTGGAATGGACCAGCTTATAAAAACAGCTTATAAAACTTTAAATTTGATCTCATTTCTCACGGCCGGAGTGATAGAGGCACGCGCATGGACAATCAGACAAGGAACTGATGCACAAAATGCTGCGGGAGTTATTCATTCTGACTTTATAAAGAAATTTATCCGAGCAGATATTGTGAATTATGAAGATTTTATAACATCAAACGGATGGGTAAAGTCACGAGAAAATGGGAAAGTACAGTCAGTAGGAAAAGATTATATTATGAATGATGGCGAAGTCGCAGATTTTAAAATAGCTCCTTAAATTCATTTTTATTTTTTATATTCCAAAATTTTATATATATTACGCAAAATCGGAGTGATGAAAAAAGAGCAAAAACAAAACCTGGAAAGCCATCCATAAAACCTCTGTGTCTAAAATAAGATTTAAAAAACCATACAGGTGGTTTGACAAAAAAATACGAAAAAAAGGATAATTTATTCTTTTCTTTAGCTAAAATTTCAGCATCAAGACTCGTATATCTATTCCATCTATTTAAATAACGAGTAAAATCCGGATCTGCATAGTGTAATAAGTCTTTTTTCAAGTATCCTACTTCCCCATCAATTTTCACATTCTCATGCACTGTTTTGCAAGGAAATTTTGCAACTCCATTTTTGTAAAGTCTGATCGTGTAGTCTGGATATATTCCACCTTTTGTCAAAAATCTATTTAAAAAGAAGTTTTTCCTTGGAATCCAAAAGGCAACATAGTTTTGGGTCCTGTCAAGAGTTTCCTTCCCGCCAGTGCTCGACATGGATGCCATGATCTGCGCGCTGTCGGGAACCCTTCCTCTCTCGCCACCCAAAACTATTTTTTTAATTTCATTCTTTAAGTCATCGGATACTACTTCGTCTGCGTCGAGTTGCAAAATCCACTCCCCTTGCGCCTTTTCAATAGCCCTTTGCTTGTTAATATGAAACATTTTTGGATTTTTTTCATTAAATATTTTTACTTTTTCTCCATATGATCTAAGAATCTCTAAAGTTTTATCTTCGGAACCTCCATCAACTACGATTATTTCGTCTGCGAAATCAATTATGGAATCTAGGGGAAGACGAATGAATTTTTCTTCATTAAATACTGCCAGACATACGGATAATTTCATATATTATTATATAATATCTATCTAAAAATGAAGATAATAAGCGCACCAAACAAGGTGTTAAATACCAAATCAGAAAATATTAAAAATATTGATAGAAATATCAAAAAGATTATTTCTGAAATGGCAAAATGTCTTGAATCTCAAAAAAATCCACAAGGTGTTGGTCTTGCAGCACCTCAAGTAGGTCTAAATATAAGACTATTTATAATGAAACCGCTAGCAGATTCTAAACATCAAACGATTATTAATCCAAAAGTTATTAGTTTTTTGGATAAAAAACCATCAAAAGTAAAGAAAAAAATTGTTAAAAATAAACTTGAGGGGTGTTTGTCAATTCCAAGAATTTGGTCTCCTATAAAAAGGCGCTATGGTGTAAATATTGAATATACAAATTTGAATGGAAGTATAATTAAAAAGACTTTCACAGGATATCAGGCCATTATCGTTCAACATGAGATTGATCATTTAAACGGAATTTTATTTACACAAAGGGCTCTTGAACAAAAAGCACAATTGTTTGAAGAAAAAGGAGACAAGTTGGTTAAAATAGAAACACATTAACGAGCCCTGCCAAGATTTTTCCATATTTAAAAAGCTCAATACGAAAGAAACTGTCATTCCCGACCTGATCGGGAATCTGACGTTAACCAGATCCTCAATCAAGTTGAGGATGACATAGTCAATTAGTATCTACGCTATTTATACAATGCCTGCTGATATTGACTCTGGAAGTAGAAGTCCAATTATAAACCGAATAACAGGGCCTAGAACTAAATTAAGCATATTGCTTCCTCCTACTGGAAGAAATAAGAATGCTAAGAGAAAAATAATTCCAAATCTTTCAAGTTGATACCATTCACTTGCTTGTTTTTCAGATAAAAGTCCACCCACTACTTTAAATCCGTCAAGTGGATGAATAGGAATTAGGTTAAAAACACCAAGAACAACGTTTAATAATACTGTTGATACTGCAAGTGAATAGAAAAATTCAAATCCAGAAAAATTTATTAATACCAAGATTCGTGCGATTATTGAGAATAATATAGCAATAATAAAATTTGCTGAAGGACCAGCTAATGATATCAGTGCTGAATCTTTTCGTGGATTTTTTAAGTTAAATGGGTCAAAAGGTACCGGCTTTGCCCAACCAAAAAGCATTGGTGAGTGTGAAATTATAAGTATTAGGGGTAATATAATGGACCCAAAAAGGTCAATATGAGGTTTTGGATTTAATGTTAATCTGCCTTGAAGTCTTGCAGTGGGGTCACCAAGTTTATCAGCAACAAAACCATGAGAAACTTCATGAATAATTATCGAAAAGATTAAAATTACAAAAAAATATATATACTCCATAATAAAACTTAATAAATAGCTCAATACCCAATTTTTTTACTTAGTGGGAACCCTACCTCTCACTAGTAGTTCGAGGAGTCCCAAAGCGTAAAAGAAATTGGTATTTTCGCTATTTTTCTAATCCGTTAATACGTTAATTCTTTAATTTTTTAATTGCTAATGTATATACTGTATGTTATCATAAATGATTATAGTTTGAAGCTAATATGAAATGTTTCCATTGTAAGAAAGAATCTGTTTCCGGTCGGTCCCATACGCATCATAGAGGTGTTGCTGGTGGACGATGGAAAAAAAGAGCTCCAAAAACTCAAAGATTGTTTAAACCAAATCTACATAAAATGTTTATTCTTGTAAATGACAAAAAAACACGAGTATTTTTATGTTCAAAATGCTTAAAAAGAGTTAACAGAGATGTTAAAGAAGGAGTAAAACCATTCATTACTCTCTATAAACCCTATGGAGCTGGCGTTGGTGTCAGCGCTTTCACGCATTTAAAGTAGTCTTGCGTTGTACAACCTTTACCAAGTTTCGCTTTTATTTCATCACACGATGTTTCTACACATGTCCTAGGTTCTATAGTTGGCTCAGGTGTTGCCTGAACTTCTTCTTTAGCTGGTTCTACCGATGGAACAACAACTTGAGTTTTTTGAACTTCTTTTGTAGTAAAAGTCCATGGAACTCCTCCATTGTCATATTTTGTTTCTCCAACTTGAATATCAAAATAATAAGTAGTTCCCGGAGAAAGCAGTGTAATATCAACAGAGTGTTGTTTTGTTTTTATTGAATCACCACTTTGTGGAAAAGTTAACGCGCTTGGTGATACCCCATAATTAACAAGTCCTATTGTTTCAATTTCTGTAGTCCATGTAATTTTTGCTTGATTTTCTGTTTGTTCAGAAACTACTACGTTTTGTGGTATTTCACCTGATGCTCTTGTAAAAAAATTCTGCAATACTCCAAATGCAAGTACTAAAATCATTAAAGATATCAATGCTCCAATACCAATTGGAAGATATTTTTTTAATTTCGAAGGTTTATTTTCATTTAAAATAGAAGCAGTATTTGTATTTTGTTGTTGTGGTTGAAAATCAGGTATATCCATTTATTATAAAAGTAATTTTAACGCTATCCCAATTAAAAGTAAAGCTGCTCCAGGGATTGAAACTCTCAAAATATTATCTAAAATTCCACTTTGTGGAAGTTCTGTGACTTCATCAGTTGAATCAACTACTGTGTCTGTTCCACCTGTTGATGTGTCCCCATCATCTGCTGGTGTATCTGTTGGAGTAGGTGTAGGTGTTGATGTTGGAGTTGCTTCTCCTGATGATGCGATTGTAATTACAGATGTACCATTATCACTACAATTTATTATATTTGATGCATTTATATCATCTTTTATAACCTCTGAGGACTCGTTTACAGTATCGTCACAAAAATATTCTACAGTCGTAGTTCCTTCTTTTAAAGCTTTAAATGTAATTGTTGAATAAGTTCCTGTCCCTGTTTTTGTTGTTCCTGGATCATCAACATAGGCTCCAATATACAAATTGCCATCTGATATTTCTTCTGTTGTAACAATTGGGAAAAAGTCTCCATCTGTAAAATTCTGAAATTCAAGCATTGTTTTATCATATTTTATATATCCATCAACAGATAATATATTCTCTGAACCTGCATTAACAATAGTTTTAATATCAATAGAATCATTTACATTAGCGTCTTTTGTTGAGGGATCAAAAGTTAATGTCGCCGTTCCTGCTGAATAAGCAAATTTAAATGTATTTAGATAGAAACTAAAAAGCAATACTGCTATGAGAGTAAAAATCCATAATCTTTTTTTCATGACTAATATATTTCAACTTTAAACGAGGATGTTTGTGGTAGTAATGATTGCGAAGTTGTTGATATAAAACCTGTAGTCTCTTCTCCTTTATTAGAAACTATTTTTATTTCATATTTACCTACTTTTAATGAATTAAATGTCATATTTAATATTTCGTTTCCATCAAAAACAGATCTTTCATCTGATCCAGGGCTTTGAGCTCCTGTAATTGAAATATAATCATCTCGTTCAGACGTTACAATTATGTATCTTGGTAAATTTGTAATAATAACTGGCGTTGAAAATGCTTGTTTATCGTATTCAATAAGTACATCAAAACTTAAAATATCTTCTCCAACTGAATCTCCAAATACTTGCAAATTTATTGGTTGTCCAACTCTGTACCTTCTTAAATCTTCTTTTGATTTTATAGAAATTGATCCTTTATTTTTTCTATTAAATCCTGATTGATTATTTATATCTTTTATTAAATTTAGGTCTTTAAATTTTGAAACTAAATCGTATTGGTTATTGAAAATAAACCATGCAAGTCCTATGAATGCTAAAATTAATATCAAAATATACCAATGTAACCTTTTAATTGTTTGGTGATGTTGATCTTCCATATTATTTTTCGTCATATTTAATTTTTAATGCCGCTAACATCAAGTCCCAGTCTTTTGGCTCTACAATACCGTCTAAATTCAAATCCAATTTTTCAAGAATTGCCGAGCTTTTTCTTTGATCTTTCTCCAATAGTAAGGCACTTTGCAATGGTTCTGTATCTTCCCGATTAACAAATCCATTTTGATCTAAATCCCCTGCTAACATTGTGACTTTTGAAAAATCAAAAGGATTAACTCCACCTGGTAAAACATTGACTCCACTTCTTAATGTAATGTTACCAAATTGGCAAGAGTAATATCCAGCAGAATCAGGATTTGGATCCGCTGCGTTTGCATCACATATTTTTTTCTGCAGATGCATTGGTCCTTTAATAAGAAGATAGTATTTTTTACTTAAATCAACATCTGAAAAAGTAACTATTCCAGACCAAATTCCACTAGTATTTGCTGTAAATATAGTATCGTTATTTACTTTTACATTATTTAAATCATCAACTAACTTAACTTTTATCTTCAATTGTGTTTTTGTTTTTGGAAGAGTAACAATTCCTTGAAATGCTAACTTCAAGTCCAGCTCTACATTCCCAGTCCCACCAGTTGGTGGTTGAATAACAATTGGGTCTCCTCCATCACTCCCTGGAGGAGGTGGTGGTGGTGGTGGATTAGTTGTTCCTTTTGAACAACACTTTACATTTGGCACACCAGAACAAAGCCCTGATTTCCAAGTTCCGTTAGTACCTCCATAATTACAAGTTCCTGATGAAGGTAGGTCTTGACCAACAACGCTGCTCTTTAAACAAGATCCTGAATTATCATCACAAGGAACTCTTTGATTCTGGGCATCGCAATAATATAAAACGCCGGGACCTGCTTGAGTTGCACATAAATTAGGGTTAACTACTGTCGAGCATTTATTATCATTTGTAACTGTTCCATCACAACTTAAACACGTACCAACCCTACTATCACAATAAAGCTTATCACTTGTTGTCCCACACGTTCCTATTGGTAATCCAGTATCAGTTAAACATTGTGCTCCAAGTATTGGAGTTTCTCTGTCACAAGTTCCTCGTGTTGACCCATTAGGAAGATTTGTCACTAATTTTACAATGGGTCCGGATTCTGATGAAGGACAACAATTTTTCCCCTCCCTTACATCAAATGATACTCCTTCTTTAACACATGTTGAACTTGCTGGAGAATTACCTACACACTTAATTTGTGATCCTGGTCCACCAGTAACTCTTTCTCCAGGCAATCCATTGCAACATAGTTGATTTGGATTGCTTATCCTATTTATAATCTCCCCGTCTTGTGCACAAGCTACTGTAGCAGGTGGATTACTTCCTGTTTCAATACATCTACGAGATGATGTCCATTCACATGTAGAAGGAAAAGATTTACAAAAACCCTCTTTTTGAGATTCAGTATATGAATTAAAATTCTTACAATATAGTCTACCATTTGTGTCATTATTACATTTATATACGTTTACATCTAATAGTGTAGATTTACAACAAACATGATTGTCGCATTTTAATTTATTTGCCGTTCCACTTGTAAATCCAGGAGATACATAGTTATTACAAGAAAAATATGGGCATAAATTAGTATCTGCTTTGGATTGGGTGGTTTGTTGTTGTTGGACTGCTGCAAATGTGATAAGTATGAAAATTATAGAAAGCGTCACAAATATAAACGAGAAAAAGCCTCGATGATTTGATAGTTTTAAACGACTAAATAAGCCATTCTGCGAATTATCTGATGCGAATTCTTGCGCCATCTATATATATATTTAAGAATAATTATTTCCAGCATAAATGTCAAGGCGATATTAGGAAATAATTATTATTATTAATTGTTGTGTTAACGCGTTAACGGGTTAACGAGTTTATTGTTTATTTATGAATTCTTTATTGGTGCGTTTTTTAGATAAATAGTAAATAAATGAACCTATTTGGTTAGCTAACACTTGTAAATCATCATTAATTATTTTAAATTCATTTAAAGTTATATATTTAACATCTCTACATATATAAATTTGATTTCTAACTTCCCCAGTCGAGCCTTTAGCTATTTTTAAAAATCTTATAAATTCATTGTTATTATTTTTTTCAAAACCTTCTACTATATTTGAACTTATTGAAACAACAGCTCTTCTTATTTGATCTTTTAATGCAAATTCTCTTATAAATTCTTTTTTTGATGTTAAATCATAAATAGATTTTGTTATTTTTAAACTTAATTTCCAAATATTTAATTCCTCAAATTTATTAATTTTCATATTTAATTAACACGTTAACTCGTGAACTCGTTAACTAAAATAATAAATAATACGCGCAATTATGTCTGTAGACTATAATCATCAAATACACTCGATACCATGACTATTAATATATCTTCTATATGTTTGTTGCGCGTCTCTATTTGACAAATTAAAAAAACTCTCTTATAATGCTGCAGAATATGTCAAACACTAGCAACAAAGTATCACTCTCTGACTTACCAGATCTAATGACTATCAGAGAAGTTGCAGATTTACTTAGAGTATCACCTCTTACTATAAAAAGATGGGGTAAAAAAGGGAAGCTCCCAGCAATCCGAATCAACTCTCGTGGCGACAGGCGTTACAAAAAAGAAGTAATTACACGACTCCTTGGTGTTGTAACAGAAGAACAATAAACTAGAATCAAGTAGTAAGAATTAAGTATTAAGAAATTGGACCTCCGATGATTTTTGAAATCTTATCCCGAACAGAATTCAAATCCGCACTTGTAGTATCTGCAAAAAACTCCTTTTCAATTTCCTTATCTGTTTGTTCTTTAACTTCTTTTTGTAAATTTTTATCTAACTTTCTTTTCCCTTCTGCAATTTCATTAAATGCTTTTTGTAAATTAACTTCTAATCTACCTTCATACATTATGTCAAATAAATCCCAAATTCTGCGCTCAGCATTAAACCTTTGATTTTCATTTAAATTATTAAAAATCTCTAATAAACTATTTTTTTGACTTTTATCCTTTGAAAGCATTTGTAATATTTTTTCTGTTGTTATTTGCATAATTTTATCCTAACCTACCGTCCAACCTTCCTTGGACTGAAATTATAATATCTGCAACTGCAGACCTAATATCTCTTTCTGTTATGGTTCCATTTCTTAGGTTTTGATCAATAATTTGAATTACAACTTCAAACTCTCTTCCAACTGGAAGTGTAAATCCTAAACCTACTTGCAATCTTGGATTGTTTCTTAATATCTCTGCAAGATGAATTGGTCTCAATAAAGATACAGCCCTTGTAAATTCAGTTCCCCTATTTTCACCTTTTTGATATTGAAATAAAAGATCTATCCATTCATAATATGCTCTTGGACTTCTAATTGTCTGTCCAGAATTAAATCTTCGTTCTTCAGGTGTAGAATATCGCGTGTCATCTGCAGCAATATCTGTTAGATCCAATAGTTTCACCCTACTTTCAGCGTCTCCAAATGCTGACATAGATCTTGCAAATAACTCTCCTTGTTTATCAATAAGTTTATCTTTTACAGCTTTCGCTTGTTCTTTACGTTCTTCATTAGTAGTAACTTTTGTTTCTTCAATTTCTTGAGCCCATCTTTTAGCATCTCTAATGACAAAATTTATTGCTTCCTGATAAGATGGAGAATCTTCGCCTAAACCTGTTCGCGTTCTTGCTTCTACAATAGCATTAATAATACGATCCATATTACTTTGGTTATTATTTTGGGCCTCTCCCCATCCTACAGAAGTTCTTCTACCATTTGCATCATTAATAAATTTCTGTATTTCACCGATACTCATTGTTGCTAATTGACCCATTGTTAAACCAATACCATCAGGTACTGGAGTTGTAAGAAAAGTAAAATCAAGCTCAAACTGTCCAATATCTGGATTAATAGTACTAATTCTAGAATCATGAAGCTCTTTTTGTTTTCCCGCACTTGAATACTGTTTCTTAAGTAAATCTGATAAAGATAAATTGTAATCTTCAATGTTTTTCTCAAGTTTTGCAATTGACGCATTTGTCCTAGTGTCTAATTCAAGTAGCGCTACCTGTATTTCGTGAGGAGTCATGGTTTTTGAACTTCTTATAGCTCTTCTGCTTGTTGTTAAACCACCTCTTAATCCACCAATTTGAGTTTTTAGTCTTCCAATTGATAATTCATATTCACTCACAATATCGCTAATGCTAGTTAATCCCCTGACATCAATTCCAATTTTAGCCGCATCAGACCTTGCTTCTGCAGTTAACGTATCTATACTGCTTTGTAAAGCAGATACTATTTTAATTTTTGCTTCCAACGTTGTTAATCTATCAACCTGTCCACCTGTTTTTTCTTTAATATCTCCAACTAAAGCTGTGACTCTTTTATCAATAGCAGTTTTTGCCTCATTTTCGTCTGTCGACATTTTTGTTAACTTACCATCTATCCTTGAAGACACTTCAGTAACATCAAATAATTCTCCGGTGTCTCGATTATATGTTTTTCCTATATCAAATAAATATTGCTCAACAAATTCATTCAAAACTGTTTGTTGCACATCAAGATGTACACCTAAACTCCCTACTCCACCAGCTACAACAGCGCGACTTGTAAGCTCTGCCCTATATAGTTCATTTAACCTTCTTCTCCATATAACATCTGTTTGGGGGTCATATTCAAAATTTGGACGTACTTTATTAAATGGTACAGCTCTTGTGTCCGGCCTAACTAATCCAATAGAATCAAAAAACATTTGTCTAGTATGTAATCTTTGTCTTATATCGTCTTTTATTTCAAATATACTTTTTGTTCTTATATCCTCAGGGTCTCTATCAAAATCGATTCTTTCTCTTCTATCAAATATCTCTGGCAGTGTTCTTCTAAAGATAACTCTTCTTTCTCTTGGGGTAAATACAAAATCTTCAAAATCAATTCCAGTAACTGCTTTTACGTATTCTTGTTCTTGAGGAGGTAAATTTCTTATAACTTCTAAGCCATCACCACAAGCAATAAGGTCTATGTCTCCATTATTTGATAAGAATTTTCTTCCTAATATTCCACCAATTACCGCACCGCCAGCACCACCTATTATTGCTGCTACTTCTACCTCTGTTAATCCCATTAAAAAATTTGCTATACCTTCACCATGATTTTGTACTAGCCATGTACCAAATGCCGCCGCACTACCTCCTAATACTCCGCCTTCAATTGCACCTGCCAAAGCAGATAATCTATCAGGAAATCGACCACCATGTCTTCTAATCCAAGTTGATGCTCCTCTAAATTCCTTAGCAAGTTTTCCTAAATTAAATGTATTTGCCCCTTCAGTTGGAGTTTCCTGTAAATGTTTATTCCAAGCAGCACTTAGATCAAGCCCTAATGCAAAAGTTTCAAGTTCTGTACGTCTATCCATTATCATTGTTGTTATTATTAATCCTCTACTGGTTTTCATAAATTCATCAACCTCTGATTGATCAATACCACCTTTTCCATCATCAAATAATTTAAGAAGTGCTCGTTCGTACAAATGAGATGGGCCTAACAGAACACTTTGATCAACCCTTTTAAGACTTAGTAAGTGTCTGCGTAAAAAAGTACCGTATTGTATCTCTATTTCTGAACTAATAAAAACTTCTCTGGAAGACTTTTCTTCAAAAGGTCTTCCTCTTTTTTTTCCATCTGCAACAAGACCCGTATCTACTCCCGGGTCAAACTCGGATCTATCATATTTAGTTCCTGGTTTAGGAGCACTTGCCTCTGCTTTTTTTTGATCTCTTTTTTCGCGATATTTATCAAAAAATCTTGATTTTTTTGATGATTCTGTTTCTGATGTTTTAGAAACTGGTGTTGTTTCAGATGCGCTTCGACTTAAATCTGGGTCTGCAATCGTCATTTCCTCCATTGGAACAGCAGGAATATCAACCATATAAATTATAGTAGTTGATATTAAAAAACAAGTCAACTAGTATGTATATATAATATGGCGATTGGAACAGCTGGTGGATCATTAGACGTTTCATTAGGAGATTCTGGGGAGGGATTGGGTGTAACACCTCCCGGAGCCGAAACTTTTATAGCTGGTAAAGTTGATGAAACTTTAACCGGTTCGAAAACTGATTCAGAAGATCTAAAAACAAAGGACGAATCAACAGATGGAGTATTAGAAGATACGCCAGAATCTGGAGCACCAGCAGACCCTGAACCAAAACCAACCGAAGAACCCGATTTGAAAGATAAAGAAAAAGCCACTGATAAAGAAGAAATTTCAACATTAGCAAAAGACCTAATTGATTTTCATACAAAAGAAATTTATACAAATGAATATAGAAAGCAACCTACAAAAGAAGGAAGACAAGCTATTCTTAATGATCCTGAAAAAAATGTGTTAGTATCTCTTCATTTTATAAGAAATTACCCCTCAGATCTTTCTTTTCCTGAAGAATATACTGAAGGAATTCCAATAACCGTAGAAGGAAAACCAATAAAAGTAACAATAACAACTGCTGAAGGAAAAGAAGAAATTTTAATTACAAAAATCGCTAAATTTATTGACGAAAAAATGGTAGAAGTAATTGTTGATGGTGAAACAAAGCTCGTTTCTCGCTCTGACATAGCTGATGCAATATTGCTTACCGAGGGAGATAAGTTAACAAAACCAGAATCAAAAATATTAACAGATTCACAAAAGGTAGTACTAACTGCACATTTAGATTCTTTAAAAGGTAAAGAATTTCCTCAAGGAGATGAGCTTAAAGAATTAACAAAAGATGTTGAAACTGCAACTCAAGAATTAATTAAAGCAAAAAAAGATACTGAGATACCTACTCCATTAGAAGAAATATTAGTTCTTTCAGGCCTTCAAAAAATACAAAAAGAATTAAAAGAATATATACAAAATTTAACTTTAGAATATGAATCACAAACTGATCCAACAGCAAGAAAAAGAATACTGCAAACAATTAATCTTGCGCAGGAAGACTATAGGGAAAATGAGATTAATCTAGCTAATATCTCTAGAAATCGCAATATTGAACCTTGGGAAAAAGCTATAAATGAAGTTGCCGAAGGTAAAAATCCAGAGTTGGAGCAAAAAATAAGAGACGCTTTACTTATGCCCGGTGGCGTTGCTGATGTTATAAAATTGGTAGCTGAACAATACGGAATAAAATTAGATCCTACAATGATTGAAAAATATGGAAAAACAGCAGGAAAAATGAGTCTGCTGGCTGCTTTGGGGCTTATATACGCTCTGATGAAAAGCGGCAAAGAGCAACCTCAATATCAATAATCTATGAAACTTCTAATAGGACTAGGCAATCCAGGAGACAAATACAAAAATAATCGTCACAACGTCGGATATATTTTTTTGGATTTTTTATCAGGCACTGGAAATTGGGAAATAAGCAAAAGCGCAAATCTTCTTTATAAATGGTTCAGTATCAAAGACGAGAAAGTAGAATTAATAAAGCCACAGGGATATATGAATAATTCTGGTTTTTCTGTTAAAAAAGTTTTGACAAAACATCAAAATATTAAATTAAATGACTTATATATAGTTCACGACGATCTCGATATTCCTCTTGGGAAATTCAAAATTGATCATGCAACTGGTCCAAAACTCCACAATGGAATTAAATCTATTGAAGAAACTTTAAAAACAAAAGATTTTTGGAGAATAAGAATTGGCGTAGATAATCCTTCGACTCGTTACACTCGCTCAGGACAAGTGCGCTTGGATGGAGAGAAATATGTTTTATCAAATTTTACTTCGGATGAAAAGAAACAACTTGACAAAGTATTTATTTTTATCCATAATGAAATAATTAAATGAAAGTAATTTTATACACCACGTCTGACTGCATGTTCTCTAAGCAAGAGAAAGAATATTTAGCTTCAAAAAATATCACATTTGAGGAAAAAAACGTTCAAACAAATAGAGATTTTTTACAAGAAATGCTTAACGTATCAAATAATTTTGCAGGAACACCAGTTACAAAAATAGACAAAGATGATGGTCAATCTGTTGTATTAAAAGGATTTACACAATCTGAATTTGACAATGTTTTTGCGTCAAATGTACAAGCAGCAAACAGTACAATACCTGTCCCACCAGCTCCAACAGATCAACCAGTTCAAGATCAACCTGTAGTTGATGAACCAGTTTCAACACCAGCACCTGACCCAGTCATTCCAAATGTTCCTGACCCAACACCAATGCCACCAGTTGAGACACCACCAGTCGAAATTCCTCCTTTTGAATCACCAGCAACACCACCAGTAGAAACACCAACAAACCCTGATCCGTTACCAGCACAAGACGACTCAACAACAGAAATGCATTCAACAATTCCAATTAATCCAACATCAACTAATGATCCAGTTACTCCTCCAACAACATCAACCGATCAACCAACATCACAACCTGATCCAATAGTGCCAAATGTTCCTGATCCAACACCAATGCCACCAATTGAAACACCACCAACAGTAGAAACACCAGTGGTTGAAACACCTCCTCAACCAGATCCACCAGTCAATCAAGATCAACAACTCAAT